>Ga0209069_10000232_pt1 | contig 23786 bp, 22 predicted proteins | sample Str013_2_FD_187202 | JGI IMG/M metagenome (GOLD analysis project Ga0209069, IMG submission 187202) | Freshwater sediment microbial communities in response to fracking from Pennsylvania, USA - Straight Creek_MetaG_SC_2013 (SPAdes) (version 2) | ecosystem: Environmental > Aquatic > Freshwater >...
AAGGCCGAGCTGCGCTCGAACCTGCTCGCCCGGCTGGGTGAGGGGCGGTCGATCCTCCCGGGGGTGATCGGCTACGACGACTCCGTCCTGCCCGCCGTCGAGAATGCGATCCTGGCCGGCCAGGATCTCGTCTTCCTGGGCGAGCGCGGCCAGGGCAAGACGCGCATGGCCCGGCTCCTCGTCGGCCAGTCCCCAGTTATGGATCGGCCCGTACGGCAAACGTTCCAGTCCGATCCGCGCAACCTCGTCAGGTGAGGCCGCATCACTAGGCCATGGCTGACCCAGCCGTTCCAGCATGCGCCGGAAGTTTGGCGTATCGGTCTTGTCGAGCACGATGGTCAGGACATGAACGCCAACCTTGCGCGATTCTGCCCAGAGAGATTCGGCAAAATTGAGCAAGAACGCCTTGCAGGCTGTGTAGATCGCCAGGTAGCTTCCGCCGCCATAGCATGCACCTGAGTTGACCGTGAGCAGTCCGCCGCGTCCGCGCTCCTGCATCAGGCGTCCGAAATGGTGGCAGGCCTGCATGGTTGTCATGACATTGATGTTGGTGACCCTTACCCACTCCTTGAGTTGGGCGTCGAAGAAGCGCTCAGGAGCAGCGTCACCCCCGGCATTGGCGATATAGAGCCCCACTTCCCGCGTTCCCGCCGCAGCAATAATCTGGTCCAGCGCATCGGGCGCGGAGAGATCGATCTCTGCTGCAATGCATTCCACTCCGCTCTCCGCGCGAATCTCCGCAGCAACCTCTTCGAGCGGACCAGCTTTAGCGATGAGGACGCAGGAAACACCTTGCGCCGCGATCTGGCGAGCGAAGGACCGGCCGACGCCCTCCGAAGCACCTGCGACGATTGCCCAGGGGCCGTAACGCTCTTTGAAGTTCATGTTGCTTCTCCCATTCACGACTTATCTCAAATTTCGTTCCTACCGGTTGAGCGGCGCTAGCACCGCTCAGGATCGCCGAAAGGGTTGCCCCAACGTCCAAAAATGACTCTGATGCCGGCCTGTTCTTGCTCGAACTCGCCCACAAGGAGTGCAAACTTTCTGTTTCGCCTGTCCGCCGATTGCGCGTGATCATTCTTTCCTTTGATCAAGATTTGTGGCGCGGCTCGACAGTGTCGAGATAGCGCTCGAAGGCCTCGACTACCTCAGCGTGTACTGTCGTCACCCCGAGGTTGGTTTCGATGGTGAGGAGTTTGGGAATTCCGGTCAGCAGGAACAGCAGCACCGGCGGTGAAATCTCACCATTGGCTTGCCGCAGTGACGCTGACGCATTGCTAATCGCGTCGAGCTGGACCTGACGCACCCTCTCCGCGATTTCCGCGATCTCGGCCCTGATCGACTTGCGATGGTTGCCCAGCGCAATGAACTCCATCGTCAGCGCTCCAGTTACTTCCTCTTTGCTGAACTCCCAGATCACGCGCAGCGGCTCGTGGCTGCGCTCCTGCAGAGTAGCCACGAGCCGCGCGACGTGACCATCGACATTGCGGCGGATGGTGGCGACGAAGATTTCGTCGAGCGTCGGGAAGTAATACTGGACCAACGCGGGAGTGACCTGTGCCTTGGCCGCCAAGCCGCGGTAGGTCACGCTTGCGTAGCCCTCTTCGAGCAACAGCTTCTCGACTGCGTCGAGGATGACATTTCGAGACTTCGTCCCTTCCCTCCCCAAGCGCCGCGGCGATCTGCCCGATGGCGGTGTTCGCCCGGCGCCAGAAGTTTCGCGCCGCGACGTCTCTGCTTCCGTCACCGGATCGTGCCGTCCCAGTGAGGCGAAAGCGTATCAAGCTGCAATGGCCGGGCGTAGGATAGGTCCCCCTTGTCCCATGCCCCTTTCGGAAAGCTCTCCCCCATGGCGTGTTCTGGCCATTTCGAATCACCTTCGATCTCAACCTCGATCACGGTTCGACGAACCGCAATCCGCCATTCTCCATTGCGCCGCTCGAACCGGTCGACATAGCGGGCGCTCGTATATTTTGCCCGACCGGGCGTGTGCCGGGGGAGCAAGTTGCCGATCACGTAGGTCTCGCAATGAGCCGTATCGCCATCGATGTCGCAGGTGTGATTGGCAATATTGTGCTGGTGCCCGAAGAATCCGGCTGAATGTGCGGCGTTCGCCCAATCGCCATACTCCGGCCCAAGCGTGACGTACTGACCGTGCTCATCTACCCCGTCATCCCAAAAGCAGCTGTTCATGAGCTCGACGTCATGACGATCATGCCCCCGGGCCTGGCGATTCACCACGTCGAGGATTGCCTGGCGGTCTTTGAGGTATTGCACGTCTTTCAAGAGTTGCTGAATTTGGTCCTCGCCAATCATCGTTCGATCCTTCCCTGGCAATTTGCCGGTTCCACCTGCATCAATTCGCGGAACGACGGCGGTTGCCGACCGTCGCGGTCAGTAATCCCGTACTTTTGCGCCAACTCGGCACCGATCAGGGCACGTCCGCTGACGGTGAGGACATCCGGGTCAGCCCCCAATGCCGCAATCACATGCCCAGTGAACTCCGGCGACACTGCAAGGGCGGAAATCGACAGCCCTGTCGGCGGCGCATTTGTCCATGCCCCCGCGCCGCGGCTGCCGCCAGTGACGACAGCTACCGGCACTAGGCCCCGCCGGCCGGAGCTGGTCCACCGCCCATATAAAGGGTTTCGCCCGAACAGAAGCTTGCCGCGTCGGACGCGAAGAACAGCACGCCCATGCCGATTTCCTCGGGCTCACCCATCCGCCCCACGCCGTTGATCCGCCCCATCGCTTCAGGTGGAACCCCCATTCGCTCGAGTTCACCGAGCAGGGTTTCCGCCCGCACTGCACCGCAGGCGATGCAATTGACCCGAATACCCTTGCGGCCCCAGTAAGCTGCCATCGATGCGGTCAGATTGTTCACCCCGGCCTTGGCGGCGCTGTAAGGGGCAGCGAGCGGCCCGGGCCCGAGGGAAGCGGCCGACGAGATGTTTACGATCGCCCCCTTCCCCCGCTCAACCATATTCCGAGCGGCTGCACGCGACAGGAAATAGACCGCATTCAGATTCAGGGCGACCGTATAGTTCCAGTCTTCCTCGGTCCATGCGTCGAGCGGTTGCACGGTGGCACCGCCCGCATTGTTGACGACAATGTCGATCCGGCCAAACTCCGCCAGCGTTTTCGCGACGATCAGCTCACACGCTTCGGCGCTGGTCACATCAGTCGAAATCGGTAGTGCTCTGCGCCCAATCGCGCGAACTTCCTCCGCGGTTGATTCCAGGGGCTCCGCCCGACGCCCGGCAAGCACGACATCGGCACCGTACTGGGCTAAGATCAGCGCCGTCGAGCGGCCTATTCCCGTGCCGCCGCCGGTGATGATCGCGACACGTCCTTCCAGATCAAATCCAGTATTCATGGGCAAACTTCCCTTTACCTTAAGCACGATCAAATTCAATGTGCAGCGCTTTGAGCGAGCGCGATGTCAGCGCAGCGGAGTATTTGAAGCGCCGATCACCTGCAGGACCATGATGCGCCTCCGACAGACGGATATTGCGGGTGCCAGCAAGGATCCGTTCGATCGTGATTCGTCCTTCCGCCCGCGCGAGGGGCGCTCCTGGACAAGCGTGGATGCTGCGTCCGAAAGCGATATGCTCTTTCACATTATGCCGTTCGATGCGGAACTCCGCAGGCGATTCAAAACGACGTGGATCCCGGTTCGCAGCACCGGTGAAGATCGCAACTGGCGTTCCCGGTGCAATCTCGACCCCGGCAAGCGTCGCGGCACGCGTTGCCAAACGGAAATCAACTCTCACCGGGGGGTCGATGCGGAGGCATTCTTCGATGAAATCGGGGATGCGCTCGCTGTGGGCGCGCAGCTCATCTTGCAATTCAGCGTTCTCGGCCAGGTATTTCATAGCCGTGCTCGACATATCCGCGCTCGTCTCGCGACCGGCAGCAAACATGAACACCGCCTGGTGGACCACATTCATGACCTCCGGCGTCGATCCGTCGGGGTATTTGGCCAGCGCAAGGTTCGACAATACGTCGTTCTTTGGCTCACGCCGACGATCCTCGATGTAGGCGGCAAACCATTCGTAGAGCCAGCTGAGAGAGTTGACGTCATCGTTCGGGGGCGCGTCCGCCCCGCCCTTCTGGTCTGGCATTTTGCCGTTCGGATTTTTCTTCGAACGCAACCCGAAGCCGGTTTTGAATGTCTGGTGGTCAGCCTCGGGAACGCCAAGCAGATCGGCGATGGTCAGCATCGCGTAGGGACTGGAAAATTCGCCAACGAAGTCACAGAAACCGGCTTCCAGAACCTGGTTCAGTTGCTGATCCGCGAGATTCAGCATGAAGGCCTCGTTCTCTTTCAGCCTACTGGGTGTAATCAGGCGCATCAGCAAGGCCCGCTCGCGCGTATGGAGGGGGGGGTCCATCGTGACAACGAGATGGTTTTGGGGGATGGTTTCCCGGTGGCGCTCGATTATTTCGCCAATAGACTCCCCAGCCACTGCCTCTGGAAGGGTCAGGAACGGGCCAGAGGTGGTATTGCAGTTGGAGAAGGTCTCGTTGTCACGGTATATCTGCACGGCTTCGTCAAAGCCGGTGACAGAAAGCATGCCATTGGGACCTGTCGGGTAGACCGCGCCTTTGGAACGCAGGTGTTCGTAATAGGGAAATGGGTCCTCAAGAACATCCGGATTGGTGAAGTAGTTGATAGTGTCGTAGTCGGTCATGGTGCTGCCTTTGATTTTGCCCCTGGAGGTCGATCAAGCCTACATGCGTGCGCCGCCGTTGACGGCGATGACCTGACCCGTGATGTAGCTTGCGCCATCGGAGCACAGGAACGCGCAGGCTGCGGCGATATCATCACCCGTACCGAGGCGTCCCATGGGCACAGCCTGCACAATATTCTCGGATGGCCGGATCGCCCCTGACGCCTGCGCAGCGCGAAGCATTGGCGTGTCGACGATAAACGGCGGGATAGTGTTCACCGTAATGCCCTTGGCCGCATATTCGGCGGCAAGCGTCCTGGTGAGACCGATCACCCCCGCCTTCGAGGCCGAGTAATGCCCCTGACGGGGCGAGGCCGTCTGCCCGGCAGCCGAAGAGATCGTGACGATCCGCCCCCACCCTGCTGCCACCATGTCACCAACCGCAGCCTGAACGCTGTGAAAGGTGCCGGTCAGGTTCACCGCCAGTGTGCGGTTCCAATCTTCGATCGTGATCTCCTCGAAAGGCGCATAGGCAGTCACGGCGGCGCTCGTCACCAGGATCTCGATGGGCCCGAACGCGGACCGCACCCGCGCATAGGCTTGTTCGATTGAGGCGCGATCCGCGACATCAACCTGCACACCCAACGCTTGAAACCCCTTGCCACGCAGCGTCGCGGCGGTTGCTTCCGCACTTTCGTCGGAGAGGTCGAGCACCGCGACCCGGTTCCCGCTGCGTGAGAGGTGCTCGCAGATTGCTTGCCCCACTCCCGAGGCCCCACCAGTCACCACGGCAACCCGGCTTATTTCTGTGTTCCTGTTCATGTAGCCCTTTCTGCTGGATCCGCAGACCCCTTAGTGCCAGCAATTCAATCGCCGATCCTGTACAGTTGTATTGCACCTATACACTCGTATAGTTCTGGCGCAAGTCCCGGGGCTCGGCCAAATGAGGATGGCGGCGCACGCCAGATGCCTGGCTGGTGAGGAACATAGGACGCCTACTGCGTCGATCGGCGATGCAGATGCAACGGTTACCAGTGGAGCACTGCCAGCACGCCGCCATCGACCTTGATATCAGAGCCAGACACGAAGGAAGCCGCCGGCGAACACAGGAATGCAGCAACTGTAGCGATTTCTTCGGCCGTGCCGTATCGCTTGAGTGGTGTTTTTGTCAGCATCACTTCCATCTGGGGATGGGCCTTCTGCTCCTGCCGCCCCATCGAGGTGTCGATCAGCCCAGGCGAGATTGACATGATCCGCGCTCCGCGCTCACCGAAGGCAGGTGCCTGCTGCTCGACGATGAGCTGAACCCCGCGCTTCGAAATCATGTAGGCATATCCAGAATTCGACGCGAGCTTGAGCAGCGAGGATGAATCCCCGCCCGGACCGATCGCCTTGATGGCAGTATCAATTTCCGGCGAGGTGGCGTCATATGCGGAGGAGGAGGAAATCAATACGGCGCAGCTTCCCTGGGCCATGCGTGGACGAATCAATTCCACCAATCTGGCCGTGGCGTCATAATTCACCGCAAGGATGCGATCCGGCTCAGCCATGGTCGGCGAGAGACCCGCTGCATGGACGACCGCGCCAATCGGCCGGTCTGCGAGGATTGCCGCAAGCCTGTCGGGGAAGGCCGGATCGGCAACGTCGCCGGCGAGGATTTCGGCTTGCCGACCGCCACTGCGTAGCGGTGCTGCAACCGCTTCCAGCCGCCCCGCATCAAGATCGCAGAGAATGAGTGGCCATCCCTGTGCACTGAGCTCTCGTGCAGTCGCCGAGCCCATTCCGCCGGTCGCGCCCGTCACAATGGCTACGCCCGATTTGGTGTTCTGCTCAGTCATTGTTTTCAAACTCCCTTGGTATCATTCAACAAGCGGCGGGTAGAGGCATCGATGTCAATGGACCCGATCGGTTAGGTCAGCCTGCCGTTATGCCCGCGTCGATCGATATGCAGGCACCATGGTACGACCGGCCCGCCGGCGAGACGAGCAGGCATATCATGTCGGCCACGTCATCCACCTCGACGAAGCCGCGTAGGCTTGAAAATCGTTGCAGCAGCTCGCCGTCCAAGCCATCAGGAATATCAATGAATCCCGGTCCCATATGGGTGAGCATCCCGCCAGGCGCGACGGCATTGATGCGGATCGGCTGGCGGATATATTCCATCGCCAATGCCTTGGTCATGTTCACCAGTCCCGCCTTGCTGGCGCAATAGGCCGCAGCATAGGCCCCACCCTGAAACGCCGTGAATGAAGCGACATTGACGATTGCCCCCTCCGCTTCGATCAGATGCGGGATAGCGGCCTGCGACAGGAAGAACGGAGCGGACAGGTTGATCGCGATCGTCCTGTCCCAATCGGCGCGCTTCATCGTGTGGCTCTGCGCAAATGTGACGGTACCGGCGACATTGCACAACGCATCGAGCCGGCCAAATTTCGCAACAGCAGTGTCCACTACCCGCCGACAAGCGTCAGGATCCGACAGATCGGCGACGTGAGCAAGCGCTCGTGAATCACGTAGCAGGTCGGCGGTTTCCGCGAGTGCCTCGGCATTGATATCAACCAGGCAGACACAGGCGCCAGCATCAGCGAGCTTTCGCGCGGTGGCACGGCCAACGCCGGAGGCTGCCCCGGTCACCAGGGCCGCCTTGCCTGCCATGTCTATCGCTATCGCCATCTCAAGCCTTCCTGTTTCATTTGCTTAGTTTGGGGTTCGCCGGATCAGTCCGGCAGCATGTTCGCCGATCATGATGGCGCTGGCGTGGGTGCCGCGGGTCATCAGGAAGGGCATGATCGAAGTGTCCACAACGCGCAAACCAGCAACACCTTTCACGCGGCAATATTGATCGACCACTGCAGTCTCGTCGCTGTCAGGGCCCATCTTGCAGGTTCCGGCGCTGTGGTATGCGGTGTAGAGATTAGTCGCGATCCAGTGTTCGAGCTTTGCTGGGCTGGCGGCAATCGCCGCGAAATCTTTCCCTATGGACGCCCCGGCAGTGCGGTAGCCCGGCGACTGGAGAAAACCGTTCGCCATCTCGACGCATTCGCGCATCCGTCGCATGTCCGCCGCTTCCTTAAGGTAATTGTAGCGGACTGAGGGCGCTTTGCTGGCGGAGGCCGAGCGCAAGATGATTTCGCCGCGGCTCTCGGGCGTGCCGAGGCTGCAGTGAAAACCGAGTCCGGCCGGGCCAGTGCCGCCCAGCGCGTTCGACCCGGCATAGGGGATGATCCGCATGTCTTCGTTGTCGTCACCGGTGCTGGCATAATTGAGCACGAGGCCGCCACCGCGTTTGCTGTCCGCCGCGAGCGCCTTTTCGGACAGCGCGAACGGCCAGATCACATAGGGATGATCGGCCAGATTGGCGCCGACATACTTTGCCGCGTAGACGGGCTCGATCCCGACCGCGCGCAGCTTTGATTCCGGCCCGATACCTGAGACCATCAGCAATTGCGGCGAATTGATCCCGCCAGCACAAAGGATGACCTCGCCAGCCGAGACCCGGTGCCCGCGCCCACGGTGGGTAATTTCGAGACCAGTGGCCCTGCTCTTTTCGACTACGATCCGCCGCACATGGGTGCGGTCGAGCAGCGCCAGATTGGGTCGGGCGAGCACCCGGTCGACGAATGCCGCGCCTGCATTCTGGCGAATGGCGCCAACTGCGTTGAGCGGCATCATTCCGACGCCGCCGGTCGAAAGCCCGTTCATGTCGGGATCCCAGGGGAAACCCGCAGCCAGCGCCGCCTCGACGAACAGCCGCGATGGCAGAGCCAGATTTTCGCGAGATCCGCGCTGGACCCGGATCGGGCCGCGCGAGCCATGCAACGCCGTTTCGCCGAAATTGAGATCAGTCTCGATGGCCCGCAGCGCTGGCAGGACCTTTTCGAACGACCATTCGTCATTCCCCGCCTCCGCCCAGATATCATAATCGCGCGGCCGGGCGCGGGTAAAGGAAGCGCCGTTGATCGCGCTTGAGCCGCCGACAACCTTGCCGCGCACGATGGTAGCACTGAGATGCTCGTTGAGTTCTCCTTCAAAGGACCAGGCATAGTTGCCGAAGCGCGGATTAGCGGGGAACTTCTGCCCCGGGCCCAACGAAAAGGAATATTTGTCGATCCGCTGCAGCAGCGACGGGTGCTGGTCCATCCGGCCGTAATACTTGCCCGCCTCGACCAGCAGCACCGAACAGCCCGCATCTTCGGATAGCGCGGCGGCCAGCGCACAGCCCGCCGAACCGGCGCCGACGATGACATAGTCGAAATGGGGCGGCGGAGAGCCTGCTTCGAAGAGTGTATCGGATACCAGCATCGCCTGACCTAGTCGTTCTGCTGATGATAGCGGTCATAGGCGCGGATGCGCTCGATGTAGTCGGCGACGCCGCTTTCCAGCGTAAATTCTGGCACGAAGCCAAGGTCATTGACCAACCGGGAGTTGTCCATCGGAGCGTGGGCATTGCCGGGCAACTCGGTCTCGGAACTGCGGATGTCGACCTCTGGCAGCAGCTTGCGCAGCGCCTGTGTATAGGCCCCGACAGGTCCGCGTTCGGCCTGCACGTTGTAGAGCCGATGGCCCAGCTTCGGCGCGGTCAGCGCGAGCCAAGCGGCCTGTGCAGCATCGCCGGCATAGGTCCAATCGGCGATGGCATCGTCACGCGGCATTTCGATGGCCAACCCGCGCACCGCATCGTCGACCCGCGCCATGTAGTGCACCTTGGGCTGAACATCGAGCAGTCCGGAACTGTAAGACCCCCGCCACCCGCGCCCAAGGCCATAGGTCGAGCCGAAGCGCAGGCTGACCACATCAAGGCCGAGATGATCCGTATAATGCCGTCCCAGTGTCTCGGCCCAGGCCTTGGATGCGCCGTAAACCTCGCCCGGGTTCGCCACCAGATCCTCGGCCAGCAGGGGCGCATCCTGCTTGCCATAGGCGGCCACCGAGCTGGCAAACAGCACGCGTTTCACCCCCGCCACGCGCGCGGCCTCGAACACATTGGCAGTGCCCAGGCACTGCACCGAGACATAGGGTAGCATCTGACCTAGCTTAGGCCCGCCAAGAATGAAGGCGAAATGGGCAACGCGGTCGACACCATGCTCGGCGATGATGCTGGCAACCAGATCGGCATTGGCGGCATCGCCCTCGATCAGCGTGACCCGGTCCAGAATGTCGGCGATACGGCCACGATCGGCATAGCGGTCGAGCAGGACAACATCCTCGCCCTGGGCCACCGCATAGTGGGCAAAGTAGGAGCCGAGGAAGCCAGTTCCGCCGGTAATCAAAATGGACAAGTTGAGAGCCTTTCGTAACTGGCTTGGTTTTAGTCGATAACCCATTGGCGCATGAGAAATAACGCCTGTCGGACCAATGTTGTCACGGACTTCATTCCGCGAGCACCCCTTCGTCGGCGAGCAAGCGGCCGGGAAGAGCGCCACCCGACAATCGAATCATCAGCAGGACGACCGCAAGCAGCGAAAGCCCGGCGCCGGCCCAGACCGACCCCATTGGCCCGGTCAACCGCGTGATCGGCTCTACCGCCAGAATTGCCGCCGGAGCCGAAATGAAATGCGCAGCCTTGATTATGCCAACAGCACGTGCCTGCTCATCCCGCGAGACATTGTTCGACACCGCAGTCATCAAATTGGGCGTAAACCAGCCGATACCAAGACCATAGACCATCATGCCTGCAATTAGGCCGCCCAGACTGGAAGACAACGAGACAATCAGCATCCCCAGGCCAGTGCAGATGAAGCTGAAAATGAACGCTGTACGCGTCGATATGAAGCGCTGCGAAAAGCCGTAGAAATAGGCCATAATCGTGCCAATTGCCGAGTCAGCAAGCAGGATCAAAGAGATAATCGCGGGGCTAGTCACCCCAAATCCGCGCACGACGTATGGGAAATAGACAGTGGGCATGTAGGCGATGCCGCCGATGATCAGCGCCAGTGGAATGTAGCGCAGTGGAAACCATCGCAGCCAGCCCTGCCTGGGCGGCAGGTTTGGAGATGACTGGGTAGGCGATGCGATCACAGGCTGATCGCGGGGCAATCCCATCCCTGCGACGGCAACAGGCAAGCCGATGATGTAGATAAGGAACGGCCAGCGCCAACCCAATTCCCCGAGCAGACCGAGCATGGGATGGGCCAGCAGCGCGCAAACAAGCGCCGTGGAAATATGGAAGCCCATCCACTTGGCACGCTCGACGCCCTCGAATGTCCGGTTAATAAGCGTCATGCTGACAATCACCGCCGCCGCAGCGGCGAAGCCGACCAAGAGACGCGAAGCAAGAAGTGCGTCAAGGCTCGCAAGGTAAAGCCCTGCGGTTCCCGCGAGCGTATAGGTCAGGCAGGCGACAATCTGGATGCGGCGCGCCCCGAGACGGTCGATCAGGAAGCCGGTAAGCGGCGCGCCCACCACCATGCTCAAGCCGATAATCGGTCCGAGCAGTTTGACGAGAAGCTTGTCTGTCGCGCTACGCGCCAGATCAGCCTCTATCTGCGGCAGAACAGCGGTAACTCCAATCAATGCGATGCCTGAGAGCACACCGCCAGCCAGCATCACGCACTTTGTCATGCGATTGATCGCAGGCTTGGCCGCCCCGCCAGACATGGAATTAGTGGTCATATTCTCCCAATCCACCGCAGCTTCGCGAAACCATCAGCATGGACTGGGTGTGGTTATCCGTAAGCCTGTTTGACCGAAAGGCTGGGCAGGAACCAGTCTATTGTAAATGCGATTTCGTCCGCGCTTGTTGGCGCTTCATCCAATTCCATTCGTCCACACCTTCGCCTCCTCATGCCGACTGCAGATCGTTGCCCAGGCTGCACATTCGATCCAGAAGCCTCTCCGCAAGGGGGGATAGTGTTCTGCGCTTGAGATAATAGGCCGACATATCGAATTCCGCTCTGTGGGAATGCCAGGAGATGGGAACCTGGGTCAGTGAATTGTTCTCCAGCCCTTCGCGCGCGGCGACAGGCGAGGTTATCCAGACAGCATCGGAATTCGCCGTGATCTTCATCAGGACATCATAGTCCTCGACAGACACGGCAGGTCGCTTCAACGGCATGGCCTCGACCGACGTCGGCATATCGTGGTCGAATTCGAAGGGCCGCGTCCGCAGGATTGGATAGGACTCCAGGTCTGCCGGCAAAATGCGATCAAGCTGGGTAATCGCATGCCCAGCCCTTACTATCAGCGCCAATGGAAGCCGCGCGATCCTGACGCACGAAAATGGCGAGGAAGCCGGAAGATCAAGCGACGTGCAAACGCAGATTTCGACACTTTCCTGTATGAGCATCGCCAGTAAACGCTTCGGCTGGCCGATTACTACGTCAGCGTGAAACCCTGCCTTTCCAATCATTTCTATCATCATTGGGGCAAGGATAGTGCGCGCCGCAAGCGCCATCATTCCCAGCGCGATACTGCCGCCCTCACCTCGCACCGAACGGCCGACCATATCGAACAGTTCCGCCTCATTGCGCAGCACGGCCTCGGCATGGCGAATGAATTCGCGCCCGACGGGCGTGATCGAAACCACATTACGATTCCGGTCGAAAAGTCGAATCTGGCATTCATCTTCCAGCGACTGGATACTGCGGGAAAGTGCCGATTGGGTCAGATTGAGCGCTTCGGCGGCCTTCGTGAAATTCAGCATCCGGGCAAGCATGACAGCGTGCTGAAGCTTGCGAGTTTCCATATGCATAATCCTCATTACGAGATCATTTAAAATGCATTGGAAGTAACCAAAGTGCAAGGTTGGTCTTTGTCACATCCACATAAAGTCCACTTCACGGTGAAATGGGAGTGAAGGATTAATCGCGCAAAATGGTGGCAGAGTGCGCAATGCCGCCAGGAACCGCTGGAAATATCGAAGAGAGGATGAGCCATGGAATATAACGTTATCTCAGCTGACAACCATATTCTGGAGCCTCGCGATCTGTTCGCCGAGCGCCTGCCGAAGGAATACCGGGACCGCGCTCCACGAGTCTTGCGCGGCGAAGACGGTGGCGACGGCTGGAGCTATGACGGCAAGACTGTCGAGCGCACGCTGGGCATCGAAGCGACGGCGGGTCGATCAGTTGTAAAGGTCAGCGGCTATACCTGGGAGGAAATCCTTCCCGGCAATTATGACGGCTCCGCCCATCTCAAGGACATGATGGACGCAGGGGTTGATGCTTGCATGCTGTTCCCCTCGGTCCCGCTGCAAGGCTGGAACATGGGGGACGATCCCTATGCACTGGCACTGCTCAAGACCTTCAACGACTGGGTGATCGAGGATTTCTGTGCACCCGACCCCAAGCGGCTGATCGCCTTGCCGATGATGCCGGTGAACCACGGCATGGACGTGCTGCTCGCCGAAATGGACCGCGTGCTCAAGAAGGGCGTCAAGGGCATCCACATCCCGGTCTATCCAGACCGCCCTTATTGGGATCCGTACTGGGATCCATTCTTCAAGGCCTGCACCGAAGCGGACGTGCCACTCGCCATGCATCGCACGTCTGGCGGCAAGGATCCTGCCGGACGGAATATCTTCGAATTCAACATGCCCGGACTCGGGCCATCCGGGACGGTTCACCGCTTCTTCGCAGGCGTTGAGCCATTTACCAAGATGATATTCACGGGCGTCTTCGCCCGCCATCCCAAGCTCAAGATCATGGATGCCGAACTCAATTTCGGCTGGATGCCATTCTGGATGAACACACTCGACGAAGTATTCGAGAGGCAGAAAAGCTGGGCCCGCTTCGGCACCGAGGAGCAACCGAGCAATGCCGTGGGCCGCAACCTGTTCGTTACGGTGCTGGACGACAAGGTCGGCTTCGATCTGGTGTCGATGTATCCCAAGCTGGCCGATACGGCCATGTTCTGCACCGATTACCCGCACTCGATCTGCCTATGGCCCAACACACTGGACGACATCGCCCGCGCCACGGTCAACTGCGATCCGGTCTCAAAGCAGAAAATCATGGCAGGCAACGCTGTCAGGGTCTTCAACCTAGATTGATGACAGGCGCATCGCCCTGTCAATTTGCCAGACGGTGAGCCAGGATGGACCATGATCGATAATCCGATAGTCGACTTCCTGGAGCGCCGTCGCTCGGTCTCAGCTCTGGCACTGGCTGGTCCAGTGCCTGATGCTGCGTCGCTGGCGCGATTGCTCGCAATTGCCGCACGCGTTCCAGACCACGGAAAGTTGTCCCCTTGGCGCTTCGTGATCATCGAGGGCGAGGCTAAAGACCGATTTGTCGGCGCGCTCGAAGCGATAGCCTCAGCCAAGCCGGATACGTCAAAGCTAATCGCGGCACTTAGGAAGTTGCAGCAGCCACCGCTCTGCGTCTGCGTAATTTCCGCCACCAGCGACAGCCGGATTCCGGAATGGGAGCAGATACTCTCTGCCGGCGCTGTCTGCATGAACTTACTGACGGCATCGCTCGCCCTAGGCTTCGGGGCGAATTGGCTGACCGACTGGTGGGCCTACGACCATCAGACGACAAGCTTGCTCGGATTGTCGCCCGACGAGAAAGTCGCTGGCATGATCATGATCGGGACCCCTCTTCGCATGCCAGAAGAGCGCCGTCGTCCGAACGTCGCGGAATTGACCACACGCCTTGGAGTGAAAACATTCTGTTCAGTAGCCGCTTCGGAGCTTGCGAATGCGCCCATCAGGCAAGCATCCCGGCTTGGTGCAAGCTTGCGGCCCTCATTATTCCTATCATTCATCACGACTTCTCTGAAAATGCATTGGACCCGCATTCACAACGCGCCCAAATCTGACCGTCACACAGCGAAAACGAGAGCCCGATCGGCTGTCCAGCAATAGCTGGCCGGCGCGCAAGAGCGCCAATCTAAAACCACTTCAGGAGATGGACATGATCAGCGTCACGCCTTTTGTTGATAGCACCCCCCTGATCGGTGACGGCGATGCACTTCGCGCACGTTGGGATGAAGACGGAGTGCTCTTCTTTCACAATGTCATTGATCCCACGCTGATGGCGTGGGCGGAAGAACACTATCGCAAGGCACTGGCTGAAGAGGGTTTGATCGACCTTGCAAATGCTGCGCCTGTCTGGACCGGTACGAAGAGTGACACATGGCGCCCCTGCGACTCCATCGGAACCACTGTATGGCATGAGGTCATCAAGCAGCCGCTCCTGAACAGCATTCTGCGCGAGATATTCCAGGCCGATGCCACTTGGCTCCCGATCGTCGCGCATCGTTCGGCCTTTCCGGAGGGTCCACTGAAGGATGGGCAGAACATCTTCGCCGGCCAGCATCAGGACGCATTCTTCAACGAGGGCATGAATTCCACGATCTGCTGGATGCCGGTGCGTGACATTCCGGATATGGATCACGGGACATTCGCGCTGGCACCGGGCACTCACAGGATGGGGATCCTTCACGACAGGAACACCCCCGGTTACAAGGTCCCTGTCGACGCCATTCCCAAGGACATGTGGCGCTCGGCGGCCTATCGCGTCGGTGACGTGGTGATCTTTCGCGATGACACCGCCCACACCGCGCTGCCCAACCTGTCGAACGAGTTCCGCCTGTCGATGGATCTGCGCCTTGGTTCCTCGCTGGCACCGCAGCCCGTTGCCGGCACTGTCGAAAGCGTGAACGGCAGTGATGTCACGATCCGCTCGGACGACACCGGCGAACTGGTCACTGTACATGTATCCGACGATACCTTCATTCGCGACATGAACCCGTTTCCGCGTGTTCCGACAGAAGATCTGCAGCGCATCGCCAGTCCTGGATCCCGCGTTCTGGCCATGGCTGGACCGGATCGCAATGCAACGGTGCTAAGGCGCAACCGCTATTGAGAACACTGACAGGTGCAGTGTAATCGTTACAATTGAGGGCGAGTGCTTCCAGTCAAGCAAGCAGCACCTCAGGAGAGATGGTATTGAAACAGGCAGCAGCGGCTATCGCCGGCTCGGGCTCGACCCCTTATTATTTCCGCGGGATGTCCGCCCCGCAGACGCAATATGAGCTGATAGGCAAGGCGATCATAGCCGCCTGCGCCGACGCCGGCATCGCCATCGAGCAGATCGATGGTCTGGTCTCCTACGCGCACGGCTTCGAAGCCTCGAACATCTGCGAGATGCTCGGCATTCCGGAACTGAGTTATGCTGCCACGGTCACCGGCCAGGGCGGCGGTTCGGCCGGGGTGCTGGATCTCGCATCCTCGGCGATCGAGAGCGGCAGGGCGAAACATGTCGTCTGCATCGGCTGCAGCCAGCAGCTTGGCGCCCATCGCTATGGCACTTCGCTCGCGAGCCTGGCAACCACGCCGACTGGTGTCTTCTCGTTGTTCGCAGGGCTCGTTGGGCCGGGGCCGTCGATGGCACTGCTGGCGCGGCGACACATGCACAAATACGGCACTCGGCGCGAGGCTTTCGCCGAAGTCGTCATGGCCTCGCGCGACTATGCGCTGACCATGCCCGAGGCGATCCGCAAGAAGCCCCTCACCCTCGACGAATATTTCGCCGCGCCGATGCTGGCCGACCCTCTCTGCCGGCTCGACTTCTGCCTCGAAACTGACGCGGCCTTGGCCTTCGTTGTGACCAGCGCCGAACGCGCGCAGGACCTGAGACAGAAGCCGGTCTATATCCAGGGCGCAGCGCATGGCGGCGGCAGCGACTGGGGCCGCGCCTTCTTCTGGCTCAACATGAAGGACGAGATCTTTGCCAGTGCCGGGGCCGAACGCGTCGCACGGCAGGTTTATGAGCGCGCCGGAGTGACGGCAAAAGACATCGACGTCGCGCTAATCTACGATCACTTCTCCCCGCTCGTCATCATGCAGCTTGAAGATTACGGCTTCTGCCCGCGCGGCGAAGGAGGCGCTTTCGTGGAAGGCGGTGCGATCAGGCCTGGCGGCGCCATCCCGGTGAACCCACATGGCGGGCATCTCTCCGAATGCTACGTCATCGGCATGACACATATCCGCGAGGCGGTGGAACAACTTCGCGGCGTGGCCGTGAACCAGGTGCCTGACGCCAAGTTCGCGCTGGTCACCGGCGGCCCTGCCCCGGTACCAATGAGCGCCGCGATCCTGAGGAACTGAGCATGAAAAGCACCGCTCCCGACATCACCCAGATTCCGCTGCCGATCGACCAGTGGACCCAGCCCTTCTGGGACGCAGCCGCGCACCACGAGCTCCTCCCGCCGCGCTGCGCCGACTGCCAGACCTGGCGCTGGCCGCCGACGCCGTTCTGCCCGAAATGCCGTTCGCAAGCGATCGAATGGCTCCCCGCGGGGCCCGCAAGGCTGTTCAGCTATTCGGTGGTCCACCGCCCCGGCCCCAGCCCCGAACAGCCATTGCAGCTGATCGTACCTGGTCTGGTCGAATTCCCTGAGGCGGGCGGCATGCGCATCGTCGCGGCGATCATCGACAGCGAGGTCGAGCAGATTGCAATCGGCGCCGCGCTCAATGTCAACTGGGTGCCCAAGGATGACACCAACGTGCCGACCTTCTCGCTCGCCTGAGCCAATCGAATAGGACCAACGCAGTCACATGCACCAGAAATTCAAAGGCATTCGCACGTTTGCTCCGACGCGGCTGACACCACCGCATGAAATTCATTCCTCAACGACAGCTCTAACAGGCTGGGGCCGAGGATAGAAAACCGGAATTGAAAAGGAACTTCAACATGATCGAACATCGCGTTGTTCACTGCCAGCACGACGGCACCGAGATGGTGGGCCGGATCGACCTCCCACAAGGGCCCGGCCCTCATCCCGCTATCTTGGTTTTCCCTACCGCACGGGGCATGATGGAACATGTCCTCCAGGTGAGCAAAGAGCTCGCCGGGCAAGGATACGTTGCCTTGACCGTCGACATGCACGGCAGCGGGGCATTCTTCAACGACTCCAACGATCCCGGCGCAGCAACCAGACACCTGATGCCCCTGTTCCAGACACCTGGTGCCCTGCGCGCGCGCGTTGTCGCCTGGTTCGAGCAATTGCGGGCCCAGCCTGATGTTGACTCAAATCGCATCGCCGCCATCGGCTATTGCCTGGGCGGCCAATGCGTTCTTGAACTCGCCAGGCATGGCGCCGACCTCAAGCTCGTAGTCAGCTTCCATGGAACGCTTGGCACCAGCGATCCGGCCCAGCCAGGAGCGATCAAGGCAACAGTCGCGGTCTACAACGGCGATGCCGATCCCTTTGTTTCGCGCGAGAGTGTAACGATCTTCGAAGACGAAATGCGCTCTGCCGGTGCGCGCTGGTTCCTGACCCATTTCGGCGGCGTCAAACATTGCTACACTGATCCCGGATCTGGGAATATGGGGGTCGATGGCAACGCCTATGACGAATTCGCCACTTTCGTGACCTGGGCGGGAACGAGTGCGCTGTTAGAGAGATTTTTATTGGACAAGCAGAACGATTGATTAGCCCTGACATCGCTATCTGGTAGAGTGGCGATCGGGTTGCAAAGGCATTTTGGAACACTGCAATTGCAGCAGTTGGCTAGATGGTTCAATGTCTGAGCGATCATTGCGATAGGTGAGCATCACTTGGCCACGATGGAGTCACTTTCGGAATTTCTCGACGAGCTCGTCTTTAGAAGCCAATGCTGGTGCATTGCTTCCATTGGCGGACGAGGCGGGTTCAAGGTCGGCTCGAATGACGCCATTCTACTTTATATAATTTTGAAGGGATCAGTGGTCCTTTCGAGCATGTCCAACCCGACGATGAGACTGGAAGAAGGCGACATGGTTGCCGTGATGGACCGCCGGGCTCACACTCTTCGGTCAGACACGAGCTGCGCCGTCGATGAGTTGTCCTTCCTCAACAGCGCACAATACGTCGATTCACCACCCGTGTTCTCTTTTGGATCGGGTGAACCGGACCACCAGATTCTCTGCGGCCGGATATTGGTTCGTTGGACGGGAAACATCGGCCCCACCGATCTGCCCGCGATGATCAAGATTCGAGCGGCCGATAGCCTCGTAAAACTCGACACGTTCCTCAACGTTTCGCAAGGTGGTGGGTCTGCAGCAACTTTGACACATGCTGCGTCTTTGGTGCTGGTTTCCGCCATGATGCAGGATCCGCAAATCCAGTCACTATTCAGTGGGACAAATGCCCGTAACCCGATTGCGCACGCCATAAAGCTCATGGAGGAGCGGCCCCACGAAGCGTGGACCGTTGGCTCGCTTGCCCGCAAAGTCGGAATGGGGCGCTCGGTATTCGCCACAAGATTCCTCGACGAGATTGGCAAGCCTCCCTACGAGGTATTGACAGGCCTGCGCATGGAACTCGCACGAGAACTACTGCTCGAAACGGAGTTGAAGATTTCGGAAGTCGGCGAAAAAGTTGGTTATCGGTCGGAATCAGCATTCCATCGTCGCTTCACCCTGCATTTCCACATTCCTCCCGGAAAGCTGCGGCGCGATAGAGCAGTGGGGAAACGGTAGGGGTCAGGTCTGAACACCACCCGCAGCAAGGACTGAAGCCACTAGCCGATCCGGTGAAGTGGCCGACCTCCCGCGCCAAGACATACCGCCACCAGAATCTCGTCAGGTCCCGGTGCGTCGGGTATCGCGATCTCGGTCGCATCCATGTCGTCGAAGAGCCAGATGTCATCGCGGTTGGTCAGCGGCATGGTGATCGAGGAGCCGGGGCCACCCATTTTCTTGGTTCCGGGGATGATGGCTTTGCCTCCGCCGATATGTTCGCGGATTGGCCCGCCGAACTGAGGATGCAGTAGTGCAGCGGTATGCTCGAGATCGCCATTGGTCCCGACGATCGCGCCTTTGCCATAAGATGTGACCTGCGCAGCCGGGACGTCCAGCACCGCCAACGCGCGCTGGACCAGCAAACCGCTAACGCGGGCGCCCAGTTCATACATCGGCGAGAGGTCTTCGATATATTCGCCTGCCCAAGGGTTGCGGAAAACCGCCGCAGCCACCGCCTTGCGGGTTGGCGATGGCACTTCCCGCCCCATGACAAGCAGCGTCTCCTCGCACTGCGCGACGATTTTTCTGATTATCAAAGGCAGCATCTAGCAATTCTCCACTTGAGCACCGAGTTCCCGGATCAGCTCCGCGCGGCAAGCGAATTCATCCGCAACCCGTCGCGGATTTCATTGCACCAACCGGGCTCGCGTAGCGGCGCTGTGCGGGGAACCCGGCCTTCGACCGGAAAATAAGGGTCCGTGTGCCCATGCGAAGATTGTCCGCCCGGCGGCACGAGACTTTCGACGAAATCCTCATCCTCCGACGTGAAGGGGTAGTCTAACGCTGCACCGTAATCTTCCCATTGCTCCAGGGTGCGCGGACCTGCGATAACGCCAGTCACCAACCGATTGTTGAGCACCCAGGCGACCGCGAACTGGCTGGCGGTAAACCCGCGCACTTCCGCGTGGGCCTTAATCCGCGCCGCAAGCTCCACCGACTCGGGACGCCACTCGTTCATCATGACGCGCATATCGCCCCGCCCGACACGGCTATCGGGGTCGGGTTGCTGGCCGGGCACGTATTTGCCGGTCAGCACGCTGCGGGCAAGTGGGCTGTAGGGAATTACGCCAACACCATAGAAGTCGCAGGCAGGCAGGACTTCGGTTTCGACCTGACGATTGGCGATATTGTAGAGCGGGCTGCTCACCGCCGGGCGGTCGATCCCGGCATCGTCGCACAGGCGGCAGACTTCGGCGATGCGCCAAGCCCGAAAGTTGGACAGGCCGAAATAGCGGATCTTTCCCTGCCGCACGAGGTCAGCCATGGCGCGCACCGGCTCGGCCAGCGAGGTGGCATCATCTTCCATGTGCCAATAGAGGATGTCGATGTAGTCAGTCTGCAGGCGGCGCAAGCTGGCCTCCACCGATTCCATGATCTGCTTGCGTGACAACCCGCCCTTGTTGGGTCCTGCCGCGGCCTGAGTGCGCGTCTTGGTGGCGATCACCCAGTCATCGCGGCTTCCGCGCAAGGCGGCGCCGATGATTTCTTCGGACCGCCCACGCGCGTAGACGTTGGCCGTGTCGAGAATGTTGACCCCTTGTTCGGCCGCCATGGCAATCATGCGTTCTGCCGACGGCTGATCGGTGCGGTCACCGAACTGCATGGTGCCGAGGCAAAGTGGTGAGACCTTGAGACCGGTCCGCCCGAGATTGCGGTATTTCAACATTCATACTCCACATTGCATCATCGGCGCTCGCCACGGCAAATGGCCGGCGGTTTCCCACCGGCCACCGCGTCCACTCCGATCAATATCAGCGCGAGCCGAAAGAAACGCGAAGATTGAGTCCGAACTCCCGTTCGGGTGTCATGGTAATCAAACGATACGGCGTAATGCCGGCAAGACCAGTCGAGACAACTCCGGTCGCCGTGAAGGCCAGGCTGGTGTACGATGTGGCGAGAGGGTTCGCGTCCCTAGTCAGCACGCGCTGTGTATTGAACAGGTTCTTCGCGTAGCCAGTCAGCTCCCAGTTTCCGTTCTCACCGCGTACGCCCAGATAGAGATTGAACAATGTATAGGCTTTCACATCATCGACCGGATTTGTCGGATCGTTTAGAGAGGCACCATTGATCGTGGCTAGGCCGCGAATGAATGCCCTGACACTGTCAGTGACGCTATGGGTGTATTCCGATTGCAGCGAAGCGGTAAACGGCGGCGTATTGCCTGCGCGGAAGTTCGCCTGGCAGGTGCCGTACTGCTGATTGCCGTTGGCCGCGACGAATGCTGCCGCGTTGACCCCGAAGAACGGCGTGGCTGCGGGCACATTGCAGGGAACCTGAGCATTCTTGATCTTGCTGATCGAATAGCTGGCCGTCGCCCCGATATTCCAGTCCGGCGTAACCTGGAAAGCGAACTCGCCTTCCACCCCATCTACCTTTACCGGAATATTGACGCCGATGATTGCGAGCGTGGCGAAAGAGTATGTATCGCCAACATTGGGACCAGTGAGGCTACCAGCGGGACCCAATGCCGAACGCTGAGCGACCTGGATCAAAGGAGCAGAATAAAAATAGTTCTTAAAGTCCTGATGATAATAGGTCAGGTTGACATGCATGCGCTTGTCAAGCCAATCCGACTTGAAACCGATTTCGTAAGATTTTGATGTCTCCGGCGCAAGAATCTGGACTGCTCTTAAATTTCCGAAGGGAAATTTATCTGCTCCACTAATGCCGTCGATGATGCCATTGGTCTGAGCGCTGGCACGCCACGAACTTCCGGTGCTGGCATAGGCCATCAAATTATCGTTAAAACGATGCTTAATGGAAGCCGAATAGATCACAGGATTGAAGTTCTCGTTCAAAGGTGGCAATCCTGCCAGAAACGTGGGAGGAGCAGCAGGAGACGACTGAATAGTCTTTCCGCCATTATTTTCGTAGTGTATGTAGCGAAGGCCACCGGAAATTTCAGTCTTACTGCCAAGATGCACTGTAATATTGCCAAATGCCGATTTTTCTATTATGCGTCCCGTTTGAACAATATTAGAGACATTAAAGCTCGGGACACCGAATATATTGGGAGCTGGCGAAGCAGGTCCGGTAAAAAGGGGCGTTTCCGACCAAAGGTTGAATGGGAAGGCGCCCCGGTTGATCATCCCACCAATCACATAGTCGACCACACCGAATAGCCGCTCATCCGATGACAGGCGAAGCTCGTGAGACTGCTGATCAGACACGGAGCGATTGAATTGCCGGTAATTCTGGAAATTCGGCACCGTCGCAAAGCCCGTGACATAGGGATCGTTCGGGGCAGTCACACTTCCGGGATAATTACTGCCGAAGAAATTGCTTAAGTCCTGGGGCTGATGCGCCCATAACTGCGTCTTGGAGAACTCCATGACATAATTCAGCTTCTGCCCGGCAAATTTCCACTGAGCCGAAAGATTGTAATTATTGAACGCGGTACGATGAACCCGCGGCATTTCCTCAACCGAGAGGCGATCCGAGGGAGCGATAGCAATCGGGCTTGCCGACTGCGAGCTATCAATAAAATTGGCGGATTCCATCTGATCGAAAAATGAAGCATTGCGCACGAAGTGCTGAAAAGTCCCAACGATTTCGATGTTGTCAGTCGGCTCAAAGCGCAGCGTCGCACGTACCGAACGCGAGCGCGAAGTGGGTGTAAAGCCGGGGTCATTGATGCTGCGAGTATCGTCAACCCGATTGTTATCAAGAAGTCCCGCGACGCGCAGCGCCAGCATGCCCTTGACAATTGGCACATTAACCGCACCATTGACGTTTACACCGCCGTTGTTGTTCACCGTGCCTGCCATATAGCCGCCGAATTCATTTAGATCGGGCCTGCGTGTCGTCACCGTTATCGATCCCGACGGTGAGGCGCGCCCGCGAAGGGTCCCCTGCGGGCCGCGCAGCACTTCGATTTGCCCAATATCATACATCGACTGTAGAACAGCGAGAGACGTGATCGGCGCGTCATTCAGATAGAATTCGACTGTCCCGTTGTTGCCGCTGGAATTGACGTCAAAATTGATCCCGCGCAGAGTCGAAATCGACCCGGTGCCGGTGTTGTTCGGCACAAGCGATAATCCCGGAACCACGGAGGATATGTCCTTGAGCTCGCGAATATTGAGCTTTTCTAGAGCCTGGTTGGTGACCGCGTTGACCACCAGCGGTACGTCCTGAACCGACTCCTCCTTGCGTCGGGCCGTAACGATGATGTCGCTCGTCGAAGTGGCTGCTTCGTCCGGAGACCCTCCGGTTGATCCCTGCGCGAAAGCAGGCGAAGATATTGCCCAAAAGCTTACGCTGGCAATCGCAAGTTTGCGTATATTTCTCATAAGACCAACTCCCCTTTGTAAATTATTCTATTCCTGATCAATATTTGATCGGAAAGGTTGATCCAGGGTTATCTCGCTACAGCTCGCCTTCCACAATCGCACATCGCCCGGAATGATATCGAGATCGTCTATCAATTAGGTCGCGAAATGACGAAATACCGCGCTTAGGCGTCATGACGCCGGCTCTGGCCGAACGATCGCCGATCGGGTTTTGAATTCAGCCCTTCCACTATCGTTCGCATCGTGCCGGGTGAGACGTCGAAGTGATGAATGAAGCGCCGAATGAAGGCTGAACTCGAGTGATAGCCCACGCGCTCGGCGACGTCGGAAATCTTGAGCTCGGTCTTGGTGACGAGCTTTCTGGCAAACTC
>Ga0209069_10000234_pt1 | contig 23724 bp, 20 predicted proteins | sample Str013_2_FD_187202 | JGI IMG/M metagenome (GOLD analysis project Ga0209069, IMG submission 187202) | Freshwater sediment microbial communities in response to fracking from Pennsylvania, USA - Straight Creek_MetaG_SC_2013 (SPAdes) (version 2) | ecosystem: Environmental > Aquatic > Freshwater >...
GTCGTTGGCGGCCTTGCAGGCGGTCTCGGCGGCCGCGAAGGCGTGCGTGAATTCTTCGGCCCGTGGCTCGACCGCGGCGACGCCGACGCTGATCGAGACCGCGATCGAACCGTCGCCGATGCCGGCGCCGAGCTGCTCGGCACCCTGGCGCAGCGCTTCGCCGAAGCGGTCGCCCGACATGCGCGCCGCCAGCGAGCCGGGCGGCAGGCGCTTGCGGATCAGCTCGCCGATCTGTCCGATGACCTTGTCGCCGACGTGCATGCCATAGGTATCGTTGATCACGTGCGTGCGGTTGGTGTCGATCGACAGCGCGCTCCACCAGCGCTGCACGCTGTGATCCTGGGTGAGCATGTTGTGCACCCGTGCCTCGAAGGCCGGGCGGTTCAGCAGTCCGGTCAGCGCGTCGTAGCTGCTGGCGATGACCGCCGAGGCGCGCCGCGCCAGCAGCTCGCCCAGCCGCGCCTGGCGCGGCGTGAATTCCGGCATATCCAGCGTGCGAAACAGCGCCAGCACGCCGAGCGTGCGCCCGTCGGCGCGCGCCACCGGGCAGGCCAGCAGCCGATAGGCATTGTTGGCATCGCCGGTCTGCAGTTGCATGCGGTTGACGATCACCGCCTCGCGCCGCATCTGCGCGGTCGACAGCAGGTGGCGGTGGGCGCGCGCCACGAGGCTCGCATCCATGGTGTGGCCGGCCTGCTGGCGCACCAGCACCAGGCCCTTCTCAGGCACGATCAGTGCCGCGAGTCCGCCGTTCACGTGTTCGATGGCGGCGCCGAGTATCACCTTGAGTTCATCGCCGCCGTCATCGTTGGCGCTGCCGTCACTGCCGCTGACTTTCAGCAGCATGTCCAGGTCCTGGTCGTGCTCGGCCAGCGCGCCGCTGAGGTCCAGGATCTGCTCGCGGTTCAGCAGTTCGCGCGACAGGATCTCGAGTGCCGGCCGCACCAGCGAGTACACGAATGACAGCGAGCGGTTCTCGGATTCCTGGCCGGCTTTGCAGCGCACCAGCACCGCGGCGAAGGGCGCGCCGCGATCGCCCACCGGGCGCCACAGCCAGAAGATGTAGTGCGGCTCGCCATCGGTGATCCACACGCCCGACGCGCCGGGTTCATCGCGCGCGGCGCGCATCGATTCTCCCACCAGGTGGCGCAGCGACTCGTCGACTGCCATCTCGCTGGTCCAGTGCAGCTCGCCGGCGGCGTTGAAAATCGACACGCCGGTCATGCGCGGCAGCAGTGCGCGCATCAGCTGCGTGTAGGACTCCAGTTCGGTGTGAGCCGAAACGGCGGGTTTTTCACTGGCATTCTGCGATGAAGCGCTCACAAGGCAGGCAGCATCGGGCATGGTGCCGCGGCCGGCCATGATGGGGTTCGCGCTTTTTGTTAAACGGCGCGCGACTGTGACACGCCTCTCACTCCGGCGCGCGGCGACGAAACCACGGCCGTGGATCCAGCGGCTTGCCGGCGTGGCGGATTTCGAAGTACAGCTGCGGTTCCGACCGGCCGCCGCTGTCGCCCGCGGTGGCGATCACTTCGCCCCCCTGCACACTCTCCCCGGCGGCCTTGCGCAGCGTGTCGTTGTAACCATAGAGGCTGAGATAACCCGCACCGTGATCGACGATGGTCAGCAGCCCCAGGCCCGGCAGCCAGTCGGCATAGATTACGCGGCCACCGGACACGGCATGCACCGGTGCACCGCGCGTGGTCGACACCACCGTGCCCTGCCAGTTCACACCGCTGGCACGCTGCTCGCCAAAACTGGCCGCCAGCCGCCCGGCCACCGGCCAGTCGAGCTGGCCGCGCAGCCGCCCGAAGGCACTGGCGTTGTCGAGCGGTCCACTCGGCCGTACGGCGCGCGACAACTCGCGCAGCAGCCGCTCGAGGTCGGCCTGCTGGCTGCGCAGGCGTTCGAGACTCGCGGTACGTGAGCGCGCCTCGGCTTGCAGGCTGGCCAGCGCCTGCTGGCGCTGATCGCGCCCGCGCTCGAGCCGTTGCAGCTGCGCCCGGCTGTCGCTCTGCAGCTGTGCCAGCTTAGCTTCCTGCTCGGCCAGCGCCGCGTCGAGGCCGTCGATGCGCAGCATGCGCTCGGCGATCGCGGCGATCTGGCCGGCGCGCGCGCGCCCGAAGTAGCCGTACCAGGCGAACATGCGGCTGGCCTGTGCCGGGTCCTGCTGATTGAGCAGTAGCTGCAGCGGTTCGTTGCGCCCCAGCAGATAGGCGACCCGCAGCTGCTGGGCCAGCGCGCTGCGCCGGGCCTGCAGGCCTAGACGCTCGCGCTCACGCTCGGCGGCCAGCGCGGCGCGCTGCGCAGAGTGCGAGAGCTCTTCCGCGTGCAGGCCATCGAGATCGCGGCGCGCCGCCGCCACCGCCAGTTCGGCATCGCGCAGGGTGGCCGCCAGGCGGTCCTTTTCCAGGGCATCGCGCCCGACCTCCCGGCTGACGCGCTCGATGCGTTCGCGCAGCTCCCGCAGCTGCGCCGCGGTCTGGCCGGCCGTGGCCGCCGCCGCCGCCAGGGGCGGCAGCGCGGCCAGCACCAGCAGCAGTAAATGCGCAGCCCGAACGATTGGCATGAAGAAAAGTCTAACGCAGCAGGGCTATAATGCGCGCCCCGCAATTTAGCGGCGACTTAAGGTTCCCATGCAACGCCTGCTCGACTATGCCACCCATCACCCTGGGCTCAGCCTGCTGCTCGGCGCCGCGTTACTTGCGGTTCTGGCCTATGAGTTGCGCGAGCGCAGCCGCGGCCTCGGCGCGATTGGTCCCCAGGACGCGGTACGGTTGATGAACCAGGGCGCGACGGTGCTCGATGTGCGCAATGCCGAAGCCTACGCCGCCGGTCACATCCGCGGCGCGCGCCATATGCCGGCCGAGCGGCTCGCCGACGGCCTCGAGAGTCTCAAGCGGCTCAAGGAACGGCCCGTGATCGTGTACTGCGATCGCGGCAGTTCGGCCGCCGCCGCGCTGCGCACGCTCGCGGCCCAGGGCTTCACCAAGGTGGTGAGCCTGCGCGGCGGCCTCGGCGCCTGGCGCACGGAAAATATGCCGGTGACCCGCGAGTAAGCTCATGGACAGCGCGCGCATCGAGATCTACACCACCTCGTGGTGCCCGTACTGCGAACGCGCCCGCGCGTTGTTGCGCAGCAAGGGCGCGGCTTTCGAGGACATCAGCATCGAGGCTGACCCTATGCTGCGCGAGGTGATGATCCGCCGCAGCGGGCGCCGCAGCGTGCCGCAGATCTTCATCGATGGCGCCCACATCGGCGGCTCGGATGAACTCTACGCACTCGATGTTGCCGGCGGGCTCGACCCGCTGCTGCGCACCAGCCGCGCGCCGCAGTCCGCAAGCAGTTGATTAAAACCGACCCAGGAAAACCGCACATGGCCATAGAACCGGAACTGAACCCCACGTCCGCCCAGCTCGCCCTGCAGGCGGTCTATCTCAAGGATTGTTCCTTCGAGGCGCCGCAGGGGCCGCGCAGCAACGGTGAGTGGAACCCGCAAATCGGGCTCGACCTGAACACAGCTGTCAATCACATTGAGGGCGATGTGCGCGAAGTGCTGCTGACCGTCACGGTGTCCGCCAAGCAGGCCGATCGCACGGTGTTCCTGGTCGAAGTCAAACAGGCCGGCGCCTTCCTGATGCAGAACCTCAGCGAGGAGGAGCTGCGGCGCGCCGCCGGCATCATCTGCCCCGGCGTGCTGTTTCCGTACGCGCGCGCCGTGGTCTCGCAGCTGGTCAGCCAGGGCGGCTTTCCGCAGCTGCTGCTGCCGCCGGTAAACTTCGAGGCCCTGTTCACCGCCGGCAGCGCCGAAGCGGCCAGCCCCACAAAGAACTGAAGGTGAGTGCACCTCGCACGGGGGGCGCACAGATCGCCGTGCTGGGCGCCGGCTCCTGGGGCACGGCCCTGGCCGTGCACTGCGCACGCGCCGGCAACAGCGTGAAACTATGGGGCCGCGGCGCCGCGCAGCTCGCGCTGATGAGCCGCGAACGGGTCAATCGCCACTACCTGCCCAACGCACCTTTCCCGGAACATCTGCAGATCGCCACCACGCTGGCCGCGGCGCTGGCGGACGTCGAGGACGTGCTGGTCGCGGTGCCCAGCCACGCCTTTCGTGAACTGCTGCTGCAGCTCGCGCCGCTCCTGCAGCCGGGCCAGCGGCTGTGCTGGGCGACCAAAGGCTTCGAGATCGCCAGCGGTCGCCTGCCACACGAAGTAGCGCAGCAGGTGCTCGGCAGCGGGCGGCTGACCGCGGTGCTGTCCGGGCCGACCTTCGCGCGCGAAGTCGGCGCCGGCCTGCCCACGGCGATGACCATTGCCTCGCGCGATGCCGACTATGCCGCGATCCTGGCGCACCATATTTCCAATGCCAACTTCCGCGCCTACACCTCCACCGACATCGTCGGTGTCGAGGTCGGCGGTGCGGTGAAGAACGTGCTGGCGATCGGCGCCGGCCTGTCCGATGGCTTAGGCTTCGGCGCCAACGCACGCATCGCGCTGATCACGCGCGGCCTGATGGAGATGACGCGACTGGGCGTGGCGCTCGGTGCGCAGCGCGAAACCTTCATGGGCCTGGCGGGTCTCGGCGATCTGGCGCTCACCTGCACCGACGACCAGTCGCGCAATCGCCGCTACGGCCTGCTGCTGGCCCGGGGCCTCGGAAGCGAGGCGGCGCTGGCGGAGATCGGCCAGGTGGTCGAAGGACACCTGGCGGCGCGCGCGCTGCGCCAGGTCGCTACGCGCGAGGGCGTACAGCTACCGATCTGCGAGGGCATATACGGCGTGCTGCACCACGATCTCGAAGTCGAGGAAGTGGTGCGCGGGCTGATGATGCGGCCGATCAAGCCCGAATTCAGCTGAAGCCCTGCTGCCGCCAGGCCTCGTAGACCACGAGCGCCACGGCGTTGGCGAGGTTGAGGCTGCGATTGCCCGGGCGCATCGGTATCTGCAGCACGTCCTGTGGCGCGACGCGGGCCAGCGCACCGGCGTCGAGGCCGCGCGTCTCGGATCCGAACAGCAGCGCATCGCCGCGCCGGAACGCGGCCTCGCTGTAGCGGCGCGCGCCGCCGGTCTCCACAGCGTACAGCCGCGGCGCCCCGCCGGGTCCGGCCGCCAGCTCGGCCAGGCAGTCGTCGAGAGTGCGGTACACACGCACGCTCGCGAGCTCGGCGTAGTCGAGGCCGGCGCGCCGCAGCGCGCTTGCCCTAAGGCTGAAGCCCAGCGGCTCGATCAGGTGCAGCCGGCTGCCGGTATTGGCGCATAGACGGATCACGTTGCCGCTGTTGGGCGGTATTTGCGGCTGGTAGAGAATCACTTCGAACATGCGCTGGCTACTTTCCATACGGCAAATGCCCGATTCGCGCGATAATCCGCGTCATGACCGCGTCCCCCCTGGCACCCGCGCTGCGCACCAGCTTCTGCGGCCTGGACTTCGCCTCGCCGATCGTACTGCTCTCCGGCTGCGTGGGCTTCGGCGAGGAGTACACGCGCGTCGCCGGCTTTTCCAACCGTGATGTTGGCGCCATCGTGCTCAAGGGCACCACCGGGCAGGCGCGCCTCGGCAATGCCGCGCACCGCGTCGCCGAGACCGCCGGGGGCATGCTCAACGCCATCGGCCTGCAGAACCCGGGCGTCGCCCATGTGGTGCAGCACATCCTGCCGACGCTCGACTTCAGCGAGACGCGCTTCATCGCCAATGCCTGCGGCTCGACCATCGAGGAATATGTCGAGGTCACGCGGCGCTTCGATGACTCACCGATCGATGCCATCGAGATCAATATCTCCTGCCCCAATGTCAAGGAAGGCGGCGTGCAGTTCGGCAACGTACCCGAGATGTCGGCGCGCGTGGTCGCCGCCTGCCGCAAGGTGACGCGCAAGCCGCTGATCACCAAGCTCTCGCCCAACCAGACCGACATACGCGACAACGCGCGCCGCTGCATCGACGCCGGGAGCGATGCCCTGGCGGTGATCAACACCGTGATGGGCATGGCAATCGACTTAGGCGAGCAGCAGCCCGTCCTCGGCAACATCCAGGGTGGTCTGTCGGGCCCGGCCATCAAACCCATCGCGTTGCTGAAAGTGCGCGAAGTGTACGAAATTGCCGGACCGCGCGGCATACCGATCATCGGCCAGGGCGGCGTCAGCACGGTCGCCGATGCCATAGAATTCCTGCTGGCCGGCGCCAGCGCCATCGGCGTCGGCACCGCGCTGTTCTACGATCCGCTGGTATGCCCGAAGATCAATGCTGGCCTGGCGGATTATCTGGCCGCACAGCGCCTGGATTCCGTGCAGCAACTGGTGGGCGCCCTTAGGAGAACGACATGTCCTTAGCTGATGAAATCGAAAGACTGCAGGCGCTGCGCGATCGCGGCGCGCTGAGCGAGGCCGAATTCGCGCAGGCCAAGGCGCGCGCACTGGGCGGTGCGGCGCCCGACAGCGCCGCGCCCGCTGCGGCCGCGCCCCCACCGGCGCCGGCGGCCCGCGGCGCTGCCGGTGATTCCTTCCTGCATCGGCTGCGCCGCTCGACGCGCGATCATGTGATTGGTGGCGTGTGTGGCGGGCTTGGCGAACACACCGACCTGCCGTCCTGGGCCTGGCGCGTGATCTTCTGCGTCGCGGTGCTGTATTTCGGCGTCGGCCTGCTGCTGTACCTGCTGCTGTGGATCTTTATCCCGGTGGCCACGACGCAGAACTGACGCACGCGTGGCCTTAGGGGAGTTGTTGCGATTGCTGCTGCTGGCGGCAATCTGGGGCGGCTCATACCTGCTGATGCGCGTGGCGGCACCGGCGTTCGGACCCGTGCCGCTGGTGATGTTGCGCCTGAGCGGAGCGGCGCTGTGCTTCGTGCCCTGGCTGCTACAGGCCCGCAATCGACCGCTGCTGCGCGCCCATGCGCTGCGACTCGTCGGCCTCGGCGCGATCAATTCTGCGCTGCCCTTCTCGCTGCTGGCCTTTGCCTCGCTGCGCCTCGAGGCGGGATTCACCTCGGTGCTCGGCGCCACCGTGCCACTGTTCGCCACCGCGATCGACTCGCTGTGGTGGCGCCATGCGCTCACGCGCGAGAAAGTACTGGGCATCGCGCTGGGCTTTTGCGGCGTGCTGCTGCTGGCCTATGGCCATGTCGGCTTTCACGGCGGTCCGAATGCACTGGCGTTCGGCGCCGCGCTGCTGGCCGCCTTGTGCTACGGCATCGGGGCCCACTATGGCAGGCATCATTTTGCCGGGCAGCCGGTGATGTTGCCGGCAGCAGGCAGCATGCTGGTCTCGGCAGTGCTGATCTGCCCGCTCGGCCTGTGGCTGTGGCCGGCGCGGCAACCACCGCTCCGTGACTGGCTGGCGGTCGGTGTGCTGGCCATGGTCTGCACCGCCTCGGCCTACCTGCTCTACTACCGCCTGATCGCACGCATCGGCGCCACCAGCGCGACCACTGTGACGCTGGTCATTCCATTGTTCGGCGTGCTGTGGGGCGCGCTGTTCCTGCACGAGCGCATCACGGTGGTGATCATCACCGGCATGCTGATCATCCTGCTCGGCATATCGTTCACCTACGGCTACCTCAAGATCAGTCGGTATCGTCGCCAGCCTCCATACCCAGCTCCTTGAGCTTGCGCGTCAGCGTGTTGCGGCCCCAGCCCAGCAGCTTGGCTGCTTCCTGGCGATGCCCCTGGGTGGCCTTCAGCGCCACGCGGATCAGAGTGCGCTCAAAGGCTGGCAGGGCTTCATCGAGCAGGGGCTGCGCCGGCAGCGCACCCTGCTGCTGCGCCCATTCGGCCAGCGCCGCGGTCCAGTCGCGCGGCGCGGCGCCGCTGGCCGTCGCAGCCGGCAACTCGGCGGGCAGGTCCTCGACGCGGATTTCCTTACCCGGCGCCAGCACCGTGAGGCGGCGGCAGAAATTCACCAGCTCGCGCACGTTCCCCGGCCAGCTGTAGGTCATCAGCCGTTCCAGCGCCGCGGGCGCCAGCGTCTTGGTCTCGGTCGCCAGTTCCAGCGCCGCGCTGCGCAAATACCGCGCCAGCAGGTCGCCGATGTCCTCGCGCCGCGCCCGGAGCGGTGGCAGTTCGATGCGGATCACGTTCAGGCGATGAAACAGGTCCTCGCGGAACTGGCCGCTGCGGGCCCGTTCTTCGAGATTCTGGTGGGTGGCGGCGATCACGCGCACGTCGACGCAGATCGGCGTCTGGCCGCCGACGCGATAGAACTCGGCTTCGGCGAGCACCCGCAGCAGCCGGGTCTGCAACGACACCGACATATCGCCGATCTCATCGAGAAACAGCGTGCCGCCGTCGGCCTGTTCGAAGCGTCCGCGCCGCAGGCTGTCGGCGCCGGTGAAGGAGCCCTTCTCGTGTCCGAACAGCTCGGATTCGAGCAGCTCGGCCGGGATTGCCGAGGTGTTCAGCGCGATAAAGGGCTTGGCGGCGCGCGGACTGTGCTCATGCAGCGCGCGCGCCACCAGTTCCTTGCCAGTGCCCGACTCGCCAGTGATCAGCACGTTGACACTGCTGCGCGACAGGCGGCCGATGGCGCGGAATACCGTCTGCATCGCCGGCGCTTTGCCCAGCAGCTCCGTAATCGGCGCCACCTCGCTCGGCTGCGCCTCGACGGGGCGCACGCCGGCCTGCGCGGCGCGGCGCACCAGATCGACCGCCTGGTCGATGTCGAAGGGCTTGGGCAGGTACTCAAAGGCACCGCTCCCATAGGCCGTCACCGCGGCGCCGAGATCCGAGTGCGCGGTCATCACGATCACCGGCAGATCGGCGTGGCTGGCCCGCACCCGCTTGAGCAGGTCGATGCCCGACAGGCCATTCATGCGCACGTCGGTGATCAGCACGTCGGGCACCTCGCTGCGCAGTGCGGCGAGTGCCGGCTCGGCGGCCTCGAAGACGCGCGTCAGCATGCCGCCATTGTGCAGGGCTCGTTCCAATACCCAGCGGATCGAGGCGTCGTCATCGACCAGCCAGACACGCAGCGGCGCGGTATTCATGCGGCATCCTCCAACGGCAACAGCATCGAAAAAATCGTCAGGCCCTTGCGGCTCTCAAATTCAATGATGCCGCCATGCCGCGCCACCATGTCCTGCGCCACCGACAGGCCGAGCCCGCTGCCCTCGCTTTTGGCGGTCACCAGCGGATAGAACAGGGTCTTGTGCAGATCGTCCGGGACGCCCGGGCCGTTGTCCTCGACCTGGATGCAGGCCACCAGCCGGTGGCGCGCCGGGCCGATGTTGTGGTTGAACACCGTGCGCGTGCGCAGTATCAGCCGGCCTTCGCCGGCCAGCGCCTGCATGGCGTTGCGCGCGATGTTCAGCAGCGCCTGGACGATCTCGTTGCGATCGAAGCGCCCCTCGGGCACGCTCGGATCGTAGTCGCGCTCCAGCTGCACGCCGGCGCCCGCTTCGGAGCGCAACAGCTGGTAGACGTGTTCGCACACCTCGTGCACGTTCAACGGCTGCTTGCGTGGCGGACCCGTGGGCCCGAGCATCGTGTCGACCAGGTCGCGCAGCCGGTCAGCCTCGCTGACGATCACATTGGTGAATTCCTTCAGCGCGCCATCCTGCAGTTCGCGCTCGAGCAGCTGTGCGGCGCCGCGCAGGCCGCCGAGCGGATTCTTGATCTCGTGCGCCAGCTGCCGGACCATCAGTCGATTGCCATCGACGCGCGTCAGCAGCTCAGTATCGCGCGAGATGCGCTGCCGCTGCCGCGCATCGACCAGCTCTACCAGCAGGTGCGTGCCGGTGATCTGCCCCTCGAGCGGCGTCACCGTGATGTCGACTACCACCGGTGCGCGCGCCGACTGCAGCAGCGGCAGCGGCAGCAGCGCCAGCTCGTGATCGGCGCAGATTTCGGTGTTCGCCAGCGAACGGCGCAGCAGCGCGATCAGCGGCGTGGCGGCGGCGAACAGTTCGCTGACCGGATGACCGCGCGCCTGCTTGAGGCTCAGGCCCAGCAGATCCTGGGCACCGACATTGGCATAGACCACGCACAGCTGCGCGTCGAGCACCAGCAGCCCCGTGGCGAGCGCATCGAGCAGCTCGGTGGAATCGAAATGTGCCAGCGGCGAGCTGGCGTCGGCTTCAATGCCCATGGCGGGCAGGGCGCCGGCGCGGCGGCACGCGCGGCAACGTCAGTGGTGCGCGTTGGGATTGGCGGGTGTGAGCACCGAGGGCTGGCGCACATGAAAGGTCACCGGCGCCGATCGGCACACGCTCTTGTTGTTCGAATCGCGCAGTTCGGCCGCCACCGTATGCGTGCCGCGATCGATCGGCGTGATATGAAAGTCGAGCTGATCGGCGGTGGCCGCCTCGATCGGCGTGCCATCGAAACTCAGCACCACGTGATCGTTCGAGCGCTTGGCCGGATGCGGCTCGACCGCTACCGTAACCGACTCGACATTGAGCAATACCTGGTCGTCGGCCGGCTGTACCACGGCGCAACCGGTGTATTGAAACGGCCCCTCGGTGCGTCGGCGCGCCGTGCCGGTGGCGCCCTGGGTGCCCGCTGCACCGCCGCCCGGCGCATCGAGGCTGGCGGTGGAGGCGGCCTGCGTCTGGCCCAGGTAGATCTTCTCGGCACCGGCATGCGGCTGGTCCGAGTAATGCACGCCGTCGGCATCCACCCAGCGATAGGTGACCGCGGCCGTGGCGGTGACCGCAATCATTAGCAGCAGCAGGCTCAATGCACGCATGGGACCCGAGCATAAACCCCCCGATGCTCGCGGTACACAAGCGGGTGACAGCCCTGTGAAGCCTGTCACCCGCCCAGTGTTGCACTATGCTCCCGGCGACGCGGCGCGTCAGACGCTGTAGTACATATCGAGCTCGCAGGGGTGCGTCGACATGCGGTAGCGCGAGACTTCCTGTTCCTTCAGGCCGATGTAGGCATCGATCACGTCGTCAGTGAACACGCCGCCGCGCTTGAGGAACTCGCGGTCCTTGTGCAGGTGTTCAAGCGCCATGTCGAGCGAATGACAGACCTGCGGGATGGCCTTGGCCTCTTCCGGCTCCAGATCGTAGAGATCCTTGTCGGCCGGATCGCCGGGGTGGATCTTGTTCTGGATGCCGTCGAGCCCGGCCATCATCATGGCCGCGAACGCGAAGTAGGGGTTTGAGGCCGAATCCGGGAAACGCACCTCGATGCGGCGCGCCTTCGGGTTCGATACCCACGGTATGCGGATCGAGGCGCTGCGATTGCGGGCTGAGTAGGCCAGCATCACCGGTGCTTCAAAGCCAGGCACCAGGCGCTTGTAGCTGTTGGTGCCAGGATTGGTGAAGGCATTGATCGCCTTGGCGTGCTTGATGATGCCGCCGATGTAGTAGAGCGCGGTATCGGAGAGGCCGCCGTACTTGTCGCCGGCAAACAGCGCGGTGCCGGCCTTCTGGAGCGATTGGTGCACGTGCATGCCGGATCCGTTGTCGCCGACCAGGGGCTTGGGCATGAAGGTCGCGGTCTTGCCGTGCAGGTGCGCGACGTTGTGCACGCAGTACTTCAGGATCTGCACTTCATCGGCCTTTTTCACCAGGCCGCCGGCGCCGACGCCGATCTCGGACTGGCCGCCGGTAGCCACTTCATGGTGATGCACTTCGACCACCAGGCCCATGTCTTCGAGCGCCTTGCACATCGCCGAGCGGATGTCCTGGTAGGCATCGACCGGCGGCACCGGGAAATAGCCGCCCTTGACGCCGGGCCGATGGCCCATGTTGCCTTCGGGATAGGCGGTGTTCGAGTTCCACGCACCCTGCACCGAATCGATCGCGTAACCGCAACCGTTCATGTCGTTGTGCCAGCGCGCACTGTCGAAAATGAAGAATTCGTTTTCCGGGCCGAACAAGGCGCCATCGGCAATGCCGGTCGACTTCAGGTACGCCTCGGCGCGCTTGCCGAGCGAGCGCGGATCGCGCTCATAGCCCTGCATGGTGGCGGGCTCGATGATGTCGCAGCGGATGATGACGGTGACGTCAGCGAAGAAGGGGTCGAGCACCGCGGTCGAGGCATCCGGCATCAGGATCATGTCGGACTCGTTGATGCCCTTCCAGCCGGCGATCGACGAGCCGTCGAACATCTTGCCCTCGACGAAGAAATCCGCGGTGACATAGCGCGCCGGCACGGTGACGTGCTGTTCCTTGCCGCGGGTGTCCGTGAAGCGCAGATCGCAGTTCTTCACTTCTTTTTCTTTGACTAACTTGACTACATCGGTCGGGGTCATATGGCCTCCGGTAAGAGAAATCCGCGTGGGCTTGAGTCCCGCTTAAATGCAGGCCGCGTGCCAGCGCCAAGCCCTAACAAAATCGCTTTGAAATCCTGGGGTTACGGCTCGGGTGGGCAAACCACGACGCCGGACTGCACTAGTATAGAGCGCGGCGACGCCGGTTGCCCTGTTTCTGTGCGGGCCGACGCCGCGGCGCCATGCCTCGGTTTAGCCTCTGTATACTCGCCCGCGGGAAGCACAAGGGCTGCGATGAAGACCGCCAAGATCGGCGCAAAACCGCGCACATTTCAGGAACTTATATTCGCCCTGCAGCGCTATTGGTCCGACCAGGGCTGCGTGATCCTGCAGCCCTATGACATGGAGGTCGGCGCCGGCACCTTCCACACCGCGACGTTCCTTCGCTCCATTGGCCCCGAGCACTGGAGTGCTGCCTACGTACAGCCCTCGCGCCGCCCCACGGACGGGCGCTATGGCGACAACCCGTTCCGGCTGCAGCACTACTACCAGTTCCAGGTGCTGATCAAACCCTCGCCGGCCAATTTCCAGGAGCTGTACCTCGGCAGTCTCGCGGCGCTCGGCCTCGACCCGCTGATCAACGACGTGCGCTTCGTGGAGGACAACTGGGAATCGCCGACCCTGGGGGCCTGGGGCTTAGGGTGGGAGGTGTGGCTCAACGGCATGGAGATCACTCAGTTCAGCTACTTTCAGCAGGTCGGCGGGCTCGACTGCCGGCCGGTTAGCGGCGAGATCACCTATGGGCTCGAGCGCCTGGCGATGTACCTGCAGGGCGTCGAGAGCATCTTCGACATATTGTGGACCGACGGCCCGCGCGGCCGCGTCAGCTACGGCGACGTGTTTCACCAGAACGAGCAGGAACAGTCGACCTACAATTTTGAGCTGGCCGACACCGCGGTGCTGCTGCGCCATTTCGACGAGCACGAGCAGGCCTGCACTGCGCTGCTGGCAGCGAAGCTCGCGCTGCCCGCCTACGAGCAGGTGCTGAAGGCCTCGCACACCTTCAACCTGCTGGATGCGCGCAAGGCGATCTCGGTGACCGAACGCCAGCGCTACATCCTGCGCGTGCGCGCGCTGGCGCGCGGGGTCGCGCAGGCCTACTACGCCAGTCGCGAAGCGCTGGGCTTTCCGCTGCGACCGCAAGGCGTGAGTGCATGAGCAGCCCACGCGCCAGCGCGCGGCGCGATTTCCTGTTCGAGCTCGGTACCGAGGAGCTGCCGCCGAAGACCCTGGGGGCGCTCGAGCAGGCGCTGCGCACAGGCATCGTCGCGCGGCTGGCCGCCGCGAACCTTGAGCACGGCGGCGTCGAATCCTTCGCCACACCGCGCCGGCTCGCGGTGCGCGTACGGCGCCTTGCGCTGCAGCAGCCCGAGCAGCAGATCCGCCGCCGCGGCCCACCGCTCCGTGCCGCGCTCGATGCGGCCGGAACGCCAACGCGCGCGGGCGAGGCCTTCGCGGCCAGTTGCGGCGTGGCGTTCGCGGCGCTCGGTCGCGAACGCGATGAAAAGAGTAATGAATATCTCTGGTATGGCGGCACCAAACCCGGTGCCGAGAGCGCGCAGCTGCTGCCCGGCATCGTCAGCGAGGCGCTGGCGGCGTTGCCGATCGCGCGGCGCATGCGCTGGGGCGCGGGCGAGGCGCAGTTCGTGCGTCCGGTGCACTGGCTGGTGATGCTGCTCGGGAGCGAAGTGGTGCCCGCGACCATTCTCGACACCAGCGCCGGACGCAACACCCGCGGCCATCGCTTCCACGCGCCGCGCGAACTGCCGCTGCGTGCGCCGGCCAGCTACGAGCGCACCCTGCAGACGCGCGGCATGGTGTGGGCCGATTTCGCGCAGCGCCGCGAGCGCGTGCGCGGCCAGGTGATCGCGGCGGCGCAGACCTTAAGCGGCCAGGCGATCTTCAGTGCCGAGCTGCTCGACGAGGTCACGGCGCTGGTCGAATGGCCGGTGCCGGTCACCGGCCACTTCGAGCCGCGCTTCCTGGCGCTGCCGCGCGAGGTGCTGATCGCGACGCTCCAGGATCATCAGCGCTATTTCGCGGTGGAATCCGCCGACGGCCAGCTGCTGCCGAATTTCATCACTATCAGCAACATCGACAGCCGGGATCCGGCCGTGGTGCGCGCCGGCAATGAACGCGTGGTGCGACCGCGCCTCGCCGACGCAGCGTTCTTCTGGGACCAGGACCGGCGTGCGCCGCTCGAACAGCGCCTCGCAGGTCTGGAGCGCGTGACCTTCCAGGCGCAGCTCGGATCGCTGGCCGCCAGGACCCAGCGCATCGGCGTGCTCGCAGCCAGCCTCGCACCCGTGGTGGGCGCGGACCCCGGCCAGGTAGCAAGCGCGGCGCGGCTATGTAAGTGTGACCTGCTGACGATGCTGGTCGGCGAATTTCCAGAACTGCAGGGCGTGATGGGCGGGTACTACGCGCGCGCCGATGGCTTGGGCGATGCCGTAGCTACCGCAATTCGCGAGCACTACCTGCCACGCGGCGCCGGCGATGCACTGCCATCGACGCCGGCCGGCACCGCACTGGCGCTCGCCGACCGGCTCGATATGCTGGCGGGCATCTTCGCGATCGGCCAGAAACCGTCCGGCACCCGCGATCCCTTCGCGCTGCGCCGTGCGGCGATCGGGCTGCTGCGCATGGCGCTGGAAAAGCAGCTCGAATTCGATCTGCAGCAGCACATCGCCGGCGCCGTCGCGCTGGCGCAAGCCGCCATTGCCGCCACCGCCACCGCCGCGGCCGCGGCCGCGGCCGGCCCGCCAGCAGCGGATGCCGCCACCGTGGCCGGCGAGGTTCACGCTTTCATCATTGAACGGCTGCGCGCCATGTACCTCGAAGGTGAGCGGCTGGCCGGCGTCAGCACCGAGATGTTCGATGCCGTGCACGGTAGTGCGCCGGCCTCGCTCCCTGATTTCGAGGCCCGCCTGCGCGCGCTGGTCGCGTTTCTGGCCGACCCGGCGGCCGCCAGTCTCACCGCAGCGAACAAGCGCATCGCCAATATCCTCAAGAAATCTGCGGGTGGTGCGACCCTGCGCGTCGATGCCGTTCTGCTGCACGTCGATGCCGAGCGGGCGCTGCATCGCGATCTGGCTGCCGCGCGTCCCGGCGTCGAAGCCACACTCGCGCGCCGCGACTACGCCGCGGCTTTCGCCGCGCTGGCGGCGTTGCGCCCGGCCATCGATGCCTTCTTCGATTCAGTGCTGGTGAACGACAGCGACGCCGCGCTGCGCAACAACCGCTTAGGCCTGCTGGCGGAACTGCGCGCGCTGTTCACCCGCATCGCCGATCTCTCGCGCCTGCCTGGCTGAAGTCCATGCAGTGGTTCCGCTCGCTGGTTTACACCGTGTGGTTCATGCTCTGGACCGCCTGCTACGCGCTGTTCTTCATGATTGCCGCCGCCTTCCTGCCGTTCAGCGGCCGCTTCGTGCTGGCGCAAGTCTGGTCGCAGGTGCTGCTCACGACGCTGCGCTGGTGCTGCCGGCTCGATTACCAGGTCACCGGCCGCGAGCACCTGCCGGCCGGCAATCACGTCGCGCTGATGAAGCACTCTTCGAGCTGGGAAGCCTTTGCGCAGGTCGCACTGCTGCCGGCGCAGGTGTGGGTGCTCAAGCGCGAACTGATGTGGGTGCCGGCACTGGGCTGGAGCCTGAAACTGATGCGCGCCATTGCCGTGGATCGCAGTGCCGGCGGCACCGCGGTGCGTGGCGTCGTTGAACAGGGCAAGCGGCGCCTGGCCGAGGGCGAATGGGTAGTGATCTTTCCGGAAGGGACACGCATGCCACCGGGTGAGACGCGCCGCTACGGCGTCAGCGGCGCACTGCTGGCGGCCGAGGCCGGCAAGCTGATCGTGCCGGTGGCGCACGATGCCGGCTACTACTGGCCGCGGCGCGGCCTGTACAAGAAGCCCGGCACCATACGTGTGACCATCGGCCCGCCGATCCAGACTGCCGGGCGCGATCCGCGCGATATCAATCTCGAGGCCCAGGCCTGGATCGAGGCGCACTCGCGGCCGCAGGGCTAACGCCCCAGCGCGGCACGCAGCGAAACCATCTCCGTTGCCGATTCCACCAGCAGTTCGGCGCAATCCGCGACCTTCAGTCCCAGCCGTGTCAGCGCCCGCAGGTCGTGCAGCGCCGCCGCCGGCAGGTCCGGCAACCCGCGGTGGGCGTTGAGTATCGCGGCCACCGTCAGCACATCGGGCAGCACGCTGCCGCCGCGCTGCGCGTGGTTGGGCGTTTCATAGGTGTGCACCGCCTCAACCACTTCATCCACCACATGCCAACTCTCCAGCAGGGCCCGCGCGACGTTGGCGTGCCACTGTTCGGTGATCGACTGGTAGGCGACCGGATCGGCGAACAGCGCGGGGTACGCGGTCGCGCGCGTCAGGATGTAGATGCGGCCGACGCCGGCTACCAGCCCGGCGAACAGCGCGGTATCGGCGCTGGTGCGCCGGCTGCGCCGCGCGACTACGCAGGCGCTGCCGGCCAGGTTCACCGAATCGATCCACAGCCGGTTCAGCTGCGGCTCGATCGCTCGGTATTCATCGCGGCGGCGCAGCTGGCCGATCGCGAAGCTGACCGCCGCGGCGCGCAGGCTGTCGAAGCCCAAGCGCGCCACCGCGGTGCGCAGGTCGGCTACCGGCGTGCTCGAAGGGTTCATCGCCGCGGAGTTGGCCAGGCTCACCACCCGCGCCGCCAGCATCGGCTCCGCGCCCACGATGCGCACCACCATCTCGGTGCTGACGCTGTCGTCGGCGAGCAGCTCCTGCACCCTTAAGGCCACGTCCGGAAAGCTCGGCAGCTCCACAGGTCCGGCGGACAGCGCCGCGGCCAGCTCACTCACGAATTCAAAGCCCACGCCATGCGATGCATCGGCACCGGCGGCACTGGCGTTCATTCAGGTACCCATCCTGGCGCGCAGCGACGCGCCACGCTGTCCGGCCGGTGCACTGGCCGCGCTGCGAAACGCCTCGCCGCCGCCGAGCTGCTGCAGCGCCTTCAGCGTGGCGTCGATGCCATCGAGCAGCCTCGACAGGCCGTGCAGCACGCGTCCGCCGTGGTCCTGGTAGCCATGGGCCAGCAGTACTTCCGAGAGGCTCGAGCCGACTGTCGTCATGTTATGCACCGTCTGATCCAGGAAACTTTCCACGGCGTGGGCGCTGATCGCCTGCGCGTCGCGTTCGGCACGCCATTGCGCCAGCATCGCCGCAGCGCTGGCGCCGGTCTGCTCGGCCAGTGGATAGCTCAACTCCACCAGGTCCGCGGTGCGATGCGCGGCATCGTCACTTACCTTCAGCACCCGCTCCAGGCGCGAGCGCGGGTCGGGCGGTTCACGCGCCGGCGCATCCACGAGCCCCGCATCGAGGCTGAAACTCTCGAGCACGCCGTGCAGCTGGCTACCGATGCGCCGCAGTTCCTTCTGCAGCAGCTCATGTCGCGCTGCATCGAACTTCGCCAGTCCGGCGCGCAACGCCGCCTCATCCGCCGCACGCAAGGCGCGGCTCATGGAGTCGAGCCACGAAGCCAGATCGGCCCACTGCGCTGGCGGAGCATTCATGGCAGAGATTATCGGCCCGGGGCGGACCGTTCTTGAACGCACTCGCGCCGACGCCGCCTGGCGCCGATGGCATTGCGTCACAGAAATCCGGCGCCTAGCCGCGCTGCGGATCGGGCGTCGCGCCGGCCGGAGCGCTGACCGGGTCGCCGGCGTGGCCGGCGCGCCCCTTGAGTTTGCGCGCCAGCCAGCGCTCGACATCGTCGATCAGCGTAAAACCGGCGGGCACCATCACCAGGGTCAGCGCAGTCGAGGTGACCAGGCCACCGATCACCGCGATCGCCATCTGTCCCTGGAACCCGGCATCCCCCGACAGGCCGATGGCCACCGGCGTCATGCCGGCGATCATCGCCACCGAAGTCATCACGATCGGGCGCGCCCGCTTGTGCCCGGCCTCCACCAGCGCCGTCAGGCGATCCTTGCCGGCGCGCATCTCCTCGATCGCGAACTCGACCAGCAGGATCGAATTCTTGGCCACGATGCCCATCAGCATCAGGATGCCGAGCACGGTCGAGATCGAGAACGGACTGCCGGTGACCGCCAACGCCACCACCGTGCCGCCGATCGACAGCGGCAGCGCTGAGAGAATCGTGATCGGCTGGAACACGCGCGCGAACAGCAGCACCAGCACCGCAAACACCATCAGGATGCCGGCCACCATCGCGATGATGAAACTCGTGAACAGCTCAGCCATGTACTGTGCCTGGCCGACCTCCACGATCTGCACGCCGGTCGGCAGGTTCTTGAAGATCGGCAGCGCATGGATCTTGTCCAGCGCAGTGCCGAGCTGCGCGTTGTTGAGATCGGCCTCGAGCGAGATGCGCCGGTTCTGGTTGTAGCGGCGCACCTTGGAAGGACCCTGACCGAAGGAAATATCAGCCACCGCCTTCAGCGGCACGGTGGCACCGGCCGCCGTGCGCACCGGCAGGTTCTCGATGGTGGCCAGGTTGCTGCGCGCCGATTCCACCAGACTCACGCGGATCGGGATCTGCCGGTCGGAGAGCGAGAACTTGGCATTGTTCTGCGGATTGTCGCCGAGCGTCGCGACCCGCACCGTCTCGCTGATGCTGGCGACCGTGACGCCGAGCTGCGCGGCCAGGTCCAGGCGCGGCCGCACCAGCAGTTCGGGTCGCGCCATGTCGCCATTGATGCGCGGATCGCGCAGTTCCTTGAGCGTGCGCATCTGCTCGACCGCAGTGCGCGCGGTGCGCTGCACGAGCTCGGGATTGCTGCCGACGGCATAGAGCGTGAGATCGCGCCCGCCGCCATCCGACTGGCTCTGGAAGGTCACGCGCGCATCGGGAATTGTCTGCAGCTCCCTGGTGACCGCCTGCTCCCATTTCTTCTGGCTGAGCTTGCGCTCGGAGGGCTGCACCAGCTGCACGTAGATATTGCCAGAGCGGACTTCGCCGTCTTCGTCCTCGCCCAGCGACTCGACCACGTTCAGCACTTCAGGATGACGGCGCAGGATCTGGTAGGCCTTGTCGGCCGCCGCCGCGGTCTGGCTGAGCAGCACGCCCGGCGGCAGCTCCACCTTGACGGTCGAGGACGAGCTGTCCTGGTCGGGCGTGAAGGCCTTCGGAATCAGCGCCAGGCCGACGACCGAGACCGCGAAGAACACGATGCCCGCGCACATCGTCAGCCAGCGATGCCTGACCGTCCAGCGGAGCGTACGCAGGTACCACTCCATCACCGGTCCGTCGGCGCCGCGCAGGTTTTTGTGCGGCTTGAGCGTGTAGGCCGCCATCAGCGGCGTGATCAGGCGCGCGACCACCAGCGACATGAACACCGCGACCGCGACCGTGAACCCGAACTGGATGAACCATTGGCCGACCAGTCCACCCATGAAGCTGACCGGCAGGAATACCGCGATGATCGCCGCCGAACAGGCCACCACGGCAAGGCCGATCTCATCGGCAGCATCCATCGCCGCCTGGTAACCGCTCTTGCCCATTTTCATATGGCGCGTGATGTTCTCGATCTCGACGATCGCATCGTCGACCAGCACACCGGTGATCAGCGATAGCGCCAGCAGTGTCATCTGGTTCAGCGTGAAGCCGAACCACTGCATGAAGGCGAAGGTCGGGATCGCCGCCAGCGGAATCGCCATCGCCGCAATGCCGGTGGCGCGCCAGTCGCGCAGGAACAGGAACACAATGGCCACGGCGAGGATCGCGCCCTCGATCAGCGCCTCGATCGAGGCGCGATAGGACTTCTGCGTGAAATCGACCGTGGTGAAGACCTGTTTCAGCGTGATGCCGGGGGTCTCCTTGGTGACCTTGCCGAGCTCCTCCTGTACCGCGTTCAGCGTCGTGACATCGGAGGCGCCCTTGGCCTTGTACACCGCGAAGGTGGTCGAGGGCCGGCCATTGAGCCGGGAGATCGTGCGCACTTCGGCGACGCCGTCGCGCACGTCGGCAATATCGCGCAGCCGCGCGACGCGCCCATCCACCATGGTCAGGCGGGTATTGCCGAGCGCCTCGGCAGTGCGCGCGCTGCCGAGCACGCGGATCGACTGCTCGCTGCCGCCCACCTGGGCGCGCCCGCCAGCGGCATCGAGATTGACCTGGCGCAGCTGCTGATTGACCTCGCCGGCGGTGATGCCGAACGACTCCATGCGCGCTGGATCGAGATCGACGCGGATCTCGCGGCTGACGCCGCCGGAGCGATTGACCTGCGCCACGCCGGAGACCGCCAATAGTCGCTTGCTGATGGTGTCGTCCACGAACCAGGACAGCTGCTCCTCGGTCATGCTGTTGGTGCTGATCGCGTAATAGACGATCGGCCCGCCGTCGATGTCGATGCGCCGCACCTGCGGCTCGAGGATGCCCTGCGGCAGATCGCTCCGTACCTTGGCGACCGCGTCGCGCACGTCGGTGGTGGCGCGGTCGATCGGCGTACCGATCTGGAACTCGACGAAAATATGCGCCAGGTTCTCGATCGCCACCGAGGTGATGTTCTTGACGTTGCCGACGTTGGCGACCGCGCCCTCGACCTTCTGCAGGATCTGGGTCTCGATTTCGGTCGGCGCTGCGCCCGGCTCGACGATCGCCACTTCGACAAACGGCGCCGACACATCGGGGTTCAGCGTGATCGGCATGCGCACGAAGGCGACGATGCCGAACACCGTCAGCACCGCGAACAGCACCAGCGGAAAGACCGGATGGGTGATCGCCCAGGCCGATATCTTTCTCATGGCGCGCTGGCCCGGCCCGAACCGCTGCTGCCGGTGGCCGCGCGCGCGCCCGACGGCCCCATGCCCGGCGTAGTGGCAATCTTCACCTGTTCACCCGGACGCAGGAAGGCGCCGGCGATCGCGACCACCCGTTCCGTGCCCGTAAGCCCGCCGGTGATCAGCAGCCCTTCGCTGCGCGCGCCGCCCACGCTGATGGCCCGGCGTTCGACCTTGTCGCCCGCGCCGACGATCAATGTGTAGCTGCCCTGCTCGTCGCTGAGTACGGCGGTCTGTGGCAGGATGGTGCCCGCGGTATTGCCGACCCGGATGTCGGCGCGCGCAAAGGCGCCGGGGCGCAGGTTCTGGTCGGCCGCCGGCAGCGCAATGCGTACCGTGCCCTGGCGCGTTACCGGATCGATGATGGCGCCGATCTGCCAGATCTTGCCGATGAAGGCCTGCGGGACGCCATCGAGGCGCACTTCAGCAAGCTGTCCGACCTGCAGGCGCGGCACGTCCTGCTCGGTGACCTGGCCGCGCATCTCGATCTCGCCATTGCGGGCCAGCCGGAACAGCACCGACGAGCCCGGCACGGCAATCTGCCCGACCTCAGCCGTGCGCGTCAGCACGATGCCATCGCTCGGCGCGACCACCGTCGTGTGCGACCAGCGATTCTGCGCGTCGGCCAGTTGCGCCTCGGCCACCTTGACCTTGGCCTGTGCGGTCACGGCGCTGGTGCGCCGCCGTTCGGCTTCCTCGACCGAAAAGGAATCGCGCGCCCGCTCGGCGCGCGCCCACTCCGCCTGGGCGACCGCCGCGGCGGCGCGCAGCTCATCGAGCGAAGCGGCCGCGCTGTCGACCTGGGTCTGTGCGGTGATCGGATTGAGCCGCGCCAGCACCTGCCCGCGCCGCACCCGATCACCCGGCTCCACCAGCACCGCGGCGATGCGCCCGGCATCGCCCTCGACGCCGATCGGCATGTCGTTCTGCGCGCTGATCTGCCCGGTCAGCGACACCGTCGTGGCCACCGTGCCGACCTGCGGCACGACCACCGTAACCAGCGGCACCGGCGTCGAGTCCTTGGCGGCGGCGGCCGCGGCCGCGGCGCCGTGCTGGCGCGCCAGCGCCCACCAGCCCAGTGCTCCGACCAGGATGACGGCGGCCAGAATCTGCAGGCGCGGGCGGGCCCACACGGGGCGATCCGTACCCACTTCGCTGACGCGTGAGATGTCTTGATCCATAGGTTGTGTACGGACGGGGCAGCCGATTTCTGCCTTGGGTCCTCTCCTCTGTAGACTATAAGACTCGGCAATGCCCCCAGAGGTTTCAATGCCATGTCAAATAGTGCCGTGCCGCGCATATTACCTGCCCTTCTCGTCGCCACGACCCTGGCCTTCCTGGCCCATGACGCTGCAGTCGGCGCTGAAATGACACCATTTTCAGCCCAGGATCTGGTGAATTTCGAGCGCGTCAGCGATCCGCAGCTCTCGCCCGACGGCACCCAGCTGGCCTACCAGCTGCGCGAGACCGATTTCGAGGCCAACAAGGGTATCAATGGCATCTGGCTGCGCCCGCTGCAGGGCCCCGACGTGGCGCCGCGCCGCCTGACGGCGCCCGGCGTCAGCAGCACCACACCTCGCTGGTCGCACGACGGGCGGGCGCTGTATTTCCTGTCCACCCGCTCCGGCTCCTCGCAGGTCTGGCGCCTCACCTTCCCCGGTGGCGACGCACAGCAGGTGACCCGATCACCGCTCGACATCGGCAGTTTCATGCTGGCGCCCGGCGGGGTGCAGTTGCTGGTATCAATGGAGGTGTACACCGACTGCCAGACCCTGGCCTGCACCCGCGCCCGGCTCGATGCGCGCGCCGCGCAGAAGGCCAGCGGCGTGCTCTATGACAAGCTGTTCGTGCGCCATTGGGACAGCTGGAGCCAGGGCACCCGCTCGCAGCTGTTCGTGTATGGGCTGGACGCCGCGGGTGCGGCCTTAAGGGCCGAGCCGACCTGGATTTCACGCGGTATCGATGGCGATGTGCCCTCCAAGCCCTTCGGCGACGACGGCGAATACTGCTTCACGCCCGACGGCCGCAGCGTGATATTCAGCGCCCGCATCGCCGGCCGCACCGAACCCTGGAGCACCAATTTCGATCTCTACCAGGTGCCGGTCGACGGCTCCGCACCCGCGGTGAATCTCACGGCCGCCAATCCCGCCTGGGACACCGGCCCGGCGGTCTCGCCCGATGGCCGCACGCTGGCCTACCGCGCGATGCGGCGTGCCGGCTTCGAAGCGGACCGCTACGGCATCATGCTGCGCGACCTGGCCAGCGGCGCCACGCACGAGCTGCTGCCACAGTGGGATCGCTCCGCCGATGCGCTGAAATGGTCAGCCGACGGACGCACGCTCTATGCGCTGGCCGAGGAGCTGGGCCAGCAACGCCTGTTCGCGATCGATGTGGCCGCTCGCACCGTGCGGGCGCTGACCGATCAGGGTACCGTGCAGGCCTACACGGTCGCCGGAACCACCGTGGTGTATGCCCGCGATGCGCTCGATTCACCGGTGCATCTGTATCGGCTCAACCCCGGGGCCAGCGAAACTCTCACCGCGCACAATGCCGGACGCCTCGCCCACGTCGCCTTCGGCGCCTATGAGCAGTTCCATTTCAAGGGCTGGAACAACGAGACGGTCTACGGCTACGTCGTGAAGCCGGCCGGTTATGTCGCCGGCCGCAAGTATCCCGTGGCGTTCATCATTCACGGCGGCCCGCAGGGCAGCATGGGCAACAC
>Ga0209069_10000235_pt1 | contig 23722 bp, 19 predicted proteins | sample Str013_2_FD_187202 | JGI IMG/M metagenome (GOLD analysis project Ga0209069, IMG submission 187202) | Freshwater sediment microbial communities in response to fracking from Pennsylvania, USA - Straight Creek_MetaG_SC_2013 (SPAdes) (version 2) | ecosystem: Environmental > Aquatic > Freshwater >...
GTTGTCACTCGGCAGGTCGTCGAGTCATTGCCACATTCAAGCCCGCCAACCATATGGTTACCACTGCAGCTTGTGAAACCTGTCATACCAATACCCCATGCACCCGGTTCTGTCAATGCTTCTTTGAAATTAGCGCCGATATTTAATTCCGCCACATCCCTGCTCCAACCTTGCCTGCTTGCACCACCCTGGTAACCAAAGCCACGAAGGAAATCGCGTTTGTCGCCAAAGAAGTTTGCAAAACGTGGTATATAAAATCCATTCGCCCTTCTTCCAAAATAATATTTGTCTTCATAACCCTCTACCGAACCCGAAGCCCCCACATTGTAATGATGGTCCATAACATTATGACCCAGTTCTCCGCTACTACTACCCAATCCATCGGGCCATTCATCGGTAGCGGAATTCATCAATACCCATGCGCTGTTTAATGCAGAAGCGTTTACAAAAACAATTTTTGAATAGTATTCGTAGGTCTTATTGTTTTCCGCATCCAGTATTTCAACACCCTTTGCTCTTTTCTTGTCTTTATCGTAAATAATTTTTGTAACAATGCTCCATGGACGTACCGTTAAATTGCCGGTAGCCTTTGCTGCAGGTAAAGTAGAAGATTGTGTACTGAAATAACCGCCAAAGGGGCAGCCTTCCCAGCAACGGTTGCGGAACTGGCACTGGGTTCTTCCTGGTACAGGAGCAGTAAGGTTTGCTGCACGACCAATGATCATGGTCCTGTTTTTGAATTGCTGCTTTATTCTGGCGGAAACATCTTTCTCCACGCAGTTGAGTTCCATCGGCGGCAGAAAATGTCCATCGGGTAATTGTGGCAAACCTTCCATTGATCCGCTTACGCCAATAAATTTCTCAACATGATCATACCAGGGCTGAACATCTTTATATCGAATGGGCCAGTCAATAGCCCAATTGTCTTTTGCATTTGCTTCAAAATCCAGATCGCTCCAGCGGTAACTTTGTCTGCCCCATAGGATTGATCTTCCACCTAGCTGGTAAGAGCGCCACCATTTAAAGGGTTTTTCTTCGTGATAAGGACAATCAATATCTTTTGCCCAGTAATCCATGATGGCTTCTGTCTTTCCCCATGTACGGGCGATGATGGGTCTTTCCTTTAGCTGTGTTTGTGTAACAGCACCGCGGTGTTCAAAATCCCAGGGGTCTTTGGCTGCTGATTTATAATCTTTGAGGTGTTCAAAATTGCGACCACGTTCCAGCATCAATACCTTCAATCCTTTTTCGGTTAATTCCTTGGCGGCCCATCCACCGCTGATCCCTGAACCAATTACAATGGCATCATAGGTGTTTTGAATTGCCGCTTTGTTATTTACCTGTAGTGAATCTCCGGGCATGTGCTGTTTTGTTTATTGTGAGCAATTCTTTTTATACTTCTTACAAATTTCTTTTCTTCAATTCACTCACCGCGTGATCTACCGCGCGTGCGGTAAACGCCATATAAGTGAGTGACGGGTTTACGCAAGCAGATGAAACCATAAAAGAACCATCGGTGATAAATACATTCATACAATCCCAGAGCTGGTTCCACTTGTTTAACACAGATGTCTTTGGATCCCTTCCCATCCTGGCTGCGCCCATTTCATGAATGCTGCTGATTCTTCCGCCTGTTTCATATCGGTCATTGCCATGCACATTTTTCAATCCTGCCGCTTCCAGCATTTCCTTTGCATCGTTCAGCATATCCTTGCGCATCTTCTTTTCATTCTCATTAATGTCAAAGTCGATGGCAAGAATATTCAATCCCCATTTATCCGTTCTTGTTTTATCGAGTGAAATTTTGTTATTATGATCCGGTAATATTTCTCCAAATCCTCCTATGCCCATTGTCCATCCGCCAGGCTCTGCCAGTTCTTCTTTCAATGCGGCACCGATGGACAATTCTGCAACATGCCTGCTCCAGTCCTGTCTACTAGCGCCACCCTGGTATCCGAAGCCCCGTATGTAATCTCTCTTTTCTCCGTTTAAATTCCTGAACCTTGGTATATAAATTCCATTGGGTCTTCGTCCGAAATAATATTTGTCTTCAAATCCTTCCATCTCTCCCTGTGCAGTTACTCCCTGGTGCTGATCCATAATGTTGTGCCCCAGTTCGCCACTGCTGCTGCCTAATCCACCCGGCCATACATCAGTGGCTGAGTTCATGAGTATCCAGGCACTGTTAAATGTAGAAGCATTGAGAAAAATAATTTTTGCTTCATACACATAAGTCTTGTTAGTTTCCGCATCCAGTACTTCTACACCTGTTGCTTTCTTTTTATCCTTATCGTACAGAGCTTTTGTTACAATGCTCCATGGCCTTACTGTAAGGTTACCTGTTTTCAATGCTGCGGGCAGGGTAGAAGACTGCGTACTGAAATACCCACCAAATGGACAACCCAGCCAGCATTTGTTCCTGAACTGGCAATTGGTTCTTCCCTCATGCGGCACCGTTAGGTTGGCGGTACGGCCGATAATCATGGTGCGTTGGTTCTTATAGTGTGCCTTTATCCTTGCGGCTACTTCTTTTTCCACACAATTCAAATCCATGGGTGGTAAGAAAGAACTATCGGGCAATTGCGGCAATCCTTCTATGGAGCCACTGACGCCTATAAATTTTTCAACGTGGTTGTACCACGGTTCAATTTCTTTGTACCGAACCGGCCAGTCGGTTGCGATTCCGTCTTTGGCATTTGCTTCAAAATCGAAATCACTCCAACGGTATGTTTGTCTTCCCCAAATCAAAGATCTTCCGCCTACCTGGTAACCCCTGAACCAATCGAATCTTCTTACTTCTGTATAAGGTGATTCTTTTTCATTGACCCAGTAACTGAGATTGGTTTCATTCAGCGGGTAATCTCTTTTCAGTACCGGGTAGTCTTTCAACATCTGCTGCGTGCGTCCGCCACGATGGGCATAATCCCATTTCTCTTTATCTGCGTTTACATAATCTTTTACGTGTACGATGTCTCTTCCCCGTTCCAGCATCAATACTTTCAATCCTTTTTCTGCCAGCTCTTTGGCGGCCCAACCTCCGCTGATACCGGAGCCAACTACTATTGCATCGTAAGTATTATCGCCTCCTGGCATAGTATAAAAAGAATTACAAGTTTCCTTTCTTTAATTCACTTACTGCATGATCGGCGGCTCTTGCTGTAAACGCCATGTAGGTGAGTGATGGGTTTACACAAGATGCTGAAGCCATGAATGAACCATCGGTTACGAATACATTGGGTGCGTCCCATACCTGGTTCCATTTGTTGAGTACAGAGGTTTTTGAATCCTTACCCATTCTTGCGGAACCCATTTCGTGGATGCCACGTCCCAGTGTACCGTCACCATCTCTTGCTTTCACTTCTTTTACGCCAGCAGCTTCCAGCATTTCAATAGCATCTGCGATCATGTCCTTGCGCATCTTCTTTTCATTGTCTTTATACTCCACATCAAATGCAAGTACATTCAATCCCCATTTATCTTTCTTTGTTTTATCAAGCGTGATTTTGTTTTCGTGGTAAGGAAGTGTTTCACCAAAGCCACCAATACCCATATTCCACTTACCTGGTTCAGTGAGTGCTTCTTTGAAATCGGCGCCAATACTATACTCGGCAACATTGTGGTTCCAGTTTTGCCTGCTTCCACCGCCCTGGTAACCAAAGCCACGGAGGTAATCACGTTTATCGCCATTGATATTGCGGTAGCGGGGTATGTAAATTCCATTTGCCCTGCGGCCGAAATAATATTTGTCCTCGTAACCATCTACCGTACCACCTGCACCTACTCCCAGGTGATGGTCCATTATATTATGACCCAGTTCGCCACTGCTGCTACCCAATCCGTCGGGCCAGATATCGGTAGCTGAATTCATCAATACCCATGCGGAGTTTAATGTAGATGCGTTGAGGAAAATCATTTTAGCGTGATAGTTATATGTTTTGTTTGTCTCGCCATCCAGCACTTCAACACCTGTTGCCCTCTTTTTATCCTTATCGTATAAGATTTTTGTAACGATGGACCATGGTCTTAAGGTAAGATTGCCTGTTTTTCTTGCTGCTGGCAATGTGGAAGATTGCGTACTGAAATAACCACCGAAGGGACATCCCAGCGCGCATTTGTTTCTGAACTGGCAATTGGTTCTTCCCTCATGCGGCACCGTTAGGTTGGCGGTACGGCCTATAATCATGGCCCTGGAGCCCTTGTAATATTCTTTCAATCTTGCTGCCACATCTTTTTCCACACAGGTCATGTCCATGGCAGGCAGGAATTGTCCATCGGGCAGTTGTGGCAATCCGTCTCTTGAACCACTGATACCTGCAAATTTTTCTGCATGATCATACCAGGGTGCGATTTCTGCATAGCGAACGGGCCAGTCTACACCATGTCCATCTTTTGCATTTGCTTCAAAATCTAAATCGCTCCAGCGGTAGCTTTGTCTTCCCCACATGAGTGATCTTCCACCTACATGGTATCCCCTGAACCAATCAAATCTTTTTATTTCAGTATAGGGAGATTCACTGTCTTTTACCCAGTAATCAAGGTTGGTTTCATTGAGCGGGTAATCTCTTTTCAATACGGGATAGTCTTTTTTCATTTGCTCCGTGGCCCTGCCACGGTGCGGGTAATCCCATGCTTCTTTGTTGGCGTTTACGTAGTCTTTGATATGTTCGATATCACGACCGCGTTCCAGCATCAATACTTTTAACCCTTTTTCGGTTAATTCTTTTGCGGCCCAGCCGCCGCTGATACCTGAACCAATGACAATCGCATCGTAGGTATTTTGTTCAACAGCTTTGTTGTTTACGTTTAGTGAGTCTCCTGGCATACCTTAAAGTATTATATTATTATTGGTAACTGATTATAAATTCATTTTCTTTAATTCTTCCACTGCATGATTGGCTGCCCTTGCAGTAAAAGCCATATAAGTCAGGGAAGGGTTCTGACAGGCTGCTGATGTCATAAAGGAGCCATCGGTTACATATACATTGGGAGCATCCCAAACCTGGTTCCATTTATTCAATACAGATGTCTTTGAATCCTTGCCCATTCTTGCCGTACCCATTTCATGGATACCCTGACCAAGGAAACCTTCGCCTCCACCTGCTTGTACATTTTTTAAACCTGCAGCCTCGAGCATTTCTTTTGCATCATTTATCATATCCTTTCTCATCTTCTTTTCATTCTCTTTCAGCTCGCAATCGATGGCCAGTATATTCAATCCCCATTTGTCTTTTTTGGTTTTGTCGAGTGTTACTTTGTTATCGTGGTAGGGAAGCGTTTCTCCAAAACCACCCATTCCAAAGTTCCATGTGCCAGGCTCTGTGAGTGCCTCTTTAAAATTAGAACCAATGCTGTATTCGGCTACCTCCTTACTCCAGCTTTCGCGTGAAGCCCCACCCTGGTAGCCGAAGCCCCTGATATAATCGCGTTTATCGCCAAAGAAATTCCTGTAGCGCGGAATATAGACACCATTCGCGCGCCGGCCGAAATAATATTTATTATCGTATCCTTCTGCTATACCACCTGCACCTACTCCAAGGTGGTGGTCCATCAGGTTATGTCCCAGTTCGCCACTGCTGCTGCCCAATCCATCGGGCCATATATCAGTAGCCGAGTTCATTAATACCCAGGCGCTGTTTAATGTTGACGCATTCAGGAAAATAATCTTTGCATTGTATACGTAAGTCTTATTTGTTTCTGCATCCAATACTTCCACCCCGGTTGCTTTTTTCTTGTCCTTATCGTATAAAATTTTTGTAACGATGGAAAATGGGCGTAAAGTGAGGTTTCCAGTATTCCTTGCTGCTGGCAATGTTGCAGATTGCGTGCTGAAATAACCGCCATAGGGGCAACCGTACCAGCATTTATCGCGGAACTGGCATTGTCTTCCATTTAATGGAACGGTAGCATGCGCACAGCGGCCGATGATTATTTTGCGCATTCCTTTAAAATGTTCCTTTACCCTGCCAGCTACATCTTTCTCCACGCAGTTCATTTCCATTGCAGGGAGAAAATGACTATCGGGCAATTCGGATAAGCCTTCTGTGGAACCACTGACACCGGCAAATTTTTCCACATAGGTATACCAGGGTTCTATGTCTTTGTACCGAACGGGCCAGTCGACAGCAATACCATCTTTTGCATTTTCTTCAAAATACAAATCGCTCCAGCGGTATGTCTGCCGACCCCAAAGCAATGATCTGCCGCCTACATGGTAACCACGGAACCAATCGAATCTTTTTATTTCTGTGTAAGGAGAATCTTTGTCATTGGCCCACCAGGAGAGGTTTCTTTCATTCAGCGGGTAATCCCTTTTTAGTTTAGGATAGTCTTTTACCATCTGTTGTGTGCGCTCACCGCGATGGGGATAGTCCCATGCTTCTTTATTGGCTTCGGTATAATCTTTAATGTGCTCAATATTCATTCCGCGCTCGAGCATAATAACTTTCAGCCCTTTCTCTGTGAGTTCCTTCGCGGCCCAGCCTCCACTGATACCTGAACCTATTACAATCGCGTCGTACGTGTTATTGTCTGCCATAGAATTTAAATGTGTATTCAGAAGTTGAATTAATAAAAACTGCCACTCAATAAAAGTGGTTATTCCGTATAAGAGCTAGCGGGGATCGTTTTAGGGTAACGATCAGATATCGCAGGTTTTAACAGCTTGTTTAAGTGCAGCGATTTTATCTTTTACTTCTTTCCCGGTAGGAATAAATTCCTGTGCAACATAATCTGTAAAGCCTGTATCCAGGATGGCTTTCATTATTGCGGGGTAATAAAGTTCCTGCGTTTCATCAATTTCATGTCTTCCCGGCACACCGGCTGTGTGATAGTGCCCGATGTACTGGTGATTGTCCTTAATGGTTCTTATCACATCGCCTTCATCAATCTGCATATGGTAGATATCATAGAGCAGTTTGAAATTGGGGGAGCCAACCCGCTTCACCAATTCAACACCCCAGGGTGTTTTGTCGCACATGTAATCTTTGTGATCCACTTTGCTGTTGAGCAGTTCCATTTGAATGGTAATACCGTTTTTCTCTGCCAGTGGCAGGATTTTTTGTAATCCTTCCACGCAATTTTTAAACCCCGTTTCATCATCCATCCCTTTACGGCTCCCGCTGAAACAGATTACATTTTTATAGCCGGCCTTCACCATTAATGGAATTACATCGAGGTAATCTTTCACCAATTGGTCGTGGAATGTTTTATCATTGAATCCATTGGTTAAACTAACGGTTCCTCCATGATAACACATGGAACTGAAGAGATTGTATTTCTGAAGCATGGGCCAGTCTTTCGGACCCATCAGGTCAATGGCGCCAAAGCCAATTTTCTTTACTTCAATGCAGAGTTGTTCTACTGAAATAAAGTTGAAACACCACTGACAAACCGAATGATTGATATTGCCTTTAAACTTCAAGGTGCTGTTATTTTCTTTGTCTGATGCGAATGTGGGTATCATTGAAGATGCCCCTATAGCGGCGGTACCGGCTACTAAATTTTTGATTGCGCTGCGTCTTGTCTGGTTTGATGGCATGAAAGCAAGGGTTGAGATTGAAATTTACGAACAATTCCACTTTGAACAGTAATAAAAACTATGAACTACGTTAATATTTTATAGTTGGTATTATTTAACCGAATTTATGCTGCTGCCTGTTTATGCGCAGCATAAGCCTTTCTTCTTACGACATATATTATAATAAATACAACTACCAGAATTGCAGGCATTAAGGCAACCCTTACAAACGTATCTGACCCTGCAGCAGCTTCTGCTTTTACTGCATCCACCCCATCTGCAATTGCCTTTGCTTTTGCTTTATCGAACCAGCCACCCATGATTGGAATAACCAATGAGGTGGAAAACATTCCCGCCCCACCCATCAGGGACAAACCCAATGCGCCTGTTTTTGGTAAATATTCCGAAACAAAGCCCAGCATGGTTGGCCAGAAGAAGCAGATTCCTACTGCGAATACTAATGCGGAACCAAATGCAGCGTAGCCGCTTGACCTACTCAACAGCAATAAACCGATACAGGCAAATACTGAAGAAAAGATTAGCATGCCATTTGGGTTCAACCTGTGTACTACAGGTCCTGCAAAAGATCTTCCCAGCGCCATAAGGCCATTTATAAAAACAAGGACCAGAATTCCTGATACTCCGGCACCACTTAAAAGTGCGTTAATCCATGTATTTGTGCCTAATTCCGTGGCTGCCGTCATAAACATGCAGAGTACCATGATTATATAGAGAGGGTTAAGACAGCTGACAAACATTTCCTTTGTACTAACCCCACTGGAAACCCTTTCGGTTTTTGGGAATTCAAGTTTCCAGAACAGAATCCCATATATAACGGCGGGCAAAAACAATAAACCGATCAATATGCGCCAGTCCATATGCATTTTTTCCAGCAATAAATAAGAAAGCAACCCTCCGATAACTATTCCACCAGGAAACCATACATGGAACCTGTTTAGCATGGTAGTTTTATTATCGGGAAACAAAGTAACCGTCAAAGGATTACAAGCTGCTTCCACCATTCCATTTCCCACGCCAATAAATACCGTTCCGATAAAAAGCGTCGTAGCGTCTTTTGCGACCAGGTAAGTAATGATACCTGCCACATGACCAATGAAGGCGAGCCCAAGTAATCTTTTCATCCCAAGGATATCACAAAGTGGACCGCCAAAAATCATTGCAAGCGTAAAGCCCCAGAATGCGGGAGCGAATATCCAGCCCACCTGTTCTTTTGTTAAATGAAATTCGTTTCCCCAAACCCCTTCCAGGGCGGCCCTGAAAGCAAAGGTCATTGCCGTAACTATGAGCGCGATACGGCTTGCAAGAAAAAGTTGTTTTCTGTTGATAATGGCAGGCATAAGCAATCCGGTTTTGGTTAACATTGAAGTGAGTTATAAATGTACTATTTTTCACTACACAATTCTTCAAAGTGTACAAATGACGCATATAAAAAATATTTTCGAAGACTATTTATTCAATCAAGGTCTTCTTAACTTGCTGCCCTAACCAAAAAACATTGCTTTACATATGAGTAATAAAATAAGACTGGGAATGATCGGCGGTGGCCAGGATGCATTTATTGGCGGGGTACACCGCATCGCCGCTTCCCTGGACGGACAATATGATTTGGTATGCGGCGCCTTCAGCAGCAACGCGGAAAAATCAAAGGCCAGTGGTATCGCGCTTGGCATCGACCCCAGCAGGGCCTATGGTTCTTTTAAAGAAATGTTTGATAAAGAAAATCAATTGCCCGCTAACGAACGTATGCAAGTAGTAAGCATCGTTACCCCCAACCATGTTCACTTCGAACCCGCCAAACTTGCCATGGAAAATGGATTTGACGTAGTACTCGATAAACCCATGACCTTTTCGCTAAAAGAAGCGATTGATTTAAAAAAATCAGTGGAGAAAACAGGCAGACTGTTTTGTCTTACACATACCTATACCGGATACCCAATGGTGAAGGAAGCCAAACAATTAATCGCTTCCGGAAAACTGGGCGTTATCAGGAAAGTATATGTTGAATACCCGCAGGGCTGGCTGAGTACATTCCTGGAAGGGGGTGACAACAAACAGGCATCCTGGAGAACCGATCCTTCCAAAAGTGGTATAGCGGGTGCCATGGGCGATATAGGTACACATGCTTTTAATCTTGCGGAATATGTAAGCGGACAAAAAGTAAATCAAATTTGCGCCAATATCAACATCATGGTAAAGGGAAGACAACTGGATGATGACGGTGATGTATTATTAAAATTTGATGGCGGCGCCAATGGAATCTTATTTGCCACACAGGTAGCAGCAGGAGAAGAAAACAATATACGCATCAGGGTATACGGAGAAAAGGGCGGACTGGAATGGCAGCAAAAAGATGCCAATACTTTATTATTGAAATGGCTGGACAGGCCCACTGAGATATACCGTGCAGGCAACGGCTATCTTACCAGTTATGCAACGCACAATTCAAGAACGCCTGCCGGTCACCCGGAAGGATACCTGGAAGCATTTGCCAATCTCTACCGCAATTTTGCATTCTGCGTTCGGGCAAAGCAAAAGGGTGAAAAGGCAAAGCCGGAATGGCTTGATTTTCCAGGTGCTGAAGAAGGAGTAAGGGGCATGGCATTTATTGAAAATGTCATTGCTTCGGGTAAGACAAAAGAAAAATGGTTCGACTTTACTATCTAACTGCTAAATTATTTGTGACGGAAATAAACAATAACAATTATGCAAACCATTAAAGGGCCCGCTATTTTTTTAGCACAGTTTATGGGAGATGCCGCTCCCTTCAATACACTGGAATCTATTTGTAAATGGGCAAAGAGCCTCGGATATGCCGGTGTACAGATTCCTACCTGGGACAGCCGTTGCATAGATTTGCAAAAAGCCGCCGAAAGTAAAACCTATGCTGACGAATTAAAAGGGATAGTGAATGGAGCCGGATTGCAGATTACTGAATTGTCCACCCACCTGCAGGGCCAGCTGGTTGCGGTAAACCCTGCTTATGATGCTTTGTTTGACGGATTTGCTCCTGAGAGCGTACGCAACAATCCAGCTGCGCGTACCAAATGGGCTGTGCAGCAATTAAAATACGCTGCCAAAGCTTCTCAAAACCTTGGTTTAAATGCACATGGTACTTTCAGCGGCGCTTTGCTGTGGCACACCGTATATCCGTGGCCGCAAAGGCCCGCCGGATTGGTTGAAACAGGCTTTACAGAGCTGGGGAAACGCTGGACACCTATTTTGAATTATTTCGATGAATGCGGTGTGGATGTTTGTTATGAAATTCACCCGGGAGAAGATTTGCACGACGGTATCAGCTATGAAATGTTTCTTGAAAAGGTAAATAACCATGCCAGGGCTTGCCTGTTGTATGACCCCTCTCATTTTGTATTACAGTGCCTCGATTACCTGGAGTATATTGATAATTACCATGAACGCATTCGAATGTTTCATGTAAAAGATGCTGAATTTAACCCTACGGGTAAGCAGGGTGTGTATGGCGGTTATCAAAGCTGGATTAACCGGGCTGGAAGATTCCGCTCACTGGGTGACGGGCAGGTAGATTTTAAATCCATTTTCAGTAAACTGGCGGCTTATGATTATAAAGGCTGGGCCGTGCTGGAATGGGAATGCGCCATTAAACATCCGGAAGACGGTGCAAAAGAAGGCGCTATTTTTATAAAGGACCATATAATACATGTAACAGAAAAAGCCTTTGATGATTTTGCCAGTACCGGTAGCAATGAAAAATTTAATCGGACCATTTTAGGGTTGGAATAGTTTTCGATCCGACCTTTAACCCTCGTCTATAACAATAAACAACTGAACGACATGATGAAAAAATTTCTTGCAATTTCCTGTATCGTTGCCGCCTGCTATGGTTGTGGTAACAATAGCTCAACGCCTCCTGCCGATACTAAACCTGCGGTTGAAGACATATCAAAAAATCCGGATTATCAAAAAGGATTAGAATTGATAAGTAAATCAAATTGTCTTACCTGTCATAAAGTAGAGGAAACATCAACCGGACCTGCTTACAGGGATGTGGCCAATAAATATGCCGGCAAAGCAGATGCACTGGATACACTTTCTGCTAAAGTGATTAAAGGAGGTTCCGGAAATTGGGGAGCTGTTCCCATGCTGGCCCATCCTGAATTATCCGTTGATGATGCAAAACAAATGGTGAAATATATTCTGCTTTTAAAAAATAAATAATCAACATGAAAATTTTATTGCTTGCCGCAAGTGTAGCCTTACTGGCTGCCTGTAACTCTTCTACTTCGACTGATGCCAGCAAAACTGCAGATACAACTGCTGCTGTAAAAACAGATACAGCTTCATCCGCCGATACATGGATTACTTTGTTTGATGGCAAAACCACGAACGGATGGCATACTTACGGTCAACCCAAAGCAGGTGAAGCATGGAAAGTTACTGATGGAGCAATCACACTCGATACCGCTAAAAAAGCAGGATGGCAGGTAAAGGGTGGTGGCGATTTGGTAACTGACCAGGAATTTGAAAATTATGATTTGAAACTGGAATGGAAGATTGCGAAGAATGGTAATAGCGGAATCATAATCAATATCAAAGAAGATACTACCAAATACAAACAAACCTGGATGACCGGTCCTGAAATGCAGGTGCTTGACAATAATGGTCACCCTGATGCAAAAATTATCAAACACCGCGCAGGTGATTTGTACGATTTAATTTCTTCCAGCAAGGAAACAGTAAAACCCGCTAATGAATGGAACGAGGTGGAAATTATGAGCAACAAAGGTAAACTTGACCTGTTCTTAAATGGCACCAACATTGTTTCTACTACCATGTGGGATGATGGCTGGAAAAAACTAATTGCCGGCAGCAAATTTGCCGACATGAAAGATTTTGGAACATTCCATTCAGGTAAAATAGCATTACAGGATCATGGCAATGGTGTATCATTCAGAAACATCCGCATAAGAAAATTATAACAGAGAAAAGAATGATGGGTTCCCTGGCACTCAGAAAAGTTTTTTTGCTTGTTGTTCTTTCTTTCTGCCTGTCTTTTCAAACCATTAATGAAAAGCCGGTACCGCAGAAAGAGGAAAGGGTATTGATTTTTTCAAAGACCAATGGGTTTCGTCATGAAAGTATTCCCGCCGGAATTGCCGCTATTAAGAAACTGGGAGCAGAAAATCATTTTGGTGTGGATGCCACTGAAGATTCAACCATGATCGCTGATGCGAACCTGAAAAAATATACTGCTGTTGTCTTTTTAAGTACAACAGGCACCATCCTGGGTACAGAACAGGAAAAAGCGCTGCAGCAGTTTATGCATAACGGTGGTGGTTTTGTGGGCATCCATGCAGCCAGTGATTGTGAATACGGCTGGCCATGGTATGTAAAACTCATCGGTGGTAATTTTTTATCGCACCCAAGACCGCAACAGGCAAAGCTGGTAGTAGTAAATAAAAATCACCCGTCTACCAGTTCGCTTCCTGCTATCTGGGAAAGAACGGATGAGTGGTACAATTTTAAGAACCTCAATCCTGACGTTACTGTTTTATTGAAGATTGATGAAACATCTTATACTGGCGGCGCCAATGGCGACAACCATCCAATGGCATGGTACCACAATTACGAAGGGGGCAAAGTGTTTTATACAGAACTGGGACATACTGTAGAATCATACAGCGACCCGCTTTATTTAAAACATATCCTTGGCGGCATCACTTATGCCCTTGGAAGAAAATAAACCATCAATTCATATAAATAAAAAAGGTAGTTTTTTCAAACTACCTTTTTTTATGCGACCGTTTTAATCTTGTATTTATTGCAATTCTCTTATCCAGATATTCCGGTAACTGATCGGTTCGCTGGGATCACCATGGTCCTGCAACTTAATTGGTGATGCACCATGCTTTGTATATTTAGGCTGACCGATATACATAGTAACACCGGTTAACTCATAATTATTTTGTACCAGTACGCCGTTGTGAAAAGCGGTTACACGTGCCGGCGATTTTAGTGTGCCATCATCATTAAATCGTGGTGCTGTCCAAACAATATCATACACCTGCCATTCGCCTGGTTTTTTGCATGCATTGGCCAGTGGAATGGATTGTTTGTATATGCTGGCCGTCTGGCCATTTACATAAGTAGCATTATTATAGCAATCCAGTACCTGGATTTCATAACCCAAATCGCCCTGACCTGTAGAGGCGAGGAAGATACCGCTGTTTCCCCTTGCCTGTCCCGAACCTGTAATATTGGAAGGAATGCGCCACTCAACATGCAGCTGGTAGTCGAGAAAAGAGCGTTTTGTTTGAATATTACCGGTTCCTTTTTTAACAGTAATCGCACCATCTGCCACGGTCCATTTGGCAGCAGAGGAAGGATCCTTGGAAGAAACCCATTCATTCAAATCCTTGCCACCAAACAAGATGATGGCATCTGAAGGAGCATCACTGGGTGATGGGCCCGGTGTTACTACTTTAGGAACGGGGCTATAAAACTCCGTTGCTTTTGGATCGCCGGTTTGTGCAAAGAGTGAAGTGGTTGCACACGCAGCCATCAAAACAAAAGGAACAATTCTTCTACGCATATACTTATGATTTTTAATTTTATAAATTATACATTGGGCAATTGAAACCCATTGTAGTACTCTTTTATTAAGTATTCTTTATTTACGGCTTCATCTGTAAAGCCACCCTTCGTTTTGTCCCAGGTTAGTTTTTTGCCGGTTCGATAAGATATATTTCCCATCTGGGCTACGGTAGCCACATGAGCACCAGCCTGTATAGGACAATGCAGATCTTCTGCCTTTCTTGATTTTACAGCAGCCACAAAATTCTCCCAGTGTTTGTCCAACCCATTGTCGGATGGTTTTTCAAATGGCTTGCTTACTTTATTACCACTTTGTCTTTCTTCAATTACTTCCCATCCGCCACGGTTCAGTATCAATGTTCCGTTATTTCCAATATAGGCGATACCGTGATCTTTTCCATAGGAGCCATTGTCAATACCCATTGCTGAATCCCATACCAGGTTGAATTTATCAAACTCGTATAAAGTAGTAAGTGTATCGGGAGTTTCTTCGGACAATTCGGGATAGGCAAATTTTCCACCCAGTCCAACTACTGATTTTGGCAATGTGGCATTCATACCCAGTAAACCATAATCAAGTAAGTGAACACCCCAGTCGGTCATCAATCCTCCTGCATAATCCCAGAACCACCTGAAGTGAAAAGGAAAGCGGCTTGCATTGAATGCTTTCTTTGGTGCAGGTCCCAGCCATTGGGCATAGTCCACGCCGGGAGGTGGTGCAGAATCGGCTACAACAGGTTGCGGCCGCATCCATCCCTGGTAGCACCATACTTTTACTGTTCTGATATTTCCGAGTTTACCGCTTTGTACAAAATCAACCGCGTCTTTGAAATGCTGCTGGCTGCGTTGCCATTGTCCGCCCTGTACTATTTTCTTATACCGCTCTGCAGCAGCCACCATTCTTCTGCATTCTCCAATGGAATTTCCCACTGGTTTTTCTACATAAACATCTTTCCCTGCTTCACAGGCATGAATCATTATCAATGCGTGCCAGTGATCGGGGGTACCGATAATAACAGTATCTATATCTTTTTGCTCCAGCAATTTCCTGTAATCTGAATAGGTCTTTACTTTGCTGGTATCTACTTTTAGTTTGGCCAGGTCGCTCATTCTTTTGTCCAGGACATTCTTGTCTACGTCACAAAGAGCCACAATATTTACCCCAGGCACTTTTAGGGCTGCATTGACATTGGCCCAACCCATTCCGTTAATTCCAATGGCGCCAATATTTAACTGATCACTTGGCACTATCCTGTTTTTGAAAATTGCAAAGGCATTGTTGTCCAATGAGGAAACAAGTGTACCTGCACCTAATAACAAAGATGATTGCTGAATAAATTTTCTGCGGGAAGACATATGGAAGCAATTATTAAATTATTTAAGCAGGGTTTTTTTCATGTACTCAGCGCTCATTTTAATTCCTTCAAAAACCGGTCTTGTATATTGCTCCTGCTCTACGATGGCGTAATCGAGGCCCGCTTCTTTCTGGTGGGTAAAAATTTCTTTCCAGTCGATTACACCCTGTCCTACTTCACAGGTTTGGCCGGGTTTATCACCTGTGCCTCCTTTTGCCATGTCTTTGATATGCCACAATGGGAAACGACCGGGATGCTTTTTGAACCAGTCTGCAGGATTTTCATTGGCATATTTTACCCAATAGATATCCATTTCAAATTTTACCAGGTTTGCGTCTGTGTTCGAGAGCAGGTACTCATAAGGAATGGTTCCGTCTGCTGCTTTGGCAAATTCAAAATTGTGGTTGTGGTATCCTGTGATCAAACCAGCGGCTTTACTTAGTTCGCCCGCTTTATTGAGTCGCTCGGCAACCCGCTTGAAATCGTCCATGGTTCTGTGTTTGTCATCCAAATAAGGGATCACCACATATTTATGACCAAGTATTTTGGCATCTTCCAGCAGGTTTTTCCAGCTGTCCCAGTTGTATTCGGCGCCATATAGCATATCGGCAAAACCATAATGCCCGCTGCAGGTTTTTAAATTACTTTCTTTCAGCAGGTCGGCCATTTCCTTTATGGTGCGGTTAAAATATTTACGGTTGTTATACCCAAACAATTCCACATTGGTGTACCCTGCGGCAGACAATTGCTTTAGTGTACCGGGTAAATCTTTTACTTCGTTTCTTACTGTATACAACTGAATGCTTATGTCCTTGTGCAATTTAAACAAGCCTGATTTGTCGATCATTAAAGTGGCTGCAAGGAGAGAACTTTGCTGGATGAATTTTCTGCGCGATACCATGACAAGCGGGTTTTAATTTGAAGAATGGACATGAAAATTACGAAAACTTAAATTACCATCTTATTATTAACAAGGTTCATTGTTTGAAAAATCAGCGGGTTAATTGTATGTTTGATACAAATCAACGCTGAAATACAAGCCTGGTAATGGTTGGAAAGGAAAAAGCAGGATTGTTTAATACAAAACAAACCACCACATTTGCTAATAAATAAGTAAGAAAAGGTAAAATATGTCGCTGGCAGGAAAGATAAAATCAAATGAGAAACTGAAGAAACTGGTCATGTGGATGATTAGTTCTGAAGGAGGTATTCGTCCGCGCTGGTGGGTAAGAAATTTTGTCAACCCATTTTATCATAAAAGGGGAAAGGGAACCATCATATTTCGCAATGCACGCATTGACACCATGCCATTCAATCATTTTGAAATTGGCGAAAAGTCTACTATTGAAGCATTTACATTTGTGAACAATGGCATGGGACCGGTTAAAATTGGTAATTCAACTTTTATTGGCGCCATGAATGTTATCATTGGCCCAATAGAAATCGGGGATCATATCATGACTGCTCAAAATGTAGTCATGAGTGGACTCAATCATGGTTTCGGTGATGTTACAGTTGGCTTTCGTTACCAACCCTGCACCACAGCTACCATTACCATTGGTGAAGGTTGCTGGATTGGCGCCAATTCGGTGATTACAGCGGGCGTCCATGTGGGAAAATATTGCGTGGTTGCAGCAGGCAGCGTGGTTACAAAAGATGTTCCTCCCTATTCCATAGCAGCAGGCAGCCCTGCAAAAGTGATCAAACAATTCAACCACCAGACCAAAGAATGGGACAGGGTGGCTTCCTGAATTCAATTGCCAAAAACTTTATCGATTACTCATTCGTATATTACTGAAATAATACCCGCATGAAAAAAATGTATTGTCTTTCCACCTGCAGCACCTGCCAGGCTATTATAAAAGATACAAAGGTGGATAAAAAGGGATTTGAGCTACAGGATATAAAAACAGAAAAAATTACAGCATCACAGCTGGATGAATTGAAGAAAATGGCAGGTAGCTACGAAGCGTTGTTCAGCCGGCGCGCATTGAAATACAAGGAACTTGGTTTGAAAGATAAACAACTGGATGAAAAAGATTACCGCAGGCTGATCCTGGAGGAATATACCTTTCTTAAACGACCGGTTACGATTATTAACCAACAGATTTTTATTGGCAGCGAGGCCAAAGCAAAAGAAGCTTTGAAGAAGGCTATTGTAGCGTTTTAATTCATTAGCCAGCCGGCTAAAGTATCCCTGGTAAATTTGGGCGAAGATGGAAGTGACAGCAAGGATACATCCACCAATCCTTTTATTCCGGTATAATCGCGGGCACTGCTGAAAATATAATCCCCGGGAAATTCCACCAGGGTATCCCTTACCGGGTTTTCATGAATAAACTTAATATGGTCATGCAGCATTTGAATATTATTGGTGCTGATATAATGTGAGTTGCTGCAGGTTTGCCAGAGACTGTATTTCTCTATTTTTTTAAAACACTGACTGTAATGTTCAAATCTTTGCAGCATCCATTCCTTTCTAAGATCTGGTTCGGCAGCGATGGCCTCGAATATTTTCTTGGTAGTAAATTTCTTTAAATCGCGTATAACAACAGGAAAGTTTTGCCCTTCTTTAGTAGTTGCCAGCAGGTGGAGGTGATTGCTCATCAGGCACCAGGCATTTATTACTAACCCGTTTGAGTCTACAAAACGATTCAATGCATCCACCATTACCAGTTTATACAATGGACGAACAAATACATCCACCCAGTCAACCACATTCAGTGTAATAAAATGAGAAGGATTGTTGTTCAGATCTTTTTTTTCACTGTTCATACGCGGGCATTAAAATGTGAAGAGAATACCAGCCGGTAACTAAGGTTGCAAATACCGTTCCGCAGACTACTAAATGTGTATAAATAAGAATTCCCTGCTTTAATCCTGGGTGGACCTGTACCAATTGGCTGGTCTAAGATACCGAATTCCTTTTTTTGTAAGAAAACGGGTAGGAATTTGCCGGTCATTTTTATCGATAACCTCAAAATGAAGGTGGGGGAATGCTGTATAGCCCGTATTACCGCTTAATCCAATGTATTGCCCCTTCGTGACTAATTCTCCGGGTTTTACCATTACACCATCTTTCTGCAGGTGCCAGTACATAGCCTTGCTACCATCATTATGACGAATAATAATATGATTCCCTTTTGAGAGGTATTTATCTCCCAATCCGCCTTCATCACTGTCGGCTTTAATTTCCTCTACTACGCCATCGCGGACTGCGTATATCCGGGTGCCCTTCTTCATTTTAAAATCGAGTGACAATTCATTCCTGTGACTCATTTTACTGTTATAGGCCTGTATTAAAAAACATTTCTTACCCTTTTGTACCGGCAACCAATACACGTAACTGATATCATTCAGTACACGGCCACTTTTTAGATCGTATATAGTTTTATCATCCAGTTGTGCTACAGAAACCAGGGAATTTATAAACAGGAGTAATACAATAAGTAGTCGCATATAAAAGTTAGGGCCGAAGGGTTATTCGCTGGCCAGTGCGTTCACCGCAAAACTTGCCAGCCAGTGTTCACCACCATAGTTTCCGCTGATTACATTGGGCAAGGCTGCAGCCAGGTGATGAATGGATGCTTTCATTAATATTTTCCTCCTGGAATCATTCTTTGGTAATGCAGCAGCAAGACCACGCATACACCAGCTACGGCTGAAACACAAACCGTCGAGGTGAACAATTTGTAAATCGGTCCTGTCAGAAACGACAGGCAGTTTTAATAAATGTTGCAGGGAGGCCATTGAAATAAACTGGCTGAACCAGGGAAGGAATTCTTTTGCCGGTAATATCCTCCTCATTAGATCGGCTTCTTCCAGGCTGGGAGAAAGGAAGTCACTGCCATCGGGTTCCCATATAGATCGCGCATTTTTATCTTTGCCGTATAATTTTTTTGCACTGGAAACAATCGCTGCTTCCAATTGGGTGTTCTTCATCGTCCTCGCATATTCCAATGCAAAGACCAGCCCAAAGGCTGTATTGGGATGAACACCTGTACGATTGGGATAAGTTTGTTTGGGAAGAAATGCCATCCATAATTCAATAATTCGTTTAGTGAGTGGCTCCAGTGTTTGGTGCCAGCGCCTTGCGTCTTCATTGTCCCAGGTGGCCAACTCTTCATCCAGTTTTAATACCCAGGCCCAGCCATAGGTTCTTTCCCAGCCCCGCGCCAGGTCGGCTTTAAAATAATTTATTTCGGCTTTTATATTTTCATTGGTGATGGTAATATTGAGCGTGGTTTTAATTCTATCCGTCACAGGTAAATGAGGAAATAATTTCAATAGCCTAACCAGCATCCAATGGCCATGCACACTGGAGTGCCAGTCGAAACAACCATAAAATGCAGGGTGCAATTGCTGAGGTTTTAACAACTGGTCGCTATCACCCTGTGCGGTATGATTGGTTTTATTGGGATATTCCTGTAAAATACATTTAAGTGGCAGGGTGGCCAGGAAGGAAGCACCCTTTGCGGTCAGCTCAAATCCGCTGCTGTCTTTCTTAATATGAAACAGATCGTTTGTCTGCCCTTGCAGATAGCTGCTGGCAAAAAGTGAGGCCATCAATAAGTAATGTTTCATTGTATAAATGTAACAACAAACAGGACTATTCGAGTATTCTTAGCTTGGCATAATTGAGCATAATCTTTTTCTCGCCGTTCAGTTCAAACTTTACTGTAGCAATTGGGTTGTGTACACTTCCTTCCATTTTCATGACCTCGCCAAATCCAAATTTCTGGTGTTCTACCCGTTGGCCCTCTTTCAAATTACTGGTATCACTGGCTATAAAATCAGGTGATGGTGTATGCTCAACAGTTTTATTGGCGGGTTTGGGCATTACATAGGGTGCAGCCGTATCTTTTTTCTTATTGGGTGGTGGGCCATACCTTCTTTCTGCATCATTCGTGGCGGCACCAAACCCGCCTCCATTCATGCGGTCGAAGGCACTGCTGCCAAAGCCATAGGCTGTTTGGTTTTTTGCACCGCCGCCTGAAAAGCTTTTATCTAAATATTGCTCGGGGATTTCATCTATGAACCTGCTGGGTTCGTTCTGCACCAGGGAACCAAAACGATACCTTGTATTGGCGTAGGTGATCCACAATTTCTTTTTGGCCCTTGTTACCACCACATAAAACAGCCTTCTTTCTTCTTCCAGTTCTTCCCTTGTATTGATGCTCATGGCATTGGGAAACAGCATTTCTTCCAATCCGGCTGCAAAAACGCAACTGAATTCCAATCCCTTTGCGGCATGTATGGTCATTAACTTCACGGTATCTGCATTGGGATCTTTCTCATCTGCATCCGTAAGCAGGGTGATCTGTTGCAAATAACTTCCCAATCCTTTATCAACCATTTCACCGTCTTCATTGTCGGGGCTTTCGGTCCATTCTTTAATAGAGTTCAATAATTCCTGTATGTTTTCATAGCGCTGCATACCTTCCGTGCTCTTATCGTTGAACAGTTCTTTTACAATGGCTGTTTGTTTGCCTACATGCACTGCTACTTCGTAAGCGTTCTTTGTTTTCAGCATGCTGGCAAAACTCTTAATCATCAACACAAAATTTTCAATTGCTTCCAGTGTTCCTGCCTTATAGCCAAATTCCTTTGCGCGTTCCAGTACTTCCCAGAAAGAAATATTGTTTTCATTGGCGGCCAGGATGGCCCTGTCGACAGAAGTCTTTCCAATACCCCGTGCCGGAAAATTGATAATTCGTTTCAATGCTTCTTCATCGCGTGTGTTGACCAGTATTCTTAAATACGCTACGTAATCCTTTATTTCCTTGCGCTGGTAAAAGCTGATACCGCCATAAATGGTATAGGCAATATTCATTCTGCGAAGGCTTTCCTCAAAGGCACGGCTTTGAGCGTTGGTACGGTATAGTATGGCAAAGTCGCGGTTATTAAAATGGTTCCTCAGCTTCTGTTCCTGGATGGTGTCGGCAACAAATTTCCCTTCTTCGTTGTCGGTCATGGTGCGGACCAGTTTTATCTTTTCTCCTTCTGCGTTTTCGGTAAACAGTTTCTTTTCAATCTGGCCCTTGTTGTTGCTGATTACTTCATTGGCCACATGCAGGATATTCTGTGTACTGCGGTAATTCTGTTCCAGTTTCACCAGTTTTACATCATCATAATCTTTCTGGAATTGCAGAATATTTTGAATGGTGGCGCCGCGAAAACTATAAATACTTTGTGCATCGTCGCCCACCACGCATACGTTTTCATGTTGCGCGCCCAGCAGTTTTATAATCTCGTACTGGGCAGGGTTGGTATCCTGGTACTCGTCTATCAGTATGTATTTAAACTTGCGCTGGTATTTACTCAATGCTTCCGGGAAGTTTTTGAGCAGCTCATACATTTTTATCAGGAGATCATCAAAGTCCATGGCGCCGTTTTTAAAACAACGTTTGGCGTAGGCATCATAAATCTGTGCGATGGCCGGCCGGTTGCTGCGCATGTCTTCCTGCTGGATAGAATAATCGTTGGCATATTCCGCAGGACCCACCAATGCATTCTTGGCGGAGGAAATGCGATTGTATACGGTGGCGGGTTTATAATGTTTATCGTCAAGGTTCAATTCATTTACGACGGTTTTTATAACACTCTTTGCATCGTCTGTATCATAAATGGTAAAACTGTTGGGGTAACCCATGCGGTGCGCTTCGGATCTGAGTATTCTTGCAAATACACTGTGAAATGTTCCGATGTATAAATTGTGGGCGTCGGTATTGCCAAGGGTTTTTTCCACCCTTTCCTTCATTTCCTTTGCTGCCTTATTGGTAAATGTGAGTGCCAGTATGTTAAACGCATCAATCTTGTGTTCTGCCATCAGGTGCGCCACGCGGGTGGTAAGTACTTTGGTCTTTCCGCTTCCGGCGCCAGCAATAATCATTATTGGCCCATCCTTGTGCAGTACGGCTTCTTTCTGCGGCTCATTCAATCCTGCTAAATAATCAATCATGCCTGCAATTTAAGTTGAATGGGCGAGCCGCAGAAAACAATGCGCAGTTGTGAGAAAATATTTTAAACTGCCTTGAAAGATATTATAAAATGCGTGTAAATTCTGGCTTTTGGTGATGCAAGCAGGTGTTGGGAATCGGTCCAAGCGGGACCCGCCTATTCAGTCGGGCAGGCCCTGGCGGCTGGTCTCTAATTATTTATATGGTTGCGACTGACTATGGATTCTGTATCCTTTGAGCCTTCAAATCCTTTAAAAGTACAACCTTGGTATACTTTGATATTTTCATTTTACTTACAATACCCAAAAAATGTTGTGAGGTAAAGTTTAATGTACCAAATTAATGGCCGCTTCCAGTTGTGGATCGATTTTATTCTTTAAAGCATTTAAGTTAAAAGGTATTAAAATATCTGGTGGAAAGCCTTTTCCTTCATAGCTTTTGCCATCGAAGTATTTAAATTCCGAGGAGGAGGTAATTACTGATAAAAATCCTGGAATTTCAAATGACCCATCATTGTATATCGCATAATCAGTAATGGGTCCTGTTGCCCCCCAAGTTTGTTCGCCCAAAAATAATGTGTTTGGCAATGTTCTAATTGCCATAGTAAAAGCTTCGGCCAGGGATATGGAATAGGAATCAGCTAAAACAATTATTGGTAAATTAAGATTTCTCCCATCCGAATCAGGAATTATACTAGCACTAATCCATGGGGTATAATCTAAACTGCCTGCTCCGGCTTTATACCTGCTATAGCCAAATAATAGTGGTTTATTTGTTAGGTGGCCAATAAAAAAGTTAAGGTCTGCCAAATTTCCACCAGGATTACTTCTTACATCCAGTATTAGAGCTTTAATATTTACTGGTGGGTTTTTTACCATACTGAAAAAATATTCTAATACATTTTTGACACCATTTCCACTATTGGATTGAAATGCTTCCTGTAAAACAAATTGGTTGCATGAAAAGTAAAGTATCTTATTTTGGATAGTCCCACTCATTGCAAATGCCGGCTCACTATTCGCATTAAAATAATATCCATATTGAAAATTCCTGTCCAGGTAGTTTGAATCAACACTCCCATAGAAAAATGGCGGATGAAAATCGCCGTTTCTCGATTTGTGTCTTAAGGCAGGGAATATTACTGAATCCTGTATAAAAGGATGTAAAAATGTTATCGAGTAATGGCCATCTATTAGACTATTGGTTATTTGATTAAAGTACTGGACTGATATTTTTACATCATTTTCGTTTTGGATATTAAGTTTTTGAAAAATTGGTTTATACTTCTGGTAAACGGAAGT
>Ga0209069_10000236_pt1 | contig 23664 bp, 12 predicted proteins | sample Str013_2_FD_187202 | JGI IMG/M metagenome (GOLD analysis project Ga0209069, IMG submission 187202) | Freshwater sediment microbial communities in response to fracking from Pennsylvania, USA - Straight Creek_MetaG_SC_2013 (SPAdes) (version 2) | ecosystem: Environmental > Aquatic > Freshwater >...
GCACCCATAGCGGGTGATGATGTTATTATAGACGGACCGGTAACCATGACGGCCGCTACGCCCGTACTGGCTTCGCTTACCATTAATGCAACCAAAACATTTACGGTAAGCCAGGATGTGACCTGCAGCAGCATTATCATCAACGGTACCCTTTCTTTCTCGGGTATTACCGCCCGAACACTTACCGTAAATGGCAATGCAACCATTGGCGCCACAGGTACACTGAACAACGTTTCTGTTACTGCCATCACTTTTAACATGATTGTAAAAGGAACCCAGTTTACGGTAAACGGCATTTTTAATGGTGTTGCGGCATTGGTAACCAGAATTATAACAGTAGATTGTAACAGTACGGCCAGTATAACGGTGGGCGATGGTGGCAGTTTTACCGTGGGGGGCAATATCATCAATTTGGTAAACCTTACCGTGGGTGCAGGCGTTAGTTCCACGGCAGTTTTTCAATTCAATGCTTATACTACAGCCCGAACAGTAACCCTTTCCGGCGCCGTACTCATCAATAAAAATGGCAGCATTGCGTCTGCAGGTGTAGCCGTTAATACGTTAACAGTTGCTGGAAACGTTACCAATTACGGCACTTTCACCGGTGCATCGGGCGCAGCGGGCACACAGATTGTAAACCTGGCCTGTAACACGGGTAATTTTGTGATTGGCAATGGCATCAATGCCGCCTCCTTTACACCCGGCACCACCACCAGCTGTGTTGATTTAACCGTAGCCAATGCAGCCACCCTGCAATTTCCTGCGCTGGTGGTCAGAGGTTTTACCGTGTATGGCAATGTTGATATCAACAACGGTGGTACCATCGCCGCCGGCACATCGGGCACCGTCATCCATTTTTTAACCATGAGCGGCGCCAGCAAAACATTTACCAATAGCGGAACCTTTACGGGCACCAATAGCACATCCGTGGCATCCATTACACTTACCAATACCACCGGTAATATTGTTCTTGGCGATGGCACCAATACCAGTACGTTTGTTGCAGGCACCATCTCCTGTACAGACATAACGGTAAACAATGCCGCCACCTTGCAGTTTCCGGCGAATATTTCAAAAGGCATTACTGCATCGGGCAATGTAAGCATCAACAACGGTGGCACCATTGCAACCGCCGCTTCCGGCACCATCATCCATTTTTTAACCCTTAGCGGCATCGGCAAAACATTTACCAATAACGGAACCTTTACTGGCACCAACAGCACTTCTGTGGCTTCTGTTACCATCACCAATACCAACGGCAATGTTGCTATAGGCAATGGCGCTACCTATATTACAGGCAATACCAGCTGTATAAACCTTACCGTGGGTGCGGGTGCATCGGGCAGTTTGCAATACCCCACCAACGTTGTCAAAACCATTACCGCATCGGGCAACCTTACCATTAATGCAGGCGCCAGCATCAGCGCTGGTGCATCGGGCAGTTTTACGCATTCACTAGCGGTAGGCGGCATTTTTGTAAACAATGGCAGTTTTACGGGTATAATTGGCAGCAACCTGGTCAATATAAATTTAGGGGGCGGCGCAGGCAACAGTATTATCACTTTTCCGGATGCCGCTTCTTCGGCCACGGCCAACTATACCTTGTACCGGGTAACCGTTAATAAAACCAATGCCTCCGATACCATTCGTTTTAACCCCGGCAGCAACCCCAATTTTATATTTGCTACCAATATAAATGCAGGCCTGGTGGTTACCAAGGGCGTACTTGCCATTACAGATGCCATTACAACTAATTTTGACCTGTTTTCTGTGGCCGCCGCCGGTGGGTTTTACCTTAACAACAGCGGGGCCAGCGTAACCGCCTATACCAACGCTTCTTCTGCCGGCTCTTTCCAAATAAACGATGGCAGTTTTAATGCAGATACATCTGCCAATACCACATTTTCTTTATCCGGCGCCAGCTCTAAATTTATTATGAATGGCGGCGCACTAACTGCATCCAGCCGCATTGTGGCCACCAGCCTTAACAGCTATACCCAAACAGGCGGCACCGTTACAGTAAATACCAAGGGTAATACCGATGCAGGGGAGCGCACTTTTAAACTTACGGGTGGCACTTTAAACATGATAGGTGGTATCATTGTAATACAAACGCAATGCAATAACCAGAACGACTGGGAAGTAACGCCAAGTATCTATAATTTTACGGGTTTCACTGTACAGTATGGCAATAGCCTTACCCCTCCAGGTGGCACTAATTTCAGCATCGCAAACGTTGCAGGCAATAAATCGCCCAGCATTACTACTTATGGTGGAGCAAGCAACCCTATTACCGTATTTTCAACCACCAATATTCCCGTTTATGGTGATATAACCATAAATGGCGCTGATAATCTGAGGGGGACTTTTACTATTTATGGCAATTTTTCTTCACCCGGAAACCTGACCGTAAACAATACGGCTGGCTTTGTTGCAGGCGCTGATGTAATTTTTGCTGGGGCTGTTGGCACACAAACCATCGCAGGCAGCAACACAAATTTTACCATCCCCATTATGGAGATCGTTAACGCTAACGGAGTTACCGTTTCTACACCATTTACCGTAAGCGGTCAATTGAACCTCGGCCTCGGCATAGTAAACAACGGCACCAATACCATTACCGTTAGCAATACTTCCCCCGGCGCCGTTATTTGGAGTGGTTTCTACACAGAATTTGTGAATGGCATACTGGCCTGGACGCAAAGCGGCACAGGTGGGGATTCTTATTTTTACCCCATGGGTGCCGGCAGCAATTTTAACCCGGTACGCATTACCAACCCGGCATCGGGCGCAGGTGCCAATACTTTTGCCGTAAGGTATTACAACGCCGTATACCCAACTACCAGCATGGCTACCGTTGGTTACCATGCTTCTAAAACAGAGTATTGGGATGTTAACCGCAGCAGCGGCAGCAGCCCGGTAGACATTTCTTTAATAACCGGCAACAGTACCAACAGCGGTATTACCGATATAAGCACTATGGAAGTGGGCCATTTTAACGGCAGCCAGTGGGATGCCATGGGCAATAATGCCGGCAATATAGCCTACGGTGCCAGCGGGTCTGAAATTGTAAGCACCGGCATCAACTCATTTTCTCCCTTTACCTTTGCCAGCAATTCTTTACTGAATACCCTGCCCGTAAATTTTATTGCCTTTAGCGCAAACATTTTGGGCAATAGCGTTGGCCTTAGCTGGAAAACCGCTGCCGAAACCAACAACGATTATTTTACCGTTGAAAGATCGGCCGATGGCAATAACTGGGAAACCGTAACTACCGTAAAAGGCGCTGGCAACAGCAGCACCTTAAAAACATACAATGCCCTGGATACGGATCCCTATACCGGCGTTTCTTACTACCGCATCCGCCAAACAGACCTGGGCGGCGGCAGCAAATTATCTGCTACCAAAGCTGTAAAACTGGTAAAAGTAAAAGAAGGCCAGTTGCTGCTTTACCCCAACCCGGCGGTAAACCAACTGACCATTAAAGCAGATGCCAATTCAATAAAAACAGTGAAGGTCTACAATATGGCGGGCCAGGATATGAGCAGCCTGGTAAAAATTATTAACAGAAGCAATACCAGCATTGTGCTGGATCTGTCGGGCCTGGCAAGAGGCGCTTACAGCATACAAACAAATACAACCACCGCCAAATTGTTTAAACAATAATTGGCCTGTATAATACTTTTTGCTGCTTACTGATAATTGAAAACATCCTGCAGATGCAGGATGTTTTTTTATGCGCATGGCCCCACAACGGGCTGTTGCTTGCCGGCAACAACAATGCTATGGGCCGGTTAGCAGGTTGTAACCAGCCTGCGCTAAAAAAAACACTTGTGCTTTGCCGGTATAGTACTGATTTTGGTTCGCATCGATCAAAAAAATAAATAAAACCGCCGCTTTCTCCCTGCTTTTTTCAGCACCAACTGCCATGCACGGCTGTATGTATTTCCAAAAAATTATATTTAACGCCGGCTGCTTAGCAAAAGCATACGTAGATACCGCAGCGGCAAATAAGCAGAACACACATTAATGGGCAAACGCAGTCCGGTTGCGGCAATATCGGCATTTCAGCACCGTTTCTAAACCTGTACCGGCCAACAGCCGGTACGCGTATTTTTTTATTCAATATCATTTCCGGAAATCATTCTACTATGAAAATGTATTCCCCTAATCGCAAAAAAACCGCCCTGGCTGCCAGCCTGTTGCTGGTTTTTACTTTTTCTTTTACTGAATTTATTATTGCGCAAACACCAGGAGGGGTAGTCGGCTCAAAACTCTGGCTAAAAGCCAATTCGGGCACCAGTACGGTTACCAACGGTGCGGGCGTTAGTTTTTGGGGAGACCTTTCGGGCCTGGGCAACAATGCCACCCAGGCAACCGGCGCCCTTCAGCCCATATTTAATGATGGCACCAGCGCCGGGGCTTTTAATTTCAATCCTTCCATTGGTTTTAATGGAACACAATATGCCGACCTGCTTAAAAACGCCGGCCAGATGGGGCTTTCCGCAATCCCCGGCGCCACACCGTTTACCATAGTGGCGGTTACAAAACAGACGGTTGCCTCCAGTGCATTGTTTGGCCAGGCCACGCAACAACAATTGGCTTTTGGGCCTTCTTATTTAATTGGGCAACAGATCACTACCTGGTCGAACGATGCGAGTGCAACTTTTACCGATGGCATCCAACGCATTATTACCGGACGCCGCTCATCGGCCGATCTTACCAAACTCTATTCCTCCAACAACGCGGGCACAGAAAACAATACCGTGGCCGTTAACTATGCCAGCAATGGGTTTTGTTATGCTTGTGCTGTAAACCCACAGGGCGATGTGGTGGCTGCCGCCAATACCTATATTATCGGGGGCGATAAACAGGGCCAGCGCTATACCGGTTCGGTGGCCGAGTTCCTGGTTTTTCCAACAGATTTAATTACGGCAGGTACGGTGCCAAAACTAAACGCCTACCTCGGTTTAAAATATGGTATCACCCTCAATCAAACTACCCCGCAATCTTATTTTGCCAGCAATGGCACTACTAAGATGTGGGATCATACATTGGCTTTCTCCTCCACCTACAACAAAGATATTTTTGGTATTGGTAGAGATGATGGCAGCGGCCTTATCCAAAAAGTGTCTGCATCTGTTAATGCGGGCAGCATTCTTACGGTAGCGCTCAACAATAATTTTACCGTAAGCAACCAGGATGCCACAAGAACCATTAATTTTTCTACCGATCTTAATTTTGAAACCTTCTCGCACAATGGGGGCGCAGCCAGCTGGTCGGCCGCAAACATGCTTCCCAACATGCAGGGCTTGTCGCGGATCTGGAAAGTGCAAAAGACCGGCTTTACCGGAAGCGTTTACCTGCAGTTTAATGTAAACAATGCGCAGTTTGATGTACCCAACCCCGTTGCCGGCACCGATTATTATTTATTGCTGGACCCCGATGGCGATGGCAATTTTGCCAATGATGGGGTATCGGTTAAACTGGTTAATACAAGCGGCAGTCTCTGGAGCACCGCCAGCCCGGTAAGCCTTAACGCCAACAGTGGCTTAACCATTGGCACTACCAGTACCTTACCCGGCGGCGTTAGCGGCGCTACGCTTTGGATAAAAGCCAATGCAGGCACCAGCACTACTACCACCGGCAGCAATATCAGTACCTGGGCCGATTTGTCGGGCAATGGCAATACAGCCACTACCGTATCGGCACTTTCGCCCATCTTTAATGATGGCGCCACTGCATCGGCCATCAACTTTAACCCCGTTGCCAATTTTACCAACAACAAACTAAACCTCGCCAATAATGGCACCACAATGGGCATCTTGGGCGCCAACCCTTTTACCATGGTGCTGGTAACCAAACAAACAGCTTTTGGGCGTTTCTTTGGAAGTACAATCAATTCATGGGAGATGGATGTGGCAAATTCGTCCGTTGCCAATTTAGGAGCATTTACCATGACCATGAACAACAGCATTGTTGCCACCGATAATAAACCCAAACTGCAAACCGTGCTGCGTTCTTCGGCCAATACTGATAATTATTTTGCCTATGTAAATGCAGACAACCCCATAGCCAATGTAAATGGCGCACCCAATGCCGGGTTTGCACCCGGTGGCGCCTATACGTATTCCATTGGCGTACCGGCGCAATACTATGCCGGTGGCGGATCCAATTCGCCTTTTGTTGGTTCGGCGGCAGAGTTTATTATTTTTCCATCCGATTTAACAGCCGCCGCCACCCTGCCAAAAGTAAATGCCTACCTCGCCTTAAAATATGGCATTACCCTTAACCAGGGCACGGCACAGAGTTATATCGCCAGCAATGGCAGCACCAAAATGTGGGATCATACACAAACATTTGCTTCTACTTACAACAAAGATATTTTTGGCATTGGCAGGGATGATGGCAGCGATTTGTACCAGAAAATTTCTACCTCGGTCAACAGCGGCAGCATACTCACCATTGCGCTCGACAATAATTTTACTGCCAGTAACCAGGATGCAGCACGTACTGCTGTGCTCACCAACCTTAGCTTTGCCGCCTTTGCGCACAATGGTGGCACCGCAGTTTTTGGCACCACTACCGGCATTGCCAATACCACCGCACTCAACCGCGTATGGAATGTGCAGGAAACCGGTACCGTAGGCAATGTGTTTTTGCAGTTTGACGTTGCCAATGCAGCTTTTGATGTACCTGCATTAACAGGCACCCAGGTGTATGAATTAATTACCGACCCCAACCGCGATGGCAATTACAGCGATGGGGTGGCTATACCGTTAACGGCCAGTGGCAATTTATTAAGAACCGCCGCAGCCATTGATTTACCCAATGGCGCTAATTTTACCATTGCCATCTATGCACTTGCGCCGGGTGGTGCAAGTGTACCCAGCATGTGGCTGCGGGCAGATGCGGGCGTAACAGGCAGCAGCCCGGTAACGGCCTGGGCCAACCAGGTTACGGCCGGCAATACCGTGGTTGTAAATGGAACACCCGGTCTGTCTACGCCCGGCCTTACCTATAATTACAACCCGGTTATCAATTTTGCAGCACCTGTTACCCCCAGGCAATACCTTTCTATCGCTGGTTATAATGCTGTAGCCGGTATTAATTATACCGCGCTCTTTGTAGCAGGCAATATTTCCGACCTGACAAGAACCCAAACCCATATTGCTACAGTAAATGGCATTTCAAGCAGTGCGCCTGCAAATGGAACACTTTCAGGGGCAATTAATTCCGGAAAAGCAGCACTTGAATTAACCAATTCCGACCCCGACTTCCAGGCGGCAGGCACCTGGCGGCAAAATGGTGCAGATGTAGCGTACGATGCCATACACCTTACTACACCCAATATCATGTCGGCAGTGTCTGCATCCGGCGTTACCACCCTTAACCGTTTTTTTGGCGGACAAGATGACGCAGGTGCTTTTCTGGCTAATATAAGGGATTGGAGAGGACCCGTAGGCGAATTGATTGCTTACCCGGCAGCATTAAACGCTACAGAAAGAACGAAAATAGAAAGCTACCTGGCCATTAAGTATGGTATACCCCGGCCCGGGCTGGATTACCTGAACAGCAACGGAACAATTGTATACGCAGCAGATGCCGTGTATAAAAATGGCATTACCGCCATTGCCAGGGACTTTGCTTCTGCCCTGCTGCAAAAACAATCGCATACGGCCGATGATTCTTTACGGGTATTTGTAGGCACACTGGCCGCCAGCAACCAGGCCAATGGCGGCAGCATCAGCAATGATTTGTCTTCTATTGTTATTGGCAACGATGGTGCAAAGCTGCGCTCTGTATACGGACTTACAAAACCGGCAACCATCACCTCCAGGTTTGCCCGTGTATGGAAAGTAACCAATACCAATTTTACCGATAATTTTGGCGTAGAAATAAAGTGGGACAGTAGCGGCCCTTTTAATATCGGTGATCTGCGCTTACTGGTATCTACCATACCCGATATGAGCAGTGCTTTGGTATTTGATGCCAGCAGCGTACAATTCAGCATCGGCTCCATTATTGTAAAGGGTATCAGCAACAGTGTTATCCCTGCTAACAGTACAAGGTATATTACCATTGGCTCGGCCAATCTTTTAACGCCTTTGCCCGTTGTACTAACTGCTTTTAATGCCATGCCCATTGATGCCAGCAGCGTTGGCATTAGCTGGCAAACCAGTTCAGAAATCAACAACGATCATTTTACGGTAGAGCGATCCGCAGATGGCGCCAGTTGGGAAACCGTAACCATTGTAAATGGCGCCGGCAATTCAAGTACCGTAAAATATTACAGTGCGCTGGACAGCAATCCCTATTCCGGCTTATCTTACTATCGCCTTAAACAAACAGACATTGATGGCTACTATACTTATTCCGATGTAAAAGCGGTGCGGTTTTCGGCCAATGCCGGCACTAAAATTTCGCTGTACCCCAACCCTGCAGACAACCAGGTAGTGGTAAAAGGTGCGGTAGAAGAATTGAAATCGATAAGGATATTTACAAATTCGGGCCAGGACATTACCCGGATGACAAAAATTATTTATGAAAATGGCTTTGTTAAAATACTAAACTTATCCAGCCTGCCCAAGGGCACCTATCATATTAAAACAAAAACAGGCGCTGCTACCCTGCTCAAATAAGCGCAGCGCGGTAATATAATTGAATACAGCTCCACCCTGTACCTGAACAGGGTGGATTCTTTTGCTGAGAATAGCAGGCTGGCATTGTGGGGCAACAGTTCCGGCATTTAATCAATGCAGAAAAATGCCCCCAATAAACACCGCAGTAAGCAACTCCCGCATACACTAAGCAGGACTACATATGGTAGAAAAAATATAACCGCAGATAACATTGCTTTACTACGCAAATACTAAAATGCGGCAATAACAAAAAACCAAAATCGTTTTTAATCAATCCGCAGCAACACTGCCGTATACATGTATGAAATATTCATTTACCATGCATTCAGCAGTACCCTGTAACAATAAAATATAAATCCGAACCTATGCGAGTGAGCTTTACGCCTGTTATTGCAAGCAACCAAAAACTGGTTACGTTTTTTTCATTGCTTTTTTTGCTAATGGCCAGCAACAGCTTTGCTACCATAAAGACATCCACTGCCGGCGGTGGCAACTGGAACGCTACCACTACCTGGACAGGTTCCGTTGTGCCTGTTGCAGCAGACACGGTCATTATAGCCGGGCCAGTAACTGCCAATGTAACTGCCACCGTGGCCATGCTAACGGTAAACAGTAGTGGCACCCTGCAATATGCCAATGCAGCGGCCTATATTTTAACCGTCAATGGCAGTGTTATCATTAACACCGGTGGCACCATTACGGTTACAGGCCCGCTCTTTAAAGGACATACATTATCCATCGGCGGCGACTTTACCAACAATGGTACGTTCAATGGCTTTTCAAGCAGTCTGCTGGATGGCATCAAACTTATTTTTAAAGGATCTACCAATAGCAGTTTTACCAGCAGTGCAGGTTCGGTTACCAATATTTATATGATAAGCCTTGCAAAAACAGCCGCCGCATTGGTGGTAGATTTCAATCCCGGCAATGCTTTTACAGCTGCCGGCCCTGCCTTCGATGGCTTCAGTGGTTTTTTAAACCTGGCCGCATCCGTCGGTATTTTCAAAGTATCGGGCAATACAACACTCAGCAACGAATTCATTGGCTTTACCACGGGCGCAGGCTCCGTGGTATTGGCGTATACCATTGGCGCCAGTGCCGGCTTCTGGGTGGCCAATCCCAATGCAACCGTTATTGGCCAGGCCGCTGCCGCAGCAACGGTATCGGGTACTTTGCAGGTAGATGCGGGCGTCTATAATATTGGCGCCACTACCGAAGGCATCACTTTCGGACCCAATTCAAAAATAATTGTGAATGGCGGTACCATTGCCGCCAAAGGCCGGTTTGGCGTAAGTGCTGCGGGTAACGCCATTACCTATACGCAAACAGGCGGCACTGTTTATACCAATACCAATACGGGCAATACAGGTTTGCTGGCCAGCTTTGATGCGGGTACGGCTACCGGTACTGTTTTTAATATGTCGGGCGGCAATATTGTACTGGTGCAAAAAGCAACCACCCTGGATTACCGGGGACCGGCCACCGGCGCCACGTCAACCATTACCGGCGGAACGGTACTGCTGGGCACTGCCGCAGTAGCTTCGCCAGTTGTACTGGCTGCTACAGCGGCTTCCACTGTATTCAATATTACAGCGGTTGCACCCAACCTGGTAGTAGACCAGCCGGGCATTGCCGGCGTGGGCGCCATACAGCTTACCGCCGTAACCATCAAAGGAGATCTTTCTTTGTATGGACCCGGCAGCTATAACAAAGGAAATTTTGGGCTAACCATGGCCGGTATGTCGGCCACCAATCCGGGCAATATTACCGTAAGCGGCGCTGCCACCCTTACCTTAAACGGTTCTGCTACGGCAGCCACTGGTTTGTTTTTTACCAGCACCTACGGCAACCAGGCTTTTTCACTGGGTGCAGGTGCCATTACAAGCAGCGAACTGCCTTCAGTAACCATCAACAATACCTATGCCAGCGGAACTGTCAGCATTCCGGCCGGCCTGTCTTTAATGAGTGCTTCCACTTTAACGCTAACTGCAGGCCTGCTGGATGCCGGCGCCAGCGTTAAATTTGGTTCAGATATTACCGCGGGTACCTTTACCTGTATCCGTACCGCCGGTTCCATAACGGCTGCTTCGGCCAGTTTTGGTACTGCTGTTACCACAAAAACATATACCTACAATGGTGCAGGTGCTATCTCCACCGGCGCCGAGCTTACCACAACTTCTCCTGCACTGATTGATGTATTAACCATTACCAATGCATCGCTCAACCTTACGCTCGATAAAAAAGTAACCGTTAATACTACCTTCACCCTCACCAACGGTCTTGTATCTACCAGCAATACAAATTTGCTGATATTGAACAGTACCGCTTCAGTAGCGGGCGGCAGTGCAGCATCATACGTAAACGGCCCCGTGGCCCGTAACTATGTATCTAACCGAACCGCAGTTGGCACCTATACAGCGCTTACAATTTTACCCGCTGGCAAGGCCGGTCTTTACCTGCCGGTTCATATCGATCCTTCTACTAACAGTGGGGGCTCAGTGCAGATACAGGCAGAAGCATTTACCAGCAACCCGGGCACCAATGCAACGCCATTGGGTACGCTATCGGCCAACCGTTGGGAAGCGTCTGCAGTGGTGGGTGCGGCCAATCTTGTCAGCGTGCGGATGCGGCAAAACGATGCGGTTGTTGCATCCAACAATAAAATATTAATAGCAAGTTCTGCAGCGGGTATTTATGGATCCATCATTCCCATTTCTACCTATGCAGCCGGCGCACCCAATACGCTTACAACCGCAACCGCATTAACCCTCGCCGAATTCTCAAAAGGTGTTTTTGCCTATGGCGATGCCTGCCAGGTTTCTGCTATTCCCATTACCGGCAACCTGGGCATTTGCGCAGGCAATACATTTACCATGCTGGATCCCGAAACCGGCAGCTGGAGCACTTCAGATGCAAGCATTGCCAGCATCAGTGGTGCAGGCCTGGTAACCGGCGTTGCACCTGGTAGCGCAACCATCAGTTTTACTGTGGCCAGTGCCGATATCTGTAACCTGGTTGTGCTCAACAAAATAATTACCATCAGCAACTGCAGCGGCACGCCCGGAGGCGTTGGAAATAATTTAATATCCTGGTTTAAAGGTGATGCAGGGTTGAGCGCCGGCGCCTGGGATGATCAGCTGGGTTCAAACAATCTTGTGGCGGCGGGTGCGCCTGCAGTCAGCGGCATGCTCAACTTTACCCCTGTTGCCACATTGGGAGGCATAGCAGATTACTACGGCAATGCCAATGCGGAAGGATGGCTGGCCAATGCCAATGCCACTACTTACTATTATGTAGCCAAATCTGCAGGCACCGGCATCAGGGTGGTGTATGGCCGTGGCGTTGCATCAGCGGCCACCACTTCTATGCACGGTGGCAGAAGAACCACCAACAACAGCATTTTTGCATCGGGTACCACATCTGCAAGTATTACGCCCATTGTTTCTACCACAAACCCTATTTGGACAACCAACCCTGTGAGTCTTTCCAGAAGCGGATATGATGGGGCCAATTACTACGTAAATGCCAATGGAAGTGCCGAGGCGCTGGCAGTACAAGCCGGGGTTAGCATTCCAGGCATTGCGCCATTTTATATTGGCCGCGCTGCCACTTCCGGTTCTTTCTGGCAGGGAGATGTTGCCGAAGTAATTGCCTACAATGGCAAACACAGCGCCACAGACTATAACAGAATCGAATCTTATCTCGCCTTTAAATACGGTATCACTTTCAGCCCGGTGGCAGATTACCTGGCCAGCGATGGCACCACAAAAATGTGGACCGCTGCTGCAGCAACAGCCGGTTTTAACAATGATCTTTTTGGAATAGGAAAGGACGCCGCGTCGGGGCTCGACCAGAAAGTGTCTGCTTCGGTTAGCAGCGATAACATACTTACGGTTGCCACTACCAATAATTTTGCATTGGTCAATACAGACCCGTCACGTACTTCGCTCAGCAACCTGAACTTTGAAACCATTACCAACAACAATGGGGCAGCCACCTGGACCACTACCGGCTCCATACCCAATTATAAAATCTTAACCCGTCAATGGCAGGTGCAGGAAACCGGCACTATCGGTACCGTATACCTGCAATTGGATACCGCCAATGCCGCATTTGCCGTACCGGCAAGGGGCATGACAGCATTGCCCTATTACATCATTACCGACCCCAATGCAGATGGCGATTACAGCGACGGAACGCTGACACCCTTAACAAATACCTCCGGCAGTTTGTGGAGCGCTGGTATTGATTTTACGGATAAAATGAATTTTACCATTGCCACCGGTTTTATCAGCATTGGCCCCGATAACTTTGTTTGCGGCTCTATCGCCCACACCTACACGTTAACAGGCGTTGGTCCATTACCCGGTAACTGGATAGCCAGTGCTGCCAACCCCGCCGGTGTTGCGCTTAGCAGTACCGTGGGCGGCGTTGCCACCGCAGACTTTACAAGCGCACCCGCTGCAGTTTACTATTTTAATTATACCATTGGCAGCTCATCCAAAACAATTGCCATCACTTACAGCGATTGCAAATCTCCGGGTGGCGTTGCTGCAAACATCTGGCAATGGACCCGGGCAGATGCGGGCATTACCGCTGTTGGCGGCCAGGTAAGCAAATGGACCAATCAAACACAAACAACCATGGTTAGCCAGGCCAGTAAAACTGCCAGCAGCCATGTTACACTGGTAAACAACGGCATCAACTACAACCCTGTGGTAAAATTTGATGGCACCAACAGTGAAGTATTGTTTGGCTTTTTCGGTGCTGTACCCCCATTCCCCAACACCAACTCCAATATTTTTGTGGTGACCATGCCCACGGCTAACAATGGCGGAACAGGCGAACTTGGTGCCATTGCCAATCCATATTCCGTTGCGCCTGAAGGCAGCATCGGTATTCAATACAACAATTCTACTTTCCAGGTGGATGGTGCAGGCGCTTACGGGCCCACTTTAAGCGCCACCAGCTCGCAGCTGAATGAGGTTTCTTTAATCAGGGAAAATTATGTAAACGACAATACAACAAATGGTGCAGTGATGTCAAAAAACGGGTTGCCCATGTGGACCACACCGGATTACTACCCTTTGCCAAACTACACAACTGGTTCCGGCTTTGAGATTGGCGGAAGAACCTACGGAGGCCAACCTTCAAGGGTATTCCCGGGCTACATTGCTGAAATAGCGCATTACAACGGCAACAGCCTTACCGCAACACAAGTAAGCCAGGTAGAATCTTATTTTGCACTTAAATACGGTATTACGCTCGATAACAGCCTTGGAGGAAGCGCAGGCGATTACCTTTTGTCGGACGGCACTACGGCCTGGAGCGCCGCCGCCAATGCCGCTTATCATCACCAGGTAATTGGTATCGTAAGGGATACTGCTTCTACGCTTTTGCAAAAACAATCGCATACCACCGATGATTCTTTGCGGGTATTTATGGGTGCACTGGCGGCCGACAATATATCCAATACAAGCAGTATCAGCAATAATTTGTCTTCTATTGTTATTGGAAACGATGGCGGCTTGCTGGGCTCCGTTGCCGGCCAAACCAAACCCGTCACTATCTTTTCAAGACTCAACAGAATCTGGAAAGTAACCAATACCAATTTCACCGATAATTTTGGCATCGAAATAAAATGGGACAGCACCGGTCCGTTTTACATCAGTGATTTGCGTTTGCTGGTGTCTGATAGTCCCGACTTTACCAATGCCGCCGTTTACAGCAGTTACGATGTTAATTTTTACATCGGGTCTATTATCGTAACCGGTATCAGCAATGCGGTAATACCGGTAAACAGCACCAAATACATTAGCATTGGCTCGGCCAGCCTTTTAACGCCGCTGACAGTTAACCTGGTTAACTTTAACGCCAGCGTTATTGACAACAAGCAGGTAAAACTCGACTGGCAAACCAGTTCCGAAACCAGCAATGCCTATTTTACCATTGAAAGATCTTCCACCGGCAACAGTTGGGAGATGGTAAACACTATCAACGGGGCAAACAATTCAACGGGTACCAGGAACTATAGCAGCATGGATAAAAATCCGTACAGCGGCACTTCTTACTACCGCCTGAAAATAACAGACAACAACGGGCAATCCGTTTACTCAGCAGTGCGCACCGTAAAACTGGTAAATACATTGAACAATACACTGGCCGTTTATCCCAACCCGGCCAGCAGTAAAATCAGCATCAACGGCAAAGCAACTGAATTAAAAACACTGAAACTTTTCAATGCTGCCGGGCAGGATGTGACCAAATCTGCCAGCATTATTGAAAACAGTGTAACAGGCATTACACTCGACATTTCAAGGTTGAGCAATGGCATCTATACTTTAAAAACCAATACAACAGTAACCAAAATCTCAAAACAGTAAGCACAAATTTTCGAGGGTCGTTACCTGGCAAATAAGAGGGCCACCATTCATGGTGGCCTTCGCTATTGCCGCCCACGCCACCGTATCTTTTCTGGCAAGAGTTCAGTAAGCAACTTGTCTTTGCAGCGCTGTTTTGTATCTTTAACAGGCTTCGGCCAGTTGGCCGCCATCCCATCCACTAAAATTGCTGTATGAAAAATAAAAACTCCCGGCGTGATTTTCTGAAAAACATAGGCGCGGGCAGTACGGCTGCATTGCTTCCCGCCGGCATTTTACTGAACCCTGCTACAAATGACAGCGACGCCATCAAAGATTTCCGAAACAAAGAAGAGCCCTCCATCGGCAAACGAACCTACAACAGTGCTTATACCGGGCAATACCTGAACCGCATTGCATTTCCCATTGGCGGACTGGGTGCGGGTATGTTTTGCATTGAAGGAAGCGGCGCCCTTTCTCATGTATCGGTGCGCAACAAACCCGATATTTTTAATGAACCTGGTATGTTTGCCGCCATTTGCGTAAAAGGAATCCGGAACGGGGCAAAACTTTTGGAAGGGCCCGTGCCCGACTGGAAAAAATTTGGACAGAAAGATGCGGGCAATGGTTCGGGTGGCGCTACCACAGGCCTGCCGCATTTCCGTCGTTGCAGTTTTACCACCCGCTTTCCCTTTGCAACCATCGATATCAGCGATGCAGACCTTCCGTTGAAAGTACAACTCAGTGCATGGAGCCCTTTTATACCAACAGACGATGACAATTCCAGTTTGCCGGTAGGTGCCATAGAATACAAATTCAGCAATACTGGCGCCAGCAGTATTGACGCCGTATTTTCTTTCAACGCAAAAAATTTTTTAAGCATTGAGAAAGGCAATGACCGCATCCGCCCTTTTGAAAACGGATTTATTTTAACGGAAGCGGGCAGCACGGAGAAACCTTACCCGTCAGATTTTGCCGTGTATACCGATGACCCTGCAACACAGGTTGACCATTGCTGGTTCCGCGGCGGATGGTGGGACCCGTTTACCATGGCATGGAACCATGTAAAAAACGGCGAAGTAAAAACAACAGCACCAGTAGAAAAAGCGGCGCCGGGCGCAAGTCTTTATACGCCTTTTACACTGGCCGCCGGCAAAGAAAAGACCATCCGCCTGATGATGGCCTGGTATACGCCCGATTCGGAACAAACTTATGGCAGCATGGGTACACGAAAAGAAAACTGCGGCCCCGATAGCGGCTGCTGCAATTCGCCTGCTGATATGGCGCTTGATAAATACGACAAAGATTTCAACGGCAAATATTATAAACCCTGGTACAGCAGCAAATTTGCCAGCGTGGAAGAAGTGGCGGCTTACTGGAAAGAAAAATATGCAGTGCTGAAAAAAAATTCCGGCCTTTTTACAACGGCGTTCTACAGCAGCAGTTTACCACCCGAAGTAACAGAGGCTGTAGCAGCCAATCTTACCATTTTAAAATCGCCTACGGTAATGCGTCAATACGATGGGCGTTTATGGAGTTTTGAAGGATGCGGCGACACCGGGGGCTGCTGTCATGGTTCCTGTACCCATGTATGGAACTACGCCCAGGCGATTCCGCACTTGTTTCCGGCACTGGAAAGAAGTTTGCGCCATACAGAATTTTGCGAAAGCCAGAGCAAAGAAGGGCACCAGAATTTCAGGGCTACCCTGCCCATTCAGCCGGCAGACCACAATTTTCATTCAGCAGCCGACGGTCAGCTGGGTGGCATCATGAAAGTGTACCGCGAGTGGCGCATCAGTGGCAACAATGAATGGTTGAAAAAAATGTTTCCCATGGTAAAAACAAGTATGGATTATTGCATCCAAACCTGGGATCCGCGCGGAAAAGGCGTGATAGAAGAACCACACCACAATACCTACGATATTGAGTTCTGGGGACCCGACGGAATGCATGGCAGTTTTTACCTCGGCGCATTGACGGCCATTATTGCGATGGGCCGGTTCCTGAACAGCGATGTTGACAGGTACCAGCAACTGCTGGCAAGCGGAAAGCAAACCATGGAAACAATATTGTACAATGGCGAATACTTTATCCAGCAAATAAAAGTAGAAGGGCTGAATGCAAAAAATCCTGCCACAGAAAAATCTTATGGCGGCGAATATTCGAAAGAAGCCATTGAACTGCTGCAAAAAGAAGGGCCTAAATACCAGTACGGCACCGGTTGTTTATCGGACGGTGTACTGGGTGCCTGGATTGCCCGTATGTGCGGACTGGAGGATGCCCTTGATGCGGTAAAAATAAAAAGCCATTTGCAGGCCGTGCACAAATACAACCTCAAAGAAAACCTGAGCGAGCACGCAAATCCCCAGCGTCCCGCGTATGCACTGGGCGATGAAGCTGGTTTGTTACTATGCACGTGGCCAAAAGGCGGTAAATTATCATTGCCCTTTGTATACAGCGATGAAGTATGGACCGGTATTGAACACCAGGTGGCATCGCACCTGATGCTGACCGGGCAGGTAAAAGAAGGTCTCGCAATCCTGCGGGCTTCGCGCAACCGTTACGATGGGCGCATCCGCAATCCCTTCAACGAATACGAGTGCGGTCACTGGTACGCCAGGGCATTGTCGAGTTACGGATACCTGCAGGCGCTTACTGGCGTACGTTATGACGCAGTGGAGAAAACGTTGTATGCCAGCAGCCGTCTGGGCGATTTTACAAGCTTTCTCAGTACAGAAACAGGTTTTGGCACTGTAAGCCTGAAAGCAGGAAAGCTGACCATAAATGTAGTATATGGCAGCATTGCGGTGGATAAAAAAATTGTATCGTAAAAACTAGCAACAGGATGAACATTGCACAAAACTGCGTGGTTTCCATGCGGTATACCATGAAAAACAGCCGGCAGGAAGTGCTGGAGGATACCCTGCATGCCCTGCCCGTGCATTATCTCCATGGCAGCGGCACAATACTTGCTGTGCTGCAGGAACAGCTGGTGGGATTGAAAGCAGGCGACAAAAAAAAAGTTTACCTGCAAACAATACCGGGCATAACGGAAGAGGCATTTTGCTTTGAGGTTAGTATCGACGAAGTGCGTGCAGCATTGCCCGAAGAAATAGTATTGGGTTATCCAGTACAGGCAATCGTGCAGGCTTGTGAAGCAGATTGTGCATGTTACAATACAGGCAGATGAAAATACATTTACTCAGTGGGTTTTTAGGAAGTGGCAAAACGACGGCCATCCGGCAGGCAGCGGGCATTTTACTGCAGCAAGGCATTAAAACAGGCGTTATCAGCAACGACCAGGGGCGGCACCTGGTAGATGGCGGCCTGTTTACAAGCCTGGCCATACCCAACCGCGAAGTAATCAATGGTTGCTTTTGCTGCAATTACAAAGAACTAGGAAACAGTATCAGTTCACTGGTGGCCATGCACGGCACCGAAATTATTTTTGCTGAATCGGTGGGCTCCTGTACAGACCTGGTGGCAACAGTGCTAAAACCATTGCGACAGTCGCGGCCAGACACCCCCATTACCATCTCCGTTTTTGCAGACGTCCGCCTTTTGCAGATGCTATTGTATAAAGGATCCACCGGCTTTGATGAAACGGTGCGGTATATCTACCTGAAACAACTGGAAGAAGCCGGCACCATCGTCATCAATAAAATTGATTTGGTAACCGGGCGGCAACTTTTAGCCACCAGGGCATTGCTGCAGAAAAAATACGGACACAAGCACCTGCTGTTTCAAAATTCGTTCAACAAAGAAAATGTGCAGCAATGGCTGAATGTGATTGATGCAGACAACAGCGCCAGCGCCCTTCCCTCACTGCAGATTGACTACGATGTATATGCCAGTGGGGAAGCAAAACTTGCCTGGGCCGACCGGTTGGTAGAAATATACAGCGCAGATAACAATGCGCCGCAACTGGCAGCAGCATTGGCCAACAAATTGTATGCGGCTGTCTGCCAGCAGCAATATCCCATCGGCCATTTAAAATTCTTCATCAACAATAGCCTGAAAATAAGTTTTACTGCGGCCGGTGAAACAATGGTACCCCTTGTAGCCGGAGAAGCACCTTCAGCCAGTATGATCATAAATATGCGGGTGCAAACGGAACCTGCTTATTTAACAAGGTTAACCGACCAGGTGTTTACCTTGTTTGAAACGGAGCACAACTGCCGGATTGTTATCAGCAGCCAGTCTGCCTTTCAGCCGGGCTACCCCAAACCAACCCACCGGCTTGTATAAAAAGTATTGAAATTATTGGCCAGCAAAAATTAAACCTGAATAATATGCCAATCATTACAGACGAACACATGATGCACATGATGACCAGCACCAAAGTGTACACGGCCATCATTTTAAAAGCCGGCCCCAATATTGGCCGCGCCGATGCAAAACAAATTATATGGGAACATGGCCGCAGAAACTTTTCACTCCGCGCAGAAGGGCTGCTCTCTGTTGTTTGCCCCGTACAGGACGCCAGCGATGTAAAAGGTATTGGCATTTTCAACGCAGACGAAACTGCCACAAAAAAAATAATGGACGAAGACCCCGGGGTATTGCAGGGCATATTTGTGTATGAAACCCACCCCTGCCGGAGCTTTCCGGGCGACTGCCTGCCAAAATAATAAAGCGGTGTAGAAACACCGCTTTTCCTTTAACGATTGACTGCTCTATGAGAAATAGTTGGTACTGTAAAGCTTATTGTAAAGCTCCCGGAAATTCTATTGATTTAAAATGCTGCTGCAATAATAGTGGATTTATTAAAGTCTACTAAATTTGTAGACTTTAATAAATTTATTTTATTTTTTGTTGCTTTTTAAAAATAAGGCCCTACATTTGTTACAGTTCTTTACAATACTTATCAAGAAAGGCAGAGGGTAATGGCCCGATGAAGCCTTGACAACCTGTCCCGTTTTACAACAATTGTAAGCGGGACAAGGTGCCAATTCCATCCCTTTTTGTATACCGCATACAGCAGGGAAAGATAAGTCGGACAGCGCTTTGAATCTCTTTTTATAGTTCAAACCTTCTGACTTTTGTTCAGGAGGTTTTTTTATGCCCCGCCTTTGCTGGTAAGTATTCGTTATCTATTTTTTAACCATTAAAAACCAGCAAACATGAGCATTACAGCCACAGAACTCATTCACAGCATTCCCGTAGATCCTTTAACCGGCGCCATTTCCGTACCCATTTACCAAACCTCAACCTTTGAACAGGAAGCACCCGGCGTAAACAGGGGTTATGATTATGCACGCACCAGCAACCCCACCCGATCTGTGCTGGAGAACCTGCTTGCCAAACTGGAAGGCGGCCATACTGGTATCGCATTCAGCAGCTGACTGGCAGCCATTGACGCAGTGGTAAAATTGCTGAAAAGCGGCGATGAAATTGTTGCCGTGGATGATATTTACGGTGGTGCATTCAGGCTATTTACCCGCGTGTACGAAAAATTTGGCATCCGGGTAAATTATACAGACGCCACAAATCCCGAAAATGTGTTCAATGCCATTACCAGCCGCACCAAACTGATTTGGATTGAAACGCCCACTAACCCCCTGTTAAAAATTGCAGACATCCGGGCCATTGCTGCCATTGCAAAAGCCAGTGGCTGCCTGCTTTGCGCAGACAATACTTTCGCATCGCCGGTACTGCAGCAGCCCCTTTTGCTGGGCGCCGATATTGTGGTACACTCAGCAACCAAATACCTTGGCGGCCACAGTGACCTGATTGCCGGCTGCGTTGTTACAAAAGAAAAAAAATGGGGAGATGAAATCAAGTTTATACAAAACGCCTGTGGCGCCATCTTATCGCCTTTTGACAGCTGGTTGCTGATTCGCGGCATTGAAACACTGCCCCTGCGCATCAAACAGCATTGCAGCAGCGCTTTGTTGCTGGCAGAATGGTTATCACAACAGCCGGCCGTTGCCAGCGTTTGTTACCCTGGTTTAAAAAACCACCCCAACCATGCCATTGCATTGAAACAATCCAGCGGGTTTGGTGGCATTGTTTCTTTCTCGCTGAAAGAAGACACCGAAGCGGCAGCGCATTTGCTGGTAACGGCCACCCGCCTTTTTAAACTGGCAGAGAGCCTGGGCGGCATTAAAAGTTTGTTGTGCCATCCTGCAAGCATGACGCATAAATCAATACCCGCAGAAAGGCGCCAATCCGCAGGTGTGCAGGATAGTTTGATCCGATTATCGGTAGGGCTGGAAGATCCTGCTGACCTGTTAGCCGATCTTGCGCAGGCCCTTGAACAGGTGACAGCCGTAAAAAAACTTGTGCCACAGCGTTAGTAAGTTATTTTTTAAGGCCGCCTGCCTGCACGGCTACAATTCGCCTTTTGATGCAGCATAGAGTTCGTACCAGTCCTGCCGGTCGAGATCGATAGAGAATGCATTTACGATATTACGGATACGCTGTTCATTGGTGGTGCCAATCAATGGCAGGGCGCCAAATTTTACCAGCCACGCTACTGCAATCGATTCAATATCGGCATTGTATTTTTGGGCCATCTCCACCAGTTTGCGGCGTACCCTGATGGCGTCATCATCGGTACCGGTGGCAATTCTGCCGCCGGCCAGCGGTGCCGAAGCCAATGGCCGCATATAACGTTGTTTGATATAATCCACCTGGCCATTGTCCAGCGCAGCGGTATTCAGCAGGTTCAGCTCAATGTGATTGGTAACAATGGGAACACGTAAATAAGAAGCCAGCAACTGGTGCTGGAAGACAGAAAAATTGGCAACACCGATGTTTTTCACCTTACCGGAATCTTTCAGCTGTGCCAGCGTCAGCGCAGTTTCTTCCAGGCCCGAAAGCGGATCGAGGTGATCCAGCAAAAAAATATCGATGTAATCTGTTCTTAGTTTTCGCAATGAATTGTCAACACTTTTCAAAATATGCGCTCTGGAAGTATCGTAGTGCTTTACCCGCACACCCGGTTGCCCGGCATTGGGCGTACGCAATCCGCATTTGGTAAAAAGTACAATGTCTTCGCGTTTAAAAGACCTGGCGCTGATAAGATTTCCAAATATTTCTTCGCACTGGTAAGCGCCATAAATGTCTGCATGGTCAAATGTATTAATGCCCAGTTCAAGACAAAGGTTTACAATTTTCTCCATGCTGGCCTGTGTATCCCGGGCTTCGGTTGTCCAGCGGTAAAACCCATAAATAGCGGGCGAAACTTTGGGGCCTGAATCACTTAAATATATCTTTTGCATGGGGGTTATGTTGTTAGATGCAGTAATCGTGGTTTGCTGTACCGGGTCAAAATTAAACAGGTTCGGCCTAATTATTTTTATTTATTTTGGAAAAATAAAAACGGGGCGCTATATTTGTCTACTATTTCGGTAGACTATTTATTTTTATACTTATGACAACAGCGTTCACCATCGCTTTCCGCCAGCCCGGCGTTTGTGGCTGTTGTTGCTGCAGCAGTTGCTGGTAAGCATTTTTACCTGCACATCCGTTGCGGTTTGCGGGGCCAACCAAACACCCCTTCCCAGTTTATTTTCCACCATTTAATTGTATAGCATGAAAAATTTATTTGCAAAAGCCGTGTTGTTTACTGCACTTGCCTGTTCATCTCCGGCAATGGCCCAGGAGAAGCTCCAGGTGATCACCGGCAAAGTTGTTTCTTTTGATGAATCCCTTCCGCTGGAAGGCGTCAGCATCCGGGTAAAAAACAGCAGCAATGCCACGGGTACCCAGGCAGATGGCAGTTTTAGCCTCGCGCTTTCGCCTACTGAAAAAATACTGCTGCTGAGTTTACCCGGCTATGAAAAAAAGGAGTTAACCCTTACCGGCGCCAGGGATTATGACATTGTGTTAAAAAGATCTGAGCAATATTTGTATAAGCCGTGTGAAGAATGAGTTACCAAAAGGATCCTAAAATAGCAGGAGCCGAAGGCAGGCGTGCAGCAATTGACAATCGGTTTTCTACTGGCTTGCGCCTGCCCATAAAATGAAATGCTAAAATATCTTTGGACTGAAACCTTTACCGTGCTTTTGTGTAAAGCGGTATAAAGAAGAAAATTACAAGCAATATGGAAAAGTTTACGACCAGAATAGCCTTGCTAAAAGCGGATGACAAAGACTACGAAAACCTCAGCCGCGAAATAGCAAAGGATTCCGGCACAAAAAAAAGAAAATTGTCGGTAAAGCCCGATAAAACCAAAAAAGGCGAATTCAATTTTTGGGGAGACATCAGCTTACAGGATGTGTCGGATGCCGTATTAAGGGCCGTGAGAAAAACAGGCCGTGATTTTACTTTTACAGTGATTAAAAGTAAAATGCAGTAATTTCATGCACTCAATCGTTAATATATGAAAAGGATATTCCCATTTGTTTTGTTGCTGCTGCTGTCGGCGGTCCTCAACGCCCAGCAAAAAAACGTGTTGCCGGTAAAAGATTTTGAAAAAGCCATACAAGCCACTGCTGTGCAACTGCTGGATGTAAGAACGCCGCAGGAATTCACAGAAGGTTATATTAAAGGTGCGGTGAACGCAGACTGGAACAATGAAACGGAGTTTAAAGCGCAGGCAAACAAGCTCAACAAAACAAAACCCGTGTACGTGTATTGTTTGAGTGGTATACGCAGCGGTAAAGCAGCCGATTGGCTTGCTGCCAATGGATTTGTATCGGTTACAAACCTGGAA
>Ga0209069_10000238_pt1 | contig 23569 bp, 25 predicted proteins | sample Str013_2_FD_187202 | JGI IMG/M metagenome (GOLD analysis project Ga0209069, IMG submission 187202) | Freshwater sediment microbial communities in response to fracking from Pennsylvania, USA - Straight Creek_MetaG_SC_2013 (SPAdes) (version 2) | ecosystem: Environmental > Aquatic > Freshwater >...
GCTGGGGAACGTATCGTGGGACGCCATGACGGCGCTGCACGTGCGTGGGGTGGTCCTGCCGGAGGACGAGGTCAGGGATCTGTGGCTGGTCGGGGACCGGGTCGTGACCGACCCGGTCCCCGGCGCCCGGACCGTCGCGGACCGCGGCTTCATCCTGCCCGGGCTGGTGGACGCGCACTGCCACATCGGCATCGCCCCCGGCGGCAAGCCGATCACCTCGCTGGACCAGGCCCGTACGCTGGCCCGGATCGACCGGGACGCCGGGGTACTGGCGATCCGCGATGCCGGCTCCCCGTACCCGTACGCGCCGCTGGACGACGAGCCCGACCTGCCCCGGCTGGCCCGGGCCGGGCGCCACCTGGCGCCGATCCGGCGGTACCTGCCGGAGATCGGCGTCGAGGTCACCGGTGCCGACCTGGCCGCCGAGGCGGCCACCCAGGCCCGGGCCGGCAACGGCTGGGTGAAGCTGGTCGGGGACTGGATCGACCGGGACGCCGGGGACCTCGCCCCGGCGTTCACCCCGGACGAGTTCGCCGCCGCCATCGACGCGGCGCACGCCGCCGGGGCCCGGGTCACCACGCACACCTTCAGCGAACAGGCGGTGGCCACCCTGGTACGGGCCGGGGTGGACTGTGTCGAGCACGGCACCGGCCTGTCCCCGGCCCTGGTCGACGAGATGGCCCGGCGGGGTACCGCGCTGGTACCGACGATGCTCAACGTCAGTACCTTCGGCGGCATCGCCCGCCGGGCCGCGGCCAAGTTCCCCGGGTACGCCGCGCACATGCAGGCACTGATGGACGGCTTCCCGGCCGTGGTACGCGCCGCGTACGAGGCGGGCGTACCGGTCTACGTCGGTACCGACGCCGGCGGCGGCATCGACCACGGCCTGGCCGCGGCGGAGATGCTGATGCTGCACGAGCAGGCCGGCATGGCCCCGGCCGACGTGCTGCGGGCCGGGTCGTGGGGGGCCCGGGCCTGGCTGGGCTACCCGGGGCTGGTCGAGGGCGGCCTGGCCGACCTCGTGGTGTACGACGAGGATCCGCGTACCGACCTGCGGGTGCTGCGCGCGCCGCGACGGATCGTGCTGCGCGGCCGGGTGGTCGGCTGACAGAGCGGTACGGCGGGCCGGACTGGCGGGTCCCATCCGGTCGCGGACCGTGACGAGCCGGGCGGCTAGGATGTCGCCTCATGGCACGCGTGCTCACCGCCCGGGCGGACGACTTCCCCGGCTGGTACCAGGATCTGATCACCAAGGCCGAACTGGCCGACAACGGGCCGGTACGCGGCACGATGGTGATCCGGCCGACCGGGTACGCCATCTGGGAGCGGATGCAGGCCGAGATGGACGCGCGGATCAAGGCGGCCGGCGCGCAGAACGCGTACTTCCCGCTGTTCATCCCGCAGGCGTACCTGTCCCGCGAGGCCGAGCACGTGGAGGGCTTCTCGCCGGAGCTGGCCGTGGTCACCCACGGCGGCGGCAGGAAGCTGGCCGAGCCGATCGTGGTACGGCCGACCTCGGAGACCGTCATCGGCGAGTTCATGGCCAAGTGGATCAGCTCGTACCGGGACCTGCCGCTGCTGCTCAACCAGTGGGCCAACGTGGTGCGCTGGGAGCTGCGCCCGCGGATCTTCCTGCGTACCAGCGAGTTCCTGTGGCAGGAGGGGCACACCGCGCACGCCACCCGTACCGACGCCCAGGCGTACGCGCGGCGGATCCTGCACGAGTGCTACGAGGACTTCATGGTCTCGGTGCTGGCCATCCCGGTACTGGTGGGGCTGAAGACGGCCCGGGAGCGCTTCGCCGGGGCCACCGCCACGTACACGCTGGAAGGCATGATGGGCGACGGCAAGGCGCTGCAACTGGGCACCTCGCACGAGCTGGGGCAGAACTTCGCCCGGGCGTTCGACATCGGGTTCTCCTCGGCCACCGGTACCCGCGAGCACGCCTGGACCACGTCCTGGGGTACCTCCACCCGGATGATCGGCGGCCTGATCATGTGCCACGGCGACGACAGCGGGCTGCGGGTACCGCCGCGGCTGGCCCCGGTGCAGGTGCACGTGATGGTGGTCAAGTCCGGTGACGGCGTGGCCGAGCAGGCGACCAAGCTGGCCGCGGCGCTGCGCGACGCGGGCGTACGGGTCGGCTACGACGACCGGGTGGACACCGCGTTCGGGCGCCGGGCGGTGGACGCGGAGCTGAAGGGGTACCCGGTGCGGATCGAGATCGGCCCGCGGGACCTGGCCGAGGGCAACGTGGTGCTGGTGCGGCGGATCCCCGGTACCAAGGCGCCGGTACCCGTCGGTGCGGTGGTGGCGGCCACCCTGGCCGCGCTGGAGGAGGACCAGAAGGCGCTGTACGACCAGGCGCTGGCGGCCCGGCTGGCCGGTACCGTCGACGTGGCCACGGTGGCCGAGGCGGTGGCCGCGGCCGGTACCGGCTGGGCCCGGCTGCCGTGGTCGGCGGTGGGGGAGCCGGGCGAGGCGGTGGCCAACGCCGAGGGCGTCACGGTGCGCTGCCTGACCCGGGCCGACGGATCGGTACCGGAGTCGCTGGACGAGCCGGATCTGGTCGCGTACCTGGCCCGCTCGTACTGAGCCGGTACCGCCGGTACCCCCACCGGGGGGCTGGGCGCGGGGCGCCGGGGTGATCTGGCACAATGGGTGGCTGGTATCCGGTTCGCGTGTGGCGCCCTCTACCCCGCACGCGACCAGTCCACGGACCGCCCGCCGCGCCAACCCCACGGTTGCGGCCGGTCGGCCGGCCTCCAGCAGACTCAGGAGCACACACACGTGGCCGTACGAATCCGGCTTCTGCGGATGGGCAAGATCCGCAACCCGCAGTACCGCATCGTCATCGCCGACTCGCGGACCAAGCGCGACGGCCGGGCGATCGAGTTCATCGGGCTGTACCAGCCCAAGGAGGAACCGTCCCGGATCGAGGTCAACTCGGACCGGGCCCAGTACTGGCTGTCGGTCGGCGCCCAGCCGAGCGAGCCGGTACAGCGGATCCTGGAGCTGACCGGCGACTGGCAGAAGTTCAAGGGCCTGCCGCCGCCGGCGCAGCCGCTCAAGGTCGCCGCGGTACGGGCCGACCGGCGCGCCCTGTACGAGGCCGAGGCGCAGGCCGCGGCCGGCGTCACACCGGCCGAGAGCAGGCCGGCGCGCAAGGCGTCCCGACCGGCCGCGACCGCGCCGGCGCCCGCCGCCGAGGCACCTGCGCCCGCGCAGGCGGCCGCGCCCGCCGCCGAGCCGGTCACCCCCGCGGCCGCCCCGGCCGCCGCGACGGAGGGGTCGGACGGTGCCGGCGCCGGTACGCAAGCCTGACTCGGCCCTGCGGCCCGCGCTCGAACACCTGGTCAAGGGCATTGTCGATCATCCGGACGAGGTACGGGTCCGGATGATCGACTCCCGGCGCGGGCAGCGGCTGGAGATCCACGTGCACCCCGAGGACCTCGGGACGGTGATCGGGCGCGGCGGGCGTACCGCCAAGGCGCTGCGCCAGGTGATCACCTCCATCGGGGGCCGGGGCGTCCGCGTCGACATCGTCGACGCGTACTGAGCCCGCCCGCGATGCGGCTGGTCATCGGTCGGGTGCTGCGCCCGCACGGGGTACGCGGCGAGGTCGTGGTCGACATCGCCACGGACTCCCCGCAGCAGCGGTTCCAGGCCGGTACGGCGCTGGCCACCGACCCCGAGTCGGCCGGCCCGCTGCACATCGAGGCGGTACGCCCGCACCAGGGCCGGCTGCTGGTGACCTTCACCGGGTACGCCGACCGGGACCAGGCGCTGCAGTTGCGGGGGGTGGCGCTGTGCGTCGACTCCGCCGACGTGGAGCCGCTCGGCGACCCGGACGAGTTCCACGACTTCGAGCTGATCGGCCTGACCGCGCGGGACGAGCACGGCCAGGCGCTGGGCGAGGTGGTCCAGGTACGGCACGGGCCGGGGGCGGACCTGCTGGTGGTACGGCTGACCTCGGGCCGGGACGCGCTGGTCCCGTTCGTCTCGGCGATCGTACCGGCGGTGGACGTGGCGGCCGGCCAGCTCGTGGTCACCCCGCCCGACGGCCTGTTCGACCTGTGACGACGCCCATGCGGGTGGACATCATCTCGATCTTCCCGGAGTACCTGGCCCCGCTGGAGCTGTCCCTGATCGGCCGGGCCCGGGCCGCCGGCCTGGTCGACCTCGCCGTGCACGACCTGCGCCGGTGGACCTCCGACGTGCACCGTACCGTCGACGACACCCCGTACGGTGGTGGCCCGGGCATGGTGATGCGCCCGGAGCCGTGGGGGTTGGCACTGGACGCGCTGGAGCCGGGTCACCTGCTGGTACCGTCGCCGGCCGGTACCCCGTTCCGCCAGTCGTACGCGCAGGAGCTGGCCGGCGAGCCGCACCTGATCGTGGCCTGCGGCCGGTACGAGGGCATCGACCAGCGGGTACTGGAGGACGCGGCGCGGCGGATGCCGGTGACCGAGGTGTCGCTGGGGGACTACGTGCTGTTCGGCGGCGAGGTCGCGGCGCTGGTCATCCTGGAGGCGGTGCTGCGGCTGGTACCCGGGGTGCTCGGCAACGCCGGCTCGTTGCTGGAGGAGTCCCATGTGGACGGTCTGCTGGAGGCGCCGGTGTACACCAAGCCGCCGGTGTGGCGGGACCTGGCCATACCGGAGGTGCTGCGCTCGGGCGACCACGGCCGGATCGCGGCGTGGCGCCGGGAGCAGGCGCTGACCCGTACCGCGCGGCGGCGCCCCGACCTGCTGACCCGGCCCGGGGCCGACCCGGCACCCCGCGCCGGTGGTACCGCCGGCGGTGTGGCAGAGTAGTGGGGTTCCCTGCCGGTCGGGACCGCGTCCGCGGAGCCCGGCCGAGGATCCCCGGGTGGTACCGGGGATCAGCATCATCCACCCGCGCACCGGCAGCGGTGTGCCCCGCGGTCACGTGGGCCGCGAGAGCAGAAGGACAGACCGATGAACACGCTGGACACCCTGGACGCCCAGTCCCAACGCCCGGACATCCCGCTGTTCCGGGCCGGTGACACGGTCAAGGTGCACGCCCGGGTGGTCGAGGGCAACCGCTCCCGGGTGCAGGTGTTCCAGGGCGTGGTGATCCGCCGCCAGGGCGCCGGCCTGCGCGAGACGTTCACCGTACGCAAGATCAGCTTCGGTATCGGGGTGGAGCGGACGTACCCGGTCAACGCGCCCGTGCTGGACCGCATCGAGGTGGTGACCCGGGGCGACGTACGCCGGGCGAAGCTGTACTACCTGCGTGACCTGCGGGGCAAGAAGGCCAAGATCAAGGAGCTGCGGGAGAAGCCCGCGGGCTGACCGTACGGCCGGCCGTCGCGGCCCGCTCCGGCTCCCCCGTTCGGGTCGGTACGCGTGGGCGACGGCGCCGTGGCGGCTTACGCTGAAGCGTGGATCGTGACGGGGCGTGGGATCGGGAAGCCGGTGGTGGGCGTGGCTCGGGCCGCGAAGGTCCCGGATCGTCCCGGTACGCCCGAGCGCGGCACCCGGCCGTCCCGCTGTCCGACCCTTACGATCGTGATGGCCCCTACGATCGTGATGGCTCGTACGATCGGGGTGGCCCGTACGAACGGGCCGCACGGTACGCCGACGACGACCGGTACGGTCCGGGTGCACCGCTCGGCCCGGCGGCGTCCGCGACGCAGAGGAGCAGTGTGCCGAAGCGGGGGCAGTCCCGGCACCGCATGCCGGAGGAGTCCTGGCACCGCCGCGCCATGCGCCGCCGCAAGGAACTGCCGCTCTGGCAGGAACTGCCGCTGCTGCTGATCCTGGCGTTCGGGCTGGCCTTCGTCATCCGGGCGTTCCTGCTCCAGGCGTTCTACATCCCCTCGGGGTCGATGGAGAACACCCTGCTCATCGGCGACCGGGTACTGGTCAACAAGGTCGTGTACGACGTCCGCGACCCGCACCGCGGCGAGGTCGTGGTGTTCCGCGGTACCGACAACTGGGCCCCGGAGAACCAGACGCCGGGGCCGACCACCGCGCTGGGCCGGCTCGGTGGCGAGTTCGCCAGCCTGGTCGGTGCCGGCCAGCCCGGTGAGCGGGACTTCATCAAGCGGGTCATTGGGCTGCCCGGGGACACCGTGCAGTGCTGCGACGCGCTGGGCCGGGTGACCGTCAACGGGCACGGGCTGGACGAGCCGTACGTCACCGACAACTCGCCACTGGACGAGGACGCCACCCCGAACCGGTGCGGCCCGCGCAAGTTCGGGCCGATCGTGGTGGCACCGGGCAACATGTGGGTGATGGGGGACCACCGCGCGGTGTCGCAGGACTCGCGGTGCCAGGGTCAGGTACCGATCCGGAACGTGATCGGCAAGGCGTTCGTGGTGGTGTGGCCGCACAGCCAGTGGTCCACGCTGGGTACCCCGCCGACATTCGACCACGTACCCGCGCCGGCCCGGGCGTTGCCGGCCCCCGGTACCGTGACGCCGGTACGGGTACCCGCTGGCGGGTGGAACATCGTACTGCTCGCGCCGTTCATGGCTTGTCGGCCGCTTTGGGCGCGTTCCCGGCTTCCTGCCCGACCTCGAGGACGTAGGCTCGCACCGTGATTGACGACCAGGCCGAAGAGACCACCAAGAAGCACGGTTCGTTCTGGCGCGAACTCCCGATCCTGCTCGGCGTGGCGATCGTCGTTGCCATCCTGGTCCGGGCCTTCGTGCTGCAGACCTTCTACATCCCGTCCGAGTCGATGGAGCACACGCTCAACATCAACGACCGGGTACTGGTCAACAAGCTCGTGTACGACTTCCGCGACCCGCGCCGGGGCGAGATCGTAGTGTTCAACTCGCCGCAGTCCTGGCGCGGCGACCCCAGCGAGACCGACTTCATCAAGCGGGTCATCGGCGTCGGCGGCGACCGGGTGGTGTGCTGCGACGCCCAGCACCGGCTCACCGTGAACGGCCAGGCGCTGGACGAGCCGTACCTCGACCACGACGACGGGCCCAACCTGCCCGCCGCGCCGAACACGTTCGACATCGTGGTACCGAAGGGTCGGCTGTGGGTGATGGGCGACAACCGGTTCCACTCGGCCGACTCGCGGGACCAGTACAGCCGTACCGGCGACGTGACCGCGTCCACCATCGCGGTCAGTGCCGTGGTGGGCCGCGCCTTCGTGCTGTTCTGGCCGTTCGGGCGGGCGCAGTGGCTGTCCGTACCCGGCACGTTCGATCACATACCGGACGCCAGGACCGGTTGACCCTGCGGGGTACCGGCGGGCGGTGGCTGGCTAGTCTCGATCCGTGACGGCCTACATCCCCCGGCGGGCGGCGCGGGTGCTGGTGGTCGACGGCGGCGGCCGGCTGTTGATGTTCCGGGGCTTCGATCCGGCCCGGCCACAGCACCGGTACTGGTTCACCGTCGGCGGCGGGATCGACGCCGGGGAGAGCATGGTCGACGGCGCGGTACGCGAACTGCACGAGGAGACCGGGCTGCGGCTGTGCGCCGCCGACCTGGGCGAGCCGGTGTTCCACGACGTGACCCGGTACCCCTTCGGCGGCGACTGGTACCAGCAGGAGCAGGATTTCTACCTGGTCCGGGTGGACACGCTGGAGGTGCGGGTGGACGGGTTCGAGCAGATGGAGCGGGAGTCCATCGACGGGTACCGCTGGTGGACCGCGGCCGAACTGGCCAGCACCACGGAGCGGTACTACCCCGAGGAGCTGCCCGCGCTGCTGGCCCGGCTGGTGGGACGGTAGTGCTGCCCCCGGGCCGTACCGTGATCACCCGCGCGGACGGCATCTACGCCCTGGAACGGGCCCTGCACCGGCGCGGCTTCGCCCTGGTCGCCGGCGCGGACGAGGCCGGCCGGGGGGCGTGCGCCGGGCCGCTGGTGGCCGCCGCGGTGATCCTGCCCGCGGGCCCGCGCCGGGAGATCGCCGGCCTGACCGACTCCAAGCTGCTCACCCCGGCCGCCCGGGAACGGATCTACGCCGAGGTGGTACGGGTGGCGGTCGGGTACACCGCGGTGGTGGTACCGGCGGCCGAGGTCGACGCCCGGGGGCTGCACGTGTGCAACCTCGCCGCGATGCGCCGCGCCCTGGCCGGCCTCGGTACCCGGCCGGCGTACGTGCTGACCGACGGTTTCCCGGTCGACGGGCTCGGCGGGCCCGGGCTGGCCATCTGGAAGGGCGACCAGGTCGCCGCGTGTGTGGCCGCGGCCAGCGTGGTCGCCAAGGTCACCCGGGACCGGCTCATGTGCGAGCTGGACCGGCAGTACCCGCAGTACGGCTTCGCCGAGCACAAGGGGTACGCCACGGCGGACCACACGGCCGCCCTGCGCCACCACGGCCCGTGCCCGCAACACCGCTTCTCGTACGTCAATGTGGCCTCGGTTGCCGGGAGTTCGCCACGGCGGGGTACGGTCGGCGTGGCGCCCGGGCAGCGAAGCACGCGCCCCGCCCGGTTGGGCGAGAATGACGGCACCACAGTCAGGGACAGCATGATCGACGACGACGCGGCCACCTCGGGGGTGGCCGGCGAAGACCCCGCCCTGGCCGGGCGGGCAGCGGAGGGCGGAGCGCGATGAGCGCGGAAGATCTCGAGAAGTACGAGACCGAGATGGAGCTTCAGCTCTATCGGGAGTACCGCGACATCGTCCGCCAGTTCTCCTACGTGGTGGAGACCGAGCGCCGGTTCTACCTGGCGAACCAGGTGGATCTGCACGTGCGCAACTCCGACGGCGAGGTCTACTTCGAGGTCGACATGCACGACGCCTGGGTGTGGGACATGTACCGCCCGGCCCGTTTCGTCAAGAACGTGCGGGTGATGACCTTCAAGGACGTCAACGTCGAGGAGCTGGACAAGCCGGAGATCTCGCTGCCGGCGGACTCCGGCTTCGGTACCTGACCGGTGGCCGGCCGGGGCGGCCCGGCGTGGCGCTGCCGGGTCCCGGCGGGGCGGGCCCGGCGGTACCGGCCGCAGGTCAGCGACCGATGCGGCGACGGCCCCCGCCGTTGACCGCGCGCCTGGCTCGGCCGTAGAGGTAGACCCCACCGCCCACCACGATCGCCCCGACGATGAGGTACCCGGCCAGCGCGAAGGCCACGCTCAGAACCACCTTGAGCAGCCACCAGGCGACCGCGCCAGCGACGAACAGACCGACGACCACGAGAACGAAGTTGCGTACCGGGTGCCCGTTTTCCATGCGTCCATCGTGACGCGGTACCGCCACCGTGCGCCACCAGGGTTTACCCGGATCTCGCGTACCGTCCCGGGCCGGTCGGCGGGTGTGTACCTTCGGCCCCGGTCGTCCTCGTGGTGCACCGTGACCCTGCTCGTCGTACGGCGTTCGTGTCGCGGACGGTGATCCTTCGCGTCCGACTGCGTTCGTGGCGTGGACCGGGCCCTTCTCGTCCACAGCGACCCGTGCCGTCCACAGCGACCCTCGTCGTCCACAGCGCCGGATTGTTCCGTGGCCGGCGGGTGCGGCGGTCCGCCACCCTCACCCCATGCGACCTCTCCGCCCCGCGCCCGCCGGCCCGGTCCCGCTGACCCCGGCGGTGGCCCCGGTGTCCACGGCCGGTGCGCCGCCGCCGGCTGGCGGGCCTGGCGGGAGCCGGCTCCGCCTGGCGGCCCTGCTGGTGTGGGTGCTCGCCCTGGCCACGCTGCCGGCGGCGGCGCCGGCCGGCGCCCGTAGCCCGGCCGCACCCCCACCGGTACCGGCCGTGCCCGGGTACCGTTGGCCGCTGCCCGGGACCCCCACGGTCACCCGGCCGTTCCAGCCGCCCCCGGTGCCCTGGCTGCCCGGGCACCGGGGGGTGGACCTGGCTGGGTACCCAGGGGAGCCGGTACTCGCCGCGGGCGCCGGCGTGGTGTCCTTCGCCGGTACGGTCGCCGGGGTGGGTGTGCTCAGCGTGCAGCACCCGGGCGGCCTGCGGACCACGTACGAACCGGTCACCGTGATGATCCACGCCGGTCAGCCGGTGGTACCCGGGCAGCGCGTCGGTACCCTGCTGGCCGGCCACGCCGGCTGCCCGGTGATGGCGTGCCTGCACTGGGGGCTGCGCCGGGGCGCCACATACCTCGACCCGCTGAGCCTGCTCGGGGCCGGACGGGTACGGCTGCTACCCGGCCCCGCGCAGCAGGCCCGGCAGCGCCTGGGCGAGCCGCTGGTAGTCCTGGGCGGTGTTGTAGACCTGCGCGCAGATCCGCAGCAGCGCCTGGCCGCGCCAGAACGGTACCGACACCTCGATGCCGGACCGGTCGGCGATGTGGTTGCGGAAGTCCTGGGCCGCCTGCGGGTCAGCCGGGCGCAGCGGCAGCGGGACCACCCGCATCGGCAATGCAGCGCCGGGGTCGGGTACCTCGTTCGGGTCCGCGTGCAGTGCCTGTGCCAGGACCCGCTGCCCGTACCCGGCGAGGGCGTCGTTGTGCTCCCGGACCCGGGACACCCCGAGGCTGCGCAGCACGAACAGGCCGGCCGGGGCGGCCAGCCAGCCGGTGTAGTCCCGCGTCCCCAGGGATTCGTGCCGGGCCGGGAAGCCCTCCGCGTCGGCCCACGACACGACCAGCGGGCGGATCCGCGGTACCCACGCCGCGGCCACCGTGAACAGGGCGGTGCCCCGCGGCGCGTACGCCCACTTGTGCAGGTTCCCGACGAAGAAGTCGGCGTCCAGGGCGGACACGTCCAGCGGCAGGGAGCCCGGGGCGTGGGCGCCGTCGACGAACACGGGTACGCCCCGGGTACGCAGTTGCGCCACGATCCGGGCCGCCGGGAACACCCGCGCCGTCGGTGAGGTCACCAGGTCGACGATGACCAGCCGGGTCCGGTCGGCGCGGACCGTGGCCGTGACGGCCGCGACGATCTCGTCGTCCGTGGCGAGCAGCGGAACCGGCGCGACGACGTGCTTCGCACCGGTACGCGTGCAGGCCCGCGCGACGGCGAGGTCCACCGCGCCGTACCCGTGGTCGGTGGTGACGATCTCGTCGCCGGCGGCCAGGTCCAGCGACGCCAGTACCACGGCGACCGCGGTGGTGGTGTTGGTGACCAGCGTGGTGTGGTCCGGGTCGGCCCCGAGGAACGAGGCCAGGTGCCGCCGCCCGTGGGCGAGCCGCTCGCCCAGCCCGCGGGTGAAGAACCGTACCGGGTTGGCGTCCATCTCGTCGCGCAGCCGCTGCTGTGCCCGCTGGACCGGGACCGGTACCGCGCCGAACGCACCGTGGTTGAGGTGTACCACGGCCGGGTCGAGCGAGAAGAGCAGCCGGGCGCCGGGTACCGGCGGAGGGGCGTCCACCGCTAGATCCTATGTGCCGCCCGCCGGCCGGCGGTCCGGTCGGGCGTACCCGGTGCGGTGCCAGCGCCTGTTTCATGAGGGCAGGGTTGGCCGCCCCTCATGAAACAGGCGCTAGGCGCGCGGGTGGGCCTGCCGGTACGCCCCCCGGAGCCGCTCGATCGACACGTGCGTGTAGATCTGGGTACTGGCGAGCGAGGCGTGCCCGAGCAGTTCCTGGACGGAGCGCAGGTCCGCGCCGCCGTCCAGGACATGGGTCGCGGCGCTGTGCCGCAGCCCGTGCGGGGAGGTGTGCGGCAGGCCGGCCGCCTCGGCGTACCCGGCGACCAGGCGCCGTACCGTGGTCGGGTTCAGCCGGCCGCCACGGGCGCCGAGCAGCAGAGCCGGGCCGCTGTGTGGGCCGGCCAGCGCTGGCCGGCCGTGGCGTAGCCAGCTGGTCAGTGCCCGTTGCGCGGGCAGGCCGTACGGCACCGACCGTTCCCGGGCGCCCTTGCCCAGGACCCGGACCAGGTGTCGGGCCTGATCCACGTCGTCGACGTCGGTGCCGCACAGTTCGCTGACCCGGATGCCGGTGGCGTAGAGCAGTTCCAGAGTCAACCGGTCACGCAGGTGTACCGGGTCGCCGTCGGCGGGCGGCGCATCGACCAGGTGCGCGGCCTGGTCGGTACGCAGTACACCCGGCAGCGGGCGGGTCGCCTTGGGACTGGTGAGCGTCGCCCCGGTGTCGGTGGCGAGCAGCCGTTCCCGGTACGCCCAGCCGGTGAACGTGCGCGCCGCGGCGGCCCGCCGGGCAAGCGAGGTACGGGCGGCGCCGACCGTACGCAGCCGCGCCAGCCAACTGCGCAGGACCTGCAGGGTGAGGTCGCCGACGTCGCAGTGCCCCATCCGTACGGCGTGGTCCAGCAACGAGACGACGTCACCGGTGTACGCCCGCACGGTGTGCGCCGACCGGTTGCGTTCGGCCGCGAGGTGCAGCGCGAACGCGTCGACGGCCTCGCGCATGGCCGGCGGCAGCGCCGCGTGGGACGCCTCGGAGTTCCCGGACCGGCTCACCCACCTGACGCTCCCGGTCCGGCCGGGGCGCCGTCAAGAGGCCACGCCGACGGCGAATGCCGCGCCAACCCCCGATGCCCCGATGCCTGGACTTCACACCGGCCTGTATTGCCCGCCGGGCTGGATTGCCCGCCGGCCCGGGACTCCCGCCGGCTCCGGGGCGGCCAGGTCAGCGCCGGTGCCCGTACCGGTCGCCGGTCAGCCGGTACCACTGGCCGGGGCGAGGACCCAACCGGTGTCCCGTTCCGCCACGAACCCCTCCTCGACCAGGGCCGGCAGCGCACGCAGCGCGTCCCGCAGCGGTACCCCGGCTGTGGCCGCCACGGTAGCCGCGTCGACCGGGCGCCGGGCCGGTACCGCATCGAGGATGCGCTGGAGGTCGGCGCCGAGCCGGTCGGTCGGGCGTACCGCGCCCCGCGGTACCGGCGCCAGGTCCTCCCCGATGCGGCCGATCTCCTCCAGCACCTCCGAGTAGGAGGTGACCAGTCGGGCGCCCAGTTGCCGCACGAGCTGGTGACAGCCGACCGAGGTGGCGGAGGTGACCGGCCCCGGTACGGCCATCAGCCCCCGGCCCAGCAGAGCCGCGCGGCCCAGGGTCTGCCGCGCGCCGCTGCGGGCGCTCGCCTCGACCAGGACCGCGCCGAGGGTCAGCGCGGCGATGACCCGGTTCCGTACCAGGAAGCGGTGCCGGTGTGGGTCGGCGCCCGGCGGCCATTCGCTGATCAGCAGCCCCTGCTCGGCGATCTGCTCGAACAGGCTGGCGTGGCCGGCCGGGTAGGGCCGGTCCACCCCGCAGGCCAGCACCGCCACCGTGGGGCGGCCGGCGGCCAGGGCGCCGCGATGCGCGGCCGCGTCGATGCCGTACGCGCCGCCGGAGACGACCGTCCAGCCCCGCGTCGCCAGGCCGTACCCGAACTCCGTGGCCACGTGAACGCCGTACGAACTGGCGGCCCGGGCGCCGACCACGGCCACCGACCGGTCCAGGGTACGGTCGAGGAACCCGCCGCCGCGTACCCAGAGGCACACCGGCGGGTACGTGTCGCGGTCGACCCGCTCCCGCGCCTCGGGCCGGCCGATCAGGCGCAGGTCGGCCAGCCGGGCCGGCCACTCGTCGTCCTCGGGGATCACCACCCGGGCGCCGAGCCGGGCGGTACGCGCGAGCACCGCACCGGCCAGCGCCAGCGGATCGGTACGGGCGGCCCGGGCCGCCACCGCCGCGGCGAGCCGCTCGGGTACGCCGCCGTCCAGAACCCGGGCCAGCGCCGGTACCGGGCCGTGTTGGCTGACCAGGTCGTGGATCTCCCGGCTGCCGGGCTCGGCCAGGCACGCCAGGGCGACCCTGGCCCGGCGGGTCTCGTCGTCGCCGCCACTGTTCATGCGTTCCTCCCCGTCCGCAGCGCGAGCGCCTCGCGCAGGTCTTCGATGCCGGGCCGGTCCCGGCCGTCCAGGTCGCCGATGGTCCAGGCGATCCGCAGGACCCGGTCGTGCCCGCGGGCGGACAGCGCGCCGCTGTCCAGGGCCCGTTCCAGCGGCCGGGTCACGGCCGGTGCCAGCCGGTACGGGCGGTGGCGCAGTACCGTGCCGGGCACCTCAGCGTTGGTACGCCAGCCGCCGTCGCGCCAGCGGTTCGCCGCCGCGGTACGCGCGGCCAGCACCCGTGCCGCGACGACCGCCGACGGTTCGGCCGCCGCGTCCTCGCGGGCGAGTTGGGCCGCGGTCACCGGATGCAGGCGAAGCTGGAGGTCCACCCGGTCGAGCAGCGGACCGGAGAGCCGGCCGAGGTACCGGCGCCGGGCCAGCGCGCTGCACTCGCACCACTGGTCGCCGGCCGGTTTGGCGCAGGCGCACGGGTTCGCGGCCAGGATCAGCTGTACCCGGGCCGGGTACCGGGCCGCGCCGCCGGTACGCGACAGCACCACCTCCCCGGACTCCAGCGGCTGGCGCAGCGCCTCCAGCGCACGGGCACTGAACTCGGGCGCCTCGTCGATCAGCATGACCCCGCGGTGCGCCAGCGAAATGGCTCCCGGCCGGGCGATGCCGGAGCCCCCACCGACCAGGGCGGCCACGCTGGCACTGTGGTGCGGCGCCTGGTACGGCGGTCGGGTGATCATCGGCGCGCCGTCGGGCAGTACGCCCGCGATCGAGTGCACCGCGGTGACCTCCAGCGCCGCCTGCTCGTCCAGCGGCGGCAGGATCGACGGAAGTCGTTGGGCAAGCATCGTCTTGCCGGCCCCCGGCGGCCCGATCATGGACAGGTGGTGTCCGCCGGCGGCGGCCAGTTCGAGCCCGCGCCGACCCAGGTCCTGCCCGGCCACGTCGGCCAGGTCCGGTGGGTGCGGACCGTCCGGCGGCGCGGGCGGTGGCGGATCGAGCAGCGCCCCGGCGCCGCGCACGAAGTCGAACAGCCGCCGCAGGGTGTCCGTCGCCCGTACCGTCATGCCCGGCACCAGTGCGGCTTCGCCCGCGTTGGCCAGCGGTACCACCACCCGGGTCACCCCGGCCCGGGCAGCGGCGAGCACGCTGGGCAGGACTCCGCGTACCGCCCGCACGCTGCCGTCGAGCCCCAGTTCGCCGAGCAGCACCACCCGGTGCAGGGCGGCGACCGGCAACAGCCCGGCCCCGGCCACCACGGCAACCGCGATGGCCAAGTCGAAACCCGAGCCGAACTTGGGCAAGGCGGCCGGCAGCAGGTTCACCGTGATCCGCCGGTTGGGCCAGCTCTCGCCGGAGTTGGTCAGCGCCGCGCGTACCCGGTCGCGGGCCTCGTGCAGCGCGGTGTCGGGCAACCCGGTCAGCGCCAGGCCGGGCAGGCCCGCGGCCACGTCGGCCTCCACCTCGACGAGGTGCCCGGTGACACCGGTCAGCCCGACGGCCAGCGCCCGCGCGTACGACATCAGAACGCCCCGCGCAGGTGCTCCACCAGTGCGGCGCCCCGAGCCTGGGGCAGCACGCTGACCACGTCGAAGCGGACCTCCGCCGGGCGTACCCCGGACTGGGCGAGCCACATCGCGGCCAGCCGGCGCAGCCGGGCCACCTTGGCGTGGACCAGCGCGTCGGCCGGGCTGCCGAACGCGGCTCCCCGGCGGGTCTTCACCTCCACGACGACGAGCGTGTCGCCGTCACGGAGCACGGCGTCGATCTCGCCCGCGGCACAGCGCCAGTTGCGGTCCAGCAGCACCATGCCGCGTTGGACCAGGTACGCCACGGCGACGCGCTCGCCGTACGCGCCGACGGTGGCCCTGGCCCGGCCGGTACCGGTCGTGCTGTGCTCGGTGGCTGGCATGTGCCGAGCGTGCCGTGCCGGGCGGTTGGCGGGTGGGTACGGCAGTGTCCGTTGTGGACAGCGAGGGTACCTGTGGACAAGTCCCCACGGCGGTTGCCGCCGTGCTACACATCATGGGTACCGGCCCGGCGGCGGGGCGCGACCCGCGGCCGGACCACGGGGCTCACCGAGCCGGTGACCGGATCGTGGACTTCGCGCCGCCACGACCGGGCACCGGTCCGGGGTCCGCCCGCGCCTGCCACCGCAACGCGTGCGGAGCAGGGCTCAGCCGGCCGTACCGGCAGGGTCCGCGCGTACCGCGTGGAAGACGTGGGCCAGTTCGGCGGCGTCCTCACCGGCGTGGTGCGTGTGTGCCAGACCGGTCAGGCCGAGCACCCGCTTGATCGTGCTCTTGTGGCTGTCCGACCACTGGCCACCGGTGCGCCCCATCCAGTAGCTGCGCAGGTCCACGCCGGCGCCGGTGGCACCGAACGGGCTGTGGCCGAGGAACCGCACGAAGTACCAGTGCACGAACATGCCGTCCCACACCGCGGGCGCGGCCAGGAACACCGGCCGGCCGAGCGGGCGCAGACCGTCGATCCAGTCCGCTGCGGCGCGCATCGCCAGCGCGGGCTCCGGTGCCTCGCGCAGCAACCGGTCGCGGTCCAGCCCGGACACGGCCAGCGCCTGCGGTACGAACTGGTCGGAGATGGGGCGAAGCTCGGTGTAGAAGGTCAACTCCGGTACCCCGGCCACCGCCATCCCGAGCGAGATCATGCTGTACGGGCCGGGGATGGGCCCGTCGGCCTCCACGTCCACGGCGAGGTACAGCTCCGGCGGTCGGGTTGTCACACCGGTCACCGTAACGTGCCGGAACCTCGCTGGCGGACGGCCGGTACGATCGTCCACACTGGACCGGTGGGGTACGGCGACCGGTACGGCGTGGTGGATGTGCACTACCCGGACGGCGGCGGCGCCCGCGCCGCACTGCTCGTCGCCGCGGATCTCCGCTTCGCCACCGTGGTCGCCGGGCACACCGCGTGGCTGGACCGGGTGCAGCCGTACCGGCCGGGCGGGTTCTACGCCCGCGAGCTGCCGCCGTTGCGTGCCGTGCTGGCCCTGGGCGGCGCGCTGCGACTGTTGCTTGTGGACGGTTACGTGGATCTGGACCCGGCCGGCCGCCCCGGCCTCGGGGCGTACGTGCACCAGGAGACCGGACTGCCCGTGATCGGCGTGGCCAAGACCGCGTTCCGTGGCGCGACACACGCCGTACCGGTGACGCGCGGCGGCTCGACCCGGCCGCTGTACGTGACCGGCGCCGGGCTGTCGCTGTCCCGGGCCGTCGGGATCGTGCGCGACCTGCACGGCGGGTACCGGCTGCCGGACGCGCTGCGACGGGTGGACGCGCTGGCCCGTACCGGCGTGGTGCCGGCCGGCTAGCCAACGGCCGGGGCGCCGGTCCCGGGCGGCCCCACCCCGGTCAGCCCACCTGGGCCGGCCCGCACCCACCAACGCGGCACGCGACCAGGGTCGGCCCCGCATCACGCCAGCGCGACACCCGACACGCGACCAGGGTCGGCCCCGCATCACGCCAGCGCGACAGAGGGTCGGCCCGCATCACGCCAGCGCGACACCCGACACGCGACCAGGGTCAGTCCCGGACCTGTCCGGTCGTACCCGCGGGGTGTGGCTCGGCCAGGCCCGCGACCAGCCGCCGTACCGCTTCGGTGAGCACCTCGGGCCGCTTGCAGAAGGCGAACCGCACCAGGTTGCGCCCGGCCGACACAGTGTCGTAGAAGACCTGGGCCGGGATGGCCACGACCCCGGCCCGGGCCGGCAGTTCGCGGCAGAACGCAATCCCGTCCGGCCCGGACCGGCCGCTGTCGCCGCTCACCCGGCCTCCGTCACCGCCGCCACCCCGACCGTCGTCACCGTCGTCACCGCTACCCCGGCTGCCGCCACTACCGTCACCGCCACCCCGGCCGCCGTCCGGGCCGAGCCCGGACCCGATACCGGTCCCGTCCACGGGACCCACCCCGGTATCGCCGCGGGGACTGGCCAGCGCACTGATGTCGGCGGTGATGAAGTACGTACCCTGCGGCCGGTACACCCGCAGCCCGGCCTGCTCCAGGCCGGCCGCCAGCAGGTCCCGCTTGGCCAGCAGGTCGTCCCGGAAGCCGGTGAAGTAGTCCCGTGGCAGGGCCAGCGCCGCGGCGATCGCCGGCTGGAACGGGGCGCCGTTGACGAAGGTGAGGAACTGCTTGACCCGCAGTACCGCGGCCACCAGGTCCGGCGGTCCGCTGACCCAGCCGATCTTCCAGCCGGTACAGGAGAACGTCTTGCCGGCCGAGGAGATCCGCAGGGTACGCTCCCGCATCCCGGGCAGTGTCGCAAGTGGAGTGTGTACGCCGTCGAAGACCAGGTGCTCGTACACCTCGTCGGTGACCGCGATCGCGCCGTACCGCTGGCACAGCTCGGCCACCGCCGCCAGCTCGGCCGCGGTGAACACCTTGCCGGTCGGGTTGTGCGGCGAGTTCAGCAGCACCAGCCGGGTCCGGTCGGTGAACGCGGCACGCAACTGCGCCTGGTCGAACCCGTACCGCCCGTCCGGCCCCGGCCGCAGCGTCACCGGCCGGCGTACCGCGTGCGCCAGCGCGATGCTGGCCGCGTACGAGTCGTAGTACGGCTCGAAGCAGACCACCTCGTCGCCCGGCTCGCACAGGGCGAGCACCGCGGCGGCGATGGCCTCGGTGGCGCCGGCGGTCACCAGCACCTCGGTGTCCGGGTCGTAGTCCAGCCCCCAGAAGTCGCGCTGGTGGGCCGCGATCGCGGCCCGCAGGGCCGGGATGCCAAGACCGGGCGGGTACTGGTTGTGCCCCTCGCGCATGGCGCGCGTGGCCGCCTCCAGCACCGCGGCGGGCGGGTCGGTGTCCGGGAAGCCCTGGCCGAGGTTGACCGCGCCGGTACGGGCGGCCAGCGCGGACATCTCCGCGAAGATGGTGGTACCGAACGGCCGCATCCGGGCCACGAGCGCGTCCACGCCGCCAGCCTAGTGCCCACCCCACCGGCGATGTGCCAGCCGGGGGCGGCCCGGGCTCGCCGGCCGGGCGCCGGTACCCGACCACCGCCGCGACCACGGCCGCCGCGCCTTGACTGGCGACCCGGGCGCCGGTGGCCTAGCCTGCCTTGACGTGGAGCCAGGTGGTGGGTACGCGGACGATTCCGGGCGCTGGCAGCGCTACCCCGAGCGGTACCCGGCCGGTGGTGAGCCCCGGCCCGGCGCCGAGGAGTACGGCGCCGAGGGGTACGCCGAGGACGGGTACGGGCAGCGGCGGCACGGGTCCGCACCGCGGTTCGCCGACCCGGCCCGGGACAGCGGCGGGTACGCCGAGCCGGTCGAACGGTCGACCCGGCGCGAGGACCGGTACGACCGGTCCGGCGCGGAGCCGCGCGAGAGCTGGGACGCACCCGAGTCCCGGGACGCGTACCCGGGCGCGGATCCGCTGGACGTCCGGGGCTACGACGGCGGTACCCGCGAGCCGCGCCGGGAGTCCCGGTCGGCACGCGAGCCGCGGGTCAGCGCGCCGCCGCGGCAGCCGGCCGGCCGGCCGCCGGTCGAGCCGCTGGTACCGGACGATCCGGGCGTACCGTTCGACCGGTCCGCGCCGCCGGACCGCACCGGCGCGGTCGATCTCGGGCTGGGCCTGCCGCTGTCACGCCCCGCGCCGACCGTGTACACCGCCCGGCGCCCGGCCGTGGCGGTGCTGCTCGGCCTGGCCACCGTCGTGCTGGAGTTGCTGCTGCTCTCGGTACTTGCCAACGGCCTGCTCGGGGACCACTTCGCGCCGGGGCCGGTACTGGCGGCGGCGCTGGGCATGCTCGGCGCCCCGCCGGCCGCGCTCGGCTTCTACGGGCTGGTGACCGGCGCCGCGGCCACCGCCGGTACCCAGCCGGGCCGGGCCTGGCTGCGCCCGCCGCTGGCGTACCTGCCGGTCGGGCTGCTCCTGCTGGCCGCCGCGGCGGTGGCGGTGCGGTGACGCGGCCGGCCCGCTGAGACTCCGGGTACCCGCCCGGCGTACACTGGTCCATCGGCGACCACCATCGTGGTCGACTTCGCGCGCCCAATCCCCCGGTGGGGGCGGCGGCAGCCCTGGTCCCGCCCGCAGGCGGGTACACGCGGCCACCGACGGGTGCCAGGCCGGCACCGCAGCCGCGGCGCCGGGACAACCAGGACACACCAGGGAGTACCCACATGGCAGTGGTCACGATGCGCCAGCTGCTGGAGAGTGGTGTCCACTTCGGACACCAGACCCGGCGGTGGAACCCGAAGATGAAGCGCTTCATCTTCACCGAGCGCAACGGCATCTACATCATCGACCTGCGGCAGAGCCTCGACTACATCGAGCGGGCGTACACGTTCGTCAAGAACACCGTCGCCGAGGGTGGCACGGTGCTCTTCGTCGGTACCAAGAAGCAGGCCCAGGAGGCGATCGCCGAGCAGGCGGCCCGGGTCGGCATGCCGTACGTGAACCACCGCTGGCTCGGCGGGATGCTCACCAACTTCCAGACCGTGCACAAGCGGCTGCAGCGCATGAAGGAACTCGAGTCGATCGAGATATCGGGCGCCTCGCAGGGGTTCACCAAGAAGGAGACCCTGCACCTGACCCGGGAGAAGGCCAAGCTCACCCGTACCCTCGGCGGCCTGCGCGACATGCAGCGCACCCCGGCCGCGGTGTGGATCGTCGACACCAAGAAGGAGCACATCGCCGTCGACGAGGCGCGCAAGCTGGGCATCCCGGTGATCGCGGTGCTGGACACCAACTGCGACCCGGACGAGGTCGACTTCCCGATCCCGGGCAACGACGACGCGATCCGGTCGGCCGCGCTGCTGACCCGGGTTATCGCGGACGCGGTGGCGGACGGGCTGATCTCCCGGTCGGGCAAGTCGCGCGGCGGCAGTGGCGAGGAGAAGCCGGAGGTCGGCGCGGTCGGTACCGACGAGCCGCTGCCCGAGTGGGAGCGGGAGCTGCTGGAGGGCCGGGCCGAGGGCCCCACTCCGGCCGCCGCGGTCGCGCAGACCTGACGCCCGGTACCCCGGCGGCGTGGGTACGCCGCCGGGGTGAGCCCTATCAAGAGAGAGAAGCATGTCGAACTTCACCACCGCGGACATCAAGCGGCTCCGCGAACTCACCGGCTCCGGCATGATGGACTGCAAGAAGGCGCTCGAGGAGGCCGAGGGCGAGTTCGACAAGGCGGTCGAACTGCTGCGGGTCAAGGGCGCCAAGGACGTCGGCAAGCGGGCCGGCCGCACCGCCGCCAACGGCCTGGTCGCGCACAGCGGTACGGCGTTGCTGGAGTTGAACTGCGAGACCGATTTCGTGGCCAAGAACGCCGACTTCATCGCGCTGGCGCAGACCCTGGTCGAGCACGCGGCGGCCAGCCGCCCGGCCGACGTCGAGGCGCTGCTGGCCAGCTCACTGGCCGACGGCCGTACCGTCGCCGCGACGGTCGAGGAGCAGTCGGCCAAGATCGGCGAGAAGCTGGTGCTCAACCGGTTCGCCGTGCTGGACGCCGAGCCTGTCGCCGTGTACCTGCACCGCAAGAGCGCGGACCTGCCCCCGGCGGTCGGCGTGATGGTCGCGTACACCGGCCGGTCGGACGAGGCGGCGGACTCCGACGCCCGTGGCATCGCCATGCAGATCGCCGCGATGCGGCCGAAGTACCTGACCCGGGACGAGGTGCCGGCCGAGGTCGTGGACACCGAGCGCCGGGTGGCCGAGCAGACCGCCCGCGAGGAGGGCAGGCCCGAAGCCGCCCTGCCGCGGATCATCAAGGGCCGGGTGGGCGCCTTCTACAAGGACTTCGTGCTGCTGGAGCAGGCGTCGGTACAGGACCAGAAGAAGACGGTACGGCAGGTGCTGGACGAGGCCGGGCTGACCGTGACGAGGTTCGTCCGGTTCGAGGTCGGGCAGGCCTGATCTCGAACGGGATGTGACGAAACCGGGCCGGCGGGCGCGCAGCGCCCGCCGGCCCGGTGGTGTGCGTACGCGACGGCGCCGTACCGCGACGGTACGGTGCCCGGGCGGGCAGTCCGTGACACAGTGGTAGTCGAAAACCCGGCGATGCGGGCCTGCCCGCCCGCCCGCGAACCGCAGGAGGCGCGGCCATGACCGGTACCACCTCGACGCAGCGACCCCGACGGGTCGTGCTGAAGTTGTCCGGCGAGGTGTTCGGTGGCGGTGCCGTGGGCGTGGATCCCGAGGTCGTGTCCGAGCTGGCGCGCCAGATCGCGGCCGCGGTGCGTACCGGTGCGCAGATCGCCGTGGTGGTCGGCGGCGGCAACTTCTTCCGTGGCGCGGAGCTGGCCCGGCGCGGGATCGACCGGTCCCGGGCGGACTACATGGGCATGATGGGTACCGTGATGAACTGCCTGGCGCTGCAGGACTTCCTGGAGAAGGCGGGCATCGACACCCGGGTACAGACGGCGATCACGATGGCCCAGGTGGCCGAGCCGTACATTCCGCGGCGGGCGATCCGGCACCTGGAGAAGGGCCGGGTGGTGATCTTCGGGGCCGGCGCGGGGATGCCGTACTTCTCCACCGACACCGTGTCGGCGCAGCGGGCTCTGGAGATCCACGCGGACATCGTGCTGATGAGCAAGAACGGCGTGGACGGCGTGTACACGGCCGACCCGAAGACCGACCCGAACGCGGTCAAACTGGACCAGATGACCTTCGAGGAGGCGCTGCGGCAGGGCCTGCGGGTGCTCGACGCCGCCGCGTTCAGTCTGTGCATGGACAACAAGCTGCCGATGCTGGTGTTCGGTGCGCAGGGTACCGACACCATCATCCGGGCGGTCAGCGGTGAGAGGATCGGCACGCTGATCACCGCGTCCTGAACCGCGGTACCCCGATCGGCCGGGCGACCGGCCACGCCTGAAGGAGGCGACGGAGCACGTGATCGACGAGACGCTCTTCGAGGCCGAAGAGAAGATGGACCGGGCGATCGAGTTCGCCAAGGAGGAGTTCGCGGCGATCCGTACCGGCCGGGCCACGGCCGCGATGTTCTCCAAGATCATCATCGACTACTACGGCACCCCGACGCCGCTGACGCAGATGGCCTCCATCGCCACACCGGAGCCGCGGATGGCGCTGATCAAGCCGTACGACACCAAGCAGCTGCACGCGATGGAGAAGGCGATCCGGGACTCCGACCTGGGCGTCAACCCGAACAACGAGGGTACCCAGATCCGCATCCTGCTGCCGGTGATGACCGAGGAACGCCGACGCGACATGATCAAGGTGGCCCGGCACAAGGGCGAAGAGGCCAAGGTCGCGGTACGCAACGTGCGCCGCAAGGCCAAGGAGGAGCTGGACCGCATCGTCAAGGACGGTGAGGCCGGCGAGGACGAGGGCCGCCGGGCGGAGAAGGAGCTGGAGGACCTCACCCACAGGTTCGTGGCGCACATCGACGAACTGGTCAAACACAAGGAAGCCGAGCTGCTCGAGGTCTGATGACGCATCTCGGTAGCCCAGCCTGGCCGGATCCTGCGGGCCAGCACGACGGCGACGGCCAGCCGGGGCGGCCGGGCCGGCACGCCTCCGCCCCGCCGGGGTACCCGGCCGGAGACGGGCCGTCCCCGGAGCCCGAGCGGCCCGACCAGCGCCGCCGGGGCGGCCGGCGGCGGGGCGGCGCCGGCGACGCGGGCGGGCCCGGTACCGGATGGCGTGACGACCACCGGTACGGCGACGGCGGCGGGTTCTGGGACCAGCCGGTGTCCTGGGACGGCAGCCACGCCCGCCGGGGTACCGGGACCCGCGCCGACGACCCGTGGACCGACGACCGTACCGGCCCCGAACCGCTGTGGGGTCCCGCCGGCGGTACCCCGTGGGAGGACGACGACCCGACCCACCGCGGCACCGGCCGCGACCACGGCCGCCTCACCGGCGGCGAGCCAGAGTACGGCCACCTCGCCGGTGACGAGCCCGGGTACGGCCACCCGG
>Ga0209069_10000239_pt1 | contig 23464 bp, 19 predicted proteins | sample Str013_2_FD_187202 | JGI IMG/M metagenome (GOLD analysis project Ga0209069, IMG submission 187202) | Freshwater sediment microbial communities in response to fracking from Pennsylvania, USA - Straight Creek_MetaG_SC_2013 (SPAdes) (version 2) | ecosystem: Environmental > Aquatic > Freshwater >...
GGCCGCGTTGGCGCACAGGCCCATACTTTAGTGTGTCGGTATAAGGGCAGGTGAGGAGTTGAGCATGGCGATCGATGCAGCCGGGGCGGCAGGCACGCGCGAACAGGTCCTCGCCCGCATTGAGCAGGATTGGCGCGACCTCGCCAATGCCCGCCGCCGTTCGACCATCCTTGGCCTGACGATCCTCGCCGCGCTGGTCGCCGCCTCGCTGTGGTTCGCCAACGAGAGCAATGCCGCCGGGTTCTGGGAACGCCTGCCGCATATCGCAGATTTTGTCGGCTACCTCTGGCCGGAAGCCTGGGACAAGAACCATTGGTCCGACATCTGGCGCGCGATGTTCGATCTTGGTACGCCCTATGCCGACGGCACGCAGCGTACCAATTATACGGATGGGCGCGTCTTTATTTACGGCGGCTATTATGTCCCGCTCTATTTCTATCTGATGTTTGTCACGGTCAATATTGCGCTGCTCTCGACGCTGGTTGGCTTCGTGCTGGGCTTTGCCCTCTGTTTCCTCGCTGCGACCAATGTCACCACCAATACGGCGCTGCGCTTCGTAGTGCGCCGCGTGCTGGAAGTCTTGCGCGCTTTCCCCGAGATCGTGATCGCGGTGCTGTGGGCCTCGATCCTGTCGCTGGGGCCGATTCCCGCCATCATAGCGATTGCGACCCATACGACGGGCGCGCTCGGCAAGCTGTTCTACGAAGTGGTGGAGAACGCCGACGGCAAACCGTCCGAGGGGCTTGCCGCAGTGGGGGCGGGCTGGCTGCAGCGCATTCGCTACGGTCTTGTGCCGCTGGTGCTTCCCAATTTCCTGTCCTACGCCTTGCTCCGTTTCGAGATCAATATCCGCGAATCGACCATCATCGGCGCGGTCGGCGGCGGCGGCATCGGCGATGAACTGCGGCTCGCCATCTCGCGCGGTTTCGGCCCCAAGGCCACGGCCATGATGATCCTGTTGTTCGTCACGGTCGTCATCATCGACCGTGTCTCGGCCATGCTCCGCCGCCGGATCGTCGGCGCCGATTTCTACGCCCATATCGCGTGAGGATCTGACCCATGGCCGCTCCCGCCATCACCAAGGGCGACCTCGCCCGTCTCACCACGGCCTATCCCGAGGTGTTCGCCAAGACCATTTGGCATCGGCTGCGGCCCTGGCTGATCGCGCTCGGCATCCTGGCCTACGCCGGCCTGAGCTTCTGGCATTTCAACCTCGCCTCGCTGTTCGAGGGCGGCAATTGGGAGCGCGCCGGGATCGAGCTGCTGCAATGGGTGAGTTATGAGACGCGGCCGACCATCGACATCAAGGGTGAGACGCTGCAGATCAGCTACAATCACTACGATCCCTTGGGTTACGCGCCCAATCCCGCTTGGATCACGCAGACCGGCGGGACCAGGACGGACGTCGCCTGGTGGGGCGATGCCTACCGCATGTCGCTGACGGCGACCGGCGCCGAGATCGTGAACGGCGCGGATCATCTGCAGTTCCGCAACGGCCCCAAGGGCTGGGTGCTGGACGGGCCCGTCCCGCCTTCGGTGAAGCTGCAGGACGGCGGTGCACGGATCTATTTCGGCGTGGTCGGCAATGTCGAACTGGACAAGGCCAGCGTCACCATCCGCAAGCGCTTCCCCGGCTGGGCGAATTTCTTCTTCGATCCCGACAGCCCCTATTGGGACAAGTCCTGGCCGGAGATCGCTGCACGGATGGTTTCGGGAACGCGCCTCGATCCCGCGCAATCCAACCTCGCGCTGGCCTTGGACAATTTCTGGAACAACGCGAACTGGCAGCACGGCGACGTCTGGACCAAGCTGCTGCAGACCATCGTGATGGCCTTTGTCGGCACGCTGTTCGGCGCCATCGTGGCCTTCCCGCTGTCCTTCCTGGCGGCAGCCAATATCACCCGTGTGATGCCGCTGAACCAGTTGACCAAGCGCTTTTTCGATTTCCTGCGCTGCGTCGGCCTGTTGGTCTGGGCGCTGTTCTTCACGCGCGGCTTTGGCCCTGGCCCGCTCTCGGGCATCTCGGCGATCTTCGTGTCCGAAGCCGGCCTGCTCGGCAAGACGTATACGGAGGCCTTGGAGAATATCGACAACAAGCAGCGCGAAGGCATCAGCTCGGTCGGCGCCTCGGCAGCGCAGGTGCAACGCTACGGCGTGTTGCCCCAGGTGCTGCCGCTGTTCACATCGCAAGCGCTCTACCAGTGGGAAAGCAACACGCGCTCGGCCACCGTGATCGGCGCCATGGGCGCGGGCGGCATCGGCCTGAAGCTGCTGGAAGCCATGCGCACCAACTCCAATTGGGCCAACGTGTGCTACATGGTCGTCCTGATTCTGATCGTCGTCTATGTGTTCGACGGCATCTCGAATGCCCTGCGAAAACGGCTGATTGCCGGGACGTAAGTTTGGGGGCGGAACTTTGTTCCCAGGCCCCGGCGCCTGGTCGCGCGCAGATCACGCAAGCTCAGCATAAGCGGCCCCTAGGTCCTCAACCAACCTCGGAGTTCCTGACCAGGACGACACTGAACCTCGCCGCCGCCCTCAGCGCGGCGGCTCTCCTGGCCTTCGCCAATCCCCGCCGCCAAGGCCGAAGGCCAGATCGTCTCGCTCGGCATGCCCGACGACTGGGCCAACTGGGGCGGCATCTGGAAAGCCGTTTCGGAGAAATATAGCGTCAAGCACGCCGACACCGCCATGTCGAGCGCAGAAGAACTGACCAAGTTCGAGGCCGGGGAACTTCGGCTTATGCCAACCTTCATTGAGTTTGACCGATGCGCGTTGGAACTCCGGCGCGCATGGCGTAGGGGCGAGACTTGTCTCGCCCGTCTGCGGCCGATCTCAGGCGGCTGAATTTGCGCCAGCACGGGCGAGACAAGTCTCGCTACGCTGCTGCCGACTGTATCCAAATGCAGCAATTCGCAATCAAAGATAGAGTCAATCTCAACGAAGGTTGGTATTAGGGGCGACCCGTGGGCCGCCCTCGTGCGTCACCGCAAGATCGACGAGGGCGAGGCCCCCGCCCCTAGCCATATCGTTCGCACAAATATCATGCCGCCTTTTTCCGAGATCTCGCCAGATCCGGGGCGATGCCCTCGGTGACCAGCATCGAGACCGCATCGTCAAGCTTCATGATGACCTGCTCCTGCGAGCCCAGCCGGCGGATCGATACCGTCTGCTCCTCGGCTTCGCGCTTGCCGACGACAAAGATCACCGGCACCTTGGCCACCGAGTGTTCTCTCACTTTGTAGTTGATCTTCTCATTGCGCAGGTCGGTCTCGGCCCGGATGCCTGATTTGCGCAGCTCAGTAAGAACTTCCACGGCGTAACCATCCGCATCCGAGACAATCGGCGCGACCACGGCCTGGACCGGGGCCAGCCAGAGCGGGAAATGACCTGCCGTGTTCTCGATCAGAATGCCGGTAAAGCGCTCAAGTGAGCCGAACATGGCCCGGTGCAGCATCACCGGCACCTTCTTGTCACCGGCCGCATCAATGTAGAACGCCCCGAACCGGCCCGGCAGGTTGAAATCCACCTGGTTGGTGCCGCATTGCCAGGTCCGGCCGATGGCGTCCTTCAGGTGATACTCGAACTTCGGCCCGTAGAACGCGCCATCGCCCTCGGCAATGGAGGTCTTCACGCGGTTCGAGATCTGACCGACTTTGGTCAGGACACGTTTCATCGCGTCCTCGGCCTTGTCCCACAGCGCATCCTCGCCGACGCGTTTTTCGGGACGCGTGGCGAGCTTGATGTGCACGTCCTCGAAGCCGTAATCCTGGTAGATCGACAGCATGAAGTCGTTGACCTTCAGGCTTTCGGCTTCGATCTGATCGTCGGTACAGAAAATATGCGCATCGTCCTGCGTGAAGGCGCGCACCCGCATCAGCCCATGCAACGCGCCCGAGGGTTCATAGCGGTGCACACAGCCGAATTCGGCGATCTTGATCGGCAGTTCCTTGTAACTCTTCAAGCCATGCTTGAAGAGTTGCACATGCCCTGGGCAGTTCATCGGCTTGAGGGCGAAGGTGCGGTGATCCTCGGTCTCGGTCACGAACATATGGTCGTGATAGTTTTCCCAGTGTCCAGACGTTTCCCAGAGCGACTTGTCCAGCAATTGCGGGGTGTTGACCTCGGTATAGCCCTCCAGCTCCTGACGCCGCCGCATGTAGCCGATGAGGCCCTGGAACAGCGTCCAACCGTTCGGGTGCCAGAACACCGTACCCGGTGCATCATCCTGGAAGTGGAACAGGTTCATCTCGCGGCCGATCTTGCGATGGTCGCGTTTCTCGGCCTCTTCCAGATTGGTGAGATGCGTCGCGAGATCCTTTTCCGACGCCCACGCCGTACCATATAGCCGCTGCAGCTGCGCCTTCGTGGAGTCGCCGCGCCAATAGGAGCCCGCGATCTTCATCAGCTTGAAGGCGTTGCCGATCTGACCAGTGCTCGTCATATGCGGTCCACGGCAGAGATCGATCCACTCGCCCTGCGAATAGAAATTCAGCGGCTGGTCGGCCGGAATGCTATCGATCAATTCGATCTTGTAGCTCTCGCCCTTGGCGCGGAAGAACTCCTTGGCCTTCGCGCGCTCCCAGACCGTCTTGGCGAACGGCTTGTTGCGCTTGATGATGTCGCGCATGCGCTGTTCGATCTTGGGCAGATCCTCGGGCAGGAACGGCGTCGCCTTGTCGAAATCGTACCAGAACCCGTTCTCGATCACGGGGCCGATGGTCACCTGCGTGCCGGGCCATAGCTCTTGCACGGCTTCGGCCAGGACATGGGCCGCGTCGTGGCGAATCAGCTCAAGGGCCTCGGGGTCCTCGCGCATGATGAACTTGATGGCGGCGCTTGACTCGATGGACTCGGCCAGATCGGTGAGCGCGCCGTCCAGGCTCATCGCCACGGCCTTCTTGGCCAGCGACTTGGCGATGCTCTCGGCAACCTCCTTGCCGGTTGAGCCAGGTTTGAAGACGCGCTTGTTGCCGTCGGGGAACGTCAGGGTGATGTCAGCGGGCATGATATGCTCCTCTCACTCGCTGCCTACGATGCAGGTAAGAAGGCGCCGGAGACGACCGGGGTCGGTGCCGCCGAAGCCTAGGGGCGGGTTGTAGCGGGGCTGGAGCGATTTGTCAGCTAGGTGACTTGGGGGTTGAGCCGAGACGGGATTCACCTCGCAAGGCTATGTGCGCCCAGGGGCATGGCAGGCGCCAAGTCTACCGCGACCACGCCGGCCTCGACCTGATGTTCAGTCACAATCATGCATATCGGGCGAACCCAACCGCGATGCCGGCGCGCTTCCAGAGAGTTGCCCCACAGGAAACGCGCCGGCAGCCTGCTGGCGGGCGCCGCACCAGGTCGCCGCCAAGGCGCCTACTTGGTCGTCAGATTATAGTAGTTGACGTCAGAACTCGGCCCCATGACGAAGCCCTTGACGTTGGCGCGCGAGGCCACCTGCTGGGTGTCCTGGAACATGATGATGAAGGCGCCCTCGTCCATCACCTTCTTCTGCAGGTCGAGATACATCTGCTTACGCTTGCCCTCGTCGCGCTCGCGCACGGCGGCGTCCGTCATCTTGGTGATCTCGGGAATATCCCAGGCGTTGCGCCAGGCCAGCGGCTTGGATTTGGGCGTGTCCGAATTGTCCGGATTGCGCGCGAATGAGTCCGCATTGGTGTGCGGGTCCATGTAGTCCGGCCCCCAGTTGATCAGCAGCATCTGATGCTGGCGGGCGCGGTATTTGGTCAATACCGCCTTCTGCTCGGCCTGCAGGATGGTAACTTTCACGCCGCCCTGAGCCATGCTGGCCTGGATGGCCTGCGCCATGGTGTTGAACGGAGCGGTGTTTGGTGTATCGAGCGTCAGTTCCAGATTGCTGACGCCAGCCTCGGCGAGCAGGGCCTTGGCCTTGGCGGGATCGAACTTATATTGGTTTTCGTCCAGCGCCGCCCAGAAGCCCGACGGCCAGAAGGTCTGGTGCACCTGCGCCTTGCCCTTCAGGAACGAGCCGACCATGCCATCATAGTCGACCAGATATTTGAGCGCCTTGCGGACTTTCGGGTCGTTCAGATGTGGCGTCTTCTGGTTCAGGCCGATGTAGTAGACTGACGCCTGCGGAATAGTCGTAACGGCAAGGTCCTTATTGCCTGCGATGGCCGTGATCTGGTCGGGTTGCAGTTCGCGCGCGATGTCGGCATCGCCCTTCTCAAGCAGCAGACGCCGGGTGGCGGGCTCGGTGACGTGGCGCGTGACGACGCGTTTCAAGGCCGCGAGACCGCCGCGATAGGTCGGGTTGGCCTCGAGCGTGACGCTGTCGTTGGCCTTCCAGGATTTGAGGACATAGGCCCCCGATCCCGCCGAATTGGTCTTCAGCCAGGCATTGCCGAGATCGCCGCCGGCATCATGGGACATCACCGTTTTCATATCGACGACCGAGCCGACCACCGAACCCAGGAGGCTGAGCACCAGCGAGGGGGCGAAATCGGCGCCAATGGTTACCTTGAGGGTCTGGTCATCGACCGCCGTCACCATCTTGTCGACATTGGTCTTGTCCCAGCCGAGCTGTTGGATGAGAAAAGCAGGTGTCTTGTCAAGTTTGACCACGCGTTGCAGCGAAAACGCAGCGTCGGCGGCGGTGATCGGGTTGCCGGCCGCGAACTTCAGGCCACCGCGGATCTTGAAAGTGAAGGTCTTGCCGTCGTCGCTGAGCGTATAGCTTTCGGCAACGCCCGGCACGAGCTTGTTGATGTCGGTGGGCTCGAACCGCATGATGCGGTCATAAGTATTGGCGATGGTCTCGATGCCCATGAACTCATAGGCTTCGGCGGGATCGAGCGAGATGATGTCGTCGATGGCGTGCGCGATCACCAGCGTGTCGGCGGGCGTCGCTGCATAGCTTGTCGGCGCCAGCGCCAACAGCATTCCGGCGGCGAGCGCGTATCTCAGTGTCTGGAACATGGGGGCTCCCTGAAGGCTTATCCGCCCGGCTGAACGGACCGATTGGACCGGCTCCGGAACGATCCGGCATCACAGGACTTTTTCGCAAGATTGGCAAGCTGCGAGTATCTATGCGACTGTCCGCGTGAAGCCGTGGCTCGCCACCAACAGTTCGCGTGTGTAAGGTTGGCTGGTTTTGCTGCGACGCAGATCCTCGACGCCGAGTATCTCAACCAGCTGCCCCCCCTTCATGATGGCGATGCGGCTGCACAGATGCGCGACCACGCCGAGATCGTGGCTGACCAGAATAGACGTGAGCTGATAGGTTTTACGCAGCCGCGAGATGAGATTGAGGATTTCTGCCTGGATCGACACATCGAGGGCCGAGGTCGGCTCGTCCAGCAACAGGATGCTGGGTTTCAGGATCAAGGCGCGGGCGATCGCCACACGCTGGCGCTGTCCGCCCGAAAGCTGGTGTGGAAAGCGATAGCGGTGGACAGGCGAGAGGCCGACATCGGCGAGCGCTCGGCCTACCTCAGCGTCGATATCGGCCAGCTTATGTATCAGCAGCGGCTCGCGCAGGGCGTCGTCCACGGTCTGCCGTGGGTGCAATGATGCGTAGGGATCCTGAAACACGAACTGCAGCAGGCGCCGCTCGGCCTTGCTGCGCCAGCGCCCGGTGGGACGACCATCGATGCGCAAAGCCAGCCGATCGGGATCGACCAGTCCGGCGATGGCTTTCAGGATCGTGGATTTGCCTGAACCGGATTCTCCGACGATCCCGAAGCTCTCGCCTTTGGCGACTGCGAACGATACGTTTCGCACTGCGTGTATCGGCCTGCCGCTATTGCCGAACGTCACGCAAAGGTCGGTGACCTCAATCATATCAGCCACGCCGGATCACGGGTCACGACGGCCAACTCAGCCAGCGGATGCTCCAGCGACGGCGCGGCCTTGATCAGGGCCTGGGTATACGGATGTTTTGCCGCGGCGAGTTCGCTGGCCTTGAGCTCCTCGACGATGCGCCCGCCATACATCACCAGCACGCGGTCGCAGAAACTGCCGACGATGGTGAGGTTGTGGCTGATGAAGATCAGCCCCATGCCCCGATCTGTCACCAGATCGTCGAGGATGCGCAGCACCTCGTTCTGCACCGTGACATCGAGCGCGGAGGTGGGTTCGTCGGCGATCAGCAAATCCGGTTCGGCGATCAGCATCATGGCGATCATGGCGCGCTGGCCCATGCCGCCCGAGAGCTGATGCGCATAGAGATGATAGACCAGATCGGGGTCACGGATCTTCACCGCCTCCAGCATGGCCAGCGCTTTGCTGCGCGCTTCGCCCTGCGAGGAGCGATGGTGCAGGCGATAGGTCTCCTCGATCTGCTCACCGATTTTCAGCACCGGATTGAGCGAGTATTTCGGGTCTTGCATCACCATCGACATGCGACGGCCACGCAGTTTCTGCCACTCGGCGTCGGGCAATCCGCGCAAATCCTGGCCGCCGAACGTCATGCGCTTGGCCGTGACGATGCCGGGCGCGGGGATCAGTCCGAGCAGCGCCCGCCCGGTGGTGGATTTGCCGGAGCCGGATTCGCCGACGATGCCGAGCCGTTCACGCCCCAGCGAGAAGCTGGCATTGCGTACCGCGCGCGTGATGCCGCCGCGTCCGGGGAAGGAGACGTTCAGGTCCTCGACCTCCAGCAGCGCGGCGTCGCTCATGAACTCTTCGGATCGAGCACGTCGCGCAATCCGTCTCCCAGCAGGTTGAAACCGAGGCTGACGATGAAAATGGCGAGGCCAGGAATGGTCGCGACCCACCATTGCTCGAAGATCACGTTGCGGCCGGACGCCACCATGGCGCCCCATTCCGGCGTGGGTGGCTGTGCGCCCAGGCCCAGAAATCCCAAGCCGGCGGCGGTCAAGATGATGCCGGCCATGTCGAGCGTGAGGCGCACGATCAACGAGCTGAGGCAGAGCGGGACAATGTGCCGGAACAGGATGCGCGCCGTGGAGGCGCCCTGCAGCACCACGGCGGAAATGAAATCGCTGCGGGCGATACTCACCGTCTCGGCCCGGGCGATGCGTGCGAACGGCGGCCAGGCCGTCAGCGAGATGGCAATCACGGCGTTTTCGATGCCCGGGCCGAGCGCGCCGGCAAAGGCCAGGGCGAGCACCAGGCGCGGGAAAGCGAGGAAGATGTCGGTGATGCGCATCAGCACGGCGTCGATGATGCCGCCGGCGCGGCCGGCCGTAGCGCCCAGATATCCAGCAGTGGTGCCGACCAGCAATCCGATCGGCGCGACCACGATCGACACCAGCATGACGATGGTCAGCGTGACGCGCGTGCCGTAGGCGATGCGGGCAAAGATGTCGCGACCGAACTCGTCGGTGCCGAACCAGTGCGCGGCGCCCGGTGCGGCAAGGCGTTCGGAAAGGCTCTGGTCAATCGGGGAGCGGAAACCGCTCACCAGCGGAGCGAAGACCGCGATGCCGAGGAGGGCGGCGACGATCACCAGGCCGGTCAGCGCCGTCCGGTTCGAGACCAGCGCGACAAAGCCGCGATAGACATTGCCGAGCACGGCCTGGCGGCGGGACGCGGGCGCATCGCTGGCCAGCCAGCCGCGCAGGGACAGGCGGGCTGCCGGTGGGGCGCTGGTGGTCTCGACCGTCATGCCGCGCGCAGCCTCGGGTCGAAGACTTTATACAGGAAATCACAGAACAGGTTGATGCCGATGAACACGGCGCCGACCATCAGTGTACCGCCCAGAACCGCGTTCATGTCGGCGTTGAACAATGAGCTGGTGATGTACAGCCCAAGCCCCGGCCAGGCGAACACCGATTCGGTAAGCACCGCCCCTTCCAGCAGCGAGGCATAGCTAAGGCCGATGACGGTGATCAGCGGCACCATGATGTTCGGGAAGGCATGGCCCCACACCGCGCCCCAGAACGAGCGGCCTTTGATGCGCGCGGCGGTCACATAGTCCTGCGCCAGCTGATCGATCATGAAACTGCGCGTCATGCGCGAGATGTAGGCCAGCGACACGTAACCCAGCAGGCTGGCCGGCAGGACGAGGTGCGAGACCGCGTTGCGGAACACCTCCCACTCGCCGGCCAGCGCGCTGTCGACCAGGATGACGCCGCTGCGCGCCGTGACGATATCCTCAAAACCAGTATCGAGCCGGCCGGGTCCGCCGACCCAGCTCAGACGGCCGTAGAAGATGGCCAGACCAATCAGCCCCAACCAGAAGATCGGCATCGAGTAGCCGAACAGACCGACGATGCTGACCAGCCGGTCAGGCCAGCGGCCTCGGTTGGCTGCCGCCAGGACACCCGCCGGCACGCCGACAAGCACACCCAGAACGGTCGCGATGGTCGCCAGTTCGAAAGTGGCCGGGAAGAACTGGTACAGGTCGCTCAGCACCGAATGCGACGACATCACCGACGTGCCGAAATCGCCCGCCAGGATCTTCCTGAGGTAGATGAGATATTGCTCAAGGACGGAGCGGTCGAGCCCCAGCGCCAACCGGGTTCTCTCATAGGTCTCGCGCGAGGCATGATCGCCGACAATGGCCAGCACCGGATCGGTCGGGATGAAACGGCCGATGCTGAAGGTGATCGCCGTCAGGCCCCACAAGGTCAGCAGCAGTGAGCCCATGAGGCTGAGCAGCCGCCACAAGACGCCGGCAATCCATGCCCCGCTCATGACAGCGCCCTGGCCGCCAGCAAGGCGAGTTTGGACGGCATAGACAGCGTGCCCTCAATCGCGGCGACTTTCTCGGGCGTATAGAAATGCGGGGCGTGCAGCATATTAATGGTGGCCGCCAACTGCCCGGCCAGCACCACCGGCAGGTTGACCACCGAGCCGCAGCCGAGCACGCCGATCGTCTCATGATCGGGAAACACCATGGCGATCTCGGCCAGCGTGTTGGCGACAAACGTCCGCTGCTGCCGATGCACGATTTCGAACCAACGGTCATGAGTAATTGGCTTGGTGCCCGACACCGGATAACTGGCGGCATCGTTGCTGTAAGCGCGTCGGGCTAGATCGGCGGCGAGGTCAACGGTCATCACCGTGAACAGCCTGTGCCCTGCGACCTCGGCCGCCAAACGCTCCAGCGCCTGCCAGCACGTCTCGCCATAAGTGGCGCGCGCGATGGCTTGATCGAATGCCTCCAGCAAGGATGCCAATCGGTGCTCCACTCTGTGTTCGCCCTGCGCCGGCAACCGGCACCCTTCATCCCATGCCGCTATCTGCTAGGCTAGCCCAATCGGCATCAGCGTTTCCAGGGTTGCCGCCCGCACCGAAAGGTCACTTGTCCAATGCCCGACAAAGCTCCTGTCCCCGTCTTTGACGGCCACAACGACGTCCTCTATCGCCTAAGCAAAAAGGTCACCAAGACGCCCGAGCGCGACTTCGTCGAGGGCGACGGCGAGGGCCACCTCGACCTGCCGCGCATGGTCAAGGGCGGATTTGCTGGCGGACTGTTCGCAGTCTACGTGCCGCCGCGCGACAGCCTGGCGGGGCTCGACGACCTGATGACGGGCGAGCGCTATGACGTGCCGCTGTCGCCACTGATGGAGGCTGGCGAGGCGCTACCGACGGCGCTCGCGATGGTCTCGACCCTGCTGCGTATGGAGCGGACATCGGCGGGCAAGTTCAAGATCTGCCGGACTGCCGCCGATATCCGGACGTGCCTGGCGAACCGTACGATCGCCGCCGTGCTGCACATGGAGGGCGCCGAGGCCATCGACCGCGATCTGCATGGCCTTGATGTGTTGCATCAGGCGGGCCTGCGCTCGCTCGGCCCGGTCTGGAGCCGGCCGACCATTTTCGGGCATGGGGTGCCGTTTCGCTATCCCAGCACTGGCGATACCGGCCCCGGACTCACCGATGTTGGCAAGGCGCTGATCAAGGCCTGCAACCAGCTCGGAATCGCCATCGACCTCTCGCACATGACCGAAAAGGGGTTCTGGGATGTCGCCAGGCTCAGCAACCGGCCGTTGATCGCTTCGCATTCCAACGCGCACGCTATCTGTCCGCATGCTCGCAATCTCACTGACGCGCAGCTGGCCGCGATCAAGGAGTCTGGCGGCCTGGTGGGGTTGAACTTCGCGACCTGCTTCCTGAGGCCCGATGGCCAAATCGGTCAGAATACGCCGATCGAGTTGATGCTGCGTCATCTCGATCACCTGATCGCCAAGCTCGGCAGCGAGCATGTCGGCTTCGGCTCGGATTTCGATGGTGCGAAAGTGCCAGCGGAGATCGGCGACGTGGCTGGCTTGCCCGTATTGGTCGCCGCCATGCGCAACCACGGCTATGACGAAGCCACGCTGGCCCGCCTCTGCCATTCCAATTGGGTCGATGTACTTGAGCGCAGTTGGAACGGGTAGCTGTACAGTTCAAAAATGGTTTGCAGTCATGACCATGCGCGTGGTTCCAGAACTCATCTGCTCCGACATTGAAAGGAGCCTGACGTTCTATTGTGATCTGCTCGGTTTTCGGGTCCGCTATGCGCGATCAGAAGAGCGCTTTGCCTTCCTGGAGCGTGAGGGGGCGGAACTGATGCTGGAGCAGCCTTCGGGGCAGGATCGGCTATGGCCCCGCGCAGCGCTCACCCATCCCTACGGTCGCGGCATCAATCTTGAAATTGGCGTCAAAGATGCCGAGCGCCTGCACGTCCAGGTCGCGGCAGCTGGTATTGCCTTGTTTCTGCCGCTCGAAACCAGATGGTACCGCCGCGCTCAGGACGAGATCGGAGTGACGCAGTTTGCGATCCAGGACCCCGACGGGTACCTGCTGCGGTTTTCGCAAGCTCTCGGAAACCGGAGCCTTGAACCCTAAGCGCGACCGCCTAACCAGCGGCAGACTCCGCTGGCGTACGATCGCCGAGCGATAACGGGCCGAAATGCCCCTTAGGTTTTACGCATAGCGTCGGTGCCGACAATCGATCTTCGCCCCACGGGCCGGCGCCCATCCCCGAGGCGAGACGCGTCGCCATTGTTGAACAACGCTTTTCAACAACAAACAGGCTTGGTGTTACTGGCGGCGTGCGGCCTGAAGACGGCAACTTTCAACTTGACGAAGCCCACGCAGCCTTTGTACATATTGCTGATGAAATGTCAGTAAGTTCATGCCTCTCGTTGGCACAGGAGCTGATTGTCGCGTCCAGAAGGACCGATCTTTGCCCAAAAAGAATTTCGGGATTGAACGGTTTGGCGTCCCGACTGTTGGCAAAAAAGACCAGGCCATACTCAAGGAGGAAACAACCATGTCGATCCTGCCCCCGCCTGGCCTGTCTCGCCGATCATTCCTGAAAACCTCGGCCGCGACCGGCGCGAGCTTGGTCGCCGCTGGCGGCGTGAATATGTTCAACATCAACCGCTCATTCGGCGCGATGATGAACCCGGCCGACATCCTGGCCAAGCTGAACGTCGGCGCCAAGGTCAACAAGGACTATCGCAAGCAATACAATCTCAAGGACGACGATCTGCTCTGGGACCCCAAGAAGGATTGGCTGCGCACGGTCGATTGGGAAGCTGTGCGTAAGGAGCATGCCGGCAAGACGGTGCGTTTCGCCATTGGCGCCGCCGACGCGGATTCGGCCAAGGATCAGACGTTCACGGATCTCTCGGGCATCAAGGTTGACCTGGTGCCGATCCCGGACGACAGCATGTATGACAAGGTGGTCGCGGAGTTCCTCGGCGGTAACGCCTCGTTCGACGCGCTGCAGTTCTTCTCGCCCTGGCTGGGCGATTTCGCCTCGCAGGGGTTCCTCGCCAACCTGCAGGCCCATGCCGACAAGTGGAAGCTGCCGCTGGACGACTTCTACGACACCTATCGCATCAACTACGGCTATTTCGGCGACAAGGGCATGTTCGGCATCCCCTTCGACTGCGACCTGCAGATGGTCCACGTCCGCCCGTCGATCATCAAGAAGGTCACCGGCAAGGACGTTGACCCGGTCAACACCATCCCGACCTATGCCGAAATGCTGCGCATGGCGCCGGAAATCGCCAAGGCGGAAAAGGGCGTGGGCGCCATCGGCATGATGAATGCGCGCGGCTTCTGGGCCACCTACACCTGGGAGCACGTGGCCGCCCAGCACGGCATGATGCTGTTCAACGATAAGTGGGAGCCGATCTTCAACGGCGATGCCGGCGTCAAGGGCCTGGAAACCATCATTGCGCTGAGCAAATTCGGCCACGAGAGCAACGCCGGCGCGGACTGGCCGACCAACCGCGGCGCCTTCCTCGGCGGCCAGATCGGCGTCAACATCTCCTGGCAGGACTCCGGCACGCAGGCGACTCGCCCCGACCAGAGCAAGATCGCCAACGACATCGCCACCATCTGGGAACCGCGCGTCGAGGGCGGCAACTTCGCGCCGCCGAACATCGCCGGGTCCACGTCTTGCGTCTCGGCTTCGTCGCCCAACCCCGAGGCGGCGTTCCTGATGCTGGCGTACCTGACCTCGGCCTCGACCATGGCCATGAACGAGGCCAACGCCAATGGCGTCGCCCCAGGTTACAAGTCGGTGCTGGCCAACGAGAAGCTGCGCTCGGTGTCCCAGCCGGCCAAGATCTGGGCCGCCGAACTCGACTACGCCTGGTGCGCTCCCCGTCTCCCGTACACGCTGGAAATGGAAATCGCACTCGGCAACGAGATCAACAAGGCCGTGGTCGGACAGCAGACGGCGAAACAGGCGCTGGATAACGGCGTCGCTGCCTGGAAGAAGACCATGACCGAGAAGGGCAAGTTCTACGCCGGCAAGGACCCCGTGTCCTACGCCTCGATGGAACCGGGCCTGTGGCTTGGCAAGGGCAAGAAGCTGCCGTTCTAGCGGAACTGCTCTCTCCCCCGCCCTGGCGGGGGAGAGACGATTGGGCGTAGGGCGCAATAGGCGCTCTTCCTTCGCGCCGTATTGCGCCGCCGGGGCTCAACACGACCGCCACCGCCCGCGTTTGCCTCCTGCGGCGCAATACGGCCGAAGTGGGCCTATTGCGCCCTACGCTTGCCGGCCTGCGGTTTCGTCATCCCCGCGTAGGCGGGGATCCAGCCAAGCCGGTGGTTGGGCGATGAGGCGCGAACACGACAAGTCTTTGCCTAAGCGCCCGGTTGCGTTTGGCTGCACGGCAAGAACCGGGGCATGACTGGATCCCCGCCTTCGCGGGGATGACGAGAATTTGGGCTTGCGGAAATCTCCATGGCTGACGTGCTCACACAGCAGGCGACAGGTTGGGCGGCGGCGGCTAAAACGCCCGTGCGCCGGCGCTCACCGTTCATGCGCGCGGCCTTCCCGTATTTCCTGGTCGCGCCGGCCGTTCTCTACCTGCTCGGCATTACTCTGTACCCAGGCTTGTTCGCTATCTGGCGCAGTTTCTACAACGGCCGCTTCAAGCTCGAGTGGGCCGGGATCGACAACTACACGCATCTCTTCACCGATCCTGATTTCTGGGCCAGCTTATGGAACACAGCGCTGCTCGGCTCGATCACGCTCGGTCTCGAGTTCGTTGTCGCCATGACGCTGGCGGCGCTGGTTTATCGCGACCCGCTGGTGCGGGCCTGGCGCATCCTGTTCCTACTGCCGATGCTGTTCATGCCTTCGGCCGTCTCGTTCATCTGGAAACTTCTGTTCAACGATGGCCGGGTGGTTGCCGATCTCCTGATGCGTGCCGGACTGCTCAGCGACAATATCGACTGGATGAGCAATATAGTCCTGGCCCGCCTCATGCTGGTCACGGTTGACCTGTGGGAATGGACGCCGTTCCTGTTCATCATCTTCGTCGCCGCGCTGCAGGGCCAGGACAAGGAGATCGAGGAGGCCGCGCGGCTCGATGGCGCCTCCTGGACCAGCATCTTCTTCAACATCTCGCTGCCGCTGATGCAGCCGATCATCGTCGTCGCGCTGATCCTGCGCGGTATCGACATCGTGAATATGTTCGCTCCCGTGCACATCATCACGCAAGGCACGCCGGGCGGGGCCACCGAAACCATGAGCTATTTCGTCTACCGCACCAGCTTCCGCCAGTTCGATTTCGGCTATGCCTCGGCCGCCTCGGTGGTGCTGCTGATCCTGATCACGGTGACGGCGCAGCTGCTGGTAAAGAAGCATTTCCGTTCGGGGAGGGAGTGATGGCCTTGCGCCGCTCCAAACTCGGCTCCTCGATCCTGAGTTACGCGATCCTCGGCGCCTGGGGATTGTTCTGCTTGCTGCCGATCCTCTATTTCCTCACCATCGCCTTCCGCCCACGCAACGAAATCATCACGCCGCATCCGATCTATTGGCCCACGCTTACCATCGAGACCTGGGCCAAGATCTGGGAGGATTGGCCGATCGTGCGCTACTTCATCAACTCCAGCGAGGCCATCGCCGGCAGCGTGTTCATCTGCCTCTTGCTCGGTATTCCCGCCGCCTATTCGCTCGCCCGCTACAGCTACCGGTTCCGCGAGGACATCGGTTTCTACATCCTCTCGACCAAGATGATGGCGCCGGCCGTGGTCGCGATCCCGCTGTTCTTCCTGTTCAAGAACTTGCACCTGCTCGACACCGTCTGGGCGCTGATGCTGGTCTATGCGGCCATGAACCTCTCGATCGTGACTTGGATCATCCGGTCTTACATGCTCGACATCCCGCACGAGATCGAGGATGCGGCGCGTACGGACGGCGCCTCGGACTTGCGCATCCTGTGGTCCATCATCACGCCAATGTGCCTGCCAGGCATCATCACGGCAGGCGTCATCGCGGCCATCTTCGCCATGAACGAATATCTGCTGACACTGATCATCGCCACGCGCGAGGCTTATCCGCTGTCGGTGGCGCTGGCCAACTTCTCGGGCGGCTCGGACGGCATCATCTATAACGCCATCGCCCTCGTCGGCTTCCTGGCTTTCATCCCGGTGCTGATCCTGGTGATCCTGATCCAGGATCACCTGTCGCGCGGGTTGACCATGGGGGCGGTGAAGGGATGATGAGAGAATTGGAACTCGGGACTCGGGACTCGGGACTCGGGACTCGAATCGTGCGTCACTGCCGGGACGGCTGCGATCTGCGCCTATCAGGCCTTTCCGAGTCCCGAGTCCCGATTCCCGAGCCCCGGCATTCCGCAAACGGACCTCCATCATGGCTGAAATTTCTCTGCGCGGCGTCACCAAGGCCTGGGGCTCCGTCATCGGCGTCGACAAGGTTGACCTCGTCGTGCGCGACAAGGAATTCATGGTCTTCCTGGGCCCATCGGGCTGCGGCAAGACCACCACTATGCGCATGGTTGCTGGCCTCGAAGAGCCGACGGGTGGAGAAATCCTGATCGACGGCGAGCAGATGAACAACGTCGATCCGCGCGATCGCGACGTCGCCATGGTGTTCCAGAGCTATGCGCTCTATCCGAATATGTCGATCTACGAGAACATCCGCTTTCCGTTACGTATGCGGAACGTCCCCAAGGCCGATCAGGACGGGCTGGTGCGCAAGGCCGCCGCCATGGTGGAGCTGGGCGACCTGCTCGAGCGCAAGCCCAAAGCGCTCTCGGGCGGCCAGCGCCAGCGCGCCGCGCTTGCCCGCGCCATCGTGCGCCAGCCGCGCGTGTTCCTGATGGACGAGCCGCTCTCGAACCTGGACGCCAAGCTGCGCCTGACCATGCGTGTACAGCTGAAACACATCCAGCGCCAGCTGCAGACCACCACAATTTATGTCACGCACGACCAGGTCGAGGCGACCACGCTCGCCGACCGCATCGTGGTCATGAACGGCGGGCGCATCCAGCAGATCGGCACGCCGGATGAGATCTATAACAGCCCGAACAACGTCTTCGTCGCCGGATTTATCGGTACGCCGCCAATGAACCTGATGGAGGGTCGCGTGCAAAATGGGCGTTTCGTGGCGCCAAGTATCGACCTTCCGCTCTCGGCCGCGACGCTAGCCAAGACATTGCCAGAAAGGATAATCCTGGGCGTCCGCCCCGAGGACGCCGATATAGCGGCCGCGACCGAACCCGCACAGATCAAAAGCACCGTCTTCGCCGTCGAACCGATGGGCGATCACACCCTTGTCACCACCCGCATCGGGACCGAGTTTTTCACCGCCAAGGTCGACCGCGATTTCCGCCAAGCCCTTGAGTCGCCACTCTTAATCCGCGTCCGGCCGGACCGCGTGCATTTGTTCGCGGCCGCCAGTGGGGACCGGCTGCAGCGCGGCGCCTGACCGTTGGACCAGCGCTTCAGGCGCTTGCGAGCTGGTTATCCTGCCTATCTGCCGCAACGCAGCGCGTCGTACACTTGACTTCAAAAATGTGCTAGTGTTCGGGGCTCGACGGACCGGGAAGGGTCAGGCCATGGATTTGCGCTACACCAACCAATTGGCGACGTCCCAGGACGTGCGCCATCAGGTGCGCCATCTCGGCTGGTTCCGCCGTTCGTTCAAGCGCTGCGTGGCGCTGGTCGGCAAGGACTGGGGCATCGAGTTCACCGTCGACGACGCACAGCTGGCCAAGGCGTTCCTGGATTGGGCCAACGCCTTCGCCGAGCAGCGCAAATACGCCGAGCTGTCGCGCAAGGATTTTGCCAATTTCGCCGCCGGCCTGCTGCTGAAGGAACTGATCCGCAACAAGGTTTGCGCGGCGGGGGATAGCTCGCGGCCGAACCTCCCCCTCGACGCCAACGCGCGCGTCGCCGAGATCATCAAGTTCTGGCCCGAGGGATTTCTTTATACCAGCTTTTGCCTCAGCGTTCTGAACGCCGTGATGCAGCAGGATTTCGACTCGGTGATCGAACTGAGACCGATCGTGCAGGATCTCGGCGCCTGGTGGTCGTTCCGCGAGAACGCAACCGAGGATGCCTCCCTGGCGGTGGGGTTCCTGGATAGTTTCATCGGCAACGAGCCGAATTGGCTGGAGCCAAATTTCGCACTGGCGCGGCACGGGATGCGACCGGCGGCGGTGACCGACCGCAGGGCGCAGTAGCTCGGCATCTGGCTCCGCAAAGCACACCACAACCGCATGACGCTGTTGCGGCCTATACTTTCGCCCCCAACCGCCCCGATCCCACCAGCGGCGACGTCGTCTGATCCAGCGGCCAGCGCGGGCGCGCCGGCGCGTCCAGGCCATCGGCCTTGCCCAGCGCCAGCCGCTCTGCGCCGGCCCAGGCGATCATGGCGGCGTTGTCGGTGCAGAGATGGATTGGCGGCACGACCAGTCGGAAACCGTGCCGTGCGGCCATCTCCGTCAGGCAACGCCGCAATTCCGAATTGGCCGCCACGCCGCCCGAGACCACCAGCACGCGTTTGGCGCCTGGCCCCATGCGGTCGGCATAGAACCCCATTGCTACTTTGATGCGATCCTCGACCGACAGCACCACGGCACGCTGGAACGAGGCGCACAGATCGGCAATGTCGGTGGGCGTCGGCTTGCCCAGCTTGAGCACCACCTGGCGGACCGCGGTTTTCAGGCCAGCAAAGGAGAAATTGGCGTCGGGCCGGCCCAGCATCGGCCGGGGCAGATCGAAGCGCGCCGGATTGCCGGCCTTGGCCTGGCGATCCACCTCAGGGCCACCCGGATAACCCAGACCAAGCAACTTGGCCGTCTTGTCAAAGGCCTCGCCGAGAGCATCGTCAAGCGTCGTGCCCAGCCGGATATAATCGTCGATCCCGCCGACACCGAGCAGCTGGGTATGCCCGCCTGACACCAGCAGCAGCAGATAGGGCGGCCTCAGTCCATCGGTCAGGCCGGGAGTCATGGCGTGAGCTTCCAGGTGATTGACCGCCACAAAGGGCAGCCCGCGCGCCAGCGCAATGGCCTTGGCGGTCACCAGCCCGACCAGCAATCCGCCGATCAACCCCGGTCCGGCGGTTGCCGCAATGGCATCTACCGACGACAGCGTCAGGCTGGTTTCCTCAAGCGCTTGGGCGATCAACGTATCCAAAATCTCCAAATGCGCACGAGCTGCGATCTCAGGCACCACGCCGCCGTAGGGACGATGCTGGTCAAGCTGCGAGCGCACCACATTGGAGAGAATCCGCCCGCGCCCGTCCGGCGAGCGCACGACCAGGGCGGCTGCCGTCTCATCGCAGCTGGTCTCGATGCCGAGGACGAGCAGCTCGCGCGGGCTGGCAGGGGCGGATTGGGTCATACGGAGTTGGGTCCAGGCGGCCGTGGTTGCGCGGCAACGCTGCGCCCCGCATAAAGGGCGCCATCGCAACCGTCAATGTGAAGGGACTCCGATGGCGGCCGTGAAATTGCGGATAGGAACGCGCGGCAGTCCGCTGGCGCTGTGGCAGGCCCATGAGGTGCGCCGGCTGCTGATGGCCGCACATGGATTGGCCGAAGAGGCGATCACGATCCGGGTCATCAAGACCTCGGGCGACAGTATCCAGGACCGACCGTTGTCCGAGGTCGGCGGCAAGGGCCTGTTCACAAAGGAGATCGAGGAGGCGCTGCTGGATCAGTCCATTGATCTGGCGGTGCATTCCATGAAGGACGTCGCGACCGTGCTGCCGGACGGCCTGATTATCCCCTGCCTGCTGCCGCGCGAGGATCCACGCGACGCGCTGATCAGCCCGAGCGCCCGGACGCTGGCCGAGCTGCCGTTGGGTGCCGTGGTCGGTACAAGTTCGCTGCGCCGGCAATCGCAGATCCGGCATGCGCGGCCGGACCTGAAGGTGGTCAGTCTTCGCGGCAACGTCGAGACGCGCCTGCGCAAGATTGCCGACGGCGAGGCGGATGCGACCCTGCTGGCGCTGGCCGGCCTGAAACGGCTGGGACTGGAGTCTCGAGCCACCGCCATACTGTCGACGGACGAGATGTTGCCGGCCGTGGCCCAAGGCGCGATCGGCATTGAAGTGCGCGAAGCCGATGTCACGACGCGCGCCATGCTGGAGCCGCTGCATCACGCCGATACCGGAATTTGCGTTGCGGCCGAGCGGTCGTTCCTGGCCCGTCTCGACGGTTCTTGTCGCACACCTATAGCGGCATTGGCCGAGCTGAACGGCGACCGGCTCGGATTTCGCGGGGAAATCTACGCCATCGACGGCAGCGTTAGCCATGGCGCAAGACGCAGCGGGCCACCGGCCGATGCCGTCCGCTTGGGATTGCAAGCGGCTGAAGAGGTGCTGGCCGCGGCCGGTGATGACTTTCTCATCCGCACCGGCGCAAAAGTCTGACCGAAATGGCAGCTTCCAACTCGGCCAATGCCCTCAACCACCCGCCCTTCGACTTCTGTTGGGTCAATTTGTGGGCGGTGCGGTTCGCGCTGAAATTGCCCAAATCCGGAGGTTTGCAGAGTCAGTTTGCGCCGTTGGCGAACCACTTGGCATAGAGTGTGTCATAGCTGCCGTCTTCGCGCAGGTGCAGCAGCGCCTCGCTGATCGGCTTGCGCAGCTCGCTGCCCGCCGGGAACAGGATGCCGTAATTCTCACGGTGGAAGATCGACCCCACGATCAGCACCTTGCCGCGGCCCTCGTGCGCCGCGAAATAGAGCAGGATGGGCGCGTCATAGACCACCGCATCGACCTGCTTTTTGCCGAGCGCGTCAAGCGCATCAGCGATCTGCAGGAAGTCAGCTGTCTTGGCGCCGATGCCCTTGGCCACATTGCCCGAGGTGCTGCCAGCCACGATGCCGACGAGTCGCCCCGGCAGATCGTCGGGGCCGCCGATGTCGCCCTTCAGCTGGTCGACCGTCATGGCTGAGGTGATCGCGCCGGTGAAGATGGCCACGAACACCACGCTGATGAAGACCCACATGGCCGACACGAACTTGCCGAAGGGTGAATGCGGATAGTCCAGCTGCTGGCCGCCGGCCGCGCCCGTCGCCCACCACATGGCTTTGAAAATGCCGGGAAAATAGTTCTTGGACACCAGTTCGGACGGATGTTTGCGCTCGAAATACCAGACCAGATGGGCCGGAATGATGATAAGCAGCGCCAGCACGCCCAGCAGATTGAGGATCGGTCCGGAGGTGAGCATGCGCTGCATGGCGCCCCAGACCGAGACATTGCTTGAAGAATCGGCGCGCACCGCGATCTGCAGGCCACTATCGAACATAGGTTGTGAAAAATCAAAATCGGCCTCGCGCTTGGCGGTAATGGAAATCGCGGCAATGGCGAGGTCGGCCTGCTTTGACTTCACGGTTTCAAGCAGGTGCGGCAGCGTGTCAATTACGGTCAGTTCGGACTTGGCGCCGGTGTAGTCGGCAATCTTGGCCCATAGCTCGTAGCTGAACCCTGTCAGGACATTGTCCTTCTCAAACACGAACGGGGGCACTTTGCGCATGGCCACCTTGATGGTCTTGCCGGCCAGGGCCTGCGGCGGAACCACCAGCGCCGGCGCGGCAGCCGGGGGCGTGGCTGCGGGCGCAGGTTGCGGCGGCGTGGATTGGGCCTCAACGGGCGTGCCCGACACCAAAATGGACAGGCACGTGACTGTGGCCAGCACCAAGCCGGCGCGAGAGCAGCGGAGCATCAATGGAAGGTCCCTTCCCCTGGGAGGCAAACGTTTGTTGTTGGCTTCGCCCTTAGCACGCCGACGGCTACGGAACAATTCGGGGGTTTTGGGGTTGGTGACACTGCCGTGATGGCTGCGCTAGGCTGCGCTCCATTGCTCATCACCCACGCTAGGAACCCGCGCATGTCCGACACTTTCCAGCCGCTTGGCATCAATCCCTGGCCGCGCTTTGCCGGCATCGCCACCTTCATGCGCCTGCCCCATGTGCCGCTGGAGGACCCGCGCGCCAAGCAGCTGGACATCGGCATCGTCGGCGTGCCGTTCGACCAGGGCGTGACCAACAGGACTGGTCCTCGCCATGGCCCGCGCCAGATCCGCGACCAGTCCTCGATCATCCGGCGCTTTCACCGCGTGCACAATCTGTCGCCATTCGAATTGGCCAATTGCGCCGATATCGGCGACACGCCGGTCAATCCAGCCGACCTGCCGGACGCGCTGGAGCGCATCTCGGGCCACATCGCGCGCATGAAGAGCATGGGCATACGTCCCTTGTCGGTCGGCGGCGATCATCTGATCTCGCTGCCGATCCTGCGCGCGCTGGTCGGCAAGGACGGGCCGGTCGGCATGGTGCATTTCGACAGCCATACCGATCTCTACGATGAGTATTTCGGCGGCTTCAAGATCACGCATGGCACGCCGTTCCGCCGCGCCATCGAGGAGGGGTTGCTGGACCCCAAGCGCATCATCCAGATCGGTATTCGCGGCTCCATGTATTCGGCTGACGATCACCAGTGGGGCTTGGACCAAGGCGTGCGCATCGTGTTCATCGAGGAGTATTTCGAGCAGGGTCCGGTGGCGATCGCCAAGGAGGTGCATCGGGTGCTGGGCGGCAAGCCGGCCTATCTGTCGTTCGATGTGGATGGGATCGATCCGACGTACACACCGGGAACGGGCACGCCGGAGATTGGTGGGTACACGCCGCGCGAGGCGCAAGCGATGCTGCGCGGGCTGATGGGGCTGGAGCTGATCGGGGCCGACGTGGTGGAAGTGTCGCCGCCGTTCGATCCCTCGGGCGGCACGGCGCTGGTGGCCGCGAACCTGATGTTCGAGAT
>Ga0209069_10000240_pt1 | contig 23426 bp, 17 predicted proteins | sample Str013_2_FD_187202 | JGI IMG/M metagenome (GOLD analysis project Ga0209069, IMG submission 187202) | Freshwater sediment microbial communities in response to fracking from Pennsylvania, USA - Straight Creek_MetaG_SC_2013 (SPAdes) (version 2) | ecosystem: Environmental > Aquatic > Freshwater >...
TCAAAGGTTAACGAGAGAATAAACATGGTCGTCGCTAAGCAAGCGCAGAGAGCGCACGGTCATTGCCGAGAATCGTTACCCGAGCTTCCCGCACCGCGAAAATATTCGGTTGCCGGCCGGCGGAAGAGAACCACGGCAAAGGTGACTAGAACTGCCGCATGCATCGCCAACTGTCCCCAGGAGTGAAAGAAACTGATGGCCACATGAAAGGCGATCCAGGCCATGGCCAGCCAGCGCGCCCAGTTCTTGCCGCGCAGCATGTAGGCGCCGCTAACGATTGCCAAAATGCGGACGAATTCGATCCAAAGGTTTTCGAATTGAAAAGGACGTGCCGTGAAGTCCTTCAGGTGGTAGGCGAAACCCACCGCGCCGGCAGCAATGTACACCCAGGCGAGAACGGTTACTGAGATTGGACGTTGCTTCATGGAGGCAGAGAGTATGAAATGCGGCGGCGCTAACGGTCAACGTGAAAAACGTATTTTCCATTGACGCTTTGGCCGGTGGTCCAGACTTCAACGATGTAGTCGCCAGGACTGAACCATACGCGCCTTCCGAAATCACCTGATTTTTCCCGTTTTCATCCTCTTCAAGTCTGAATTCACAGGTAGATATCCGGCCATCCATTTCTGGGAGAAAATGAGTTTGCTGAAAGTGTGCCCGGTAGTGAGCTAAGATATTGAGCCAGCGGAGTTTTGCTAAACAGAAGGACTAAAGGTTTCAGGGCAAGGAACAAGCTTCTCAGCAGCCGTCAAAACAATCTTAACCGCCTCTCAATGAATTGCGAGGCTTTGCGTTCCAGGAGTTTGCACCAGAAGTGAATCTTGCGCCCCGGCAAATTTCCATGGACTACGAAGCGCTTTCCATTAGTGATCTGCTGAAGCTGTGTCTCGAATCCGGAGGCGAGGCTTGGGCGGCGTTCATTGGACGCATTCAAGGAGCGGTAGCCGGCAAGATCATCCGCACGCTGGGAAAAATGGCCGATCCGCACACGGTGGACGATCTCGTCCAGGAAACCTGGCTCAAAATATTCCGCGACGACTGCGCCGCTCTCCGCAGAATTCGCGACGAACATCAAAACAGCATTTACGACTACGTGACCACAGCGGCACGCCGCACGGCCCTCGACTACATTGACCGCAGAGAACCGGACATTCCGCTGGACGAACTGGTGGAACCCACCAACTCCAGATGGCGGGAAGTTGATAAGAGTCTCCGCTGGAAAGAGGTAGACGTTTGTTTGCGCAAGCTCTCCCAGGAACCCCAGTTTGAGCGCGACTACCTGATCTTTTGGCGCTACTACGAACAAGGGTATTCGGCGCGGGAAATCTCAGAGCTGAGTGGCGTGGATTTGAGCGTAAAGGGCGTGGAAGCAGTGCTTTGGCGGCTTATTAATCAGATCAGAGAATGCTTAGGATCGAGCGGTGAGGGAAGGCCGATGGAAGCGGGATAGCCTGGCGGTCGCAAGGAGTGTGCCCTGAGAAGGTTGGGAATAACAGGGATTGGGCGTCAATCGCCGTCTAGGTAATAGGAACGAGAAAATGAAACATCGACGCCCAAAATCGTGGAAAGAAGAAAGAAGTACGGCCCCAGCGGTCCGGGGTGAGAGTTGTGGAAGGCGCCGAGTTAGAACGGCGGAGGCTAAGTAAATGAAGAAAGAGCTACATCCAAGTTGTCCCGATGTGCGGGTCCTGGAGGACGTAGCCGCCGGTGTGTGCGCGCCCGAGTTGGAGCGCCAGACGATCCAGCATGTCGCGCAGTGCGAATCTTGCGGTCCGCGCTTTCGTGGGCTGCTGCGGATTGAGTCCAAAGCGCCAATGTCAGAGGCGGAAGCCGCGATCTTTAAGCAGCTGAAAACTTCAAGTCCAGATATGCAGCGGACCTGGCTGGCGAAGCAAGGGCTCATGGCCAACGCCACTGCCAGCGGACAACGCAAGGCCGCGAAAAATATTCCACAGATGGTGGCCGACGCAACGCACCACGAGATCAAATGGCTGCCCCGGCTGGCGTATGCCGCTGCGGGAATTGCCGCAGTAGTTTCAGGATTTGTCTGGGGCCCGGTTCTGCTGGCCAATATGGAACTGAAGCGCGCGGACAATCTGGTGAAGGCGGCTTTCGTGGAAAAGCGGACGATCGAGTCGCGCTTCAGCGGCGCGCCGGCGGCGGACTTCCGGCCGAACCCGGTCACGTTGGGGCCGAATGACGCGGCGAGTGATTTCGAACGTCCGGAACTGGCGAAAGCGCAGGGCCTGGTCGCGGACAAAGTGAAGACGGGCGATCCGAGGTGGCTGCAGCAGCAAGGCAGAATTTCTCTGCTTCGCGGTGATGCGCGCGGGTTGAGCGACGCGGAAAAGATGTTCGAGACGGCCTCGCGCAAAGACCCGAATTCGGCCAGCTTGAAGATCGATCTGGCGGTGACTTACTACGAGCGTGACAGCAAGGACGAACATCCGAACTTGCAGAAGTCGCTGGACATGCTGCTGGAAGTTCTGCACCGCAATAACCTGAACAATGAAGACCGGGCGACAGCATTGTTTGATCTGGCGCTGGCCTACGAGAAAACGCAAGCGTGGGACCTGGCGGTGGATACGTGGCAGAAATATCTGGACGTCGAAAAGTCCGGGCCGTGGGTGGAGCAGGTGAAACAACATCTGAAGGATGCGCAAGGGAAGATTCTTCCGAAGCGCGAGCAGGGGTATGAGTCGCCGAAATATTTTCTGGAAGAAGTGGCAAAGGGCAGCTTGAGGCCAGAAGACCCGGAGCAGTATTTTCAGAAAGCTCTCGATGTCTGGCTTCCACAAGCAGTGGAACATCCCGATGGGGAATATTTTCAGGCCGCTTCGCGCTTAGCGGACGTTTTGCAACGGCAATCCCAAGATACCTGGCTACGAGACTTTCTCAAAGCGAGCCGCTCGCGTGACGGAACAGCAATTGCGGCGCTCAGCGCGGCAAACATAGCCAACGGAAAAGGTCTTTACGATGAAGGCGCGGAGCAAGCTCACCGCGCCATTCGCGGTTTTAGAGCCAGTGGAAATGTAGCGGGCGCGGTGATGTCGGAGTCCGAGGTAATCTATGCCGCGAGAAGCGTGATGAAGGGCAAAGATTGCCTTCAAGCAGTGCAACCTCTACGGTCCAGGCTGGATCGGACCAGCTACCAATGGTTGCGGTCCCATATTTACCTTGAGGAATCCCAATGCGAGAACTTTGAGGGGCATCTGGCGGAATCCGACGCCAGCGCGGCCACGAGTCTAGGCTTGGCGAAACAGTTTAAATTTCCCGTGCTGATGTTGAGGAACAAGGGGATTGTTGCCGGGATGAAACGGCAACAAGGCAAACTGGACCAGAGCTGGAGCAAGGCCGTCGAAGGCCTAGCACTGTACTGGAAAGGCACATACCCTCAAGAACGGCTCGATCAGTTTTATTCGGTGATGGTTCAAGATGCCTTGAAGTCAGGCGCGGTCTACGTGGAGGAAGCGTTGCTACGCCAGATTTTGGCTGAGCGCCGGTCGCCGACGACCCGAATACAGAAGAATTTCATCAGGGAAGGGATGCTCCATTTATATCTGAGGAACATCTTGAAAGCGCGTAACGAGATGAACGAGGCTGCCGAGGAGACCCGGCAAGCAGCGCTTGTACTTGATAGCGCAGCAGAGTCTTACGCGAAGGAATACCGTCCGATGACCAGCTTGGCGTCGGCCCAACTTGATTTGCAGAACCAAGAAGCCAGGCAAGCGTTAAGGTCGCTCCTGGCTATGCGCGATTTGCTGACAACTACACAGGATAAGATCATTGAACTCGGGTATTACCGTCTTTTGGGAAGCACTTACCTCCGGCTGGCCCAACTTGACAATGCTGCCTCAGCCTATCAAAGTGCAATCAAACTAGCGGAAGAGTCGCTCGACAACTTAAAGAACGAAGACGAGCGGGCGACTTGGTTACGATCAACGGATGAAGCATATCGCGGGATGGTCAGGGTTTTGGTGGCTCAGCAAAAGCACAAACAGGCCTTTGAGTCTTGGGAGTGGTATGAGAGCCGCCTTGCACCGGATAAAAAGCATTTGGGGTCGAAATCCTCCGTCCAAGCCCTTCCTGATTCATCTCAAAGTCGCCTTGTCTACGCGAGCTTCCCCGATGGAATCCAAATCTGGCTCGTCAAGGGCAACAGCATCCGTAGCAAATGGGTAGCGGTAGAGCGCGGCGAGTTCGAGCGCGCGGTACGGAGCTTTTCTGAAAAATGCGCCAATGCGGACACTGACCTTAAGGATATTCGACAGGAAGGAGCAAACCTTTATGCGCTTCTTCTGCAACCGGTGATTGAACAACTCGTTGATTCAGATACGGTGGTGGTAGAACTAGACCGTGCTGTCTATAACTTGCCAATGGAAGCGCTGCTTGGTCCGGACGGGCATTATTTTGGCGAAAGATATTCGGTGATGTACTCGCCCGGTATATGGGAGGAAGAAAGTCTTCGGCCCGCGCAGGCGATTGTCCCAGATGAACGTTTATTGTTGCTGGACGCTTCCCATTCCCCGCAAGCCGGTTTTCTGCCGGGGATGGAAGCCGAGCGCAAAAACATTGTGGGACTGTTTCCCAAGACGAAGGTGATGGATTCCGCGTTGACCAGTGTGCCGAATTTTCAAGCGCAACTGGCAACGAGTGACGTTTTTCATTTTATGGGTCATGGAAAACAGGACGGAAGTGGAACGCATCTGGTGCTGAGTGACAAGCTGACTCTGGGCGCGAAAGACTTCACTCCGGAGTTCTTACAGCGGTCTCGATTAGTTGTACTTTCGGCGTGCTCCACAAGCCGGGGAGAAAAAGACGGCTATTTGGATACCGACAGCCTGGTCCATTCATTTCTACGGGCCGGCGTGCCCAACATCGTTTCCAGTCACTGGAACGTGGATTCAGCGAGTTCGTCGCGGCTGATGAGCAGTTTTTACGGGCACCTGATAACGGACAAGTCGGTCGCCCGTGCGATGTACAATGCCCGCAGAGAAATGCTGGGCACGAACTCTCATCCTTACTACTGGGCCGGCTTCAGCGTAGTGGGAAGAGCAATCTAAGTACGGCCCTCAGGAACATCACTGGTTTGTCCATGGTCTTCTCCAAAATGGTTGTGCCAGTGTTTCTTTCCTGAGGAACAAGGAGAAGAAAAACCATGAACAGACGTGACATCTTGAGAGGGCTGGGCGCGTTGCCCTTGGCTGCGGCTTGCCCGACCTTCGGGAAAATTCGCCCTGAGTCTTCCATTGAATCCAACGCCAAAATCCAATATGTGCAAGTCCTCCTGGAGGGGGCGTTTACCCTTGTTTTAGAGCGCAACCCTAACCGGATTACCGCCTTTGTGCCCAAGCATCCAAAGATTTCTCACCGGGTCTACTTTAATGACCCCGCGAAGCCCCTGAAGGAAGGCAGCCACCACTTTAAACTCTCGCAAGAAGGACTAAGGTCCTACTCGGAGTCTTATATCAACCCCGGGTTCCATGATTTTGAGGCGCATACCGATGTATGGAACCGAAGAGAAGAACTCATTACGATAGAGCTCCCGTTCCCAGACAGTATCAACTTCAGCGGGCGGCCCCTCAAAGTGGAATTCAAGGATGATCACCGCAAGGGCTCTATGCCAACCAGTCACATTCTTGAGTACTACACTACGGAAGCGGGCCGACCAAAGCTTAGCTGTCCGGAACTCGGCGGTGAGTGCTCGTCGATTCCTAATTGTCCGACGGGGATATCGAGGTACTACGTGGGAGTTGCGCCGGGTGAAGAACACTTCGCCCCGGATCACGCAAAGGATTTTTTCAATTTTATTCTCGAACAGTTTCCAAAACTGGTGCGCAGGTATAGTCTGCACGAAATTGAGCCCGGCCCCCTCTCGCACGAAAGAGACAAAGACAAAAGGGGTGCGGGGGTTCGGGATGAAATCGGCAGAGCCGCTATTCAGCCCGCCGTCTATAACTCTACGGTCGAGGCTCCGCGTTTGTTGCGAGTTTCCGAGCTAATTGATTGCCAAGTGATAGGGATGATCATCCATCGGCCTTAGTCGACCGAGGCCCAAAATGGAACTAGTTGTTATCTAGCAAAGTCGAAACTCTAGTTTCCAGCTTCACCGAGATATAGCATTTCTAGCTGATCGTCGCGCTAACTAGTTTCAGCGCGGGAAAGGCTAGAAGATGAAACGTCGTGAAGCTTTGAAATTGATGGCCGCCTCCGTACCTATGTTCGCAACCGTGGGCTGCACGTCCTTAATGGACAAGCAGCCCACGGCTGCGTCTGCGAACATCAAAACCTTGGGCGTTAATACGCTAAATCTGGTGTTTGAAGGGCCATTCGTGATGGACCTGAATGGTCCACAGGCCCAGGTTTTTGCTCCGGTAGTGCCGGGGCACCAATACCTTATTGACGGCAAGGCCGCCGCGCAGGGCCGTACTCTCTGACGGGCATTGCCGGCGCGGGCGACGTGATGAACACGCGCTTTGATCTGCCCCGCGGCGCGGACGCCTTCTGGCTCTCCGCCAGCCGGCTGCATTTGAGCCTGAATGCCGCGAAGGTCCTTTCTTGAAATTCTCATTGCCGGTGCCGGACCGGATTGTGGCGTTGACGTCCAGAGAGGCGCAGGTGGTGGATGCGATGGGGAACACGCGTCCAGCGCTGATGCCGGTGACGCAGGTGTTTGTGTATCACGTGGATTCAGGAAGCAAAGTAGAGATGATGCTGGGTGGAGCGTCGTCGGCGTGGCAGCCGCAGGCCCAGACGGGAATCGCGAACCTGACGGTAGCTACAGGGATTGCCGCTTGATGCCCAGGACCCGACGGGACATCACGCGCATGCAGCGCTGGCTGAGGTGACTAGCTACCACTCGGGGCTCGCCATGCAGATTCTGAGTACAGGCGCGGAGCTGCAAACCGGCGATGTGGATGGATTGCCGGATAGTCTGCGCAACCGGAACCTGCCGATGGCGAGAGGTGAGCGTCCGGCGAGGTTGGAAGCGGCGGTGTACGGGAGCGGAGCGCGTGAGCCGAGGTTGCAGAGGGTTTCGTATACCGTAGAATGCGAGGCTGGCGGGGTTGGGGTGCATCATCCGTAAAGGGGCGGCTTGTTCTAAAAAGCTAGTGCGATTTTTCGGGCTGGGTCTGTGATGCAGATTCGGCCCGTTTTTTTTGGCAGTCGATGGTGCCGACCTAAAGATGTTGAGCTGACCCCAAGATACAGAGAGTGAAGGGTGAAGCAACCCAAGATATTGGGTTGCGGGTGACTTAGGGATCTACGGCTAAAATTCGTTTGACTTTCGCTTAGCATTGTGCTAAGATAAGTCATTTATTTGCATACGATTAGAGCTGTTTAAGATGCACGAGGCCGCAGCCGGGGGCGGCTGCGCTCCACAATCTTTTATTGGGATGAATCGTGTAACTCCTTTAGATCTTGGGATGACCAGGGAGGGGAGGGCCGCTCAAAGAGCGGCCTGATCGCCGGAATCGCCGTGATCGCCGACATCGCCGTGATCGGAAAGACAAAGGCGTTTTACCGCAGAGGACGCAGAGGTCGCAAGGCGAACCTCACGCAGATAAACGTGGATGATCGCGAACCACAGTCGGAAAGAAGTCGTCCCGCTTAGGCGGCGAGTTTAATTCGTTCTTTGAAAACTAAAGCAGCTGGGACAAGTAGGAGCTGGAGGGCTGGCGAGTCAGGATGAGCTTTGTCCGGTGAGAACTCCCTGTACCGGGCATTTACGGGGCACGCATTCCCGGATGTTTCGACTCTCCCTCATCCGCGCTGCGGACTCGGGATCGCTCAACATCACAGGGGTGGAGGGCGGAGACAAGTCAGTCCGGCCGTCTCGTAGGAACGCGTCCGAAAAAATCTTTCCTTCCTTAACAGGGAATTCCTTCGAGTGGCCGTCCATTGAACAGGCGACACACGACTGCTATGCGCAAGTGGTGGGCAAAATAGCAAAGTGTTGCAGATTCAGTGGTTTAGGAGCCAGGGCACACAAGGAAGGACGGATAAAACAGAAGTTATGGCTACAGCTCAATGTCTACCGCTGCATCAATTCGATGCCGGCTACATCAGCAAACTGGAATCTCACGATAGCGGCGTAGAGGCCCATTTTGCCATCTATTTCAGCAAGTTCATGACGGGAAGTCTGCGGCGCCGGGCCGCGACAGCCGAACGGATCAACGATATTCGGCAGGAGACTTTCGCGCGCGTGCTGGCAGCAGTGCATTCGGACCAGGGAATACGGCGTCCGGAATGTTTTGGGGCGTTTGTGGCGTCAGTCTGCAGGAACGTGCTTTACGAATCGTACCGGGGCGATCGGTTTGAATCCATGGAAGACCTGCCCCCGCAACTGGCTGGGGCAAACTATTCGCCGGATGCGCAATATGCCGCGGCAGAATCGCGGCAACAAGTAAAGCGCGTACTGCGGATGATGGAAAGCGAAGAAGAACGGCTGCTGCGGGCGGTATACCTGGAAGAGCGTGATCGCGACGAACTATGCCGCGAACTAGGCATCAGCCGCGGCTACTTGCGGGTGTTACTGCACCGAGCGAAACAGCAGTTCCGTGAGCGCTTCAAAAAAGAAATCAGCGCGAAGCCGGCGGCACGCAAAGCGAAGCTGGCGAGTGTGGGGAGCGAGAAAGTACGAAGCATTACGACCGGGCGGCGCGCAATACCGGTGGAGGTTGAGCCGATCGCTAAGAGGCGTCCGGTGGAAGTGCCGGTGCTAATACTGCCAGCCGGGATCAGTTTTGTGACGGCGGCTCAAGCTTGAGCCGATAAGGAGTTGCCTTCCGAGGGGCACTCCACATGAGAAAAGTACCGCGTCTCCGGGGCAATGGGGACGCGGTATTTTTAAATGGGATCACTGGGGCGGGGTGGCGTCGATTCGCGATCCGGGAAATCGGGTCCGAAATGGGACTCCAAGGACGGGTTTTAACATATCCGGGAGAAGGCTGTTGAAATCCTGGATAAAGTATTTGCCGTTAATGGGATACAGGTGGTTTTATCGTCCAAAACAAGGCGATATTTTAACCTGTTTTTAACATTGCGACGGCTGCGGTTTCGCAGGTTACCGCTAGAATCAGCTAGGTTCAAGTACTGTGCTGTTTTCTTTTGATTCCCCCCCAGGAGACACCTAGCAATGAAGATTGTCCGCCATCCTTATCATGCAAGTATTAATCCTGGAGCCGCTAAACCGGGTTCTTTATGGCATTTTGTTGTGCGCGTTGATGGTTCAACGGAAGTGATCGCCCATGAAGAGGCGTCCAGCAAGGAAGACGCCTGCTGCGCAGCAATGCTGGAACTGGTCCGCCTGCAGCGGAAGAATGGGAAGCCAGCCATCAAGTCAAGCGAACTGCGTCGGGCATAAAATCCGGGGTGCCGCGAAGTAGCGGATAATAAATTTCCACGTTGCGTCTGCGGTCGGTCTTTTATTTGCCGAAATCATTTGCCGAAATCATTTGCCGAAATATTTCCGCAATTTCTGGTTTCGCACGGACGTCTGATTTCCGCAGCTTTCGTTATCTGGGGCGAGTTCGACAGGATTCCCATCTGCTCCGGCGGCTAGTTTCTTTTTACACGGGTGATATCCGTCACATTCCTGGTGTGGCAAAGTGGACCACAATCCTGCTTACGGAAAATGCGGGAGGGTAACACGCCATGATTCTCACCTACAAACTTGTCCGACTAATTGAAACTCACGCGGACGCGCTGGCTACCAGCCTGGTCGCCAAAGTGCACGATAGTCCCAGGTTGCCGGAATATCGCAAGGTGCCGGTGGAAGATCTGAAGAACAAAGTCGGCGAGATCTACAGTCATCTTGGTGAATGGCTTTCCACCCGCAGTGAGAGTGACATTCAGCAGCGTTACACGCAAATCGGCGCACAACGTGCTCTGCAAGGCGTACCGCTGAGCCAACTGAACTGGACGATTGTTCTAACGAAAGAAAACATGTGGGACTTTCTACGGCATGGTCCTGTGTCAGAGGATCTGGTGGGGCTTTCTGGCGAGCTGGAAATGCTTCAGCTTCTGGACCAGTTTTTTGATCGCGCGATTTATTTTGCGGCCGTCGGCTACGAGCGCGCCCGCGCAGGGCAGCCAGCCGAAGTCGCTTTGGCCAGATAAGTTATTGCCACAAAAGGAGCGTCGCGTGCCCAGGCTGCGGTGCTTCTGCTATCTTTGCCTTCATGACCAGACGCCTGGGATTTCTCGTGAGCTTGTCCGTCTTTCTGTTGTCGTTTTCTTGCGGCTTATCTGTCGCGGAGCACTACACGAAACCAGGTCCAGTCCATTTGGACAAAGAAGGACGCCGCTGGGCGCAGCAGACTCTCAGGAAGATGACTCTTCCGGAAAAAGTTGGCCAGATGCTCAGCGTCCGCTACTTCATGGATTTTGAGAATTTTGAGAGCGACGGTTACAAACAATTTCGCGATCAGTTGCAAAAGTACCACATAGGCTCAGTCGTGCTCACGGTGCATGTGGACGGAGCCGCGCTGCTGAAGAGTCCTCCGCTGGAAGCCGCAGCCATGACCAACCAGTTGCAGCGGGAATCGAAAATTCCGTTGCTGATTGGCGTTGATTTTGAGCGCGGCCTGGCACAGCGTATGACGTCAGTCCCGGCATTTCCTGAAGCCATGGCTTTCGGCGCCGCGGGTAAACCCGAGTACGTTGAAAAGTTCGGGGCCATCGTTGCCGACGAATCACGTGCGGTTGGTATCCACTGGAATTTTTTTCCTGTCGCGGATGTAAACAGCAATCCAGCGAACCCCATCATTAATACACGTTCGTTTGGTGAAGATCCTGCGGCCGTGGGCGACATGGTTGCGGCGTACATTCGCGGCGCACGCGCTCACGGAATGCTGACTTCAGCCAAGCATTTTCCCGGACACGGCGATACTGCCACCGACTCACACCTGGGTGTTGCGCTGGTGCCGAGTGACGCGGCGCATTTGGCGAGCGTGGAGTTTCCGCCGTTCAAGAAAGCCATTGCCGCGGGCGTCGATTCGGTGATGGTGGCGCACGTTACTGTTCCAGCGCTCGAGCCCGACCCCAACAAAGTAGCCACGATTTCTTCTAACGTAATTCAAGGTGTGTTGCGCAAACAGATGGGATTCAAAGAGTTGGTGGTAACTGACGCTCTGGAAATGCGCGGGCTGACCAGCTTGTATCCTCCGGGCCAGGGCAATCCCGCGGGCCGAGCCGCGGTGGACGCCATCAAAGCGGGCAACGATGTACTGCTGCTGCCTACCGATCTGGACGGCGCTTTTCAAGGCGTCGTGAGTGCCGTACGTAAGGGCGAGATCAGCGAAGCGCGCATAGACGAATCTGTGTTAAGGATTCTCAATGCCAAGGCGTCTGTAGGATTGAATAGGGCAAAGCTTGTCGATCCGCAACAAGTTCCTTATCTGGTGAGCCGTCAGGAAGACATGCAGTTCGCGCAGCAGGTTACGGACGACGCCATAACTCTGGTCCGCGACAACGGACAAGTCATTCCGCTGGGACGCCAGCAAGCGCCGCCAACCGAAGGCGAGATTTACCACGCGGCAGTAACGCAGAGCACGCAAGTGGTAGCCATCATCATTGCGGACTCGGCGCGCGGCTCCATCGGACGCAGTTTTGAAAATGCGCTGAAAGCGCGTCGGGCTGATGCCAGCGTGTTTTACATCGACAACAACCTCGCTGGTCCGCTCGCACCGCAAGTTCTGCAAGCCGTAAAGGACGCAGGCAAAGTCGTGGTAGCAATTTACACCTCGCCGGTTGCCGGTAAGCAAGTGATGGTCAATGGCCAACTCGTTAACAGTGTAGGACTGGAGCAAGCCGCCGGCGATCTGCTGCGACAGGTCTTGGATTCAGCGGGCGCCAAGACTGCCGTGGTGGCCATGGGAAATCCGTACGTAGCGCAAGGTCTCAACGTGCAGACTCTGCTGTGCACGTTTTCGAGCGTATCCAGCGGAGAGACCAGTGCGATCAAAGCGCTGTTTGGGGAAATCCAGCCGCGCGGTAAGCTGCCGGTGACGTTGCCGGGAATCGCCGAAAAGGGATTTTCGCTAGAGAAGAGAGCGATGCAACGTTAAGTAGAGGTGGCGCGCCGTGGCCTTTCGCTCACGGGCCGACGTGCAACTGCAGCGGACCCCAGTAATAAGGGCGCTGGCGAGCGCCTTCGCCGTGTAGCATCTTAAGTTTCGCTTCGCGAAGCGAGTGCGCTGCGTCCATCCCGCTGGTGATTCCAGCGTAAAAATCATCCATCAGTCGTGGGCTTGAGGCGTCATCCACGTCCCAAAGGCCGGCAACTACTTCGTGGGCGCCGGCATGCATGAACGCCCAGCCCAGGCCAATCAAGCCTTCAGAATCAAAAGCGCGAACGCCGCCGCTTTCACACGCCGAAATAGTGACCAGTTCTGCGCTGATCTTCCGGGTCATGATAGACCGGGCAGGCAGCTCGAAATGGCCGTCCGCACCGGGTGAAAGCAAGATGTAGGAATCCAGGGGACTGATGAGACTGGCTATGCCGTGCGTGGCAAAATGTATATATCGAAATTTCGCTGGATGGCTACTGCTGTACGACTGAGGGATTGCGCTATCGCCGGCGATAACTGCGCGTTGTTTTAACGCGAAATGACCCGTGACTCTTTGCATTTCCTCGGCAGCGTGGGCCAGAGGGGGTGGGCCGCCAGGCACCTGTTTGGGATCGCCGATTAACAGCAGTTGACTGGATGTTGCCTGACGTGGCCGGGAGGGCGTGGCCAGAATGGAAAATGAACCGGAAACATTGATCTCAACGTCTTCGATCCAGTAGTGCGGCGACGGCCCGGGCACAACCAGAGTTTCAAAATTCAAATGATAAAGATTCCTGTTCGGGACGATGGTGACTTGCGCACCCCGCGGGATAAGGCTTTGGGCAGGGAGCACCAGTTGCTCGTAAAGCTGCACCGCGGTTTGCGAATCGCCAAGATTTTGCAGCGCCTGAATCTGCTGGTTGTAGCTGTAGATCTCGCTATAGAAAACCTTGATTGGGGGCAAAACGAAAGCGGTAATATTAGAGTGCGTTACTGCCCACAGGTACGATTGGTCGTCACAGAGAAAGTACGTGAGAATGACCTGCTTGCCTGGCCGCAGCTTATTTTGCACGAGTTTAATTTTTGCGGCGGCTTTTTCCGGAGTGATTGCGCTCGCGCCATCACCCAGGATGCGGGATCGTCCCAGTTCCGCCACAGCCATTGCCTCCAGGGGCCGGTTCTTTTTGACTAGAAAGGCGACATAGTCCGCGTAGTAGGTGCTCTGACCCAGGCAAGTGATTCTGAAGGCATCTTCCTTAACATCCGCGCACACTTTTTCTGCCGTATTGATCGCTGTGCGGAACCAGCGCTCAGCCAAAATGTCTTTACTTTGACCGGCGTAAGCACGAGCCAGGTCGGTTTGGAACCGCTGTAAATTAAGAGCATTGGGCGCTGGGGAGAGGTGCAGAGCTCGTTCGGCCAGTTTCTGGGCCCTTGGGTAGTCTCGCTCAGCGAGCGCAATTTCTGTCTCGTGCAACCGGAGAAAGTAAAGAACTGCCCCTTGTTTTGGATCTAAGATCTCAACTTGTCGGACAAAATCCTTGGCTTTGGGAATATCGCCGCGCCTGATGGACAAGTGGGCCAAGTTGTTAAGGCATTTGATTACGGAACCATTGTCACCTAGTTTTTTCGCGAGTTCGAGAGCTCTCAAAAAAGCCGCTTCCGCGTCGTCGAAGAGCTGGCGGGGGTCTGACTGGTCAGCGCTACCCAAATTCAGGAGCCAGGCCAGTTCGTGGTCTTCTTCGCCGAGAGCAGCCGCCATTTCTGCCCCAGGTTTGGAATACTCTTCTGACAGACGGTAATCGCCTAGTTCCAGATAGAGGTCGCCAAGATTACCTAAACTTAATTCTTCAAGGCGACGGTCATGCCATTTGCGCGCGGATTTAAGAGACGACACGAACATTTCAACTGCGGCGGAGTAACGGTGGCTGCCTAAGTACAGCAAGCCGAGGCTGGTTAGGACAGAAGCCTCTATCGGCTGAGGATACTGTTGGGCGAGGCGGAGCGCTTCCTTTTGATATTCCTCCTCCTTCGCCTTGTCTTTTTTTGCGTTCTCAATCCAACCTTTTCGGAAATAAATCTTTGCCAGCAGTTCAGGGATGCTGGTCTGCGCCAGTTGCTCGGCGGTTGCCAGGTGAGCTTCAGCGGCAACGCGATGGCCCAGACAATTCTCAAGCACAGCCAGTATGTATTGTCTCTTGGCTTCCAGTGCCTTGTAGTCGGGCGAGGAAGTAGGGAGGACGGCAAGCAAGTTTCCGGTGTGCTGGGGATTCGCATCGCAGACTTCAGCTTCCGCAACCAGCATGCGGTACCGGTAATTCAAAACTGAACCGGGCGCGGTCTCCCGGAAACCGCGCTCGGCCAATTCACGGGCTGACTTGTCGTGAATGTCCCGCTTGAGACTGATATCTGGAAGCGATTTTTGCCAGTCGGGTGGAGGTGTCTTCTTTTCTTGCCTACAACCACCAGCCAACACCAGCAGCAATGCCAGAAGTAAGCAGGCTAACCAGGCGGTGGCTTCGTGCCCCCAGTTCCTGAGCCGGTTGTGTCTGCACCGCCGCTGCCACTGGAGCACATCTGCACACGAATCATGGTGAGATGGCGGAAATAAGGATGCACGACCAGTTCGGCCAAACGAATTACGCCGAATTTGGGAATACAGATGATGGACCCGAAGTGCTCCAGTTCCGACGTCCCGATCTGCGCCTTCAGGTCGAGGTCGTTTGCTGGCGAGAAGAAGTACCTCCCCTGGTCCTGCGGACGTCCTTTCTTGTTTTTGCATTGGGCAACCAGTTTAGACATGCCCCGCAAGGCACTATATTCGTTCTCCAGTTCCTGGAGTTGGTCGGCGCTGATGTTACTCAGCTTACTTCCCAACAACCAGTCGTCGGACGTTGCCGCGGCGTGCGCTTGGGCAAGACCACTGTAGGTATCATGCTGGTGGAACACGTGAGTTGCTAATTTTACCTCGAGTTTGTGCCCGGCGATTCGCAGGTTATCATAGTGGCTGCCGGTAATGTCCCAGCTGGTTTCGCTCTTGTCGTCGTCATCGTCCGGAGCATATGAGTACATGCGGGAAACGACCCGATCGGCTGTAAGCACGTCGCCGATGTTGAGACCTTCAATCACCGCCGACGCATAGATGGTATGTTTTTTATTTTCGTCGTCGTAGCTGCCACCGATGTCCACGTAGGCCTCGTCAAAAGAAACGAAACCATCGGACTTGTAGTTGCTAACGCGATGAAAGGCCCGTCCGCCACTGGGAGTGAGTGCGGCGCAAGCCTGCGTTGGAATGCTGTGCTTGGTGGGCCGGTCATATTGTCCCGACAGCCCATAAGCTGAAGCGTGGTACTGAAATTGTGAATGGCGCAACGTAAAACTCCTTCTCCGGGGAATTTTAAGCACTGTAGGGAACCTGGGAAACAGCCTGTACGCTGGCTGTGGACCCGGCCTTCGCCAAACAGCTACCTGGGCCGGAGGCGAAGGGCCTTCAGATTGTTCTGGAGGGGGTGCGGGCCTGAGCCCGGCGTAGTTTTAACTTACCATAGATAGCGAGTGCACCATCTACCTATCAACAAGATACTTTGTCTATCGGACTTTTTTAGTAGTCGTCTACAACCATCTACTTGCCGAACTGCAATTCAACATAGTAGTTATCAAGCTGCTCTTTCGAGCCGTCTTTCTTGACTCCGAAGGTGGTCAACACATAGCTACCCGGGTTGATGTCCCCGGAATAAAGCCGAATTCCGATTGCCTTCCCAGCTTTTTCCGCTGTTTTCCCAGCTTCATCGGCTGTTATGAAGAACGTTTTTTGGAAGGAATTTCCTTTATCGCTTTTCTGATCATCATGATTTGGCTGTTCGGAGGAGAGCGTTGCTTGATAGGAAACGTAGCTGCTCGGGCGCGTATCAAGCAAAACAGGCAGAATAAAGTTTTCTTTTTGCGGCATGACTATAACGTTTCCGTTATTTGAGCCTTTTGGCACCGGCTTCAACGAGGGTAATGAGAAAACAGCAGGTTGCAGAAGCTGGTGAATTCTGATCTGCCCATTGACTACAAAGCCGGCTAAGACCACCGTTGCCAGTCCCAGGCCTACCGCTGGTTCGCGCAAGCTTGCCAGGAGTCCAGCTAGAAACCCAGGCTCTTTTTCCGGCTCCTCGGCTAAAACCTGGCGCATGGCTTCCACGGCGTCAAACCCGTAGCGGACTTCATCAGAGCATTCCGCGCAGCCTATGTAGTGTTCTTCGAATGAGCTACTCTCGGTCGGGCTCATTTCCCGCATCAAGTAGCGAACGCAGGCCTGACTGTTAACGGCTCGGTTGTGGTCCATGGCAAAGGTTTCCATACAAATTCCTCACTCTTTACTATTCGTTCTTGCCGCTCGTTCCCGGCGGTTCGTTGCGGCCTTTCCAGAGCTTGAGTGCTTTTTTCAACGCACGGTGCACAATCAAGCGTAAATGTACCCGGTCCACACCGAACTTCAGGCAAATCTCATCTTTATCAATCTCATGCAGGAAGATGGCCTTTAGTATCTTCCTGTCCCTGGGCCCAAGTTTGCGGATGACCTCCCGCATGGCTTTCTTTAGTTCTTTCTGCTTAAAGACCTCATCCGGCCCAGGGACTCTTCCGGGGACCTCGATTCCCTCCAGGTCTTCATGGCGATGGCGAATCTCATCGCGCACATATTCACTGTGAACGTTGTCTCCCACCCGGCTGACGAAAGCACCCAGTCTTTCCGGATGGACCACATTTCCCGCGCGCACCGCCACAAAGGCACGGAAAAGAGTTTCGTTCACCAAGTCCTGCACCTGATCCCGTGAAACCATGCGGGCAAAAAACTTTGGCCGCAAAAGCCGCTCAGTAAAATACGCGACAAAATGCGTCTCTGTGGCCGGGTCTTGGGCCTGGAGCCGACGAAGGTAATCCGCGTCAAATGAGAAGAATTCCACTGGTTTTTTGTGCGACCAGTATAATTCACAATCCGCGTGCTTCTTCTCGGGGCCCTCTTCTCTGGCGAAAACGGAAATACTCCCTTGACGCGAGACACTGCGCTGTCCCGGCCCGGTATTCTTCGTTTTGGCCAGAGTGGCTTTCAAACCACCTTCGTTCTCTTCAAAAAATCAGCGCTCGGGCAACCTCCGTGGTCGCGGGAGATCTGATCCGAAAGAAAGTCTTGGGCGGGACTCGGCCATCCACAGGGCCGATACCGCCGTTGCTGTAGCCAGGAGTCCGCTGCGATCCATGGCGCTTTGGCCTTCTCCTGGATTGGTGGCGGCGACGGGAAACGCTGGTCCCAAAATAGGACTGCCGTCCCAGGAGCCATCCGATTTCTGCAAGGCCCGCAATTTTTCCGCAACCGCCCAGGATGTCCGCATCCTCATTTGCAGCAGACTGCGAAGCAACAAGGCAATTTCAAACGGATGCGACGGCGTGCTCAGCACCGCGAGATAACACACTCGGTTCAACAAGGACCAAGGGGCAAGAGCGGCATCACAATCCAGAACTTCAGAGCAAACATAAAAACTTGCAGCCAGAGTTGCGGGATCAGAACCCGGCGCCAGACGGAGCCATGATTCCAAATGTCCTTCAGTTCCGGAATCCAGTGCGCCCAAGGCCTTTGCCGCGACGGCGGTTATGCCGGGAATGCTGGCTTGGCAGCATGCGGCCCGGCAAGCTTCAGGGTGAGGTGCGAAACCCCCGTCTGGTCTGCGACACTGCAACAGCCAGCGGGTGGCCGATTCCGGGACAACTTTTTCATGGCTGCGCAAGGCGATCATGGCCCACGCCGTGGCGTCCGCATCGGGGATCGTGTTGCTCATGCATCCCCATGCGCCTTGCGGGGTACCGGCTTGTATCAGCCATTCCAAAGCTTTTTCGATTTGGTCGTGTTGTGCCGGACTGAAGTGGTTAGCGGGAAGGTCGCCTAAACGTCCAAGGATGTAAGCTGTGACCCATTGATCGGGAGTGCCTGCGCTTGTGCCGAGCTCGCTCCATCGGCCGTCTTTCTGCTGTTGCGAGAACACGAACTCCACGGCGGCCGCGATGATCTCAGGATTGGATCGTCCTGGCGCTGCCACCTGGGTCTTGGTATTTGGGTCCAAATCCAGGAACGTTCCAGGCGCGGGCGGCTTGCGGGGCGACTTGTTCGATCTTTCCGTCAACATATTCTCCATCGCGTTCTAGTCGACTTTCCTTTTCCTGCCGAATAGTGACGATTTTTACAAAATCGTTGCGGGCGCCGCGGAGATTATTCTCGCTCAAAGGATCTATGGTTATGAAAATACTAGACTTAAATAACGTCCTTGCCTTGAGGGCATGGCAGGATCGCGCGGTCGGGTCCCGGAGCCACAAATTCCGCTTCCAAGTCTGCAAATGTTAAGAAAACTCATAATTGAGAAGGTTGGCACTAACCGCAGCGCATATTCAATTCCTAACAACCGCAGAGGTAGACGCGGTTGCACTTACTATTCCGCAGGTTGCGTCGGTTGTTTGCAGGGGTTTGAAAAATCAGGCGTTGCCAAGCGTGGCGCGAGACATTAAATTTTCTAATTTTGTAGCCGAAGCTCTATTTTCTCCGCTACTTTGTACTCACGTTTACGGCCTCTTCCGGAACCACACGGGCCGCGGACAAACTAGAGCGACCTCAAGCGCGATAGAGCAGACGACGGAATCCCATCTTTACCGGACTCACCGGCCATGCCTTGTCACGCCTGAAGTGTCTCTATCTTCAGGAGCTCTCTACCACACATGAAAAAGAGTCGACGCGATATCCTCAAACTTGGGGCGATGGCGGGGGCAGGATTGGTATTGCCCAAAGTCGCATCATCCCAGACAGTCAACACCCGAGTCCACACGCCCGGCGGAATGACCTTCCACGGACACGTTTCCCATCCGCTAGGACAGCTGACCACCGCTGCCACCAACGGTCTGGCGCAGTTTGTTGACGAACTTCCCATCATGCCGGTGATTAAGCCTTCGCCAACCGGTGTTACGCACATTCGCATGCTGCCTGCTTTGCATAAAGTGCACCGCGATCTGCCAGCCACTCCTATCTGGGGGTACAACGGCATCTGGCCCGGACCGACCATGGAAGTTCGCCGTGGCGTTCCCGTAAAAATCAAATATCACAATGACGCGTTGCCCACGACGCATCCGCTGCCCGTGGACTTTACTCTGCACGGCTCAGAAGCTGACAAACCGCAGGTTCGCAACGTAGTTCACCTGCACGGCGCTAAAATTCTTCCTGAAAGTGACGGCTATCCTGAAGCCTGGACCTCGCCTGACGGAATCACCGGCCCGGTCCTTCACAACCCGAATCCATTTGTCTATCCCAACGACCAGCAGTCCACTTTGCTCTGGTACCACGATCACACGCTCGGCATTACCCGCTTGAACATGATCATGGGTCTGGCCGGCGCTTACATCATTCGCGACGCAGTGGAAGATTCGCTCAACCTGCCGAAAGGCCAGTTTGAAGTTCCGCTGATCATGCAAGACCGCTTGTTCAACCCGGACGGCACGTTCCTGTATCCCACGGCCATTGACGGCACGCACCAGTTCTGGATCCCCGAGTTTTTCGGTGACACCATGTGCGTGAACGGCAAAGCCTGGCCGGTGCTCGATGTCGAGCCGCGGCGCTATCGCTTCCGCATGCTGAACGGCTGCAATGCTCGCTTCCTGAACATGCGCATTGTTCGTACGGATGCCAATGGCGTTGCCCACGGAATGGCGGGTCCGATGTTCCACGTGATTGGCACCGACGGCGGTTTGTTGCCCGCTCCGGTTCCTTTGACCACGCTGTTGCAATCTCCGGCCGAGCGTTTTGATGTGATCGTTGACTTCACAGGTAAAGCTGGCCAGCACTTCGTGCTGAAGAATGACGGTCCGGCTCCGTATCCGGGTGGGGGCGAGGTTGTGCCCACGGAAATCATGATGTTCCGCGTGTCCAAGCCGCTTTCTTCGCGCGATACGTCGAGCCTTCCGTTCATTCTGAACCCCGATCCGATGATCATCAATCCGCACTCCGTCACCCGCACGCGTGACGTGGTGCTGACCGAACTGGACCGTGCTTCTGACGGTTTCCCGATCATCGGCCTGCTTGACAACAAGAACTGGGACGATCCGGTCACGGAAGATCCCAAAGTTGGCGCCACTGAAATTTGGAACATGATCAATGACACCGGTGACGCACACCCGAAACACATTCACCTGGTGCAGTTCCAGATCATCAGCCGCCAGCCCTATGACCAGACCACGTACGAAAGCACCGGCCAGCTCGTCTTCACCGGTCCGCCGCAGGCGCCAACTCCAGAAGAGTTGTTCGCCGCCAAGGACGTGGTGAAGTCTTACCCTGGCACGGTCACCAAACTGGCCATGAAGTTCGACCTGCCCTCTGGAACGCACGTTGTTCCTGGACAGCGTTACAAATTCGTATGGCATTGCCACATCCTGGAGCACGAAGACAACGAAATGATGCGTCCTATGGATGTGGTGGGGTAGCCCTAGCCCCGAATCCGGCGGCTGGCTGAGCTTTCATGGGGGTCAGCCAGTTGCCGGTTAAATTAAGTTCCGCGCAGAGCCGCTTTGGGTTTTTGCAGTCGACACCGGAGCGGTGATCGCGGAAAAAGTAGCGGGCGGCCATCGGTATCACAGCCTATTTGACCCGCCAGCTGTGACCGATGGCGAGCATCAGCAGGAAATAAATCGGATGAGCCCGCTATCGGCGGACGGCCGTGGGATTGCAGTTCTCACGGCCGTTTGCTTTTTATGACCAGTAATTGTGTTTGTCGAACGCGCGGTCAGGACAAGAAAAAACCCCGGAAGATTTCCGGGGCTTTCTTTTCAGGCTAAGACGCTCTCATTTGGGTTGTTGCTGTGCCAGTTTCACCTTGGTGCTTTCCAGTTTCTTTGTGACGCGCGCCACGTCCTGCTGATCAACGTCGTAGGGCACGGAACGGTTCCACTCCTGCAGCGCGCGTTCCCAATGGGTGACGGCCTGTTTGAGTTTGCCGGTGCGGGCATAGAGTTCGGCCAGGTGGTCATGCACGGTGGCGTCGTTGGGGTTCTTTTCCGCGGCGCGACGCAGGTTCTGCTCAGCCAGCTCAAGGTTGCCCATCTTAAAGTAGGCCCAGCCAAGAGAATCCAGATAAGCACCGTTCTGCGGTTCCAGTTCCACGGCGCGCTTAATCAGATTGAGGGATTCTTCAAGATGCATGTTGTGATCGGCCATCATGTAGCCCAGATAGTTGAGCGTGCCCGCGCTGCCAGGATCCAGTTGAAGTACCTTGCGGAATGACTGTTCAGCCAAATCGATCTTTTTCTGGCGTTCGTATGTGGCTCCGAGAATAAAGCGCACGTAAACCTGTTCTTCAGGACGCGTGCTCTCTTTGAGCAGGCCATTCAGAATGTCTTCCGCTTCCTGCCAGTGCTTAACGCGCGTGTAAATCTGCGACATGGAGATCAAGGCTTCATGGTCGCCGGGCGATGCTTTCACCACGGACTGCGCCAAGCTGATGCTTTCCTCGGTCTTGCCTTCGTCCGCCAGTTGCTGCGCGAGTGCGAGCTTCAGGTTCTTGTCGTCCGGCAGTTTCTTTACAGCTTCTTGCGCGGTGCGCGTGGCATCGGACCACAACTTCTGGTCGCGATAGTTGTCAATCAATCCGGAGTAGCCGCGGGCGGATTCCGGCGCGCCCAGCTCCACAACCTTGCGGAACGTTTCTTGCGCCAGCTGCGGTTTGCCGGACTGCCGATAAACGTTGCCCAACCGCTCCATGAACAGCGCCATGTTGTGGCGGTCACTTGGTGCGCTGGAACGGGCAATCAGTTTCTGCAGCGCAGCGGCAGCTTCTTCGTACTTGCCCTGGGCTTCCAGCAGGTTGGCTTCGTTGTAGGCGACTTCGAGCGAGTCTTGCTGCATGGACTCGGCCCGTTTCAGGCTTTCCTGCGCGAGATCGAATTTTCCGCTGCGCCGGTAAAGCTCTGAGAGGCGCAAAGGAGCGGTCGCGTCCTGCGGGTCTGCGTCCTGAAGAATCCGGTATTGCTCAATGGCGGCGGCCGTCTGATTGTCATTGGCCAGGTTCTGGGCCAGACCGCGGAGCGCTTCCATGTTGTCTTTGTCCAGGATCAGCGAATGCTGATAGGAGCCAATGGCCGATTTGTAATCTTTTTGCTGTTCGTAGGTATAACCCAGCATGGAGTAGATCTTGCTGGTGCGCTGCGCTTCCGGAACAGCATTCAAAATTTCCGCGGCGTGCTTGTTGTCACCCTGTTCGTTGTACAGGAAAGCCAGGCGCGCCACGGCTTCTTCCGATGTCGGGTCGATTTCCAGCGTCGCCTTCAGCTGTTTTTCCGCGTTGGGCAGGTCTTTGCTCAGGAAATAAAGATGGCCGAGCAGCAGGTGATTGTCCACGCTCCTGGGTTCCAGGCGGACAATGGCTTCATACTGTTCCACCGCGAGTTTCAGGATTTCCGGTGAAGGCGTGCTCTGGCCGTCACCCATGGAGCGCAGATAAATTCGTCCGAGTAATTTGCGCGCCTGCAGGTTGTTAGCATCGCGCTTGATGATTTCCTGCGCTTCCAGAACGGCGTCGCGAATGCGGCCGGTGCGGGCATACATTTCCGCCAGTCCGGCATTCAGGAATTCTGAAGCTGGGTCGTTTTCAATGGCCAGCTTGTATTCTTCAATCGCTTTGTTGGCGTACTCGGAGCGGTTGTACATCGCCATCATCTCTTCGTACATGTGAGCGAGTGAGTAGTGGTAATACGAAGCTGCGTGGTCCACCTTGCGGGCCGCTTCCGGCATGCCCGGAGTAGCCGGCTTATTCGATGGCTGCTGTGGTGAGGCGGATGGCTTGGCAGTTGGCGACTTGGCTTGCGCCACAGCCGTCTGGTGTACAGCCGAAAGGCAAAGAATGAGGGCGCCAAAAACAATAAGCAGGCGTTTGCTGGAATTCATAAGGCTGGGATTCATAAGGAAAGACCGAAAATACTGTCCCTTCATTGGATGCGGCGGAAGCTGCCAGGAGTCAACCCGTTTCCCTAATTCTAGCCCGGGTTGACCCCGCTTTCGTAGCAGATAACAAATCTTTACTAGTGACGGAAGTGACGTACCCCGGTGAGCACCATGGCCAGCCCCAGACGATTGGCTGCGTCAATTACTTCCTGGTCGCGCACCGAGCCGCCCGGTTGGATGATGGCCGTAGCGCCGGCCCGGGCGATTTCTTCCACTCCGTCCGGGAAAGGAAAAAACGCGTCGGAAGCGGCGACTGTACCCTTCACAGGTAAGATCGCTTTCATCGCCCCAATCTTGCAGGAATCCACGCGGGACATCTGTCCGGCGCCCACGCCCACACTCTGGCCATCGCGGGCATAAAC
>Ga0209069_10000241_pt1 | contig 23360 bp, 24 predicted proteins | sample Str013_2_FD_187202 | JGI IMG/M metagenome (GOLD analysis project Ga0209069, IMG submission 187202) | Freshwater sediment microbial communities in response to fracking from Pennsylvania, USA - Straight Creek_MetaG_SC_2013 (SPAdes) (version 2) | ecosystem: Environmental > Aquatic > Freshwater >...
ACCGCGCGGGGGCTCGGCTCGGACCGCGCGCGGTACGGGCCGTCGAGCGGATCGGACCTTACGAGCACGTGCTCAAAATAGCGCCGATGGGTGAGGCCCGCATCGCCGATATTGGCGACGTGCCGTTCCGCAGCCGTTTCAGCCTGCAATCCTGCCACGAGGACATCGAGGCGCACGTTGCCCGGCTCGTTGCGGCCGGCATCGTGCCGTTGTCGGTCGGCGGCGACCATTCGATCAGCTATCCGATCCTGCGCGCGCTCGGCGCCGGGCGCAGGGTCGGGATGGTTCACATCGACGCCCATTGTGATACCGGCGGCATCTACGAGGGCTCCAAGTTTCACCACGGCGGCCCGTTCCGGCAGGCGGTGCTCGACGGCGTGCTCGATCCCGAGCGCACCATCCAGATCGGCATCCGCGGCGGCGCGGAGTATCTGTGGGAGTTCTCCAAGGCGAGCGGCATGACCGTGCTGCATGCCGAGGAATGTCTCGACCTCGGCATCGACAAAACCATCGCCCTGGCACGGCAGGTCGTGGGGTCGGGCCCGCTCTACGTCTCGTTCGACATCGACAGCCTCGATCCGGGCTTTGCGCCCGGCACCGGCACGCCCGAGGTCGGCGGCCTCGCCCCGCGCGAGGTGCTGCAGCTGCTGCGCGGGCTCAACGGCCTCGACGTGGTTGGCGGCGATGTGGTCGAGGTGGCCCCGCAGTACGATGCGACCACCAATACCGCGCAGGCCGCCGCGCAGATGCTGTTCACGATCCTGTGCCTGGCAACGGTGGCGCTCAGGTCTCGAAACGGTATCCCGCGCCCCGCACCGTCTTGATCGGATCGGTCTTCCAGCCGTTGGACAGCGCCTTGCGCAGCCGGCCAATGTGCACGTCCACCGTGCGCTCGTCGATGTAGACCTCGTTTCCCCATACGCCGTCGAGCAGCTGCTCGCGCGAGAACACGCGGCCGGGCGAGGTCATCAGGAACTCCAGCAGGCGGAAATCAGTCGGGCCGATCTGTACGATCTCGCCATCGCGGCGCACGCTCATCGCATCGCGGTCGAGCTCGATGTCGCCGGCCTTCAGCACACTTGCCGCCAGCGAAGGCTTCACCCGGCGCAGTACGGCGGCGACGCGGGCCACCAGCTCGTGCACGGAGAACGGCTTGACGACGTAATCGTCCGCGCCCGTCATCAGTCCCCTGATACGGTCGCTCTCCTCGCCCCGCGCCGTCAGCATGATCACCGGCAACCGCTGTGTCTCCGGCCGCTGCCTGAGCCAGCGGCAGATCTCGATGCCGGAGACGCCGGGCAGCATCCAGTCGAGCAAGAGCACGTCCGGCAACCGCTCTCGCAGCTGCAATTGCGCCTCGTCGCCGGACTCGACGGCTTCCACCTCGTATCCGGCCGCGGACAGATTGTACCGCAGCAGAGTGACGATGTCCGTCTCGTCCTCCGCGATCAGAACCCGGATCGGCATGCTCGACGCCATGGATCAAGCCTTCATATTCGTTGCGCCGGCGCCGCCCGCTCCGGTCGGCACGCCGCTCGGCATGTCGCCCTTCGGCCGGTCCTGCGCCATGATCTCGCCGGTCACGAGATAGTGGATCGTCTCGGCGATGTTGGTGGCGTGATCGCCGATCCGCTCGAGGTTCTTCGCGCAGAACAACAGATGCGTGCAGTAGCCGATGTTGCGCGGGTCCTCCATCATGTAGGTCAGAAGCTCGCGGAACAGCGAGGTGTTCATCGCGTCGATCTCGTTGTCGGTGCTCCACACCTCCAGCGCCTTTGCCTCGTCCTGCTTCTGATAGGCGCCGATCACGGCCGCCAGCTGCTCGCGCACTCGCTCGCCCATGTGCGCGAGCCCGAGCGCGATGCTCGGCGGCTGGGTCTGTGTGCTGGTCGCAATGACACGCTTGGCGATGTTCTTGGACAGATCGCCGACCCGCTCCAGATCGCTCGCGACCTTGACCGTGGAAATGATCTGCCGCAGATCGGAAGCGACCGGCTGGCGCTTGGCGATGGTGAATACCGCTCGTTCCTCGATCTGGTGCTGCAGGGCATCCACCGCCCGATCGGCCTGGATCACACGATCGGCCAGCTCGACGTTGCGTTCGTTCATGGTGGTCAGGGCATCACCGAGCATCCGGTCGACGAGACCGGCCATGTTCATCACCATGGCGGCCAATTCCTTGAGCTCGGCATCGTAGGAGGCAACGATATGTTGAGGCATGGCTCACTCGCTTTCGTATTGTGCCGGCAATCGTTCGAGAATTACCCGAACCGGCCGGTGACGTAATCGTGGGTGCGCTTGTCGCGCGGCGCCGTGAACACTTTCGAGGTCTCGTCGAACTCGACCAGCTCGCCCAGGTACATGAAGGCGGTATGGTCGGAGACCCGCGCCGCCTGCTGCATGTTGTGCGTCACGATGACGATGGAGTAGTCGGACTTCAGCTCGTCGATCAGCTCCTCGATCTTGGCGGTCGAGATCGGGTCGAGCGCCGAGCACGGCTCATCGAGCAGGATCACCTCCGGCTGCAGGGCGACCGTGCGGGCGATGCAGAGGCGCTGCTGCTGCCCGCCGGACAGCCCGAGACCGCTGGTGGTGAGCTTGTCCTTGACCTCGTTCCACAGGGCAGCGCGGACGAGACAGCCTTCGACGCGGTCGTCCAGCTCGCTTTTCGGCAGGCTTTCGTAGAGCCGTATCCCGAATGCGATGTTGTCGTAGATCGACATCGGGAACGGCGTCGGCTTCTGGAACACCATGCCGACACGGGCGCGCAGCAAATTGAGATCGGTGCCCGGCGCCAGGATATCCTCGCCATCGAGCAGCACCGCGCCCTCGGCGCGCTGATTGGGATAGAGGTCGTACATCCGGTTCAGCACCCGCAGCAAGGTCGACTTGCCGCAGCCCGAGGGGCCGATGAACGCCGTCACATGCCGGTCGTACAGCGGCACCGATATGTTCTTCAGGGCGAGGTTGTCGCCGTAATAGAACTTCAAATCACGAATCGTGATTTTTTCCGGCATGGTGTTAACGTTGGTTTGAGACGGCACATCGATCGCGGTTGTCAGATTCATTTGGGTGTCCTCGTCGCACCAAGCCAGCGTGCCGTGATGCTGATGGCCAGCACGGCCATGGTAATGATCAACGCTCCGGCCCAGGCGAGGCGCTGCCAGTCGGCATAGGGGCTCAGCGCGAACTGGAATATGACCGCCGGCAGGCTCGCCATCGGCGCGTTGAGGTTCGTGCTCCAGAACTGGTTGTTGAGCGCGGTGAACAGCAACGGAGCCGTTTCTCCACTGATGCGGGCCACCGCCAGCAGCACGCCGGTGATCATGCCCGATTTCGCAGCCGTGTAAGCGATCCGGCGGATGATCAGCGAGCGGGGCATGCCGAGCGCGGCAGCCGCTTCGCGCAGCTGATTGGGAACCAGCAGCAGCATGTCCTCGGTGGTCCGTACCACGATCGGCACGACGATGACGGCCAGCGCGACCGTTCCGGCAAAGGCCGAGAAGTGACCCATCGGCGCCACCATGACGGTATAGACGAACAAGCCGATCACGATCGAGGGCGCGCTCAGCAGGATGTCGTTGATGAAGCGGACCACCGAGGTCAGCCGGCTGTGCCGGCCGTACTCGGCCATGTAGGTGCCGGCGAGAATGCCGATCGGTGTGCCCAGGGCGACTCCCAGGATTGTCATCGCCAGGCTGCCGGCAATGGCATTGAGCAATCCGCCGGAATTGCCGGGCGGCGGCGTCATCTGGGTGAAAACGGCGGGCGACAGGCCAACCAGGCCTTTGACCAGCAGCGTCGTCAGGATGATCACCAGCACTCCGATGCCGAGCAGCGCTGCGCCCAGGCACAGGCCCATGGTGAACGTGCTCAGCCGGCGCCTTGCTCGATAGCGCGTCAGGTTCAAGGCCATGGCTCAGCCTCCAGCCTTCTTTTCCAGCTGCATCAGCATCAGCCGCGCGGCAGCCAGCACAAAGAACGTGATGATGAACAGGATCAGCCCGAGCGCGATCAGCGAGGCGGTGTAGAGATCGCCGACCGCCTCGGTGAACTCGTTGGCGATGGTGGCGGAGATGGTCGTGCCGGGACCAATGATGGAGGCCGAAACCTTGTGCGCGTTGCCGATCACGAACGTCACCGCCATGGTCTCGCCGAGCGCGCGGCCGAGCCCCAGCATGCAGCCGCCGATGACGCCGACGCGAGTGAACGGCATGACGACGTTGCGAACCACCTCCCAGCGGGTGCAGCCAAGGCCATAGGCCGCCTCCTTCAGCATCGGCGGCACCGTATCGAACACATCACGGCTGATCGCGGTGACGAACGGCAGCACCATGATGGCGAGGATCAGGCTCGAGGTCAGCACACCGATGCCATAGGGCGGCCCGGCAAAGATCGAAGACAGCACCGGCACATCGCCAAATACGCGGATCAGCCAGGGCTGCAGCGTCTGCTGCAGCACCGGCGCTAAGATGAACAGGCCCCAGATCCCGTAGATGATGCTGGGAATGCCGGCCAGCAGCTCGATGGCGACGCCGATCGGCCGGCGCAACGACAAGGGGCACAGCTCGGTCAGGAAAATCGCGATGCCGAGGCCGATCGGAACGGCGATCAGCATGGCGATCAGTGACGTTACCAGGGTGCCGACGATCGGCGCCAGCGCGCCGAATCTCTCGGTCACCGGGTTCCAGCTCTGGCTGACGAAGAAGCCAAAGCCGAATGCACGCCAGGCCGGCAGCGATCCGACGAACAGGGACACGAACACCGCGCCAAGGACCACCAGCACGAGCACGGCGGCGGAAAAGGTCACGGTACGGAAAACCGCGTCGCCGCGCCGCAGCCGGCCGAGAACCCGGCTGCGATCGGCCCGGGCGTCAGCCGACATCGCGGTTGACCTCAGCATCGCCGAACCCAGGGCTGTATCGGCCAAGCTCGTTCTCCTCGAACACAACCCAGTTGTACTCGTGACTTGGATAGGCGCCAAGCCGCAGCCCGCGCCTATCCCAAGCATCCCATGATCTTACATCTTTGCGGCGTACACCGGCTTGCCGTCGGCGCCGACGATTTCAGCCCAGCTCTTCTGGATCTGATCGATGACCTTGGCCGGCATCGGAATATAGTCGAGCTCTGCCGCCATCTTATCGCCTTTGGCATAGGCCCAGGCGAAGAACTTCAACGCTTCCGCCGAGGCCGCACCGTCCACCGCCTTCTTGTGCATCAGGATGAAAGTCGGGTTGGTGACCGGCCAGGACGCGGCGCCCGGCTGGTCGGTGAGCACCACGCCGAAGCCCGGCGCGCTCGACCAGTCGGCATTCGCCGCAGCCGCCTGGAACGCCTCCATGCTGGCGTCGACGGTCTTGCCATCCTTGTTGATCATCTTGGTGTGGGCCAGCTTGTTCTGCTTGGCGTAGGCGTACTCGACATAGCCGATCGAGCCCTTGGTCTGCTGAACGTTGTTGGCGACGCCCTCGTTCCCCTTGGCGCCGAGGCCCAGCGGCCATTCGACGGCGGTGTTGGCGCCGACCTTGGCCTTCCAATCCGCGCTGACCTTGGAGAGATAGTCGGTCCACACGAACGTGGTGCCCGAACCGTCGGAGCGATGCACCACGACGATGGCGCTCGAAGGCAGCTTGGCATTCGGGTTCAATTTCTTGATGGCGGCGTCATCCCAGGTCTTCACGGTGCCGAGGAAGATCTTGGCCACCGTATCGCCGTCCAGCACCAGCTGGCCAGGGGCAATACCGTCGAGATTGACTACGGGCACGATGCCGCCCATCACCGCCGGGAACTGCAACAGGCCGTCCTTGGCGAGCTGCTCCCCCTTGAGCGGCATGTCGGAGGCACCGAACGTCACGGTCTTGGCCTGGATCTGCTTGATGCCGCCGCCCGAGCCGATCGACTGATAGTTGAGGCCGTTGCCGGTCTCCTTCTTGTAGGCGTCCGCCCACTTGGCATAGATCGGGTAGGGGAACGTCGCGCCCGCCCCGGAAATATCGGCAGCCCGGCTATCCCTGGCTGCCCCGACGGCTGCCACCGCAACCGCCGTGACTGCCAGCGTCTTGAAAATCCCGCGCATGTTTGACCTCGCTTTGCATCCGCTCGTGATTGCGGCCACTGGCCTCTGTCGCCAGGTCGGCACAATCGACCCTCCGGCATAGATCACGCCTTGATGATATGAATGTGACAATGACTTACTTAGTATTTATGTTCATAAATCTATGTTTTTCTTATGTATATCAAAAAACAAATAAATGAAAATTCTAATAACTTCGTGATTCACGTTGCATAAATGATTTTTTATACGGATATTATTTGGATAAATTCATAAAATCTGACTTTTTTGTGGCTTCGGATACACGCCGGACGTCAAACGTCAGCGTCCGTCCCGGTCTCGACACCGCCGCCCGCTGCCCGCCTTGCAAAACTGTGCTGCCAACGGCCATGCTGGCCGCTTGCTGGTTCCATCATCCAGATAGGTCTGCCATGTCCACCGCGCCGATGTCGACCTTGCGCCCGCCGGCCGACCAGGTGCTCATCGACATCGCCGACTATGTGCTCGGCTACCAAATCGGCAGCCCGCTTGCCTACGAGACCGCGCGGCATTGCCTGATCGACACGCTCGGCTGCGGGCTGGAGGCGCTCATGTATCCGGCCTGCACCAAGCTGCTCGGCCCGATCGTGCCGGGAACCATCGTTCCCAGTGGTGCGAAGGTGCCCGGCACACCCTACCAGCTCGATCCGGTGCACGCCGCGTTCAACATCGGCACCATGATTCGCTGGCTCGACTTCAACGATTGCTGGCTGGCGGCGGAATGGGGGCACCCCTCCGACAACCTCGGCGCCATCCTGGCAGTCGCCGATTGGCTGTCGCGCGCTCGGGTGGCGGCGGGCCGCCCGCCGCTGGTCATGCGCGACGTGCTGACCGCCATGATCAAGGCGCACGAAACTCAGGGTTGCCTGGCCCTCGAGAACTCGTTCAACCGGGTCGGGCTCGATCACGTCATTCTGGTCAAGGTGGCGTCTACCGCGGTGGTGTCGGCGCTGCTCGGGCTCAACCGTGATGAGACCATCAACGCAATCTCGCTGGCCTTCGTCGATGGCCAGGCGCTGCGCACCTATCGGCATGCGCCCAACACCGGCTCGCGCAAGAGCTGGGCGGCGGGCGATGCGACCGCCCGCGGCGTGCGTCTCGCCCTGATCGCCCGCAGCGGCGAGATGGGCTATCCCACCGCCCTCACCGCCAAGACCTGGGGGTTCTACGACGCCAGCTTCAAGGGGCAGCCGTTCAAATTCCAGCGCCCGTATGGCAGCTACGTGATGGAGAACGTGCTGTTCAAGATCTCGTACCCCGCCGAGTTTCACGCGCAAACCGCGGTCGAGGCCGCGATGGTCGTGCGCCGACGGATGCTGGAGAGCGGCCGCAATATCGATGACATAGGCTCGGTGCGTGTCCGCACGCACGAGGCCTGCATCCGCATCATCGACAAGCGCGGGCCGCTCACCAATCCCGCCGACCGCGACCATTGCGTGCAATACATGATCGCCGTCCCGCTGATTTTCGGCCGCCTCACCGCCGCCGACTACGAGGACGGTGTGGCCGCCGATCCGCGTATCGACGCGCTGCGGGCGAGGATAACCTGCACCGAGGATCCCATTTTCACGCGGGACTACCACGACCCCGCCAAGCGCTCGATCGCCAACGCCGTGCTGGTGGACTTTCAGGACGGAACCCAGCTCGACGAGGTGGTGGTCGAATACCCGATCGGGCACATGCGGCGGCGCAGCGAGGGCATTCCCCTGCTCGAGGCGAAGTTCCGTACGAACCTCGCCCGCCGTTTCGGGGCTGAGCAGCAACGGCGCATTCTCGAGGTTTCCCTCGAGCCGCTGCGGCTGGAGGCGATGCCGGTCCACCAATACGTCGATCTCTATGTGATCTGAGCAGCTGAATTTTGTCCGCCTGCTTGCAGCGATCCAGGGCAATTCAATTCAGCGTCTCACCCGTCGGCTACCGACCCCTCATCCGCCCCTCCGGGGCACCTTCTCCCGAGGGAGAAGGAAGAGGGGCGCATCGCGAGTGACGACCGCTCTTTTTTCCTCTCCCTTGGGAGAGGATGTCGCGGCAGCGACAGGTGAGGGGAGCTGACGGTTGCGCCGGATGAATTGAACCGCCCTGTACAGCGATCTGAGCGCTGCGGACATGGGCTGCGGACACGGGCTTGCCGATGCAGATCAGAGGACCTACCATCCCCTCACAAACACAAAAGTTCGGACGCCGGAGGGAGCCCAGATGAAATCCATGCTTCGCATCGCACTCTGGCTTGCCGTATGTGCGTTCGCCAACGCCGCCCTCGCCGACACCTATCCCGACAAGCCGGTCAAGATCATCGCGCCGTTCGCACCGGGCGGTCCGACCGACTTCATCGCCCGTGTGCTTGCCGACAAGCTTTCGACCGCGCTCGGCAAACAGTTCTTCGTCGCCAACCAGGCCGGCGCCAGCGGCAACATCGGCACCGGCATGGCGGCCACCTCGCCGGCCGATGGCTACACGCTGGTCATCTCCAGCACCGGCTTCATGATGAATCCGCTGCTGTTCGACAAGGTGCCGTACGATGCGGTGAAGGATTTCGCGCCGATCTCGCTGATCGCCAGCTCTGCCAATGTGCTCACGATCACGCCGTCCGTACCGGCGAAAACCGTCAAGGAGCTGGTGGCGCTGATCAAGGCGAGCCCCGGCAAATACAGTTTCGCCTCACCCGGCATCGGCAGCACGCCGCACCTCGCCGCCGATCTGCTGCGCGTCTCACAAGGGCTCGATATCGTGGCGGTGGTGTTCGGTGGCGCGGGGCCGGCCATCCAGTCGACCATCGGCGGTCACACGCCACTGGCGTTCTCGGCGCTCGGGCCCGCCGTCCCGCAGGTCAAGGCCGGATTGCTGAGGGCGCTTGCCGTCACCAGCAACAAGCGCGCACCGGTGCTGCCCGATGTCCCGACCATGGCGGAGGCGGGCTATCCGGGCCAGGAGTCGTTCACGCTCACCGGCATCCTGGCGCCCGCCGGCACGCCCAAGGAGATCGTGACGCGGCTCCACGCCGAGATCGCGAAGCTGGTGGCGACGCCCGAGGTGCGCGAGCGCTTCGATGCGCAGGGCTTCGATCCGGTCGCCAGTACCCCCGAGGAGTTCGCCGCCCGCATCACGTTCGAGATGGAGAAGTGGGGCAAGATCATCAAGGACGCGGGCATCAAGCCCATCACGTCGAAGTAGAGGGGATGGCCCTGCGCAATTGAGTTCATCACCCTTCGTTTGTCATGGCCAGGCCTCTGGTCCGGGCCATCCAGTAGTCCTGAACGGCTCAGGATTACTGGATACCCCGGATGCTGGCGCACCGGGGTATGACAACGCTTGAGTGGAATGGCCCTCGGGGATGGGCCAGGAGGTGATGGGCGAGCGACGTGCCTCGCGACGCCCCATCGATCAGATCACCACCAGGTTTCCCGAGCCTGCGCCCCTGACCGCCGCCGCGGCGACGCCCCGGTCGAAGGTCACCAGCCGCCCGCCGTGCTTCACGGCCAGCGCCAGCAGATAGACATCGGTGATCTGTTTGGGGCCGGTGATCCGTGCCTGGTCGAAGACGGCGGCATCGGTCAGCGAGATGTCCTCCGCCCAGAACTCGTGGCCGGGCATGGCCACCTGGCGCGATAACGTGGATAGCGCTCTCGCCGGCGGGAACGGATTGGTATAGCTGGGGGAGGTTGCGATCCGCACGAACCCATTTTGAGTGATCGGGCACGACGCCCAACCCTGCGCGCGATTTTGACCCCACCAACCCGTTGCCCTGTCATGGTGCACGTGGTCTGGATCGAAGAGCGCCAGCAGCACGTTGACATCCAGCAAGGCCCGCACGGGTTCAGCCTTCCGTCTTGATGCCGGCGTCATCGAGATCGGCTTCCTCGATCAGCCGGTCGATCTGCTCCTTGGTTACGATGCCGCCGCGCGACGGGAGCACGATCCAACCGTCCCTGACCTCTAGCTTGGACACGTCGAACACCTCGCCGTGAGGAGCGGTCCCGGTCAACGCCCTGCGCGCCAGCTCCGAGAGCACCTGACCAGCCGTCTTGCGTTCTGCACGCGCCAGCTCCTTGGCGGCCTGCAAGACGTCATCGTCGATGTCGAGGGTGGTGCGCATGCAGCTGATGATAAAGCATCAGATGGGGGGAGGCAAGTCAGTGGTCTACGTACAGTCAGTGGTCTCGGTCAGCGGTCTCGGTGTGGCACGAACCAAAACTTCGTCAGGACCGCGGAAGTGTGTGCCACGCGCAACACCCTGTCTCCTAACCTCACGGTCCACCTGTCCCCGCCCGCAGGGCCAGCGGCCAAGGGCCGCCGGGCCAAGGCCCGCCCCCGCGGAGGGCCAGGGTGCTCCGGCGCGCCGGACCGCCCGATGCGGCCCGCGAGCGACTACAACGGTATATTATCGTGCTTCTTCCAGGGGTTTTCCGCCGTCTTGTTGCGCAGCATGTTGAGCGCGCGGCAGATGCGGCGGCGGGTGCCGTGGGGGAGGATCACCTCGTCGATGTAGCCGCGCTCGGCGGCGATGAAGGGATTGGCGAAGCGCTCTTTGTACTCGGCGATGCGCTTCTCGATCTTGGCGGGGTCGGACAGCTCGGAGCGGTAGAGGATTTCCGCCGCGCCCTTGGCACCCATCACCGCGATCTCGGCCGTCGGCCAGGCGTAGTTGACGTCGGCGCGGATGTGCTTGGAGCTCATCACGTCGTAGGCGCCGCCGTAGGCTTTTCGCGTGATGACCGTGACTTTCGGCACCGTCGCCTCCGAATAGGCGAACAGCAGCTTGGCGCCGTGCTTGATGAGGCCGCCGTACTCCTGCGCGGTGCCCGGCAGGAAGCCCGGCACGTCGACGAAGGTGACGATCGGGATCGAGAAACAGTCGCAGAAGCGCACGAACCGCGCCGCCTTTCGGGAGGCATCCGAATCGAGCACGCCCGCCAGCACCATCGGCTGGTTGGCGACGAAGCCCACGGTGCGCCCCTCCATGCGGCCGAAGCCGGTGACGATGTTGCGCGCGAACGCCTCCTGGATCTCGAGGAAATCGCCCTCGTCGGCGACCTTGTGGATCAGCTCCTTGATGTCGTAGGGCTTGTTCGGATTGTCGGGGATCAGCGTGTCGAGCGAGCGGTCGTCGCGGTCGGGGCTGTCGCGGGTCGGCAGCACCGGCACGCCCGCCTTGTTGTTGGCGGGCAGGAAGTCCATCAGCCGCCGCATCTGCAACAGGCACTCGACGTCGTTCTCGTAGGCGTGGTCGGCGATCGAGGACTTGGTGGTGTGCACGCGCGCGCCGCCCAGCTCCTCGGCGGTCACGGTCTCGTTGGTGACGGTCTTCACCACATCGGGGCCGGTCACGAACATGTAGCTCGTGTCCTTCACCATGAAGATGAAGTCGGTCATCGCCGGCGAATAGACATCGCCGCCCGCGCACGGGCCCATGATCACCGAGATCTGCGGGATCACGCCCGAGGCGAGCACGTTCCTGAGGAACACCTCGCCATAGCCGCCGAGCGCGGCGACGCCCTCCTGGATGCGCGCGCCGCCGGCATCGAACAGCCCGATGATGGGGGCCCGGTTCTGCAGCGCCATGTCCTGGATCTTGATGATCTTCCTGGCGTGGGTTTCCGAAAGCGAGCCGCCGAACACCGTGAAATCCTTGGCGAACACGTAGACGACGCGGCCGTTGATGGTGCCCCAGCCGGTGACCACGCCATCGCCCGGCATGCGGGTCTTTTCCATGCCGAAGTCGGTGCAGCGGTGCTCGACGTACATGTCGAACTCTTCGAACGAGTTCTGGTCCATCAGCAGCTCGATGCGCTCGCGCGCGGTGAGCTTGCCGCGCTTGTGCTGGGCGGCAATCCGCGCTTCCCCGCCGCCGAGGCGCGCTTCACCGCGCCGCCGCTCGAGCTCCGCCAGCACTTCCTTCATCTGGATGTCCCCGTCCTCGGTTCACGCCATGGGCCGCATGCTCATTAGCATGCGCGAGGGCGCCCGCAAACGCCGGCCATGGCTTCCCGTCACGGCTTCTTGGCCCCGTCCGCGATCGGCGTGACCTTGGCTGCGCGCACTGCGCGGGTGGCGCCATAGTGTCCGACACCGACCGCCGCCGCCACCGCGATGCCGGCCGTCCAGGTCAGGAACCAGCGCAGGCCGTTGGGCAGAAACCCGTCGCGGACCAGCTCGTTCAGCGTAAACAGCAGCGCGAAGAAGCACGTGCCCATGAGCACCTCGAGCAGAAACAGCAGCCCCATGGTCTCGTGCGAGGCATTGCCGAGCTTGTGCGCCCGCTGGCGCTGCCAATAATGGAACAAGGACAGCACCGCTGCGATCATCAGTCCCGCAATCAAGCTCCATTTGGCGATGCCTTGCCAGCCAGCCGTCATCTGGGTCTCCCGCGGATTGGATGGGTTGCGATTAGTCAGGCGGCGAAGCTAGCATGGAGGCCGTGGCAGCGGAATATGATGTGGATAATTGCGGCGTAGCAAGGCAGCATTGCGAGCTGAGTGGGGTATGTGAGGCTTGCTGGATCGGCAGGCCGGCGTTTCGCGTCGACGCGCCGCGCACCCGAAGCCGCACACCGCGATTTTGTCAGGGTTTCCAATGGCGAAGAATGTGTTCCTGAACTACCGCCGGGAGGACAGCTCCGGCTCGTCCGGCCGCATCTTCGATCAACTGTCGCAGAAGCTCAAAGGCGTGAAAATCTTCATGGACGTGAACGCCCTGGAGCCGGGCGTGGATTTTGGCCATGCACTCAACGATCAACTTGCCGGCTGCGATTATTTCATTGCGGTCGTCGGTCCCAACTGGATCGGCGCGCGGTCAGCGGATGGACGCCGAAGGCTGGATGACCCCAAGGACTACGTGCGCCTCGAGATCGAAGCGGCGTTGGAGCGCGGGATCCGCGTGGTGCCGGTGCTCGTGGACGGGGCCCAGATGCCGCAGCCCGATGAATTGCCGCAAACGCTCAGGCCGTTCTGCATGCGCAACGCGGTGGTGGTGGCCCATCATAAATTTGCCGGCGATGTTGCCGATCTGGCCGGCGCCATCATGCGCAACCTGGGATTGGAGGCACAAACCAGCCGCGCCGATGGACCGCGCCATTCCGCTCCCTCCTGGGCGGACATTGTCCTGTCATTCCAGGGGCGTTTGAGCCGAAAGGCGTTTTGGGCGTGGAATGCCGCTCTCCTCCCGATCGTGCTGATCCTGCAGCAATTGCTGCTTCTGGTCATTGGCGGCTCGCTCGCCGATTTTTTCACCGCCGACCATCAGCCGGTCCCTTTGCAGTATCATTTGATCACGCAGATCGGCACGCTCCCGGTTTGGTGGTGCTTCCTCGCGTTGACGGCGAAACGGCTTCACGATTTCAATGCAGGCTGGGGATTCCTCGCAGCTTTTATAGGGTTGTCGGTGGTATTTCTTGGCGGCGTGTTCCTTGACTCGATTTTGTACGTCGATGAGAGCCGCAGGGAAACAAAAGATGTTATTATGTTTCATGGCTTGGTGAGCGGCGTGGCAATTTTATACTCGGCTATCTGGATCGCCATAGGATGCGTACCGGGCACACCGGGTCCGAACCGTTACGGCCCCGATTAAAAACGTCACCTGGCTTTGGGCTTCAGAAATGATCGTAGCCGGTCCGCGGCAGGCTGACCGGCTCGCCGTTGGGGCCCTCCACGAGCAGCGCCTGACCGGCGGTGACCTCGCCGATCGCGGTGGTGGGCACGTCCAGCCCCTGCGTGGCCGCCAGGAACGCGCGGACCTTGATCGGCGGCACGGCGATCAGCAGCTCGTAGTCGTCGCCGCCGGCCAGCACCTTCTCCAGCCACATCGCCTCCGCCGAAACCACCCGGCTGACGGCGGCCGAAACCGGCAGGTCGCTGGCGCGGATGCGCGCGCCGACGCCGGAGGCGGCACACATCCGCCCGCAGTCCTTGACGAGCCCATCCGACAGATCCATGGCGGCGGAGGCATAGGCCCTGAGCGCGGGCGTCAGCGCCAGCCGCGGCACCGGCCGCAGGTAACGCGACTGTGCGTGCGCCACCTGCTCGGCGGTCAGCTGCCAGCGCTTCGCCACGGACGCATCGCGCCGCAGCGCCAGGCCGAGCGCGGCATCGCCGAGCGTGCCGGTCACGAACAGCTGATCGCCGGGCTTGGCCATGCCGCGCCGCACCATCTGCCCGATCGGCACGCTTCCGATCGCGGTTATGTTGATCGCCATCGGCCCCGGCCGCCGATCCGTGTCGCCGCCGATCAGCTGGCAGCCGAACTGGTCCTGGGCGATGCGCAGACCGTCGGCGAATTGCGCCAGCCACGCCTTTTGCGGCGGCTGCGGGAAGGCCAGTGCCAGCAGATAGGCGAGCGGGCGCGCGCCCTTGGCGGCGAGGTCGGAGATGTTGACCGCGAGCGCCTTCCAGGCGATGTCGGCGGCGGCATCATTGGCGAAGAAGTGCACGCCTTCCGCGATGGCATCGGTCTTGAGCACCAGCTCCTGTCCGGGCTCGGGGGCCAGCACGGCGCAGTCGTCCCTGAGCCCGAACGCGCCGGCAAACCCCCGCGCCAGCGGCTCCAGGAAGCCTTGAATGATGTCTTCCTCGGTCCGTATCAATGCGTCGCTCATGTGGCTCGTGAGGTGGTTGGGTGGTGAGGTGGTTGGGTCGTGAGGTCGTGAAGTCGTGAGGCGGGCATCTGCGATGCCCTTCGTGAAGTCGGGGCAATATCGAGCGGCGCTCCGCGCCGCAGTTCTTCTTTCACGATCTCACGAAGCTGCCGCAAGGCAGCGGCTCACGATCTCACGACTTCACGACCTCTCACGATTTGGCATCGGGAAACTCCCCCGGCCTGAGCTTCTTCGCCAGCTTGTCGAGCACGCCGTTGACGACTTTCGGCTCGTCCCCTTCGAAGAACGCGTGGGCGACCTCGATGTATTCGTTGATCACCACGCGTGCCGGCACTTCGCTGCGCTCGATCAGCTCGAATGCCGCGGCCCTCAGGCAAGCCCTGAGGATGCTGTCGAGCCGCGGCAGCCGCCAGCCCGCCGCCAGCTGCTGGTCGAGAATCGGGTCGATCTCGAGCTGCCGGCGCACCACCCCGTGCAGCAGCTCGCCGAAAAACAACGTGTCGGCCTTGGCCAGCGTCCTGTCCTCGAGCACCTCCTCGAACCGGTGCTTGTTGAACTCGGCTACCACCGCGGCAACGTCGGTGCGCGCCAGTTCCATCTGATACAGTGCCTGCACGGCGGCCAACCGCGCCACGCTCCGCTCCGTCGCCTTGGCCTCCTCGCCGCGCTGCTGCTGTCGGATGACCTCGGCCGTCATGTCCTATGCGTCCTCATCGGCGCGGGCGAGGAACTCCCGCTGCACCTCGATCATCCTGAGGCAGGCGCGTGCCGCCGCCCCGCCCTTGCCGTCGCGGCCCCCCTTGGCGCGCTCGACCGCCTGCACCTCTGTGTCGACGGTCAGGATGCCGTTGCCGAGCGGAACCGTGAACCGTGTGGCCTGCTCCATCAGCCAGTGATTGGCATTTTCGCAGACGATATCATAGTGCGCCGTCTCGCCGCGGATGACGCACCCGAGCGCGATGGCGCCGTCGAACAGGGTGTCCTCCAGATCGCCTCCGGCCAGCTCGGCGTCGATGGCGGCCGCCAGCACCTGCGGAATTTCAAGCGCGCCCGGCACCGCCACCCGCTCGTAGGTGACCCCCGCCGCATCGAGCACCTCGAGCGCGCCCCGCACCAACTCTTCGGCTATGGCCTCGTAAAATCGGGCCTCGATGATGAGCACGTGCGCGCCCTTCACCGAGCCGATGACGCCGCCGCCCGACCCTGGTCCAGCCATTCAGTTTGTCCCGCGAATAAATCCAAATTTATGCGATGGGTTTCAATCCCACGATCTTGAGACCGAAGCCTTCGAGCCCGACGTAGCGCTGCGCCGGGGAGTTGGTCAACAACTGCATGTCGCGGACCCCGAGGTCGAGCAGGATCTGCGAGCCGATGCCGATCTCCACCAGCCGCTTCTCGTCGGGGCCTGCCGCCGCGCCCGGCTTGGCTCCGCGGTGCGCGATCCAGTCGGACACCGACTTGGCCCGCAGGTCCCGGATCAGCACCAGCACCCCGCGCTCCGCCTCCGCGATCGCCTCCAGCGATTTCTGGATGAGGGCGCTGCGCTTCTCCTCCGTCTCCATGCCGACGAGATCGGCGAGCGCATTTGCGGCATGCACGCGCACCAGCACGGGACCGGGCTTGCTCAGGTCCCCCTTCACCAGCGCCAGGTGCTCGCCCGGCTCCACCGTCGTCTCGTAGACGTGCAGATCGAAGGTGCCGCCGAACGCGCTGTCGACACGGGTGCGGGTGACATGCCGCACGATCCTGTCGTTCTTGAGGCGGTAGGCGATCAGGTCCTCGATGGTGCCGATCTTGAGGTTGTGGCGCTGCGCGAAGCCGACGAGATCGGGCAGCCGCGCCATGGTGCCGTCGTCGTTCATGATCTCGCAGATCACACCGGCCGGATAAAGCCCGGCGAGGCGGGCGAGATCGACCGAGGCCTCGGTATGGCCGGCGCGCACCAGCACGCCCCCTTCGCGGGCGATCAGCGGGAAGACGTGGCCGGGCGAGACGATGTCGTCGGCCGACTTGGTGGCATCGATGGCGGTGGCGATGGTGCGGGCCCGGTCGTGGGCGGAGATGCCGGTGGAGATGCCCTCGCGCGCCTCGATCGAGACGGTGAACGCGGTGCGGTTGCGCGCCTTGTTGTCGCGCGTCATGTACTCGAGCCGCAGCTCGTCGGCGCGCGTCTTGGTGAGCGAGAGGCAGATGAGGCCGCGGCCGTGCTTGGCCATGAAGTTGATGGCGTCGGGCGTTGCCATCTGCGCGGGAATGACGAGATCGCCCTCGTTCTCGCGGTTCTCCGCATCGGTCAGGATCACCATCCGCCCGTTGCGCAGATCCTCCAGAATCTCGGGCGTCGAGGACAGAAATCCCTTGCCCAGGTCGAACGATTTGAGGCTGTCCTTGGCTTCCTGCATCACCGGCGAACCTCCAGCAGCCGCGCCACGTGCCGCGCCAGCATGTCGACCTCGATATTGACGCGATCCCCGGGATTTTTCGTGCCCCACGTCGTCACCGTCAGGGTATGCGGGATGAGATTGACGCCGAACCGGCTGCCGCCGACCTCGTTGACGGTGAGCGAGGTGCCGTCGAGCGCCACCGAGCCTTTCACGGCGATCAGCGGGGCCAGCGCGTCAGGCACCTCCAGCGTGAAGCGCCGCGAATCGCCATCTGCGCGGATTTCGCGGATAATTGCAACCCCGTCGACGTGCCCCGACACGATGTGGCCGCCGAGCTCGTCGCCGATCTTCAGCGGCCGCTCCAGATTGATCCGCCGCCCCTCCTGCCAGTCGCCGAGCGTGGTCTTCGACAGAGTTTCGTTCGAGACATCGACGGTGTAGCGGCAGCCGGCCGCGGCGGCTTCAAGGCTCGTCACCGTCAGGCAGCAGCCGTCGTGCGCGATCGAGGCGCCGAGCGTGAGGCCTGCCGCATCGTAGCCGGCTGCGACCGTGAACCGGCCGCCCGCCGCCGTCAGCGTTCGCCCGGCCACGCGGCCGACGTCGGTGATGATGCCCGTGAACATGTGAAACCCGGAAAAATTGGCAGCGTCGCGCCACAACCTAAGCAGGTTTATCCGCCCTGGCCAGTCTCGGCGCGACAGACCCCTCATCCGCCCCTCCGGGGCACCTTCTCCCAAGGGAGAAGGAAGAAAGCGAGGGCGCAGCGCACATCGCGACCCGCTCTTTTTTCCTCTCCCGTCCAAGCGGAGCTTGGCTACGCCAAGACGGAGAGGATGTCGCGGCAGCGACAGGTGAGGGGGCCTACAGTTGCGGCGGTTGCATGAGGCGGTTCAACGCCTGCGCCACCAATCCCGGGTCCGCTCACCGAAGGATCGGGGTCGCAACAGGCCGATGATCAGGAGCAGGAGGACGGCCCCGCCGAATGCGACGACACCCAGATCGAGCCAAGGGTTGCCGAGATGGACCGTCATGTGGAAGACTCGCACGAGATATTGGCCAAACAGGGCGCCGACGAGTCCGACCACCACGTCGCCGATCACCCCATAGCCGCTGCCGCGCATGACCAGCCCCGCTAGCCATCCCGCAATTCCGCCGACAATCAACAGAACCAGCCACGACTGTCCGCTCATGATATCCCTCCCTGAAAGTTCGCCCTTCGCACGCGCCAACTGATAGTAACGCGCACCGGCGTGGTCGGGTTCCGATCGAGGCCCACAGCGCACCTCACCGGCCTTGCGGCCCATGCCCCGCATGATCGACGACGACACCGCGTGCTCCGGCCTGCAGCCGCGCGGCAAGGTCGGCAGGAATCGGCCGCTTCTGCCAGCTGGCGGCATCGACCAGCACATTGACGGTCTCGGCGGTGAGAAACGGCTCGCTCTCGCCCCGCTTGCGGAACGCGAAGGCGAGCGTGAACGAGGTGCGCCCGAGCGCCTTGCTCCTCACCTCGATCTCCAGCACGTCGTCGAACCGCGCCGGGCCCTTCCATTCAATCAGCAGCTTGACGAGCTGGTACTCGAAGTTGCCGTTGGTCAGATCGGCAGGGTCGGGCAGCGCGGCCTTGAGGAATTCCGAGCCGGCAATATCGACGTACTCGCCGTAGCGGGGATTGTAGACCACCTTCTGCATGTCGACCTCGCCGTAGCGCACGCGCAGGTAGTAGCGGAACGGCCGGGAGCTCTCGGTCATGGGGCGCTCGCTGATGGGCAGTGGCGGGTATGGCGAAGCACCCTCAAGCGGTCGGCGCCGACCGGCCGATCCTCGGTGAGGCGCCAGATCGCCCGATCGGAGAATTCATCGAGGCCGCGATCGAGGAGCGGGAGGCGGCCGGCCTCGCCGACCGGTGCGGCACCCTGAAAGACCACGACCTCGTCGACGAGCCCCGCGTCGAGGAACGATCGCCACACGTGCGGGCCGCCTTCGACGAGCAGGCGGGTGATGCTGCGCCCGGCGAGCAGCTGCAGCACCCTGTCGATGGCCAACAGCTCCCCGCCGCCGGCAGACTCTGCATCGAGCACGATCACGCCGAGTGGCTCCAGAGCGTTGCGGGCGTCCGCCGGCGCCTCCGCATCCGCGATGACCAGGACCGGGGTCGCTCGCGCGGACCGGGCCAGTTTCGAGCCGAGCGGCAATCTCAACCGGCGGTCCAGCACCACCCGCGGCGGCGACCGCGCCTCCAGCCCCGGCAGCCGGCGGGTCAGCTCGGGATCATCGGCGCGCACGGTGCCGATGCCGACCAGGATCGCGTCCGACTGCGCCCTCAGCAGATGGCCGCGTGCGCGCGCCTCGGGTCCGGTGACCCAGACAGGTTGGCCAGTGCCGGCGGCAATCCGGCCGTCGGCGGACACCGCCAGCTTCAGCTGCACGAACGGGCGGCGCCCGCTGACACGCAGGATGTGCCCGAGCGTGATCCACCGCGCCTCCCCGGCGCCGACACCTTCGACCACCTGGATGCCCGCAGCCCGCAATCGCGCGAGCCCCTGCCCGGCCACCAGCGGATTGGGATCGGAGATGGCGGAGACCACGCGGCCGATGCCGGCTTGGATGATCGCATCGGCGCACGGTGGGGTCTGTCCCTGGTGTGCGCAGGGCTCGAGCGAGACGTAGAGCGTGGCGCCTCGGGTCCGATCGCCGGCGAGCCGCAGCGCCTCGGTCTCGGCATGGGGTCGGCCGCCCGGCCGCGTCGAGGCGCGCGCCAGCACCTCGTTGGTCGCGGGATCGACGAGCACCGCGCCGACCGACGGATTTGGCGCGGTGCACCCAAGCCCGCGCCGCGCCATCATGAGCGCGATGCGCATGAAGCCGGCATCCGCGTCTGGCTCGCAGGCGCGCGTCATGGTGCGACCTATCCTCGCGGCTTTGGCGGTGCGGGGCCGGCGGCCGCCGGATGCGGCTCGTCGTCCTTGGCGATCTCGACCAGCACCTCCTGGAAATCGGCGGCCTCGCGGAAATCGCGGTAGACCGAGGCAAAGCGCACGTAGGCGACGGGGTCGAGGCCCTTCAAGCCTTCCATGACGAGCTCGCCGATGAACTTGGCCGGGATATCCCCCTCGGCCTGCCCCTCGAGCTGGCGCACGATGCCGTTGATCATGCGCTCGATCCGCTCCGGCTCCACCGTGCGCTTGCGCAGCGCCACCTCGACCGAGCGCACCAGCTTGTCGCGCTCGAACGGCACGCGGCGGCCGGAGCGCTTGACGACGATCAGCTCACGCAATTGCACCCGCTCGAACGTGGTGAACCGCCCGCCGCAGTCGGGGCACACGCGGCGGCGCCGGATCGCCGCGTTCTCCTCGGTCGGACGGCTGTCCTTCACCTGCGATTCGGTGGAGCTGCAATAGGGACAGCGCATCAGTTGGGCTTTCTAAATACCGGACAATTCCCTCTCCCCGTTTTGACGGGGAGAGGGCCAGGGTGAGGGGCGGCAACGAGCCGCAAGCTCACCGCCCCAAGCTTTTCACTTTGGTCCGCCCCTCACCCTACCCCTCTCCCCGTTCGTGAAGTACGAACGGGGAGAGGGAGAGCCAGATGCGCAATCACCCATAAATCGGAAACCGCTCGCAGAGCGCCATCGCCTCGCCCTTCACCTTGGCCTCGATCTTGCCGTTGCCAGTCTCGCCATGCTTGGCCAGCCCGTCCAGAACCTCGACGATCATCCGCCCGATATCGCGGAATTCGGCGACGCCGAACCCGCGCGTTGTCCCGGCCGGAGAGCCGAGACGGATGCCGGAGGTGATGGTCGGCTTCTCGGTGTCGAACGGCACGCCGTTCTTGTTGCAGGTGATGTGGGCGCGGCCGAGCGCGGCCTCGGCGATCTTGCCGTTGAGTTTCCTGGGCCGCAGATCGACCAGGATCAGGTGCGTGTCGGTGCCGCCCGAGACGAGGTCGAAGCCGGCGGCATTGATGACCTCGCCCATCGCCTTGGCGTTCTCCACCACCGCCTTCGCATAGCCCTTGAACTCGGGGCGCAGCGCTTCGCCGAACGCCACCGCCTTGGCAGCGATGATGTGCATCAGCGGCCCGCCCTGGATGCCCGGGAAGATCGCCGAGTTGATCTTCTTGGCGAGCTCCTCGTCATTGGTCAGGATCATGCCGCCGCGGGGGCCGCGCAGCGTCTTGTGCGTGGTGGTGGTGACGACGTGGGCGTGCGGGAAGGGGCTCGGATGCGCGCCGCCGGCGACCAGCCCGGCGAAGTGCGCCATGTCCACCATCAGGTAGGCGCCGACCTCCTCCGCGATCGCGCGGAACTTGGCGAAATCGATCTGGCGGGGATAGGCCGAGCCGCCGGCGATGATGAGCTTGGGCTTGTGCTCGCGCGCGAGTCGGGCGACGTCCTCGAAGTCGATGCGCTGGTCCTGGCGGAGCACCATGTACGATACCGCCTTGAACCATTTGCCGGACTGGTTGACCGGGCTGCCGTGGGTCAGATGCCCGCCGGCGGCGAGGCTGAGCCCGAGGATGGTATCGCCCGGCTTGGCCAGCGCCATGAACACGCCCTGGTTGGCCTGGCTGCCCGAGTTGGGCTGCACGTTGGCAAAGCCACAACCGAACAGTTGCTTAGCGCGGTCGATGGCGAGTTGCTCGGCGATGTCGACGTACTGGCAGCCGCCGTAATAGCGCTTGCCGGGATAGCCTTCCGCGTACTTGTTGGTGAGCACGCTGCCGGCGGCCTCCAGCACCGCCCGCGAGACGATGTTCTCCGAAGCGATCAGCTCGATCTCCTGGCGCTGACGGCCGAGCTCCTTGGCCACGGCCGCGGCGAGCTCGCTATCGGCCTCGGCGAGGGAGGCCCCGAAGAAGGCGGCGGCGTGCGCGCCCGAGGGCGCCTGGTTCATGCTCATAGGCTGACTTTCGAGGTTGCGGGTCGGTCGGCAGGCATCGCCGCTCCCGTCCGAGGCGATCGGACCGGCGGCGGGGCGAGCCTTACCATGCCGCTGCGCCGGCAAACAAGCCGTGGCGGCGGCGTTGCCGCCAAAGCGAATTTCAAGGGTGCACCCCAGCTGTCGGCCCGGCATTTATTGCCGGGACCAGCGAGCCAATGCCTCGAAGCGCTGGAGTTGTCGGATCGCTGGGTCCCTGGGACGCGTTCCGGGTGTCCCTAGCCGGATTGCGCGCCGGTCCCCAGGGCTTTCTCGACCTTTACCGCCTGCAGCATCAGCCCGCCGTGGCTTTCCTGCTCGGTTTCCTCGAGCTTGCGATAGCCCTGCGCCAGATAGAACGGCAGCGCGGGAAGGCTGACGGTTGCGGTCGCCCGGCCATGGCCGGCCTCCAGCAGCCGTGCCTCGGCCCGCCGCAGCAGCGCCGAGCCGACCCCCTTGCGCCGGAAGTCCGGGTCGACGATGAGCGCGCACAGCGCCTCGCCGTTGCGGCATAGGAACGCCACGATGTGCCCGCCGGTCGGCTCCGAGCCCGGCCCGGCCGCCTCGCTCACGACGACCTCGAACGCCGCGTCGCCCTGCATGGCCTGTGCGTAGTGCTCGGCATCACGGCCCGCCGACCCGCCCTCCACGTCCTCGGCGCGTTCGCCGGCGGCGCCGAGCGCCAGGCTCGCCCGGCGGTGCACCTCGGCCAGTGCGGCCGCATCCTCGGCCCGCCCGGGACGCACCCGGAATCCGGCCAGCAACACCTCGCCGCCCTCCGGCTTGCCGAGCTGCTCCCATTCGGCGACCTCCCGGTCGGACAAAAAGCCGCGACCCACCCGGTAGAGGGTGGAGACGGGAGCGGAGGCGACCGCCTTGTCGGTGTAATCGCCGAAATAGTCGTGCAGGCCGTCCATGTTGGCGAGCACGGGATCGGACACCCACAGCTTGCGCAAGGCCTTGTTGCGGATCTCGTCCGGCACGCCGGGCTGCATGAAGCGGGTGTAGTCGGAGGTGAAGTCGAGCGCGTCGAAATCGACATCGGCGAAGGCCGCCCTGGCCTGCTGCAGGGCATCGACCTCGGGTGCGAGCGGAGCCGAGCCGCGCTCGACCTCAGCGCCTTGCGCATCGCCCGCCTCGTCGGCCGCGCCGTCCCGCGGCGCGTCATCCGGGCGAAGCGCCGCCGCCCCGGGTGTCCCGGCCTGCTGCTTGCGGCGCGACCATCGCTGCAGGAACGGCTCGTCGGCTCCGGATCCGCTCATGCGATGCGCCTCACGATCACCGGCTAAGCAGACATTCGTTGGTTACCCCACGAATGTCTGCTTAGATTCTTTGATTTAGCAGGATTTTCACGGAAAACCGCGTGGGCACTTTTCCGAAAT
>Ga0209069_10000242_pt1 | contig 23337 bp, 20 predicted proteins | sample Str013_2_FD_187202 | JGI IMG/M metagenome (GOLD analysis project Ga0209069, IMG submission 187202) | Freshwater sediment microbial communities in response to fracking from Pennsylvania, USA - Straight Creek_MetaG_SC_2013 (SPAdes) (version 2) | ecosystem: Environmental > Aquatic > Freshwater >...
CGCAAGGACGTTCCGCCCGAGGCGCTCGTCGCCGGGATCCGCAACGCAGCAGATTCGTGGGTGTCGTTCCTGCCCGGTGTAGAACCGCCGCTGCGCGACGCCTGCCGCGAGGTCATCGGCCGTTCACCCAAGCCACACAAGCGCGTTCACTTCTGAGAAGTGATCGCGCCACGAGGGTCGTGCAAGTGGGATTGCTCCCCTGCACGACCCTCGTCGGATCGGACTCGTAGCACGGTCAGAGGAGCGGCGAACGGAAACCGCCCCTTGGACTCGTCAGCTTCAGGTGCTACGCGGCGCGCACCGCAAAGCTTGTTTGAAGGCTCCGAACTGGACCGACGCGGCCCTGGCCGATCGTCAGCAGCACCGTCACGGACGGCTTTGATGCTGCGAAGGCGTCGAACGCGTAGGTGATCGTTGGGGTCCGACCCATCTGACCGCCGAGGAACGTCGTGGTCCCGTCAGCCGAGCGCCAGAACCACTCCCACGTGTAGCTGCAGGCAACGCCCGGCGGGCATTCGATGGCCGAGGCGTCGAACGTGACGAGCTCACCGACGATCGGCGACGTCGTGCTCATCGTGAAGCTCGCGTTGACGACAGGTGGCTGCGTCACCGGCGGCTGCGTCACCGGGGGATCGGTCACCGGAGGCGCCGTCACGGGCGGCTCAGTCACTGGAGGCGATGTCGACGGCGGTGCCGTCACCGCAGTATCAGTCACCGGAGGCGCTGTCACCGCGGTATCACTCACCGGAGGCGCCGTCACCGCCGTATCACTCACCGGAGGCGCCGTCACCGCAGTATCGGTCACCGGAGGCGCCGTCACCACTGGCGGAGTTGTCGTCGCCGTGGTGGTAGTCGTGGCGGTAGAGGTGGTCGTCGTGGTGGTCGTCGTAGTGGCGACCGGCGGAGCCGTCGTTGTGGTGGTGGCGGTGCTGCTGTCGACCGGCACGACCGTCGTCGCCGTATCCGGCACGGTGATGTCCGGCAACGAGATGACCGTCGTATCGGGAATGGTGATCACGATCGTGTCGTCCACCGACGACGACGGGGCATCGTCGACCGACGTGCTCGTCGACTCGTCGTCGGCTGTCACTGGGGGCCCGCCGTTCCGGCTACCGCCGTCTCGGGCGTGCGCAATCGACGCCGGTCCGACCATCAGCACCAGCAGTGCCGCCCCCAAAATCCCGCGCTTTTTCATTGCATCCCTTCCAACTTCTTCGACCTCTGAGTATGTAGCCGAATCCTGAACACTTGCAACCGTGCCAGTCCCCCACGAATTGACGGTTTCTTGCCGGCGCGATGAGCCGCTTTCTACGACCTACGTACCACCCCATTAGTCGTAGTCCACCCGCCTAACCTGGTGTCGCGTACTACCACCCGTTACGCGGCAGAGTGCGGGACGCTTGCGCGTCCCGCACTCTGGGGCGGATGCGGGATCCGCCGTTCTTGTCACTGCGCTATCGGCTACGGAGCCAAGATGAAGTCACTCACCGTCACCGTCGCAGCCACGGGGATGCCCAAGAGCCGAATCGTTCCACCACCGATGGTGATCAACGTGCTTCCGCCGGCGGCGTTGGTCTTGCCAACCAAGGTCGAGAAGTTCGCTGCCGTGATTCCCAGCAGAGAAAGGTCGATCTTGTCGGTTCCAACGGCGAAGTCGGTGATCCGGTCGGCACCAAAGCCACCACCGGGGCCGTAGCGGAAGACGTCCGCCCCGGCACCGCCAGTCAGGGTGTCGTTGCCAGCGCCACCAATGATGACATCGGCGACGGCGGAACCAGTGATGTTGTCGGCACCAGCACCACCATCGATGTAGGCGATGTTGGTGAGGACGGTACCGGCGAAGTTGAGGGTGTTGTTGCCGGCCGAACCTTGGATGCCGACACCCCCGAACAGCCCGGCGGTGATGTTCTCGACGCCGTTGATCGCAGTGAGGCCGATCACGGTGCCTGCCGACATCGCCACGATCGTGTCGATGCCAGCACCACCCGCCACCGCATCGAAGCCGTCTCCGGTTCCGTTGAAGCGAATGGTGTCATCACCGGCTCCGGTGTTGATGGTGTCGTCGCCGGCGTCGCCAGAGACGTCGTCGTTGCCGGCTCCAGTGGTGAGGCTGTCGTTGCTGGCACCGCCGGCGTAGACGTCGTCGCCACCAGTACCAGTCAGCGTGTTGACACCGGAGTTGTCATCGCCGACGCCGGGGAACAAGTCACCGACGACGGAGGTGGTTCCAGCCGACGTCACCGTCTGCGTCGTGCCATGCAGGTCGACGAACCTCGCCACCACCCGCAAGCGCCGGTTTGTCTGCGCCTGGAGCGGAGTGAAGCTCGCCGCCGTTGCCCCCGCGATGTTCACGAAGGCACCGCCTCCACCAACGCTGTTCGCCTGCCACTGGTAGGTGAACGCAGCCGGATCGGCGGGCACACCGTCAGCATCGGCGATCGTGCCTGCCGATGCGGTCACTGCGGAGCCCTCGGTCGGCGTTTGGTCACTGATCGCCGGCGTCCCTGTGGGGGCGCTGTTGACCACGACCGTGCCGTTCAAGGACACCGCCGTCGGCGACGTTGCCGCGTCGCTGACGATCGTCAGCGTTGCGACTCGGGCACCGGCTGGAGCAACCGAGGTGAAGTTGACGGTGATCGTGCAGGTCCCCGTCGGGATCACGGGCGCCGTGCAGCCGTTGACCGTCGGGAACGCCGCAGCGTTCGCTCCTGTCACGGCCGCGCTCGTGACCGTCAGGTTGGCGGTACCCGAGTTGGTGATCGTGATCGCCTGCGGGCTCACCGGTGCGCCGATTGCTCGCACCAACGTCGCCGGGTTGGCGGTGAGCACGGTCGGTCCGACAGTGATCGCCGGCGCCGCCGGAGCGACGACGATGCCGGTTGCTACCGAGGTGACGTGCTCGTTGAAGCCGAGGTTGTCGGTGAATGAGACAACGACGGTGAGCGGCATGCCGACTTGAGCCGCCGTCGGCGTGAACGACGAGGTCGACGCGCCGGCGATGGCATTGCCGTTCGCCAACCACTGGAAGATGAATGCTGCGTTGATCGTGCCGTCGAGATCGACGATGGTCGACGGGTCGGCGTTGATGGCGATGCCGACGACCGGCGCTGCCAACGTTGCTGGCGCCGTCGTGGTCAGCGTCGGCGCACCGGTGGCCGGGTGGTTGACGAGGAGCACGGGAGCATTGATGACCACTGGCGCCCCGCCATTGGGATCGGGGAACTGCAGCTTCTCGATGTTCCACAGCGTGTCGGTACCATCCGACCGCACCACGGCACCACCGATGGCGCCACCGATGACCGGCGGACGGGCGTCAACAACAGTGACGCTGCCATTGGCGTTAGCCGTGATCGTGTAGCCGGCGAGACCGGCCGGGTTCGTGAACACCGCTGTATCGACGGCGGCCGGCGTCCCCGGTGCGGGGGGCGGGTCGGCGACGATCTCACGGACGATCACGAAGTTGCCCGGGTCGAGCAAACCAGCGAACACCGCCTGTTGCAGGGTCACGTTGAGCGGGCTAGCCAGCCCGAAGTTGTTCCCCGTCAGGTCGCCGTGCTCCATCAGGTCGGTCGTGCCGACCTGCGTGCCCGGATCGGCCGGGTTCGTGCGGACGCTGATGCGCACGTTGAGGTGCTTGTCACCGTCGATGATGTCGTCGCCACCGTTGCCCTGGATGGTGTCGCTACCGGCACCGCCCAAGATGATGTTGCCGGCACCCCACACGAACGGCCCGGCCAGCGGGCAGTGCTGTGAGAACGTGATCGCAGTGACCGCTGCCGTCGGCACCACGCCCGGGTTGCCGGCGACGAGCGCAGGCACGAGGGTCGAGAGACCGGTGATGCGGTCGATGCCCGCCTGATCGAGGGCGTCGCAACCGGTGAACCCAGCACCGCCCGTCGACGTCGGAGTAACCGAGTCGCCGACGATGTGGTCGTCAAACGGCGAGCCAGAGACTGCCTCGGTCTCCTGGTAGCGATCGCGGTTGACCACGGTCTGCAACGGGATGCCGATCAGGCTCAGGTTCAAGTCGACGTCCATCGGGGTCGTGTCGTACTGACCACTGACCCAGTCCCAACCGGCTGCTCCGGCGTTCCGCTCAATGGCCGGGAACGACATCATGATGTCGTCGCCACCTTCGGCGTCGTAGTCGTTCTCGCCGGGCTGGCCGATGAGGACGTCGTTCCCTGGTGCGTTCGGGTCGTCGAAGAACGGAGCGCCGCTATCACCTTGCAGCAGATCCTGGCCGGTTCCGCCTTCGATCCAGTCGTCACCGGAGTCACCGAACACAGCGTCCGCACCTTCGCCGGCGATGACGAAGTCGTTGCCGTCACCAGCAAAGATCTCGTTGTCGTTGGCGCCACCGTTGAGGAAGTCGTTGCCGGTGTCGCCAATGACGATGTCGTTGCCGATGCCGCCATCGATGGCGTCGTTGCCGGGCCCGCCTCGCAGGACGTCAGCGCCCGACGAGTCGGTGATGATGTCGTTGCCATTGCCGCCGAAGACGTTGTCGTCACCGTCGTTGCCCTGAATGACGTCGTTGCCGTCGTTGCCCAAGATGGTGTCGTTGTCGATGCCACCCCAAACCTGATCGGCGCCGGCGGTGCCGTTGTAGACCGATTGGCCATTGATGCCGGACGGGTCGACGGTGTTGCGCGTCCGGTAGCGGACCGAGCCATCGGCCATGCGGATCAACAGCAGGTCCTCACGGCACTGCGAGTTCGGATCGTCCTGAACGTTGTTCGTGTTCGGCAGGATGTTGGCGATGCCAGGGTTGCTGCCGAGTTGGAACTTGCAGTCAGCTGTGCCGAAGGCGTCGGCCTTCAGCGAGGTGGCCGTCGTGTTACGCATCGCCAACTCGGCGAAGGTATTGCCCTCGAGCTGCGTGCGCAGGTTGATGCCCGGCGTGCGGGCGAGGTAGTAGAACCGGTCACCGTCTTGCAGGTTGGAGAGCTGGTTCTCGAAGACGTAGTTGAACGTGCTGCCGAGCAGGCCGCCGAACAGGTTCTGGCGCTCAGCGAGACCACCAACCCAGAGGTCGACCTTGTTGATACCGGTCTCCACGCCGGCCCACGCACCGTTGGCGTTCATGAACGCGAAGGCATCCGTCGGGATGAGCGACGGGTCGGTGCCCATCGGCGGGTCAACGATCAGTGTCGCCGCGGCACGCTTGTCAGCCAGAGTCGTCGCACCCGTGATCGACGGGTGCTGGCCGTAGGCGGCCACGAAGTTGATCAGCGACTCCGGATGCTTCAGCTGCTGACCGAAGTCGATCCAGTTCGCGTACGGCGCAAGCTGGCCATCATTGGTCTTGGCGAAGATCTGCCGACGAACCTCATTCAACGGCGGAACGCCCTCAGCCCGTGCCCTCGTCATGTTCAGCGCCGGCAGGTCGAGCGGCAGGCCGAGCAAGTGGTTTCGCAGTGTCTCGGCAACGAACTCGTCGAGCTCGTTGCCCACCTGGTCGGACAAGCCCATGACAACCGCGCCAGCGCCTGCTGCGCCGACGTCAGGCGCACCCGCGGTTGCGTCCTTGAACGCCGCCGGGTTCAAGAACCCGTCGAGTAGGTCGATGTCATTGTGCGAGCCATCGACGTTGATGCGCGGGATCGTGTCGTCCAGCTGCGAGTGACCGAAGCGGAAGACCGCATGGGCGTACTCGGCCGTGATCAACGGGTTGATGTCAGGTGAGTAGACATGGAACGGACGAACGGCCGGCTGGACCTTGCGGGCGTACTCCTCGAACACGAGGTGCTGGTACTCCATCTCGGTCACGAATCGGGCCGCTTGGAAGAGCCGCTCGCCGTACGTGTACGTGATCGGCAAGCCGGGGTTGTTGGTCGCGCAACCCGACACGCAGTTGGTCGCCTGGTACGCGGCGAGGACCGCCGGGTTGGCGTTCAGCGTGTTCTGCTCATCGACCGCGAGCCGGTTGTGCTCGTGCTCGAAGATCGTGTGGATCGTCGTCAACGCGATGTTCTCGTTGGCGCGGCCATCACCGGCGATCACGTGCAAGTTCAAGAGCTCGTCGTCGTAGCAAGGTGATTGGCCGGGCGCGCACACTGGCGTGTCCAGCTGGTGGCCGGCGACGGTGTCGGCATCAGGGAAGCCGTTTGGTGCCGCGCTGCGGGCGATGTCGTTGAGGAACGCCGTGTTGATCCGGATCGCGTTGGCCGGAACCGGGACCGGGGTGCCGAGGTTGCCAGACACGAGGCCAGTCGTCGTCACGTAGTCCGCAAGCCCAGTCACCGCATCGGGGATGAAGTTGCCGTACGGATCAGCGGCGATCATCGGGATGTTGCTGACGTCGGTGTCGACGAGTTGCAAGCCGAGCTTGGATGCCGCCTCAGCCTTGACGACGCCCCAGTTGGCCATCGAATGATCAGGCGAATCGAGCAGGCGCCCGGTCGAGTGCGGGTGATTCGTGGCGTCGAGCGTGTACTCACGCAGGAACACCTGATGGGACGGGTGCGACGTGTACGCCTGGCTCAGATCGACCCAGGGCGAGTCGGTGTTGGTTGCCTCGTGGATGTCATCGGCGGTGCCAAGCACGCCGTCCGGTCCCGGCTGATTCGTGCTGCGCGTGAGGACCATGAACCGCAGTTGTGGCGGCAGGTCGTCGGCGTTGCCGAAGATGTGGTCAGGCCCAGCGACGAGCGGGTCGTCGGCATTCAGCGGGACGAAGACCGTGCCGCTACCGCCGTTGGTGACCTTGTCGAGGCCATGGTCGAAGAACTGCCCGAAGATCGTGAACAGGGAGTTGTATGGCGGCGACAGACCGACGTCCGTCGTCACGTTGGGGATGAACAACGTCGTGTGCGACGGCACGCAGCCGGTCGGCACGCCAACGATTCCCAGCGTCGGATCGGGATCCGTGGTGCAAGGAAACAAGCCGGGAGCGCGTTGCGTGCGCACCGGGAACGCCGCTGCAGACACCGCCGCTGGGTTCGCCGAGGTCTGGTCAACGATCAGGTTGCTGATCGTGCGAGGCTGCGAATCGACGACTGCGCCAGTTGTCTGCTGGTACGAGGTCTGCGCTGGCGGCTGTGGCGTGCCGGGAATGCTGGCGAACGGACCGGCCTGCTCGGCGGCGTTGAACACCGGCGTCGTCAAACGCGGGAAGAGCGTGTCGGCCGTGCCGAACTTCTCCCGTCCGGGGATCAAGTTGTTGCACGAGCCATCGACCGTGCGCAACCCGTACGAGGTGATGATGTCGGGCACCTGATCGGGACCCGTGCCGAGCAGGCCAACACAGGGACCGCCCGCATGGGTGGTGTCATTGGCCAAGGCCACCGAGTGGTGCTCAGAGATCTTGATCTGCTTGAGGATGAACTCCAGGTCGGATGGTGAGACCTGGAGGCCCGCACCCACAAACAGCGCCTGCGCGGCTTGGATGCCGACGAGCGACATCGATACGAAGACCATCGCGATGGACACGGTGATGGACGCGAACTTGGAGATCACCCCCCTCGGCCTTCTGGACATAGACGAGTAGACAGTTCTGGACATGGTTGCGCCCTCTTTCCCGCCGTGCCGCCCGCGCGAACACGTGTGGATTGGCACTCTCCTCGCCCGCACTCGCCGGTCATAGAGTGCCTTCCCGCCACCCTTCGGCCATTTCCGCATTCCTAGTCGTACGACTAGGCAAAAAGATCGACGACCAGTAGTGATGTCACTACGGGACGTCGACCACGGACCTACCAGTCCTACGACCCAAGGGCTATCAGGGGCAATCGACGAGCCCTTCTCGCCGCGTTTCCGGCCGCGACCGTCAGCCAGTGGCGCCCTCTCCAACGCTCACGTAGAGGTTGAGAGTTGAGGGTGCGGCCCGACCGTGAGCGCACCACCCGAGATCGCAATTCAGCGCGCGTCAATCCCAGTTGACACCTCGCTTCGTTGTCGTGCCAGGCTCGCCCGGCACCGGAACCACAACGGTGACTCGTCGCGGGTCGGCGACCGGCTAGGGCTGTCCGCTGGGCGTGCCGTGCTTGCTTTGCTAGTCATCGAGCTGTAACTGCACTACTGCGCAGTGTGTAGTACAGTGCAGTGCGTGGGTACTGTTCCGCCTGGGCTCGAGCGCACGCAGTTGCTCAAGGGCGTACTCGATGCGGTGGTGCTCGCCGCCCTCGCTGAGCGCGACGGGTATGGCTACGACGTCGTGCGCCGGTTGCGGCTCGGCGGTCTCGAAGAGGTGGCCGACGCGTCGGTCTACGGCACGCTCCGCCGCCTCTTCACGCAGGGCCTGCTGACGAGCTACGTCGTCCCGTCCGACGAGGGCCCGCATCGCAAGTACTACGGCTTGACCGCCATGGGCCGCAAAGCGCTCGACACCCAGCGAAGCGACTGGCTGGCGTTCTCGACCACGCTCGGACAGATCCTCAACGGCAATGCCTTCACGGGCACCACAGGAGACGAACCATGACATCACTCGCCACGACTCGGGTCGCAAGCTACGCGCGAGCGGTGCGCGACGCGCTGAGCGACCTGTCACCCGAGCACGCGCACGCCGTGCTCGACGGACTCGACGATCACCTCGCGGAGATCGTCGCGGAGGGAGCAATCGACCTCGACGAAGTGCTTGGACCGCCCGCCGTCTACGCCGCGGAACTGCGGGCATCAGCCGGGTTGGCAGCGGCCGGCGGACCACGGACCGACGACCGTGGTTCGTGGGGCGCACCGGACACTTCACTGATAGCTGGGCCGCCCGACTCACCCCTGGCGTCCGAAAGCTCGGGTTCGCGGGCCTCGGTGCGCAACGCCGTGCCGTCATCAGACGATCGTGCCGCCGAAGAACCGCGAACAACAGACGCTGCGGCGCGCCAGAACAACGCCGATCGATCGGCGCTTGAGCAAGCCGGAGTCCGAGCGCGGCGCGTCTGGTCGCACCGCGGCGTCAACAGTGCTCGCGCCAAGTTGGTCATCGTCTTCGGCGTGCTGGGGATCGTCGTCATCCGGTCGTCGCGCCCGTTGAACGCATTCGAGATCGTGTTGGGGGCGCTCGGCATCTGCGCACTGTGGTGGCTGCTACGCCTGACGAGCCGACGAGCACAGCTCTCCGAACCGTGGGCATCGCGGCTGCCGGTCGCGTTGGCCGTCGCCGCGATCATCGGCGCCGTCCTGTTGGGCGGGCTTCTCGCCGGACAACATGTGGTCTACATCGGCAACACGTCGTCACCGACCACGGGGTTCCGCGTCGGGGGCGACACTGCAGCGCCCGACGTCGTTGGGATGACGGTGAGCGAGGCGAGTGAGATGCTTCGGCAGTTCAACTTGTCGCTTGTTGTCAATGGCAACGAGCGCACGCTCGACTCGACGATGGTCATCCTAAGGATGCGGCCCCTATCGGGCACGGTCGTTCGCTACGGCTCATTGATCACGGTCGAGGTCGCGCCTGTCTCGTCGACACTGCCTCGCCCGAGCGTGGTCACGCCGAGCCCGGAGTCAGTTGAGGTCGTACGCACGACGATCGGCGTCACCGGCACGACAGTGTTCACCACCGTGCCCACTGGTCCAACGGCGGTCGCAAGCTCGGATGGCACGCGTCCCACCACTGCGCTCGGCGCCACCTCGACGGCACAACCGAACCCTTCGACATCAACGCCGTAGTGATGCGTCGCACCACAAGCATCGAGGACTGGGCGATCTAGTCCCGCACACGCCGCGGGTCCGGCGAAGGCGACGCCTTCCTCGAGCCCGTGCGATCGCCGCCCCAACGTTCTCCGACTGCGCCGTCGAGGTCTCCAAGCGCTGGGCCGGGCCTGGTCCGCCGCCGCGTCTCGGCTCGCGAACGCTTCCGCGGAAGCGCGCGATGCATCGACAGCTCCGCGCGCCAGCGTGAGCGCCCGTCCGTGCCACTGGCTCGATCGGACGAGCTATCGGAACCTGCATGATCCAACGGACCACACGTCGAGCCTTCGGCGCGCGTCATGGGTTGTCATGCTGTGATAGCCATCATCGGCATAGTCGGGACGGGCCGTTGATACCGAACCCGACCCGAACCGTGAGGAGACGCGATGACGGTGTTGGATGAGGTGTTGGCGGCGAACGCGACGTATGCGTCGTCGTTCGGCAACAAGCACGAGCTCGCCCTCCCACCGGCGCGCGGGTTCGCCATCCTCACGTGCATGGATGCTCGGCTCGACCCAGCGAAGTACGCCGGTCTCTCCGAAGGCGACGCGCATGTCATACGCAACGCCGGTGGGCGCGCCAGTGACGACGCCATCCGCTCGCTTGTCATCTCTTACAAGCTGCTCGGCACTCGCGAGTGGTTCGTGATCCATCACACGAACTGCGGCATGGAGTTCTTCACCGACGAGGTGATGCGCGGCCTGTTGTCGAACAGCCTGGAGACGGCCGCGTTGGGCGCCGATGGCTTCCGCGACGTCGGATCTGGTCCAGGGTCCAACGAGGGGCGCTACATCGATTGGTTGACGATCGCCGACGCACACCAGAGCGTGGTCGACGACGTGACACGGATCCGTTCGCACCCTCTGGTGCCGGCCGGCATTCCGATCTACGGCTACATCTACGAGGTGACCAGCGGGCGCCTCGTCGAGGTCAAGGCCGCCACCAAGGCCGGGCGCACCTCGATCTGATCGATCGCGTTCGCACGAACGATCAGGTTTGTGCATTGCATAGGAGCGGGCGGTCGCCGATCTGGAACGAGTCAGCTCAACCGTCGACGAGCTCGAGGTCCAACGTACCGGTCGAGCGGTCGAGGATCGGCGGGCTCTGCACTGAGATGAACGTGACCGCGCTCGCCGGTGTCCGCACGGCATGGGCGACGCCTTTGGCGATGCGCAGGCGATCACCGGCAACGACCGGGACGATGTCGCCGCCGACCACGATGTCGGCGGCGCCATCGATGAAGTACAAGACGGTCTCGGCCCGGTTGTGGCGATGCATGCTCGAGCTCTGACCTTGGTCGAGCACGACCCAGTCGACGCCGACTGTCGATTCGAGCGGCGTGTCGCGGGTCAGCTGCATCACGTCGAACACGTCCTGGCGTTCAACCGCGAGCTCCGCGTCTTTGAGATCAGCCATGGTCCGCTCCTTCGTTACGTCGAGCGTTGCTCATCGTGATCGGCGGCATCACGTCGTCGAGAGCAGCGAGCACCCGTGCCGCCGTACCCGGTTCGCCGATCGTGATCCGCACACCGCCGGGGAGCGGACGCACGAGCACGCCGTGACGCTCGAGTCCCGCGACCATCGACATCGTCGCGTCGCCGTCAGTCATCGGCAACCACACGAAGTTCGCTTCGCTGGCCGGGACGTCCCAACCCTGAGCGTGCAGACCGGCGATGAGTTGATCACGTTCGGCAACAACCATGGCGACACGTGCCCGCAGCTCGTCGTGCGCCTGAATCGATGCAGCAGCTGCGGCCTGAGCCATTGCACTGACGGAGAACGGTGGCGTCACCTTGTCGATCAGTTCGACGACGCCAGGATCGGCGACGGCGTAACCGACGCGCAGGCCAGCCAACCCGTGCGCCTTCGAGAACGTGCGCAGGACGACGACGTGTCGGTGCGCGGCCGCCAGCGCCAGCGCGTCGATCGGCGCGCCGGTGCGGAAGTCGTGGTACGCCTCGTCGATCACGAGCAGGCATCGGTCGGCAGTCGCCTCGCACAGCACCTCTAGCTCGGCTCCGCTCAGCGACGTTCCGGTCGGGTTGTTCGGTTCTGCGATGACAACGAGCCGAGTGCGCTCTCCGATGGCGGCGACGAGCGCAGCCGGGTCGACGCGATGGTTGCTGAGTGGGACGCGCACCTGACGGGCGCCGCTGAGCGCGACGGCGACGGCGTATCCCTCGAACGTCGGCCACGGGAACACGACGTCATCGTCGCCGTCGGCGAGGGCGTGGATGAGTTGGTAGAGCAGCGCGTTCGACCCGGCGCCAACAACGACGCGCTCGACATCGACGTCAACGTGCTTGGCGAGCGCGGTCCGCAGCGCCAACGCCCGCGGATCGGGGTAGCGGTTCACCGAGCCGGCAGCGTCGACGATCGCTTGACGGACAGAGGGCAACGGCCCGAACGGAAGCTCGTTGGAGGCAAGCGCGAGCGCATCGCCAATGCCCGTCTCGGCCAACGCCTGAGCCGCCGAGCGCCCGGGACGATAGGCCGGCGCCGCCGCGACCGACGCGCGGGGTTGCCAGAGATCCGTCGCCGTCATAGCGGCAGGGTGCATCGCAGCCGGTGCCGGCACGCAACTGCGGCGGTCCATCGGGCGGTCCGCCATCCGGCTCTTGTCGTTCGGCGCCGCGTAGAGGACACTCAGTCGGCCATGACCGAGCGCGCCCGCGCCGAACCCGATGTGTCCGGTGTCCTGCTCAAGGTGCACCGGATCTTGCAGGCGTTCGACCTCGACCGTCCGACACTCGGCCTGTCGGAGCTGGCCCGGCTGACGAAGCTGCCGAAGTCGAGCGTGCACCGGGTCGCGACCGAGATGGCCGGGCTCGGCCTGCTCGAGCGCGACGGGAGCCGCTACCGGCTTGGCGTCGAGCTGGTCGAACTCGGCCAGCGAGTCCCGCGCGCACGGATGCTGCGCGACGCCGCACTGCCGTTCATGGAGGACCTCTACGTCGAGAGCCGCGAGACGGTGCACCTCTCGATCCCGTGGGGCACCTCGGTCCGCTACGTCGACCGCATCGCTGGTCACCAGCAAGTCGGCGGACCGGGACCAGGCGGGACCCGCACGCCGATGCACGCCACAGCGAGTGGGTTGGTGATGCTCACGTTCGGCGACCCCGCTCGGCTCGACGAGCTGATCGCCGCCGGGTTGCAGCGTGTCGGGCCGCGCACCATCACGGTGCCAGACGTGCTCCGCACCACGGTGCGGGAAGTGGCTGCTGCCGGTCACGCCATCGAGCACGAGGCGACGCGGGCCGGCTATTGCAGCGTCGCCGCCCCGATCATGGTCGGGCGCGAGCTGATCGGCGCGTTGAGCTTGACCGGACCGCAAACGCGCTTCGATCCTGAGCGCTGGGCGCCGGCGCTGCGCGCTTCGGCCCGCGGCGTCGCCCGTCGCCTGGCGTGATCGTGATCGTGACTTGGCTCGCTCGCCGCAACCTTCGAACGTTGGAACACGCCGCAGCGTCGGCGCGATGACAGCGCGATCATCGCAAACGTGATCCAATCATCGTGGTGACGACACGGCAGCGGGCTCGAGTGTCGTTGCTACCCGAGGGGGCAAGCAGCGATGCCATGCGGCTGCTGGAGACGCGCGGCCTGCGCGCCTTCGGCGACGGGCTCGTATCGGTCGTGCTCGTTCCGGCGTTGACGATCGCTGGGTTGTCGGCCGGACGAATCGGAGCGGTGATCACGGCGACGTTGATCGGCTCGGCGGCGGTGACGTTGGCCGTCGGCTTGCGCGGCTACCGGCTCGGACGCCGACGGTTGTTGCAAGTGGCATCACTGATGATGATCGCCACTGGCATCGGCTTCGCGTCAGTGCGCACGTTCTGGCCGCTGCTGATCGTCGCCTTCCTGGGCACGATGAACCCGTCGGCCGGCGATGTCAGCGTGTTCCTGCCGACCGAGCAAGCGCTGCTCCCTCAGACCGCTCCCGGCACCAGTCGCACTGCGCTGTTCGCTCGGTACGCGTTGACCGGATCGATCCTCGGCGCGGCGGGATCACTCGCCGCCGGCGTGCCCGAAGCGTTGGCCAACCATCACGTCCTCGGGCGTTCGTGGGCGTTGCGCAGCGCGTTCATCGTCTACTCGTTGCTCGGCCTCGTCGTGTTGTCGCGCTACGCCCGTCTCTCGCCCGCCATCGAACCGGCGAACCGCGAGGCGACGACACCACTCGGTCCATCGCGCACGATCGTCTACAAGCTGTCGGCGCTTTTCAGCATCGACGCCTTCGGCGGCGGCTTCGTCGTCCAAGCGTTGCTGGCGTTGTGGTTGTTCCGTCGCTTCGGGCTGTCAATTGCCGTCGCCGGGCAGATCTTCTTCTGGACCGGGCTGCTGTCGGCGTTGTCGGCGCTCGTGGCGGTGCGCATCGCCAAGCGACTCGGGTTGATCCGGACGATGGTCTACACGCACCTACCGGCGAACGTGTTGTTGATGGCGACGCCGTTCATGCCGAACCTTGGGTTGGCGATCGCCTGCTTGTTGGCGCGCAGCGCGCTGTCGCAGATGGACGTGCCGGTGCGTACCTCGTACGTGATGGCGGTGGTCACGCCGGCGGAGCGGCCAGCAGCGGCAAGCGTGACGAACGTGCCGCGCAGCTTGGCGAGCGCGGTCGGACCGTTCGCCGCCGGTTGGATGTTGGAGCGCACGACGTTCGGTTGGCCGCTCGTGATCGGCGGCGCGCTGAAGGCGACCTACGACCTGGTGCTGCTGGCGATCTTCCGCGGTGTCCGTCCACCCGAGGAACTCTGACATGACTCCCGCCGGCCACGGAGCAGGCGCGAACCGCCAATACATCGCGCGCATAAGGGCCGAAGTGCAGTGCCGCCCCAGTAGCCCGCGGCGATGTTGCGAGCGGCGATACCGAGCGCCCTCTGTCAGTGATACTCCGGTGATCGATGGCCACTTCCGGGGCCCGGTGATCGGTGCCTACGAGACGACGACGGGAGCACCTCGACTGGCACACCGATCCGCAGAGAGGTGGCTGTTCGCCTCGCGCGTCGTAACGGACTTCTAGGCGGCGACGCTCGAGCTCCGCCTCCACCTGCCGGCCACGCTCGCTCGCCGCTGGGTGGTCGGATTCCTGCCCGCCGGCGGGATCTCGTGGCGCCAGCTCAGCGCGATCCTTCGCTACATTCCCGAAGATCACGTCCGCGCCATGGCGACCCAACTCTCTGCCGCTGGAGTTCTCAATGTCAACGATGACGGCATCGGCTTCAGCGACGAAGGCAGACGCAGTGCGCAAGCCGTCATCAACGTTCTGCCAGCTGCCCTGCACGAGCTGTGGAACGTCGACGTCGACCGACTCGACGCACTGCTCTCGCTCGCCCAGCCGATCGCGGCAGTCGCCACTGCGGACGCGATGACATCCCCAAAGATCGTGGACGCCATCCTCCGTCCGACCGCGTCGACAACGTCGTTCGAGCTGTGGCACGCACTCGCGAGATCCGTCGACATCGCGCTGACGCCCACGCCGCCGCCTGGTCGCACGCGGCGCACACGGCCGATTCGATCCAGCGTCTCGGCCCAGGACCTGAACGCGACGCGATCGAACAGCACACCAACGAGCTCAACTCGCCGATCTGGTCAGCAATCGACGCCACCGACCGAACACGACTCCTTGCAGGCCTCGCCGGCCTCAACGGCATCGGCGACCCAACCTAGACACGAACCGCACCGCCGCAACCACTCCGATCAGACGAGCGTCGCGGTCTGAGGTGCCGTCGTGCTGCCCCGCAGTGGATTGCCAGGTCATGCACTCGCGCTGGTCGGGCACAGGCGAGAAGAACGTGGGCTCGTCGATGTGTGCGACGGCGCAGCGCTCGCTCCATCCGTCGGAATCGATCATGTCGGCAAACCTAGAAGCCGATCACAGTCCAGCGTGGCCCCGCACACCTCGCCTGCTCAACCCGGTGGTCCGGGCAACTGGCAACCGGCGGTTTCGTGCGTGGTTAACGCTCGATATCGCTTCGAAGCTGCCCGGTGATTTCGCCGAGTGCACTGCGAACATCGTGAGCTGGTCGATGGCCCAGGATTGAAGACGCGAGTCGTGACACGTAGACGCGGTCGATCGATACCGGCAATGCCCATCCACGCACAGCGAACTCGTCGCGGAGCCATCGAACGCGCTTGTCGATGACTGTCGCCGGAGCGCTCCACAGCTGAGGAGTGTCCGATCGCTCGAACACCCGCGGGCCAACGACGTTCACAACATGATGCTCGGACAGGTTCACCGTGAGCGCCGCGACGATCGCGTCAACGACGTCTCGTAGGTCGACGCCGCGGTAGAGCCGGTTGACGACCAGTGCGTGGAGCGGCTCAGGAAAGCATCGGGCGACGCGAAGGGTGATCGTGCTCAGATCGGCATCGTGGGCCGCTCCGACGCCCTGTTCGGCCTCGAACTTCGTTGCGTCGTAGATGTCTCGGGGAATCGGAACGAGTGTCTCATCGACCCAGACCGCTTCGCCGGTCCCCTCAAGAGCCTTGCCATAGATCGATGTGGTGCTCGTGAACACGAACCTCGCCACGCCGACGTCGCGAGCGGCCGCGATCAGTCGCATCGTGGTCGTGACGTTCGCAGCGACGAAGTCAGGGGCTGATGCGGTCGCGACGTGTGGCGCGTGCAGCGCGGCGGTGTGAACGATCGCTTCGCATCCCTGAAGCAACCGGGGCAGGTCCAGCGTGGCGAGGTCACCGACGTGGTGAGTACGTGTTCCTGCCCGGCGGTCGATCCCAACAAGCGGTACTCCGAGGATCGTCAAACGCTCGGCCACCGCCTGGCCGATTCTTCCGCTCGAACCGGTAACCATGACCCGACTGTCCACGAGCCATGCTCGCGCTTGCCGCTCCGCGCGGACGCGCATCATCAACTCGCATTGGTGACGGGATGCCCGACGCCGGCCGCCTCGGAGAACTTGCATCATGTGGCGTTCCGGTCCATCGGCACGCTCGCTGATCTGCGGGCATTGAACGACGTACTCGCGTCCGACCATCGGGTTACCCAGATCGTGCCGCTGACCCATGGCAACGCCTGGTCGGTCTATTTCCGAGATCCGGAGCTCAACGGCGTCGAGGTGTTCATCGACACTCCGTGGCATGTGCGTCAGCCGCAGCCCTGGAAGTACGTCGGCTCACTCAACGCAGGTGCCCGGAACTCGACGCGGCGCGAGTCGTAGTTCAGATGGATGCAGATGATCTTCGTCGGATCGCACGGCGGCAGATACACCGTCCCCCCCGTCCGACGGCGAGACCCACTGCCGGTGACCGCCATGCACAATGCGGCGCAGCTCGCGCCGCGGACCTTCCAAGACGTTCATGCGTGCTCCCTTCGACGCGGCCAGCGTGAGCGTAGGCGGCGAACGATGAACCGAGCAAGCGCTTGTTGCATCGCCCGTCTTGTCGTGTCACACTTGGGTGGGCGAGCCGTGGTGGCTGCTCAACGCTGAGAGGGGGAATTCCATGTCGTCCACGCGTCCATCGCGGCCGTCGATGAATCATCTGGTGCTCGCGGTTCGTGACATTGAGGCGTCGCATCGGTTCTATTGCGATGTGCTCGGCTTCGAGCAGTGCGGCACCTTCTCCTCGTCGTTCGAGCCGAACCCGGTGATGCGCTTCTATCGCGGCCATCCCGACCACCATCACGACATCGCCCTGCAGGAGATCCCCGATCCCCAAACGGCTCCACCGATCGAGCGTTGGGGCATCTTCGCCAAGACCCCCGGGCTCGCCCATCTCGCGCTCGACTACGGGTCTCGCGAAGAGTGGCTCGCACAGCTCGAACGCATCCAAGCGATGGACGTGCCGATCGTGTTGCGTGGCAATCACGGCATGACCCACAGCGCGTACATCGTCGACCCCGACGGTCACGGCATCGAGGTTGTCTACGACGTGCCGACCGAGGTGTGGGAGGGCGATGTCGACGCCGCCCTCAGCCACTTCGAGTTGCTCCCGAACTCGGGGCCAGAGGCGCTGCAGGACTCCAACGACTATGTGCGCTTCACCGCGCCCGCCTGACGAATCGAACAAGGAGCACGCCATGCCAGCACGTACCGGGCAGGACTATCTCAACGGCTTGAAGGCAACCTCGCGCGAGATATGGCTGGGGCGCGAGCGGGTCAACAGCGTCACCGATCATCCGCTGCTGGCCCCAGGTGCCGAAGCGATCGCTGCGTACTACGACCTGCAGCATCAGTATCCGGATGAGCTGTTGATCCCCGACCCCGAGACCGGCGAGCCGATCAACATCACCCACATGCAACCGCGCTCGATCGATGATCTCCGCCGTCGCCACGCCGGGCTGAGGCGAATCTCGGAGTTGAGCATGGGCGTGATGGGGCGCACGCCTGACTACATGAACGTCACGTTCGCCGGGTTTGCCGACGACCGCACTCGCTGGGCCGGGCCGGATGGCCGCAACGAGGAGGGCCACGTGAACCTGGTGGCGTTCCAGAAGCGTCTACGCCGCAACGACATCTCGCTCACCCACACGATCATTCACCCCACGGTCGACAAGGCGAAGGACTCGAACTTCGTCGACAATCCCGTGCCGCTCCACAAGGTCGCAGAGACCGCCGATTCGATCATCGTGCGCGGCTGCCGCCTGCTGGCAACGCTCGCTCCGTATGCCGATGAGCAGACCGTGTATCCAGCAGCCCCGCTGCCGCCCGACGCGCGCGATTACGCGCTGTCGTTCACGGTTCCGATGGATGCCCCAGGTCTGGTGTTCGTGTGCCGAGACAGTGCCATTCGAACGAACGTCACCCCGGTCGACGCGCCGTTCTCCACCCGCTTCGATGAGCAGGACGCCCTGTGCATCTTCGACAACGTGGAGATCCCGAAGCGCAACGTGTTCATCGACGGCGACCTCGATGTGTACAACAAGGTGATGGGCCACTCGATGTGGTCGCCGAACATCATGCAACAGACCACCATTCGGGCGTTGACGAAGTTGGAGTTCGCGTACGGTCTGCTCCTGCGAATGGCCGAAGCGGTCAACGACAACTCCGAACGCACGATGGAGATGCTCGGTGAGGTGCTCGGCTACATCGAAGTCACCCGCAACGCGATCCTGCTCGCCGAACTCAATGCCAAGACGTGGGAAGACGGTGGGGTGTACCCGGAAGCTCGAGCACTCCATCCGATGCGCGCCCTCCTGCCCGATTGGTTCACCCGAGTGAACGACATCATCAAGACGGTCGGAAGTCATAACCTTCTGGCAGCGGCCAGCAGAGGCGCGCTCGACGATCCTCGGGTAAACGCATTGATGAACGAGTTCCAGCCTGGAGCGAACGGGATGTCTGCCGAGGCCCGCTCGGAGGTGTACCGAGTCGCGTGGGACTTCACCGGATCCTTGCTCGGCAGCCGCAACGAGCTGTACGAGCGCAACTACCTCACCTCGGCCAAAACCAATCGTATGCAAGCTCAACGGAGCTACTCCGAAGCAAACCGCCAACGCGGCAATGAACTCGTCGACAAGCTCCTCTCCGATGCTCGCGGCCGCTAGAGAAACTGCGAAAACTTCATGAACACACCAGTCATCCCCACCATCGACATGCTCGACGCGACGTGGTTTACGCACACGCTGCATGCCGGCGGACACCTCGCGACAACCAACCGCGTGTCACAGGCAACGGCAACCCCGATGGGTGCCGGCGAAGGAATGGCGAGCCTCCTTTGGCGCGTCGCTCTCAGCTATGAACACCCGAGCGATGCGCCGTCGTCGGTCATTGTGAAGGCGGCGACCGACGACCCGCACCGTCTGTTCATCATGCAATCGGCGAAGTTCTACGCACGCGAGGTCCGGTTCTATGACGAGCTCGCGGCCGACGCGCCGATCAGGGTGCCGCGCTGTCTGTACGCTGCGATCGACCCCGAGACATCGCTGTTCGTGCTCGTGCTGGAAGATGTCGGCCAGTTGCGGCATGTCGACCAACTCGCCGGTTGCGGGTTCGACGATGCCGTCCAAGCGCTACGCACCCTCGCGAAGTTCCAGGCACGGTGGTGGGACCGGGACCTCACCGACATCGGTACCACGTTCCTGCCGATGGACGACGGCTTCAACCAGTTCGTCGTACCAATGCTCCACGACCAGAACTGGCCGGCAGCACGCGACGCGTGCCCGGACGCCTGGCCCGATCATGTCTCGACGTTCCTCGACGGGTACGTCGCGAAGGTCCCTCAGATCCTCGCCGGCTTGATGGGCCCGAACACGCTCATCCACAACGACTACCGCGTTGACAACCTGTTGTGGGACGGCGACGAAATCGTGGTGCTCGACTTTCAAATGAGCTCGATTGCATCCGGGTTGCTCGACTTCGCCTACTTCGTTGGCCAGTCGATCCCGAAAGAGATCCGCAAGGAACGATTCGACGACCTGCTCGACACGTACCTATCCGAGCTCGCCGCGAACGGCATCGTGCTCGACCGAGACGCAGCCATCGACAAGTACCGCCGCGCCCTGGTGTTCGGGTTCATGTGGCCACTCGGTCTCATGGGCAGCTATGAGACACTCGACCCACGCGGCCGCGAACTCGCGCGCACCATGCTTGACCGTCACCTCGCAGCCGTCGCCGATTGCGGCGCACTCTCGCTGTACCCGTGAACCGCAAGGTGCCGACCGCATCGGGTACGACACGAGCAGGTACGTCGTCGGCGCGTCGGCAGCAGATCCTCGATACGGCGACAGCGGTGTTTGCAGAGAAGGGCATCATCGGCGCGACCGTGCGCGACATCAGTGAACGAGCAGGGATTCTCTCCGGAAGCTTGTATCACCACTTCGCCTCGAAGGAGGAAATGATCATCGATATCCTGGCACCGGTCGTCCAATCACAGATCGACGAATTCGACCGCATCGTCGAGCGGCAGAGCGATCCAGCCGAGATCCTTCGACTCGTCATCGCCGCCGAAGTCGCGCAATCGGCACGCACGCCAAACGTCGCTCGAATCCTCCGACAGGACGAACACCAGATCTCGGCGCTCGGTGGACTCGACGAAGTTGTGCAGCATCGCCGAGCGATCCGAACCCGTGTCGAGTCCGTCATCACGAACGGCATCAACGCTGGCCAGTTCAGACCCGACTGCGATCCCAGAGTGATCTCCCTCGCCCTCTTCGATCTCACCCTCGGCGCCTACCGACACCTCAAACCGCTCGGTCGCTACAGCACCGAAGAACTCACGAAACAACTGACCGCTGTCCTTCTGAACAGTCTCGTGGTTGCGGAAAATCCGAGCAAGCGGCCCGCCCGCTGAAGGTCAAACGAAATCAGTTCCCGCCCGCGGTTGGATGCGCGGGTACGATTCGGTGTCGTGTCGTCGTGGGCGACAATTGCCTCGCTTCGCTCTGCACGGCCCGACGTTCCACCACCGTGAACCTTGGAAGCGTCCGTCCGTCACCGCAACGGAGACACGCGATATCACCGTGCTAAGCGCAGGCCGGGCGCGCACGAGAACCGGCGAAGGCGCGTGTAGGCGACGCTAGGGTTCTCCACACAGAACGCCACAACAGTCGACGTCGGGTCCCAAGGGCTCAACGATGTCGGAATCGAACGTGGCTTGTGCGGTCGCCGTGCCGATCGCGACGACAGCGTCTCGATCAGCGATGGCGTAGCAAACGAAGACCGACGAGCACAGCAACGATCACGGCGAGAACCGGTAGCACCGGCGCGTTGAACACGACAGCAGTGTGTCACGAACACGGGATCAGGCCTCTGCAGAATGGTGTTGACCGACACGCAGGATGAGGATGCGCGTACGTCCAGCGTGAGCACGGCCCGCGGGGCGTTCGTCCCAACATTGTGTGTCGCGACGCTCCCCGATCGCTCCGAGTATGTCGGGCTACCCGGTGGCGACGTAGCGGTGTTCCCCGCACCAGCCTGGTAACGCCGACCTCTCGATCCGCACTCGACAACACTCACCGGCACCGTCGGCTCGGTCCGAGCAGTGGCGGCGCGGTCGGGCGATACCGGTGCTCGGTATCGCCCGGTGGGTCGGTCACGTTGTGCGTGAGGCTCCGGCGACGAACGCGGCAACGATGTAGGTGGCGTGTCGGTCGAGGCTTTGTCGGCGCGGTCGTAGCGCATCGTCGTTCTGGGATCGGCGTGTGATGCGGCTTCTTGGACGTCGCGCAACGGGACGCCGGCGTCGAGTGCTGCGGTGATGAACGAGTGCCTGAGGCTGTGCGGGGAGATCCGCTTGGTGATCCCAGCCCGTCGGGCGAGCCGTTTCACGGTCCGATCGGCGGCGTAGCGATTCATCCGTGCACCGTTCGCACCGAGGAAGCTTGCTGTGTATGCAGGAAGGTTCGTCGCGCTCTCGGTTCCGGACGACGAGGTCGTCGCCAGCGCTGACACGCCCGAAGAGTTGTTCCGTGTGCTTGACGAGCGTGGCGTCGGGCACGTGACGATCATGCGTGCACCGAGACTCGACGAGCCGGTCTACGTCGGTCTCGGCTGATCCGCGGTGGCAGTCGTCGGCGGGCGGTGGCGCTACTCGTACTTCGAGGAACCCGAACTTCGTCGTGACCGTGTCGTGTTTCGGCCGATCGTGCCCGTGACGCTCGGTGGGCTACCCGTCGAGCGCGCGCTCGACGGCCTGGTGGATTCAGGGAGCGAATCGACCTTGGTTGCGAGTTGGGTCGCGGACCTTGCTGGTCTGGATCTCAGTCGACCCGACGAGGTCTTGCGGATCGGTGTCGGCGGAACGAGCGTCGCGGCGAGGTTCGTTGAGGTCGATCTTCGGCTTCATCGCTGGCCCGATACCGCTGACGACGACTACGTCGCGTGGCGGGCCGAGGTCGGCTTTGTCTCGCCATGGCGGCCCCTTTACCCGGTGCTGCTGGGCCAGCACGGGTTCTTCGACGAGTTCACCGTGACGTGCAGCCGTCAGGCGCTCGAACTGAGGATCGAGGACGCCGACACCTACGACCTCCGCTTCACAGACCCGTCCTGATCCACGAGCACAGAGACCGGTCCGCTGTCTGGTAGCAATCGTCTGCCCGGTAACGCTCATGGCCGCGCCATCGCCAGTGCACGACTGCCGGCCGATCACGCGTGCGGCGGTCGCACTAGTTCGCCGCCGAGACTCGCGATGGCCGGGGTCGGCGCGAAGACCGGATGCTAGACCGCCGTCGCGCTCATCCAAAGCGTCACACCCGGTCACAGTCAGCGTCGGCCAGCAACCGCCGCGATCAGCTGATCGAGGAGGGCATCGGGGTCGTGCACCGCCACGCAACCGTCGGTGACCACGCGACGAGTGCCGTCATCGACCGGCGAGATCGAGGCCCAACTGGGTCGCCCGATGCCGAGCTCGACCTGGAGGCCATCGCGCAGACGGAATCGCAGTTCGGTGATCGCTCCCCAGTCGACCCGCCGCATTGGACGTGCATCGCCGAGGGCCTCTCGAGCCTGCCAAAGGAGTCCGGGCACTCGGTCAGGCCTGCTTCCAAGCGATCCGGAACCCGCTGTCGCACCTCCCCTCGGACTTGTTCGACTTCAGCGAACAGGAAGCGCTTGAGCGACTCACGGCTCTCAGCCTGCTCGCTCGTTGGGTCGCCGCGTCAGGGCGCGTGAACTCCTGAAGAGCATCCGCCTAGTCGACTCTCTCGGCCTCGAGCAGGTCGGCAAGGTCGGCGACGATGGTCGACTTGCCGACACCGAACACACCGGTGACGAGCACTGCCTCGGGACTCGACGCCATCTCCCGAACGTACCCGCA
>Ga0209069_10000244_pt1 | contig 23304 bp, 29 predicted proteins | sample Str013_2_FD_187202 | JGI IMG/M metagenome (GOLD analysis project Ga0209069, IMG submission 187202) | Freshwater sediment microbial communities in response to fracking from Pennsylvania, USA - Straight Creek_MetaG_SC_2013 (SPAdes) (version 2) | ecosystem: Environmental > Aquatic > Freshwater >...
CCCAAGCGCTCCCCGCTTCCCTCCCTAAGCGGGCTGAACCCGGTTCAATAGAGACCTGTTCCGGGTTGGTCTGCCCCGGTGGCCTATCCCCCCCGATATCACGGCCACCGGGGCCTTTTAAGGCAGTGCCGCGCGCGCCTCTGGAGCATGGAACCAGCTGTGCAACTGGCGCCGAGCCAGCTCCACCCCCGTGCCATCGTGCGCGGAAAACGCCTGCACCGTGGCGCGCGTCGCCAGCGTCTTGCGCGCCAGTGCCAGGGCGCTTGAGAGTTCTGCGCGCCGCAGTTTGTCCACCTTGGTGAACAGCACGTGCACCGCACAGCCGGCACTCTCGGCCCAGTCCAGCAATCCGCCATCGCCCTCCAGCACGCCGCGGCGCGAGTCGATCATCAGGAACAGGCCGCGCAGCGAGGCACGCTGCGCCAGTGCGCTGGTCATCGGCGCCCAGGTGGCGCGCTCGGCAGCACTGGCCTCCGCGTAACCATAGCCCGGCAGGTCGACGATGCGGCAGCCTGGCGCCAGCTGGAAGAAATTCAGCAGCCGCGTGCGCCCCGGTGTCTTGCTGGTGCGCGCCAGCGCGCGCTGGCCGGTAATCGCGTTGATGGCGCTCGACTTGCCCGAGTTCGAGCGCCCGGCAAATGCCACCTCGACGCCAGCGTCCGCGGGGAACTGGCGCGCGTGCGCGGCGCTCAGAATCAGGGCGGCAGCAGGATAGGTGCTCAAGTGGGTGGTGTCTGGGACTTACAGGGCTTGTAGGAATATCGGTAGTGTACAATTGCGCGCTTCACCGGACGCGATGAGATTACCCTCGTGAAAACCCGCCTTGCATTCAGTGTGCTCGCCCTGCTGCTCGCGCCCGCCGCCTGGGCACCGGCGGCCTGGTCCAAGGGTTCGGCCGCCGACGGCGCCGCCAAGGCCGCGACCTGCCTGGCCTGCCACGGCCCCAACGGCAACAGCACCAATCCCGAATGGCCCAGTCTCGCCGGCCAGAATGCCGCCTACATCGAACACCAGCTGCACCTGCTGCACGATGGCCGGCGCGTCGGCAAGACCGGCGATGCGGCCGCGGGCATGATGCCACCGATGGCCGCGATGCTCAGCGATCAGGACATCGAGGACGTCGCTGCCTATTACTCGGTGCAGGCGCCCACGGGCCTGGAAGCCGATCCCTCCTTCTGGGAGGCGGGCCAGAAGCTGTATCAACGTGGCGATCGCGGACGTGCCGTTCCCGCCTGCGCCGCCTGCCACGGTCCGATCGGCAGCGGCAATCCCGCTGCCGGCTATCCGGCGCTGCGCGGCCAGGAGTCGATGTATCTGATCAAGCAGCTCGGCGCCTACAGCAGTGATGCGCGCTACACGAAGAACGCCAAGGGTGCGAGCGACGGCGGCGACAACGACACGATCATGCACACCATCGCCGCGCGGCTGACCGAGACCGATATGCGCAATCTCGCCTCCTACATCCAGGGTATGCGCTGATTATGAAAAAATCCGCTGCCGCACTGCTCGTGGCCGTGCTGACCTTGGCGGCCTGTGCGCCCGAAGCGCCGCCACCGGCGCCAGCCACGACCACCCCGCCGCCCGCTGCCACCAGCCCCGCGCCGGCGAGCTCACCCGTGGTCCCGCCAGCGGTGACAGTGCCGGTCTCCGAATCGCCGGTCGCGGCCAAGCCCAGCACTGCCAAGACCGATGCCACCGCGAACAGCGACGAATCGGCGCTCGAGCGCGCTGCCGCACTGCCGGCCTCGGCCCAGCTGCCGGCCGGCAAATGGGTCGCGGGCACCAACTACCGGCCGGTGGTGCCGGCACAGCCGACCGATGTCGCCCCGGGCAAGGTCGAAGTGATCGAGATGTTCTGGTACGCGTGCCCGCACTGCTATGCACTCGACCCGTATCTGGAAAGCTGGCGCAAATCCAAGCCCGCGTACGTCGAGTTCCGGCGCGTACCGGTCACCTGGGGCGAGATCCACCGGGCACACGCCCGGCTGTTCTTTACCCTGCAGGCGCTGGGCAAGGAAGATGCGCTGCACAGCGGGGTGTTCGGCGAAATGCACGACCGCAAGAACTACCTGTTCCTCCAGGGTGACGAGCGCGGGACGCTGGCCGCGGAGCTCGCCTACGTCAAATCGCAGGGCATCAGCGCAGCTGATTTCATGAACGCCAACAACTCCTTCAGCGTGCAGACCAATATGCAGAAGGCCGATGACCTGGTGCACCGCTACAAGGTCGAAGGCGTACCGCTGGTGGTGATCAATGGCAAATACCTGACCGACGTCACGATGGCCGGCAGCCCGGCCAACGTGATCGCAATCATTAACGATCTGGCCGCGAGCGAAAAGCGCCACTGAGCCGGCGCTGCAGCGGCCATGCTGAACCGGTTCGCGCTACAGGCTGGCGGTGGTCTGGTGCGTCGCGAAGGCGCGCTTTTAAGCGAAGCGCTGTGGATCGACCTGCTGGAACCCAGCCCCGAGGAAGAACGTCAGGTCGAGAGCCAGCTCGGCGTCGACGTGCCGACGCGCGAGGAAATGCGCCAGATCGAGTCGTCCAATCGCCTGTACGAGGAGGACGGCGCGATCTACCTGACCACGACCATCGTCACCAAGCTCGACACCGATCTGCCGCAGAATTCGCAGGTCACCTTCATCCTGAAGGATGGCCGGCTGATCACCAACCGCTATACCGACCCCCTGCCGTTCCGCCGCTTTGCCGGCTATGCGGAGCGCCACGGCAGCAGCTGCGCCTCGGGCAGCGCGGTGCTGGCGGGGCTCGTTGAAGCCCTGATCAATCGGGTCGCCGACGTGGTCGAACGTGTCAGCGCCGACCTGGACGCCATATCCGCGGAAGTATTCACCCGCCCCTCCGGCGGGCGGCGCGCCGCGCAGCGCGATTTCCGCGCCGTGCTCGAGCGCGTCGGCCAGAGCGGCGAGCTGATTGCCAAAACCCGCGAAAGCCTGGTCAGTTTAGGGCGCGCCCTGGCCTTCGTGCAGCAGTCGAGCGCGATCACGCTCAGCAGTGATGTGCGCACCCGCTATCGCACCCTGTCGCGCGACATCATTGCGCTGAGTGACCACGCCTCGTTCCTGGGCGGCAACGTATCCTTCATTCTCGATGCGACGCTCGGCATGGTCAGCATCGATCAGAACAATATCCTCAAGATCTTCTCGGTCGTGACGCTGTTCCTGCTGCCGCCCTCGGTGATCGGTGCCATCTACGGCATGAATTTCGAGCACATTCCCTGGCTGCACGCCGAGTGGGGCTTTCCGCTGGCGCTCGGGCTGATGGTGGCCTCGGCCGTGATCCCCTACATCATTTTCAAGCGCCGCGGCTGGTTGTAGGCCGCTGGCCGGCCCGGTCCTCCGGACATGGCGGCACCGTGGGCGTTCGGGTAATCTTGCGCGCCTTGCGCCCGTAGCTCAGCTGGATAGAGTGGCAGCCTCCGAAGCTGCAGGTCGTGGGTTCGAATCCCGCCGGGCGCGCCAACAACCCTATGCCCGAACGGGCATGACGCTATAATTGCCGCAATTCCGCCAGCACATCGGACTGAATGTGAGCAAGCACGACACGCATTTCTTCAATACCTTCAGCGTCATCATCGGCGCCCTGATCGTCGTAGCGATCCTGATTCTGGCGCTGGCGCGCATCGTCTCCGGGAACACGCAGCTGCCCGAGACCTATGCGGACCCGAAATACGTGGACAGTGTCGCCGAGCGCACCCGGCCCTTCGTGCACGTCGCCGTGGCGGGCAAGGATAATTCCGCACTCAAGATCGAAGCGCCGGCGCAGACCGAGACGATCGCGCTGGCGGTGCCGAAGGATGGCCCGGCCCTGTACGATGCGGTCTGCAAGACCTGCCATGCAACGGGGCTGGTCGGCTCGCCAAAGTTTGGCGATCACGCCGCGTGGGCACCGCGCCTTGCCAAGGGCAAGGCGACGCTGTACGAACACGCGCTCAAGGGCTTCACCGGTACTGCTGGCGTCATGCCGGCCAAGGGTGGCCGCACGGACCTGAGCGACGAGTTGATCCGCCAGGGCGTCGACTACCTGGTATCCAAAGGCAAGTAATCGCGGCCCCCGGTTGTCGCCCTGAAGCTCGCAGCCTCGCCGATGTGGGTGGCACCGATCTCCCCGCAGGCTTCCAGATCAGCGATGGTGCGCGCCACCTTCAGCAGCCGGTGATAGCCGCGGGCCGAAATCCCCAATGACTGGCTGACCCGCAGCAGCAGGCTCCGGGCCGCGGGATCGGCCCGGCAATGGGCCTCGAGCCCGGCGTGATCCAGGCGGGCGTTGCAGGTGTGCTGGCGCCGTTGCTGCAGCGCGCGGGCCGCGGCGACCCGCTCACTTAGGCGCGCGGCGCACAGTTCAGCGCCGGGCGCGGACGACGCCGACAGCGCCGGCAGTTCGACCCGTGGCACCTCAATCTGCAGGTCGATCCGATCGAGCAGCGGACCTGAGAGGCGCTCCCGGTACCGCTGCACGCGCCGCACGCTGCATCGGCAGGGACGCCGCTCATCGCCCAGGTAGCCGCAGGGGCAGGGGTTCATCGCTGCGACCAGCTGAAACTGTGCCGGCAACTCCAGCCTGGCCGAGGCGCGCGCGATGGTAATCACACCGGCTTCGAGCGGTTCGCGCAGCGCCTCGAGCACCCGCCGGTCGTACTCCGGCAGCTCATCGAGAAACAGCACCCCGTGATGGGCCAGGCTGATTTCGCCGACGCGCAATCGCGCGCCGCCGCCAACGATGGCACTGGCCGAGGCCGCATGGTGGGGCGCACGGAACGGCCGCTGGCTCCAGCGGGCCGGATCGAAGCCCTGGGGGCCGATTGAGGCGATACCGGCAACCTCCATGGCCTCCTGTTCGGCCAGCGGCGGCAGCAGCTCCACCAGTCTGGCGGCCAGCATGCTCTTGCCGCTGCCCGGGGGACCGATCATCAGCAGGCTATGCCCGCCGGCCGCGGCGATGGTCAGCGCTCTTTTAGCGCGCCATTGGCCCTTTACGTCGTCTAAAGAACCATTTTGATTCTTTAGCGATACAATAGCTTGGGCCGAATCCATGGATCCGCTATGCTTCACCGCGACGTCGGGGCTGGCCAGGAACTCGCATACCGCCCGCAGATCGCCGAAGCCGTGGATGCCCTGCCGGCGTACCAGGCTCACTTCGGCGAGGTCCGCCAGCGGCACCACCATGTCGTGGCCGGCACGCCCGGCATGGATCGCCGCCAGTAGCAGGCCACGCACCGGACGCAGCTCGCCGTCCAGCCCCAGCTCGCCAAAGCATTCCGGCAGCGACTTGCGCCCCAGCCGCAATTGCCCGCCGGCGATCAGCAGCGCCAGCGCGATCGGCAGATCGTAGCGGCCGCCTTCCTTCGCCAACTCCACGGGAGCCAGGTTGACGGTGATGCGGCTGGCCGGAAACTCGAAGCCCGCGTTGAGAATCGCCGAGCGCACGCGTTCCCGGCTCTCGCGCACCACGGGCGCCGGCAGGCCGACAATCGAAAAGCCAGGTAGACCCCGGCCCAGGTGGGCCTCGATCTGCACCAGCGGGGCCTCCAGACCGAGCTGCGCCCGGCTCGGAACCTGCGCTACGCTCACGTGTGCCGGGGCGGCGGCAACCGTGCTTCCAGTTCGCTGAGGCGCGCCTCGAGCGCCGCGATGCGCTCGCGTGCGCGCTCGAGCACGCGCGACTGGACCTCGAACTCGCTGCGCGAGGTGAGGTCGAGCCGGCCGGCGGCACCCTGCAGCACCGCCCGGAAGTTGCTCTCCACCTCGCTCTTCAGCGCCCCCAGGGCACCGGGCAGTCCAGCGGTGAAGCGACGCGCCAGCTCATCAATGTGGAGAGATTCCATGGATCACCTCAAGCCTAGGATCTTAAGCGTTGCCCTGAAATCGCGCGCCAGAGCAGCGCCCACCACCAGTTTGGTGCAGAACGCGCTGGGCGGCGGCGGCGCGGCCCTCGTTTCGAGCCTTTTAGCCGTGGCACGGTTTCTGCACTTAAGGCTCAGCGGCGCTCGCGTGAATCCACAGGATACGCGCACCGCACTGTTACCGGAATAGCCGCTTCAGAGCCTGTTCGTAGAAAAATGCAGACCATGAAAATGATTAGCGCGGTGGTTCGCCCGTTCAAGCTGGACGAGCTGCGCAACGCGATCGCCCAGCTCGGTGTGCAGGGCGTGACCGTGACCGAAGTGCACGAACTGGAGTTCGGGCCGCGCAGCAAGGTCGAGATCGCGATCGACGCCGCCATCACCGAGCCGGTGCTGGAGGCCATTGCCAACGTCGCGCGCACCGGCCGTCCGGGCGATGGTCGCATCCTGCTGGCCGGTCTGGAGCAGGCCATCCGCATTCGAACCGGTGAAACCGGCACCTCCGCCACTTGAATTCCGCCACATGAATCATCAGCTGGGAGTCGCAAGCATGCGCATTGTAGTGTTGAAGAAAGTACGCTGGCCGGACGCAGGAATGCTGCTGGCAGCATTCATCGCCCTGTTCCTGGCGCTCGCGCCGCTCGGGTCCATGCCGGCACATGCCGACGAGGCCGCTGCTGCGCCTGCGGCTGCGGCGGCAGCGCCCGCTGCAGCTGATGCCAGCGCACCGGCTGCGGCCGCACCGGCGGCAGCGGCGCCGGCCGCACCACCGGCGCCGACCGAGCCCTTCCTGGTCACCAATGACAAGGTGAACTCAGGCGACACTGCCTGGATGCTCACTTCCACGGCGCTGGTGCTGCTGATGACCATCCCGGGCCTGGCCCTGTTCTACGGCGGCATGGTGCGCAAGAAAAACGTGCTGGCGACGCTGATGCAGAGCTTCGCCATCACCTGCCTGGTCACGGCACTGTGGTGGGTGGTGGGCTACTCCATCGCCTTCACACCGGGCAGTACGCCATTCCTGGGTTCCTTCGGTCACTCGCTATTGGATGGCGTGAGGTACATGAAGGATGCCGGCAAGACCAGCGTCTCGCACATCGCGTCCACGATTCCCGAGAGCGTGTTCGCGATGTTCCAGCTGACCTTCGCCATCATTACTCCGGCGCTGATCTGCGGCTCGTTTGCCGAGCGCATGAAGTTCTCGGCGATGTTGTGGTTCATGGGCATCTGGCTGCTGGTGGTCTACTGCCCAATCGCGCACATGGTCTGGGAGCCCTCGGGCTACCTGGCCGGCAAGGGCGTGCTGGACTTCGCCGGCGGCACGGTGGTGCATATCAACGCCGGCATCGCCGGCCTGGCCACCGCCCTGATGCTGGGCAAGCGCCAGGGCCTCGGTAAGGAATCGATGGCGCCCCACAACCTGACCCTCACACTCATCGGCGCCTCGCTGCTGTGGGTGGGCTGGTTCGGCTTCAACGCCGGTTCGGCCACCGCCTCGGACGGCCGCGCAGGCATGGCCATGACCGTAACGCAGATTGCCACGGCGATTGCGGCCCTGGCCTGGATGTTTACGGAATGGCTGACCAAGGGTAAGCCCAGTGTGCTCGGCATCGCCTCGGGCGCAGTCGCGGGCCTGGTGGCCATCACGCCGGCCTCGGGCTTTGTCGGCCCGAACGGCTCGGTGATCATTGGCATCGCGGCCGGTGTGCTGTGCTACTTCGCCTCCACCACCCTCAAGAAGGCGATGGGCTACGACGACTCGCTCGACGCCTTCGGCGTGCACTGCATCGGCGGCATCGTCGGTGCGCTGCTGACCGGAGCACTGGTAAGCAAGGAGATCAGCGGCTCCGAGGGCACCGTGATGACGCAATTGCTGGGTGTGAGCGTCACGCTGATATACGGCTTTATCGCCAGCCTGATCATCCTCAAGGTCATCGATCTGACCATCGGCCTGCGGGTCAGCGCCGACGATGAGCGCGAGGGCCTGGACATTGCCCTGCACGGTGAACACGTAGAGTAAAACGCGCGATCAGGCTCGCAATCAAGCCCCGGCAGCGAATGCTCGCTGCCGGGGTTTTTTTATGGCGGAGGCCATCGGCGGCGCATGTTTACCGATACTTATTGTGACGCAGTTCACCATTGCCTTCCGGCCCAGCACTGATACTCTCCGGGAGTATTTACGGAGACCACCATGCGCTACCTGACTGCGCTCGCCCTGTCGCTGGCGGCCCTCGGCACGGCCGGCGCCGCGGATATCTATTGCAATAACCAGGGACGCGACTGCAGCGACAAGCCGACGCCGGGTGCGGTGCTGGTGCACATCTCCAACAACACTTACGGCGCCAACACGCTCTCGACCCCCGCCTCGGGCAGCGAGCGGCCGGCCGCCGGCAATACGGTGGACAGCGACGCCAATTCCCGCCTGGCGCAGGACCGCAACGCCCAGGCCGTAAAGAAGGATGTCAACGCCGCGCACGCCACGCAGTGCAAGGATGCACAGGACAAATACCAGAAGGCCGTCGAGGCGCGCCGCGTCTATCGCACGGGCAAGGACGGCGAGCGCGAATACCTGTCCGATACCGAGGCCGACCAGCTGCGCCTGAATGCGCGCGTGGAAATGGACACGGCCTGCGGCAAGCCCAGCCCCTGAGCCGCCGTCCTTAAGATCTCGCGCCGCGCCGCGCCGCCCTGCTACATTGCGCGCACTTAAGGCAGGAGCGGCACCTCAATGAATACGGGCTTTATCGGACTGGGCGCCATGGGTGCGCCCATGGCGCGCAATCTCCAGCGTGCCGGATTGCTGGCGGGTGTCTGGAATCGCAGCGCCGACAAGGCGCTTGCGCTCGCCGCTGAACTGGGTGTCAAGGCCGCGCCGACCCCGGTGGCGCTGGCGCGCACCAGTGAAGTGCTGGTGCTGTGCGTGTCCGCCGATCATGACCTGCTGCAGCTGATTGCCGCGCTGGCGCCGGCGCTGCGCCAGGGCCTGCTGATCATCGATTGCTCGACCGTCAGTGCCAACGCGGCCCGCGCCGCGGGCAAGATCTGCGCGGCGCGCGGCACCGAATTCCTGGATGCCCCGGTGAGCGGTGGCGTCGAGGGCGCGGCCAAAGGCACGCTCGCCATCATGGTCGGCGGCGAAGTGGCCGCCTTCAATCGCGCCCAGCCCATACTGCTGGCCATGGGCAGGACCATCACGCATTTCGGTCCGCAGGGCGCGGGCCAGGCCGCCAAAGCCACCAATCAGATCATGGTGGCCGGCATCATCCGCGCCGTCGCCGAGGGCCTGGCCTTCGCCGCGGCACAGGGACTGCCGCTCGATAAGATCATTGCCACGTTGAGCCAGGGCGCCGGCGGCAGCTGGTACCTGGCCAACCGCGGCCCGTTCATGGAACGCCGCGCGTATCCGGCGGGTTTTCGCGTACGCCTGCATGAGAAGGACCTGAAGATCTGTCAGGCCATGGCGGCCGCGGCAGGCGCCGAGTTGTCGGTGGTCGAGGCCGCGCTGAGCGACTACGCGCAGCTGATCGCCGCCGGCTACGGCGATGAGGACATCTCGGCCACCTTCCGGCTCACGGCGCCGCTGTTCAGCGCAGCGGCGGAGCACGCGTGAGCGACAGCGACAGCGAAAGCGCGGCCGAATTGCCGGTGCGCGATGTGGCGCGGCCGCGCGGGCTGATGCTGCCGGATTTTTGCGCCGCGCGCGCGGTGCTGGCGGTGGTGCTGATCGTCACGCTGACCGCAGTGGTACTGTCGGTGGCGCGCCAGAACGCCGTGCTCAATTTCTGGCTCGATCTGGCGCGCACCTCGTTGTTCCTGCTATGGACCGGCCTCGGCAGCGCCGCCGCGCTGTGCGTGCTGCGCCGGCCACTCGCCGCCCTGCCGCTGCCGACCGCGGTAATCTGCGCCCTGGCCGCCATGCTGGCGGTAATCGCCCTGGTCTCGGCCGGTGTGCTCTGGCTCGGCAGCAATGCGCTGCTGGGCGCGCGCGCCAGTAACCTGTTGCTGCCCGTACAGCCCTGGCGCTTCTTCGCCGCCAGCTTAAGTGTCGGCGCCATCGTCGGGGCGCTGGCGCTGCGCTATTTTTACGTCGCCGGCGAATGGCGGCGCAACGTCGAGCTGCAGGCGCGCGCTCGCGTGCACGCGCTGCAGGCGCGCATCCGCCCGCATTTCCTGTTCAACAGCATGAACACCATTGCCGCGCTGACGCGCAGCAACCCCGAGCAGGCCGAGGAGGCGGTGCAGGACCTTGCCGACCTGTTCCGCGCCAACCTGAACGAGAAGCGCAGTAGCATCACGCTCAAGGAGGAGCTCGAGGTCGCGCGCATCTACCAGCGCATCGAACAGCTGCGGCTCGGCGAGCGCCTGCACGTGATCTGGGATGTCACTGATCTGCCGATGCGCGCCCAGGTGCCAGGCCTGCTGATGCAGCCGCTGCTGGAGAACGCGATCTATCACGGCATCGAACCGCGTCCTGGCGGCGGCGTCGTCACCGTCAGCGGCGCGCTCGACGGCGAGGTGATCGGCCTGACGGTTCGCAACCCGCTGCCCGAAGCCGGCGGCGAGGTGCACAGCGGCAATCGCATCGCGCTCAATAACATCCGCGAGCGCATGGAACTGCTGTATCCCGGCCGCTCATCGGTCGAGGCCAACCGCGTCGGCGATGAATACATCGTGCGCCTGCGCTTCCCCCATGTCGAAGACCCGCAGCGGATCTCCTCGCTGTGAACGCCGCAGCCGCGGTCCAGCGCGTGCTGATCGTCGATGATGAAGCACCGGCACGCGAGCGCCTGCGGCGACTGCTGCTGGAGCTGGGCGAGGTCGAGATCGTCGGCGAGGCGGGTAACGGCGGCGAGGCCGTGCGGCTCGCGGGGGAGCTGCGCCCCGACGTCATTCTGCTCGACGTGCGCATGCCTGGCATGGACGGGATTGAGACCGCGCGCCACCTGGCGTTGCTGGCCGACGCGCCGGCGGTGGTGTTCGCTACTGCCTATGACAGCTACGCGATCGAGGCCTTCGAAACGCAAGCGATCGGCTACCTGCTGAAGCCCGTGCGCACCGAAAAACTGCTGGCGGCGCTGCAGCGTGCCGCGCGGCTGGCCGGGGCGCAGCTCGCTGCCATTGCCCGCGCCGACCCGACGCGCCCGGTACGCTCGCACGTCGCCGCGCGACTCGGCGAGCAGGTGCGCCTGATACCAATTGCCGACGTCTATTATTTTTCTGCCGACCAGAAATACACCACGGTGCGCCACCGCAAGGGGAGCGAGCTGATCGAGGATTCGCTGCGCGCGCTGGAAGAGGAATTCGCCGCGCGCTTCGTGCGCGTGCACCGCAACGCGCTGGTGAACATCGATTACCTGGCGGCCGTCGAGCGCGATGCCGAAGGCCAGCACCATGTGCTGCTGCGCGAGATCGATGAACGCCTGGCGGTCAGCCGGCGGCTGGCGGGCGAGCTGCGCGAGCGGCTGCGCCTGTGACGATCGACGCTTTATCGACAGGCACCGCGGCGGCCCTGACCGCTGAGGGCGCGCGCTTCACTTCAGTCGAACCGCGGCTCCAGTACCTGGGCGGCAGCACGCCGCCGCCGGGTGGTGTGCTCGAAATCGCGCCCGGCATTCACTGGCTGCGCATGCCGCTGCCGATCGACCTGAATCACATCAACCTCTGGCTGATCGAGGATGGCGACGGCTACACGCTGATCGACACCGGGTTTCCGGCCGAGAGCTGCACCGTGGTGTGGCAGGCCATCGAGGCCACGCTGCTGCGCGAGCGCCCGCTGCGGCGCATCCTGCTCACGCACTACCATCCCGATCACATGGGCTGCGCCGCGTGGCTGCAGAACCGCTTCGGCATACCGGTGCGCATCGCGGCACGCGCGCTGCCGTCCGCCCAGTTCATCGTCGACGGCCCGAGTGCCGAGCGCCGCGAAGCCTCGGTGCAGTATTTCATCGCCCACGGCATGGCCGAAGCGCGCGAGTACCTCATGATGCTGGCCGAGTTCAACCGCCGCTCGCCGATCAGGATGATGCCGCAGGTGACGGAGCCGCTGGTCGAGGGCGAATTGCTGAGCGTGGGCCCCTGGCAGTTCAGCGTCATCGAGACCGATGGCCACGCGCTCGCGCACCAGAGCTTCTTCAGCCTTAAGCCGGCGCTGCTGATCAGCGGCGATCAGATCCTGCCGACGATCTCGCCGAATATCAGCGTGTCGGTCGCCGACTGGGGCCTCGATCCGTTAGGCGACTACCTGGCATCGCTGGATCGGATGGAGCAGCTGCCGGCCGGCACCGTGGTGCTGCCCTCGCACGGCCGCCCGTTCACCGGACTGCACGAGCGCATCGCCGATCTGCGCGCCCACCATGAGCGCGACCTAGCGCTGCTGTGCGAGCAGCTCGCGACCCCGCGCAGCGCGTTTGAACTGATGCCCGCGCTGTACGGCCGTCAGCTTAAGGGTTTCAATATCTACCTGGGGCTGCACGAGTGCATCGCGCACCTCGAGCATCTGGTGCGGCGCGGCGCCGTGACGCGCATGACCGGCGCCGATGGCGTCCACCGCTATCGCCGCCGCTGAGCGTCCCAATATGCTAGTTTATTGCCGATGATCCGGCGGCCATGAGGGATGGGAAAGGTCCGTGTTTCAGCAAAAGAAAGTCATCATCAGCTGCGCGATCACCGGCTCGATCCACACCCCCTCGATGTCGCCCTACCTGCCGGTGACGCCCGAGGAGATCGCCAGCTCGGCCGTCGAGGCCGCGGAGGCCGGTGCCGCGATCCTGCATCTGCACGCACGCAACCCGGTGACTGGTCGGCCCGACCAGACGCCCGAGGCCTATGCAAAATTCCTGCCCATGATCAAGCAGCGCTGCGATGCGGTGGTCAATCTCACGACCGGCGGCGCGCCGCACATGCTGGTGCTGGACCGCATCCAGCCGGCGATCCGCTACAAACCCGAAGTGGCCTCGATGAACATGGGCTCGATGAACTTCGCCCTGTTTCCGATGCTCAAGCGCTTCAAGGATTTCAAATACGACTGGGAGCGTCCCTACCTCGAGGGCACGAAGGATCTGATCTTCCGCAACACCTTCGGCGACATCGAGACCGCGCTCGGGCTGATGTCGGCCAACAACACGCGCTATGAATTCGAATGCTACGACACGGCGCATCTCTACAATCTGGCGCATTTCGTCGATCGTGGGTTGGTCAAGGCGCCGTTCTTCGTACAGACGGTGTTCGGCATACTCGGCGGCATTGGGTCGCATGCCGAGGATGTGATGCACATGCGACGCACGGCCGATCGCCTGTTCGGCAATGACTATCGCTGGTCGGTGCTCGGTGCCGGCCGCAGCCAGATGCAGGTGGCGGCAATGGCGGCGTCAATGGGCGGCAACGTGCGTGTCGGCCTCGAGGACAACCTGTGGATCGGCGCCGGTCAGCTGGCAAAATCCAATGCCGAGCAGGTGCGCAAGGTGCGCGAGATTCTGACCGGGCTGGGGCTGTCGATTGCCACACCGGCCGAGGCGCGCGAAATCCTGGCGCTCAAAGGCGGGGACCAGGTCGCCTTTTAGGGTGCGATGCGCTGCGCGTTGAGCGCCGCACCGCCGATGTTTCCGGTTACGGTGGCTACGGCATTGATGTCCGCATCATTCCAGCTGATATTGACCGCCCCCAGCGATTTGCCGCCGCTGCTGAGCGTCAGCTGCGCGGTAATGACCGCGGCCGTCTGGTCCCAGGACACGGTGCCGGATACCGCGACATCCTGCGTCCAGCGCACGCCCTGCAGAGCGAAGTCATAACCCACGTCACTCGGTGCAGATGCTGCCGCAATAGCCGGTGTAGTCCGTATTGCACAGCGTCCGCGTCAGTGCGCCGACCTGGATCGAGTCCGGCGGCGCGGCCACGGCATGACCAGCAATCAGCAGCGCGGCGCAGCCGGCCAGCGCGGCATTGCGCAGCCAGGTGTAACAGGGTGAGCTCATTGAAACCCCTTTTTTTATTCTATGGTCAGCGTATCACGGGCACGGCCGGTGCCTCAGTCCAGGAATTTCCAGCTCGCGGCACCATCCAGCCGGCGCACGCGGACTGTGGCGATGTCGCCGGGATCGAAATTGCGCGCGTTGACACCCATGCGGCCGCCAGCCCTCCGACCCACGCCCTGCCAGTGGGTCACGGTCCCGCAGTGGGCACAGCGGACAAAGGCCAGCATTTTGTCGCCCCAGGAATAGCGGGCGCTGGCGCCGCGCGCCGCGATCACACGCACGTCCGCGGCGCGGTAGTAGGCCCAGCGCGTGCCATAGCGACGGCAGATGGAGCAGTTGCATTCGGTCAGGCTGCGTGGCCGGCGTGGCACCTCGATACGCACCGCTCCGCAGTGGCAGACGGCGCTCAGCATGCGCGCAGCACCGCGCGGCCCACCATGAACCACACTGCCAGAGAGGACACCAGATATAGGTAGAAGCGCAGCATCACGATATTTGCCGTGCAATGCACGGCGCTGTGCAGCACCCGGAATATCACGAATACCCACGCGGCATAGAGGTAAGTAGCATCGACGCGATTCGTGACCGTCAGCCACAGCGCCAGCGCATAGAACAGCACCGGAATCTCAAACAGGTTCTTGAGATTGTCCGAGGGGTTGGACACCGCCGCGGGCGACAGCCGCGCCAGCGTGCCCGGCACCGCCAGCTCCCCGGCGCCGATCTTAGTGCGCGTGATGAAGCTGATGCGGCGCACGTACATGTACACCCAGACGACGAACGTCAGCACCATCGTGGCCAGGACCGGTCCGAACATTGCCTGTTGCGACACTGCATGCTCCCTGATCAGCCTGGCCCCATACTACGCGCACCGTTAAGCCTGCAGTCAGGTAGGCGCGCCGATACTCGGTTCCGACTGAGGTTCATTGGGTCCTGATTGAGGAGATCGCCATGTACCGCCCGTTACCGCTTATGTTCACTGTGGCACTAATGGCCAGTACGGCCGCGCTGGCCGACCCGCCGTCGCACGAATCCCGTTACCAGCAGCACGGCCAGCAGAACATGGGCGCACACCAGGATCGCGGTCAGCGCCCCGGCCCCGCGGCGGCAGCCCGCCGCTCCGACTATGCGCCCGCGCGCTTAGCCGAGCGCGGTCCTGGATGGGCCAACTACCGCGACGCGCGCGTCGGCGGCCGCTCGCCGCGCCAGGACATGCCGCGCCGCGAACCCACTCACACCCAGGCCTATGCACCCAGTGCCGGCGGCTGGCGTGGCGCGGATCGCCCCTCGAGCAACGACCGCCGTGGTGACAGTGGGTACTACGCCTCCCGCTATGGTCGTACCGATAACCGCTACCAGGACGCTGACCGCTATCGCAGCACGGGCTGGACCCGCGATCGTAACGATTGGCGCGATGGCCGCGGCCGCGGCTGGGACCACGACCGTGACTGGTACCAGAGCTACCGGAACGATCACTTCCGTTTCTTCGGCGACCGTTACTACGCCCGGCAGCGATTTGCGATTGGCTACTACGAGGCGCCCTGGGGTTATGCGCCGCACCTGTGGGGGTACGGCGATCGCCTGCCGGTGGCCTATTACGGCGCCCGCTATCTGATCGACGACTACTACGACTACGATCTGTATGCGCCGCCCTACGGCACTGAGTGGGTGCGCGTCGGCAACGACGTGCTGCTCGTCGACATGGACACCGGTGAGGTGGTCGACGTGGTCGCCAATCTGTTCTGGTAGCGGCCTTAAGGCAGGCGGCACCCTGAGCCGCCTGGCCGGCGTGCCTGCCTGAGGCGCATCAGCGCAAACAGCGCCAGCAGAGTCTCCACGCCGAGCATCAACCCCAGGGCCAGCAGGCCGACCGCCAGGCGGACCGAACGCGCAGCCGGCAGCGCGACGCCGGCGCCAAACACCAGTGCGAAGTAGCTGCAGCCGGCCTTGAGGACGCGCGCGGCGCTCACCATACGACTCGCAGGCTATCTGAACGAGGGTCCGAAGCTCCGGCCATTGACAGTCAGGCCCATGTAGCTCTGCGTTGCCGCCAGCTTGAGGAACTCGGCCGGAAAATTCAGCACCGGCGCCGACACCTGATCGAGCTCGGCAATATCCGCGGCCTCGAGGTTGAGCTCGAGCGCAGCGACGTTGTCCTGCAGCTGCGCCAGCGTGCGTGCGCCCAGTATCGGTGAGGTGACCCCCGGCCGGCTGCGCAGCCAGGCCAGCGCCACGCGCGCCGCACTGGTCTCACAGCGCTTGGCCACCGCCGCCAGCACCTCGAGCACGCCGTACACGCGTTCGTTGGCATTGCGCGCCACGAAGATCTCGCGGCCCTTGGACTCCGCGGTCATGTTGGCGCGTGAATACTTGCCGCTCAGCACACCGGAGCGCAGCGGACCCCAGGGGGTGACGCCCAAGCCGAGCGCCTGCGCCATGGGCATCAGTTCGCCCTCGACCGTGCGTTCCAGCAGCGAGTATTCGATCTGCAGCGCGATCAGCGGCGCCCAGCCGCGAAACTGCGCCGTGAGCTGCGCAACCGTGACTTTCCACGCCGGCGTGTCCGAGAACCCGGCGTAACGGATCTTGCCGCTGCGCACCAGGTTGTCCAGCGCGTACATGGTCTCGTCGATCGGCGTAAAGGGATCGTCCCAGTGCTGCCAGTACAGATCGATGTAGTCGGTCTTCAGCCGCTGCAGCGAGGCTTCGCAGGCAGCGATGATCGATTTGCGATTGGCGCCGCCGCCATTGGGATCGCCGGGAAAGGCATTGCCACTGAACTTGCTGGCAATCACCAGCCGATCGCGCCGGAAATCGGCGCGGCTCAGGTAGTCGCCGAGTATGCGTTCCGAGTGCCCGCCGGTGTACAGATTGGCGGTATCGATGAAATTGCCGCCCTGCTCAATGAAGTAATCGAGTATCTGCCCGGCGCTGCGCGCATCGCAGCCAAAACCCCACTCCTCGCCGAAGGTCATGGCGCCGAGGCAGAACGGGCTGACGCGCAGGCCGGAACGGCCGAGTGTCACGTAGTGATTCAATGGCATGGCCGGATACTACGTTCTGGTGCCGCTCCGGCGCAAACCGGCGCGCGCTCAAGCGAGCGTGGCGAGACCATGCGTCAGCACCAGCTGCTTGCGCTCGGGCACACTGGCCTGGAACTGCACGCCCGCATCGCTGCGGCAACCCTCGATGCGGACGGTTTCCCCGGGGTACACCGGTGAGCTGAAACGCACCCCGAGTGAGCGCAGCCGCGTCGGGTCGTGGTTGCAGAGACTGCGGATCAACAGGTAGCCGGCGATACCGTAGGTGCACAGGCCATGCAGGATCGGGCGCGCGAAGCCGGCGCTGGCGGCCGCGGCCGGATCAACGTGGATCGGATTCCGATCGCCATTGAGCCGATACAGCAACGCTGCATGGCGCGACGTGGTCAGCTGGTCGCTGAACTCGACCGGTCCCGTGGCCGCGCCGGGCAGTCCGGCCGGCGGCGTCCCGTAGCTGCCGCAGCCGCCGTCGCCGCGCAGAAACAGCGTTGACGACACGGTGCACAACGCCTCGCCGGAAGCGGCATCGTGCAGCAGCTGCTCGCAGTAAACGAGTGCACCCCGGCCCGCGCCCTTGTCGACCACCGCCGGTACGCGATAGCTGGCCATCAGCTGCGCGGCCGGCGGCAGCGGCCGGTGCACGCTGAGGTTCTGCTCGCCATGCAGCAGCTGCAGCCAGTTGACCGCGAACTGCGGCGCGGCGATCCAGGAGCCGGCCTGCGCCAGCACCGCCGCAAGGGTCGGCAGCACCAGCAGGTCCTTTTCATAGACCAGGCGCAGCGCCCTGGCATCGAGCGGATCGCTCCCGGCGCCGACGCTCAGCGCATAGCGGATCACGTCCTGCTCGTCGTAGCGGACGCGCTGCGTCGGAAACTGATGCGCGCGCAGCGCCTCGAGATTCATGCTACAGGCCCAGGAAGGTGCAGCATTCGCTCAACGGCGCGCGCTCGGTCCGCAGCGTGTTGATGGGTGCCGAAGCGTCGCGGTAGCCCAATCCCATGCCGCAGAACAGCATCCACTCCGGCCGCAGCCCGAGAAACTCGCCTACAGTGCGCGGCCACGCCGACCAGATTTCCTGCGGACAGGTATCCAGCCCCTGCTCGCGCGTCAGCAGCATGATGGTCTGCATGAACATGCCGACGTCGCTCCATTGCGGCGGCCCCATTCGCCGGTCGATTACGAAGAACAGGCCCACCGGCGCGCCAAAGAAATCATAGTTGCGCGCCAGTTGCCTCAAGCGCGCCGCGCGATCCTCGCGGCCGATGCCAATCGTGGCGTACAGATCCTCACCGCACTGGTAACGGCGCGAACGATAGGGCTCGTGCAGCGCTGGCGGATAGACCGCGTACTCGGCGGGCTCGCCGCCGGGGGTTGCCAGCAATCTAGGCGCCAGCAGCGCCCGGAACTGCGCAATGGCCTCGTTGGCCAGCACGTACACCTGCCAGGGCTGCAGGTTGCCGCCCGAGGGCGCCTGGCGCGCGGCATCGACGATCGCGCGCACGGTCGCGCCCGGCACCGGATCGGGCAGGAACGCGCGGCAACTGCGCCGGGTCCGCACCGCCTCGCTGACGCTCATGCCCGGATTCGCCACTATTCACCCCCGTAACAACGCCACACCCAGATGCCGCGCCAGTCCGCGTGCGCCGGCCGCCATCACCTGGCCGTGGTTCCAGCGAAACGCCGGGGCCAGCAGCGGCGCCAGCGCGTTCATCCATGGCCGCGACGTGCTGACGCTCCAATCGTAGCGTACCCCGGTGCCGGCGCCCTCACTACGCAGCGTCCAGCGGCCGGTACCGTTGAGCTCGCCCTGCGCCTCACCCTCGAGAATGAACGGGCGCTGCACGATGGCCGAACGCATCCCGAAGGAAAGCCGGTACGGCAGACGGCTGGTCCAAGTGTAGCGGCGCACCGCACCCACGCCGGCGGCATCGCCCGGCGTCAGTTCGACGACCGACTGCAGGTAGGGCCACCACTGCGGCCAGGCGACCACGTCGTAGAGTGCGTCCCATATGGCGTCGATCGGCGCCTGCAATTGCCAGTCGGTAATCAGCTGGTAACGCTTCATGACTGCTCTCCCTCGGCTATGCTCCTGTCATGCGCATAGAGTTCACCAAGATGCACGGCATGGGCAATGACTTTCTGGTGTTCGAAAGCCCCCGCGATGCCGCGATGCCCGATGGCGCGCGCTGGCGCCGTGTTGCCGATCGTCACCAGGGCGTAGGTTTCGACCAGGCGCTGGTGCTCGAGCCACCGCGCGAACCGGGCACGGCGGTCTACTACCGGATTTTCAATGCCGATGGCACCGAAGTCGAACAATGCGGCAACGGCGCCCGCTGCGTGGCCCGCTACCTGCAGCTCAAGGGCGGCGGCGCCGCGGGCGTCCACCTCAGACTGGGCAGCCCCAGTGGTGTGATCGAGGCGCGGGTGCTGGATGACGGCCAGGTCGCGGTGAATCTCGGCGTCCCGGATTTTAATCCCGGCGCGCTGCCCTTTATCGCCGCGGCAGCCGAGGCCAGCTACACGCTGCGACTGGGCGCCGAGCGCGTGGAATTCGGCGCCGTCTCACTTGGCAATCCGCACGTCGTGCTGCGGGTCACCGACATGGAAAGCGCGCCGGTTGAGCGCCTGGGACGGGCGCTGCAGGCCGATGCGCATTTTCCACACAGCGTGAATGTCGGTTTCATGCAGGTGCTGAGCGCCAACCAGATCCGGCTGCGAGTGTACGAGCGCGGTGTCGGGGAAACACTGGCCTGCGGCACCGGGGCCTGCGCAGCGGTGGCCGTCGGACGCAACCTTGGTCTGCTGGCGAGCGACGTTGCAGTGCATGTTCCGGGAGGCCGGCTCGGCGTACACTGGCAGGGTCCGGATCAGGGCGCGTGGCTGACCGGTCCGGCGGCGGTGGCCTACACCGGCCAGGTCGAGATCTGAACCGAAGCGCGAGGGATAGCAAGGATGACGAGCAACACCGCCCAGGGACTAAGCAGCGATGGCATCGACGAACAGGCCATTGCCCAGTACCTGCAACAACACCCCGACCTCTTCGATCGTCATCCGCAGTTACTGACGCGCCTGCGCCTGCAGCATCCGCGCAATGGCACGACGATCTCGCTGATCGAGAGGCAGGTGGACGTGCTGCGCGATAAGCATGCCGCGCTCGAACAGCAGCTGGCCGAGTTCGTGCGCGTCGCGCGCGCCAATGACGCGCTGGCCGACCGGATCCACCGATTCACGCGCCGCCTGCTGCGCACCAGCACCCGCGCCCAGGCGCTGGTGCAGATCGAGGCTAGCCTGCGTGAGGATTTCGATACCTATCACGCGGTGCTGGTGCTGCCCGACGCTGGCAGCGGCGATGCGCCAAGCCGCTTCCTGCGCCACGTGAGTTCGGGCGACGCCCATTTCAAGAGCTTCGAATCGCTGTTCAGCAGCGCCAAGCCGCGCTGCGGCCAGGTGCGCGACAGCCAGCGCGAGTTCCTGTTCGGCAATGAAGCCGCCGGCATCGGCTCGCTGGCGCTGATTCCGCTGAGCGCCATGACGCCGCCGGGCCTGCTGGCACTGGGCAGCGTCGATCGCGACCGCTTTCACCCCGGCATGAGCACCGAGTTTCTCTCGCGCATGGCCGAGCTCATTGCCGACGCACTCGCGCGCTCCTGACCCAAGCGGGCCCATGGATGCGCCTGCCTCATGGGTCCGACGTTTTCACACGCACCTGGCCAGTGAACGGCGGTTGTCGCCGCATACCGTCTCGGCCTACGGGCGCGAACTGGCCGCGTTTGCGCAGTGGTGTGGCAAGCAGGGCATTGACGACTGGTCGCGCCTCGACGCTGCGCAGCTGCGCAGCTTTGCCGCCCGCAGCCACGCCGGCGGACTGAATCCGCGCAGTGTGCAGCGGCGCCTGTCGGCACTGCGCACCTTCTTCGCCTTTCTGATCCGCGAACGACTCGCGACCCACAATCCTGCGGTCGGCATCAGCGCACCGAAGGCCGCCCGGCACCTGCCGCACACACTCGATGTCGATCAGATGGGACGGTTGCTGGCGCTGAAGCCCGACGGGGCACTCGCGATGCGGGATCTCGCGATCATGGAGCTGCTGTATTCCTCGGGCCTGCGCCTCGCCGAACTGATCGGACTGGACCTGCATGACCTGGATCTCAAGGATCGCACCGTGCGGGTGCTCGGCAAGGGCAGCAAGACGCGCATCACGCCGGTCGGCCGTCAGGCGGTAAGCGCGTTACAGCAGTGGCTCAAGGAGCGCAGCGCGCTGGCGGGCACCGGCGAGCTCGCCGTGTTCCTGAACCGGCGCGGCAGGCGCCTGGGAGCGCGCAGCGTGCAGCTGCTGGTGGCGCGGCATGCGCGCGCCCAGGGCCTGGCGGTAGGGGTTCATCCGCACCTGTTCCGCCATTCCTTCGCGACCCACCTGCTCGAATCGAGCCGTGACCTGCGTGCAGTGCAGGAGCTGCTGGGCCACGCCAGCATCAGCAGCACGCAGATCTACACCCACCTTGATTTCCAGCATCTCGCCCGCACCTACGAGAGTTCGCATCCGCGCGCCCGCCGGCGGGGATGAGTCCCTCATAAGGTGTTGATCGCACAAGGTGCTTTACCCATGACACAGGGCTTTGATCCGCATTCGACCACTATCCTGGCGGTACGCCGCAACGGCACCATCGCCCTTGGCGGCGACGGCCAGGTGACCCTCGGCACCACCGTGATGAAGGCCAATGCCCGCAAGGTGCGCAGGCTCGCCGGTGGCAAGGTGGTCGCCGGCTTCGCCGGCGGCACCGCCGACGCCTTCACGCTGTTCGAGCGCTTCGAGGGCAAGCTGGAAAAGTTCGGCAACCTCACCCGCGCCGCCATCGAGCTCGCCAAGGACTGGCGGTCGGATCGCTACCTGCGCCGCCTCGAGGCGCTGCTGCTGGTGGGCGACCCGCACAGCCTGTTCGTGATCTCCGGCAACGGCGATGTGATCGAGCCCGAATTCGACCTGGCCGCGATCGGTTCCGGCGGCCCCTACGCGCAGGCCGCGGCCCGCGCGCTGGTGGAGAGCACTGAGCTGCCGGCGCGCACCGTGGTCGAGCGCGCGCTCGGCATTGCCGCCGACATCTGCATCTACACCAATCGCAATATCGTGATCGAGGAGCTGGGCGCGTGACTCCGCAGCAGATCGTTCAGGAACTCGACAAGCACATCGTCGGCCAGGGCGCCGCCAAGCGCGCGGTGGCTATCGCGCTGCGCAACCGCTGGCGGCGCATGCAGGTGGACGAGCCGCTGCGCCAGGAAATTACGCCGAAGAATATTCTGATGATCGGCCCCACCGGCTGCGGCAAGACCGAGATCGCGCGCCGGCTGGCGCGCCTCGCCAACGCGCCATTCGTGAAAGTCGAAGCTACCAAATTCACCGAGGTCGGCTACGTGGGCCGCGAGGTGGACTCGATCATCAAGGAACTGGCCGAGGTGGCGGTGAAGATGACCCGCGAACAGGAAGTGACGCGCGTGCGCGAGCCCGCGCAGCAGGCGGCGCGCGAGCGGGTGCTCGACGCCCTGCTGCCCAAGGCGAAGCTGATGGGCTTCTCCACCGATGAGCCGGCGCAGCCGCGCGATGCCGAGACGCGCCAGAAATTCCGCGGCCTGCTCGAACGCGGCGAGCTCGACGAACGTGAGATCGAAGTCGAGGTGCGGGCCCTCCCCACCGGCGTCGAGATCATGGCGCCGCCGGGCATGGAAGAAATGCAACAGCAGCTGCAGTCGATGTTCCAGAACCTCGGCGGTGCGCGCAGCCGCCCGCGGCGCCTGAAGGTGCGCGAAGCGCTGAAGCTCCTGACCGAGGAGGAAGCCGGCAAGCTGGTCAACGAGGATGAGCTCAAGGCGCGCGCGCTTAGCCTAGCCGAGCAGAACGGCATCGTGTTCATCGACGAGATCGACAAGATCTGCCGCCGCCAGGAGACTATCGGCGCCGACGTGTCACGCGAGGGCGTACAGCGCGACCTGCTGCCGCTGGTGGAAGGCTGCACCGTGGCCACCAAGTACGGCACGCTGAAAACTGACCACGTGCTGTTCATCGCTTCGGGCGCCTTTCACATGGCGAAGCCCTCGGACCTGATCCCGGAGCTGCAGGGCCGCTTCCCGATACGGGTGGAACTCGACACGCTGCGGGTCGAGGACTTCGTGCGCATCCTCACCGAGCCAGATGCCTCGCTGACCGCGCAGTATCGCGCGCTGCTGGGCACCGAGACCGTGGGCCTGGAATTCAGTGTCGATGGCGTGCGGCGCATCGCCGAGATCGCCCATCACGTGAACGAGCGCACCGAGAACATCGGCGCGCGCCGCCTGCATACCGTGATGGAACGCCTGCTGGAAGCGGTATCGTTCGACGCCAGCGAAAATCCGGGTTCGGCCCTGCAGGTCGACGCCGCCTACGTCGATGCGCACCTCGGGAACC
>Ga0209069_10000246_pt1 | contig 23257 bp, 23 predicted proteins | sample Str013_2_FD_187202 | JGI IMG/M metagenome (GOLD analysis project Ga0209069, IMG submission 187202) | Freshwater sediment microbial communities in response to fracking from Pennsylvania, USA - Straight Creek_MetaG_SC_2013 (SPAdes) (version 2) | ecosystem: Environmental > Aquatic > Freshwater >...
GATGGCCGCGGCGCTTTGCGTGCCGCCGCCGGCCGGCCCAACTGCGGGCGCCGCCGATTGGCCCCAGGCAGGGGTGGCAGCCACTCCCGCCAACGTCACCACTAGAAGGAAATCGCGCAGCTGCAAATTCATGCTCCCCTCCCCTTTATGGTTCTGCCGGCAACTCTCGATAAGGCTATACCCTTTGCGTGTGCGCCGGGAAGCCGTGCGCGATATCTGCACCCGGCACAAGGCTGCCGTGCCGGCCGTGGGCACGGAAGAGACCTGTCAGTCACGCCGACCGACGCCTGCGCTGTCGTGCACATCAACACGGACACTGCCTTTAGGTCATCTCCTTCTTACGCCGAGGGGGGCCGTTCCCAGTGTCGCGCTTGTTGAGCACCACCTCGCAATCCACGCATTGGCACATCTATTGGGGCACATTTATTTGATCATCGGCGGCGGAGGTATTGGCATGGCCTTTGCTCCCTTGTGGATCGCGAGCCGGCGTTGCTCCGCCGATCGCAAGGCGACAACAGGAGGACATTGCCATGTTCACTGCGGAAGCGGGCAACGAAGTGCCGAAAAGGGAGACGAAGAAGGGTCTGGTTGAGAAAGCCAACCTGGCTTGCATTAGTCTCACGGCCGCTATTATGGCTCTGGCCTCTACCGGGCTTGTCCGGGCCCAAGGTTGGTACGATCAGCAGACGCTCAATCCAGAGACCATGAAAAGACTTAACGTGGGCTGGAATTCCTGCTGCCTGGGTTCCGAAGTGGTCAAGACGCAGTTCCGCGTCGATAAGACGACCGACGGAGACGAGTGGTATTACCTTAAGGAGGGAAATTGGAAACGCGTACCAGACGACACGATCCATTGGGGCCAGCACGCCCCTGACGGCCAGGCCACGCTCTTCATCTACTTCATGACCGGTGAGGAGACTTGCTTCTATCCTCCCCAGGAGGGCATCTGACACCCCAAATGTCGATGGGCCGACCGCGCAGAATTCAACTGCGTAGGTTGTCGGTGATCGGCGGGCGTGACTGCCAAGAATTGTCACCGACGAAGCGGTGACCGATGATCCTCGGACTTGTCACATCAGGCGCCCGCAACGGCGGGGCGCCACCAGCGTTGCACATATCTTGTTACCCGGGCGGCGCGGCGCCGCGCCGGATGCGCGCGGCCTCCGACGCAGGCGACGGCATCTCCCGGCTTGCGGATCGCAAGGCGCTTGGGGGCCGACCCTGGTTTCTCAATTTGATCCGTCGCCGTTCACTGCCGCTTAACCTTGATCGCTGCATGGTTTCTTCCATCGTCGCAGGTCGGGACGGCGGCGGGTGGGGATGGTCAAGCTCCGTATCTTTCCAGCGATCAGGCCAGTCGACGCGCTTCGGCTTGCGCGACCGGCAACGGCGTAGATGTAAGCCCATTGATTTCGAGTAGCGTAGACGATGACGGATACGGCCGCGACGTTCCATGACGTCACTCCTTTCGACGGTCGTATCGTCCCGCTCGGCCACCGTCGGCGGGTTCTTCGTTTACTTGTCCATGGCGCCGTCATCGGCCTTGCCGTCGCGGCCGCCGCATCTGCGCTGGCCGCGATCGTCATCGTGGCGGCCGCATGGATCGTCAACACCGCTCTCGCCACCCATCCCTTTCGCCATGCGCAGGCGCCGATCGACCCGGCGGCGATCGCCCTCGCCAGCCCCTACCCGGTGTTCGCGGATGCGGCGGATTTCACCGACTCGGTCAATGTTTCGAGCGGACCCGTCTCGCGCGATCCTGATTCGAGCGATCCTGTCTCGAACGATCCTGTCTCGAACGATGCTGCGGATACCCTGACCTTTGCGGCCCGATGGGCCGGCGCGCCGGCGCCTGCTTCCAAGCCCACGGACGCCGAACCGCTGGTGACGCAGCAACCGGTCGAACCCGAAAGCGACGTGGCTTCGCTGCAGCCGGCCGGAGCGGCCGCGCCGCCGGTTGCGGCGGCCGCCCCGGAGAAGCGCGTTACGCCGCAGCATGCGCACAACCGGCCGATGCCGCTGCCTGATCCCGACAGCCGGATCGCGGTCTATGACATCGCAGCCCACACGGTCTATTTGCCCAACGGGAACCGGCTGGAGGCACATTCGGGGCTGGGCAACAAGCTGGACGATCCGCGCTACGTCAGCGTCAAGGATCAAGGGCCGACGCCGCCGAACGTCTATGATCTCGCGTTGCGAGAGCAGCCTTTCCACGACGTTCGGGCCATTCGCCTCAATCCTGTCGGCGGCGACAGCATGTTCGGTCGCGACGGCATGCTCGCGCATTCCTACATGCTGGGTGCCAACGGTCAGTCGAATGGATGCGTGTCCTTCAAGGACTACCCCGCGTTCCTGCGCGCGTATCTCAGAGGTGAGATCGATCGCCTCGTGGTCGTGCCGCACCGCGGCAACGCGTCTTGGCGCACCGCCAGAGCGGCATCACATTGGCCGGAAGCCGAGACCGCCCAAGCGTTCTAGCATTTGGACCGGCTGGACATCCGAAAGGCTGCCGCCAACGCCGGCGGCGGACTGCCGATCCAGGCGCAGCGTCAGGCAGAAAGCCGCGCCGCCGCTTCTCAGGAAGGCGGTAAGGCCGGTGGTCACCACGCCATAACCCCGTTCCGCGAGCGCGCCGCGCAGGCGTTCGCCGCAGCGCGACATCACGATCGCATCGCCCAGGCAAACCGCATTGGCGGCGAGCGCGCAGGCGTCCTCGATTGCGACCTCGATCCGCTGCAGCGCCGGTATCCGCTCGCGGATCGCGGCCTGGCCGGCCGGCGTGAAGGCGCCTGGCACGATCAGGACCTCGCCGCGCGACAGCGGACAGAAAGCGGTGTCGAGATGATAGAAGCGCGGGTCGGCAAGCTCGAGCGCGACGACGTCCGCCCCGAACACGTCCTTGACGGCGTCGCGCGCCGCGGCATCCGAACGCGGCCCATAGCCCATCCAAAATACGTTGCGCGTCTCATCCCATACGCAATCGCCGGCGCCTTCGAGCACGAGATCGTTCGGCAGCCTCGTCACCGTATCGATAAGGCCGCGCGCCTGCAGGCCGAGGAACGCGGCTTCGAAATGCGGGCTCTCGGGTTGCCGCTGCGGATGACGAAAGCGCGCCAGCAAGGCCTTGCGATCCAGCACGACGGCCGCATTGGCGGTGAAAACAAGGTCGGGGAGCCCGGCCGCCGGCGGCACCAGCTCGATCGCCGCACCCTCCTGGCGCAAGGCACGATGGAGCGCCGCCCATTCCCGCCGCGACGCGGCGACGAGCGAGCGGTCCGCGCGCGCCCAGCTCTGCGGGTCCATCCACGGATTGATGGCATAGGTGACCCCGAAGTGGTCGGGCCGGCACATCAGAAAACGCGCCTTCGATGCTGACGGGATCATGCTGCAGCCCTTCGTTCGAAGCGCTCGATCAAGCCGCCGCCGGTTGACCGGGCGCCCGTTCCAATTCCCGCACCGCCTCTTCGAGACAATCGAGCGCGCGGTCGAGATCGTCGCGCGCGATCACCAACGGCGGGGCCAGACGAACGACCGTGTCATGGGTCTCCTTGGAAAGGACGCCTTTCGCCAGCAAGCGCTCGCAGACGCCGCGGGCGCTGGCGAAGCGCGGGTCGATCTCGGCGCCCGCCCACAGGCCGCGGCCGCGGACGTCCCTGAGCACCGGGCTCTTGATCGCGCGCAGACGCTCGAGCATGTGGGCGCCGAGCGCGCGGCTGCGCTGCACCAGCGCTTCGTCGCGGACGACATGGATGGCCTCGAGCCCGACCGCCGCGGCGAGCGCGCTGCCGCCGAAGGTCGAGCCATGGGACCCGGGCGTGAACACATCCATGACCTCTCGGCGCGCCACGAATGCCGAGACCGGCAACACGCCGCCGCCGAGCGCCTTGCCGAGAATAAGCCCATCCGGCCGCACGCCCTCGTGCTCGAACGCAAACCAGGCGCCGGTGCGGCCGAGGCCGCTCTGCACCTCGTCGAGAATCAGCAGCACCCGATGGGCGTCGCACAGGCGTCGAACCGCGCTCAGCCAGCCGGCCGGCGGCAAGATGATGCCGGCTTCGCCCTGGATGGGCTCGATCAGGACCGCGACCGTCTCCGGCCGCAGGGCACGCTCGAGCGCCGCGCTATCGCCGAACGGAACGCTGCGGAAACCGGGTGCGAACGGGCCGAAGCCGTCCCGATAGTCGGGCTCCGACGAGAAGGAAACCACGGTCGTGGTGCGTCCGTGAAAATTGCCGTCGGCGACAATGATCTCGGCCCGGTCTTTCGGCACGCCCTTGACCCGATAGCCCCATCGCCGCGCAGCCTTGATGGCCGTCTCGACCGCTTCCGCGCCCGTGTTCATCGGCAGCACGGCGTCGAGACCCGTCACCCGGCAGAGCTCCGCCAGGAACGGCCCGAGGCGGTCGTTGTAGTAGGCGCGCGAAGGGACCGCGAGGCGTTTCGCCTGCGCGGTGAGCACCGCCAGGATGCGCGGATGGGAGTGACCAAGACTCGCGGCCGAATAGGCACTCATCATGTCGATGTAGCGCCGGCCTGCTGTGTCCCACAGATGAGCGCCCTCGCCGCGCGCAAGAACCACCGGAAGGGGCGCGTAGTTGTGGGCGCCGTATCTGTTCTCGAGCTCGATCGCACTCATGGCTGCCGGTCCCTGGACGCTGCCCGCAGTCTCGTCTCCGCACACTATCGTTTGGGCGCGACGGGTGTGGCGGAAGGCAGGGTTGGATACGGCCGATTCTGGTGGCGGATCTGCGCCGGAACGGCCAAAACGGCTGTTGCGCGAGCTTGGCTCAAACGCGCTTGCGCGCGAGCAACGATGGCGGATAGCCGGAAAACCGCCGGACCGGGCGCAGCGCCACATGGCTGACGATGCGCGCGACGCCCAAGCTCGAATCGTCGATCAATCCCGCCGTCAGCTCCTCATAGGCCGCAAGGTCCGCGCAAACGAATCGGGCCAGATAGTCGACCGTGCCGCTGACCTCCCAGCATTCGACGGCTTCCTCGATCGCGGCAAGGCGCCGCTCGAACCGGCCCTGCTGGGCCTGCTTCTCCAGGATGATCTCGGCAAAGACGTTGACCGGCCGCGACAGCTGCGCGAGCTCGAGGACCGCCTGATAGCCGGTGATGACTCCCGAGCGCTCGAGCCGGCGAACGCGCTCGAGGCAGGCCCGCGGGGACAATCCTACCGCCTCCGCCAGCTTTTGGTTGGTGGCGCGGCCGCTGACCTGAAGGGTCGTCAGGATCTTGAGGTCGATCCGGTCCAGGCTGGGCGGGCGCTTGGTGGCCATCGGGATCCGATTTCCGCATTTGTTCCTTGCCGGATTTGTCCGTAAACTGATTTGATCCTGTGGATCAAGGGCGGAACGAACCACCCTTGCGCGAAACCGGCCAGCCGGGGAGGCCCACAACGGATGGAAAGAAGACCATGCTTGCACGCTCGTTCCTGTCGGCCACCGATCTTCTCATCTCGGATGTCGAGCGAGACGCACTGATCGCGACCCTGTTCGCATTCGAGCGGGGAGAAATAGAGAACTTCACGATGCGGCATTTCCGTGAGAGTTGCGGAACGCCGGCGTGCATCTGCGGGTGGGCCAACCATTTCTCGGAAGGGCGCGCATTCGCGGAGGTCTCCAGCATGTCCGGCACGCTTGCGGTCAAGAGACTTCACAGCCGGCTGCCCAAGCAGCTGCAGTACCTCTTCGACATTCAGGGCCTCCCGCAGCAGGCCGGAGCGACACCAGCGCAAGCCGCTGCGGCGCTTTCCAACTACCTCACGTTCGGGGAGCCGCGCTGGGATGAGGTCTCTCGCCCCGGCCAAGGGTGACGGTGCGGTTCGTATCGGGCTGCGTTCTTGCGTTCCATACAAGACATTTTTCCGGAGGGCCGCTTTTTGCCGTGGCTCACGCGCGATCCGAGATAGACTGCACTTTTGAGGATTCGTTCGATGGCTCAGGAAACGCTCTTCATCGTGCAGTCATACCGGGCCGGTCGCGGAACACGTCTTCTTGCCGATCCGGCCGTAGCCTGCAAATCCGCACAAACGGCCTGCCGCACCGCAGAGCGGCTGGCGCTGACCAGAGTGGGCGTGATCGCCTGGTCGCGGACGGGTGACGCGGAGCTTGGAGATTTCGACGAGGATCCGGTCATTCTTTTTCGATCAGGCCGCGTCCCGGCGGGAATGGACGAGTAGTCCTGTCGCAGCAGGCGTCAGAGACGGCGCGCTAGGCGGCGTCGTGAAAAATTATTCCGAGGGTGTGCCGCCGTCCGGCGCGAAGCTTGCTGACACCATGGCGAAGGATGACGCGATAGTCGCCGCGCGTGCCGTTATGGGGCCGGCTGTTGACGGCGAACACGACAGCGCAGCCCTTGTGCAGCGGCACCACCGCGGCGCGACTCTGCATGCGCGGCCGCTGCTCGGTCAGCACGAATTCGCCGCCCTGAAAGTCCTCGCCCGGCTCCGACAGGAGCGCCGTCACCTGGAGCGGGAAGACATGCTCGCCGTAGAGATCCTGATGCAGACAGTTGTAGTCGCCTGGTCCGTATTGCAGGAGGAGCGGCGTCGGCCTCTTCTGGCCGGCCGCATGGCAGCGCTCGAGAAAATCGGCGTGCATCTTGGGGAAACGCGTGCCGATCCTCATGCGCCCGTTCCAGCGATTGGCGATCGGAACGAGCCGCGGATAGATCGCCGTGCGCAAATCCCCGATCAGCGACGGCAGCGGATAGGCGAAATAGCGATATTCGCCCTGCCCGAAACCGTGCCGTCCCATGATGACGCGGCTGCGGAATGCTTCGTCGCCGCCCGCATACAGGCCGGCGATGTCGTCGCATTCCGCGCCGGCGAGGAGCGTGGGGATGACCGCCCAGCCTTGCGCATCGAGATCGGCCGCGATCGCCCCCCAATCGATCGCGCCGATCCGTTCGGCGACGGCCGCGCTCAAGCCGCAGCCTCCACGTGGAGCAGCTTGCGCTTGCGCTCGACGCCCCAGGCATAGCCCGAGAGCGAACCGTCGCTTCGCACGACCCGATGACACGGAATAGCGACCGCTAGGTTGTTTGCCGCGCAGGCACCGGCGACCGCCCGCGCCGCATCAGGCCGGCCGATCCGGGCGGCAATGTCCGCGTAGGACGCGGTCTTGCCGGCGGGGATTTCCTGCAACGCCTTCCAAACGCGCTGCTGGAAAGCCGTTCCCCGAATATCGAGCGGCAGATCGAGCCCGAGCGCCGGAGCCTCGACCAGGCCGACCACCTGCGCGACCAGCGCCTCATAGGCCGCGTCGGCTCCGACCAGGCGCGCTTTCGGAAATCGATCCTGCAGGTCGCGCGCGAGCTGGTCGGGATCGTCGGCGATCAAGATCGCCACGACCCCCTTCTCGCTCGACGCAACCAGGATCGCGCCGAGCGAGGATTGACCGATCGCAAAGCGTATCTCCTCGTTGGTGCCGCCCGCACGATAATGCGTCGGCGTCATGCCGAGCATCCCGGTGCTCTTCTCGTAGAACCGTCCACTGGAATTGAAGCCGGCATCGTAGATGGCCTCGGTCACGGTATGGCCTTTGGTCAGCTCCGCACGAAGGCGCGATGCGCGATGGGCTTGCGCATAATCCTTAGGCGTCAGGCCAGTCGTTGCCTTGAACAGGCGATGGAAATAGCCGGCGCTCAGCTCCACCACGTGGGCCAGCTTCTCGAGCGAAAGCCCCTCCTCGCTCTGCTCGATCAAGCGGCACGCTTTCTCGACCAGAATCGCGTGCTCCGCGTCCAGCGAGGCTCCATCCGGATTGCAACGCTTGCAGGCGCGAAAGCCGGTCGCCTTGGCGGCCGCCAAGGTGTCGTGGAGGGCGACGTTCTTCGGATTTGCGCCTCTGGAAGGGCACGACGGACGACAATAGACGCCCGTGGTCGCCACCGAATACCAGAACGCGCCGTCCGCGGATCGATCGCGCCCGACCACGCGAGCCCATCGCGGATCGTCGACCGTTGCGGTTGCCGCTGCAACCTTTTGAAGCTCTGATGTCGCGATCATGACCCAATCTCCGCATTGCCGATCTTCGCCGTGACTTTGGGTGAACCGCCCTCACCCGACACTCCGGCTCTTGCTTTCAAATCCGATTTTCTTGATCCAATTCCGGGTTGTGGCCGGGCTCGGCAATCCAACTTCTTGCGAAAAGGCCGACGCTACGGTATCGGGAGACCGCGACCGGTAACGCCAGCGAACGCCTCTTGCACCATAAGGTCTCCTACATACATCCCTGGCACCTCCCCGCCTCGCCTCCCCTTCAAGGAACAATCCATGTTGAGAAATCCTCGCCGTGCCTTTCTCGCGCTGTTCGTCGCCGTCGCGGCCCTCGCCGCGGCCCGGGCATCCGCCGAGACGCCCTCGCCTCCCGGCGCCGAAGTCTATTTCATCAACCTGAAGGACGGCGACACGGTGACCAGCCCGTTCAAGGTGCAGTTCGGCCTATCGGGCATGGGGGTTGCGCCCGTTGGAACGCAAACGCCCAATACCGGCCACCACCATCTCCTGATCGATACGCAGCTTTCGTCCGAGCAGCTCAAGGAGGCGATTCCGGCCGACGCACAGCACCGACACTTCGGCGCCGGGCAAACCGAGACGACCCTGACGCTGCCGCCGGGCCAGCACACTCTGCAACTCGTGCTCGGCGACTTGCAGCATATTCCTCACAACCCGCCGCTGATGTCGGCGGCGATCAAGATCACGGTGAAATGAGCGCGGCGCTTCCCAAGGCCTGCCGTCGTCGTGTGGCGAGCAGCCGCGCAGACCAACGGCGCCTGATCGAACGGCCTGTCAGCCGATTGAGTCGTCGTATGTGCAGGCGGTGAAGAATCCCAGGAAGTGTCGTACGGACGCCGCCGCCTAAGCCGGCCGATGCGCCCGCAGGAAGGAACGTATCTGGCGCACCGCGAGGGGAATCCGCTCCTTGGGCTCCTTCCACGGGAACATGCTCACCTCGGCCTTCGGCGCGAGCATCGCGGCCTCCATGGCAACGGCGTACGGATGCGCCGGGATATCGTCCGGCAGGATCAGCACGGGCGTCTGGCAATTGCGCACGAAGTCGCGCGTCACGGTCAGAACGAAGTCGGGGTTGGTGCGGTACATCCTGGTCAGGAACTTGTCGACCATCTCCATCGTGATGTCGGGCCGGCGGGCGGTCAGCGCCGGACCCCAGGTCTTCATATTGCCTTCGTAGAAAAGGTCGCGCATCTCGGGGCGTGACCCGCTGGGCTGCGCCAGCACGGCCGCCACAATACGATCAGGCGCCCGCCGCAACAGGTTCCAGATCAAGGGCCCGCCGATGCAGAAGCCCATCACCATGAACTTGTCGACGCCCAGGTGATCCATCAGGCCGAGATGGTCGTCAGTGTAGGAATCCCACGGCCGCTCGATCTCGAGCGGGCCGGAGGACTGGCCGCCGGTGGCGTTGCGCAGGTCCGACGCGACGCAGCGGTACTCCGCCTTGAACTCCTCGATCGGATTGAACGGCGCACCGCTGCTGAAGGCGGAGAGCGTCGAGTTCAATCCCCCGCCGGCAATGAGCAACAATGGGAAGCCGGAACCGGCCTCCTCATAGCGGATGCGAACGGCGCCCTTTTCGTAAAACGACATGGCGGCTCCTCCCTGCCCGGTCTGTTGCGCAAACACGCGCGACGCTGCCGCCACCGCTGTCGCCGCGGCGCCCGTTGCCAGTATGTTGCGTCTGATCGGATCCATCATCGGCGCCCTCCTCGATCATTGTCCTGGATCATTGTCGTGGCCGGTATGTGCGGCTCAATGCGCCAGAGTGCTGCGCGGATGACAGATTGCGCGCGCGCGGCAACGCAGTCAACTTGGCGCCGAAGGGCAAGATTTCAGCGATTCAATGGATACACATGCCAGAAAATGCTACCTTCTCCTGCAGGCGAATCCATGTCCGTACCGCCACGGTGCCGTCGCGACCGCCATCCGGAACGTCCCACCACATCTCCCGGCTGGCCCCGGCGGCGTGGTTGGTTGGTTGGCCATGCGTCACGCCGGGCGATGGGGTGCGCCCGCGCGGCGTTGAACACGCTGAAAGCCGTCTCGAGGAGGCGGCCCCACGCCATGCCCTCAGTTCAGGATCAGCTTTCCGATCGAATAAACAAGGCCGCATCCGATCAACAGCAACATCGCCCACAGGAAATAGTCGAACCGCTTCTTGAAATCGGCCACCGCCTGCGATCTCTTCTTCGATCGGCCGGGGAAGATTGTCCGCAGAAAAAGAACGACGGGTACGGCGGCCAGGATGATGCCTATCAGCTTGTACATGAGGTCGCTACGCTTGAACCCGATACGACTGCGAGGCGCTCGTCGAGCAAAGCGCCGACTGCCACGAAGCTGCTCGTCCACGAGTGAAGGAAAGCATTATGTTGTGGGACACGATCACTAACCAATGGTTCTGGTTGGGTGCTTCGGGATTTTTCATCGTTTTGCTGGGGGTGCTTCTTCTGAGATACAACGCCCGCCAGGCCATCTTTCAAGAGGCAATGCAGCAGAGTCAACAAGATGGCTGGACGCCGACAGGGCGAATTGATTTTTCGGGATCAACCGACAGCGAACCAAATTCAATCGGCACTTTTCTGCTGCAAGCCGAGGACACCCGCATCGTCAACAGCATCGGCGGCGTGAACCGCCGCGAGATTCGCTGGCGAAGGGCGACATTGAATGAAGCAAAGAAGGTCGTACTGACATACCACGCGCAGCTCAATCTTTCCACCACTGCGACTTTGGTCGTGAGCACATCCGGCAGCGATGCGCCAAGATCGGAGCTGGACAAGGATGAGATCTTTACCGACGATAAGGCCTAGGGACAGGGTTTGCCCGGCGATGGCACGTGACGAAACCATCGCGCTCCGGGCCGCAGGCATTGGGCACCGGCGTGCCGAACAGCAAAACTCGCATGCGATCGCCCTCCCTTGCGGGGAGGGCGTTTGCGCGACTATCGCGACAGGGCAGCGAGCTGCGGGACGTCGTCCTCCTTGGGAGCGACCGCCTTGGCGGTGATCAGGGTCATGGCCACGGTGTCGTAGTAACCCATGGTGGCGACCAGATCGATCAGGCCCTTCTCGCCGAATTGCTTCACGGCGGCCGCATAGGTCGCGTCCGAGACCGCCTTGTCGCGATACATCTCCATCGCGTAGTTGTAGAGGATCGTCTCATCCTCCTTCATCTTCTCCGGGCGCTTGCCGGCCGCGATGTCGGCGCCGACGCTCGCATCGAGCCCGCCGCGCACGGCCGCCCGGTAGTGGCCGCGCCAAATCCACTGGCTCGACCATTGCCGCGCCGTGATCATGATCGCGAGCTCGGTCAGCCGCGGCTGCAGCCCGGTGCCCCAGCGCACGTAGTCCGACACCGCCTCGAGCTTGCCGGCGAGCTCGGGGCTGCGCATGTAGACCTTGAAGGGCGGGTTCTGCAAAGCCGTGGTGTTGCTGCGCGGCGGCTTCTGCAAACCTTCGACATAGGCCTTCTGCTCCGGGCTCAGCTGGTCCGGCTTGAGCGTCGGGTAGCGCTCCTGCGCGGCGCCGGCGAGCGGCAGCGCGCACGCGAACGCGGCGGCAACGAGCGCGGTGGTGAACAGGTGCATCATGAATTCCTCCCCTTTTGTCGGCGGCTTCTGAACCGAGCCGGATGCGAGTGTAGTCTCTCGCTCCGTGGGCGCACAATACTGGCGTCCGTGCACGGCGCGCCGCACGCGCCGCTTCAAGAAAATCCGATCCAGCGCCCGCCCCACGCCACGCCAAACCACAGACCCAGCGATATGAGCGCCGTAGCCCGGCCCGGCAGCGGCCGACCGGAGCTTGAGCCGGTTCGTGTCACGCGCCGGCGAACCGTGAACGTGAACACCAGCACCAAACACAGTGACGTCATCTTCACCCAGAAGGGAAAGCTGTAGTAACACTTGATCGCTTCGGAAAGAAACAAGGGAATACCCGACGAGAACATCAAGGTCAGGCTGCCGAGCAACCACGGCTGCGCACCTGCCGCGAGCTGCGCGACCGGCTGCTTGCTCAGGCCCACGCCCAAAAGGCGCAGATCAACGAGCAACACGGCTCCCGCCGTCAATCCAAGGCCGATGAGGTGGCAGGCCTCGATCACAGGGAACAGCCATGTCGAAGCGCGTATCGCCTCACCGATCGGCGTTTGGTAGCACCACTGAAAGAACGGCAGTAAAGCCATCACTGCCCCGATTCGGCGGCCAGGCAACTGGTCAAAAAATTGATGATCGCCGGTTGCGGCTGCCGGTCACAATCGAACCAGTTATAGGCAATCATTCTTCCCGAAAACACGATGCCGATCCACAGGACGAGCGAAAACGCACCGGCAATCCTCGCCGCCCTGGGCGGCACCCCGTCGACATCCCACGCGGCTACCCTCGGAAAAACGCGTGAGTGAAAGATCCACACGTTCAAGCCGGCCAGCAGCAGCAGCAGCATCTTGCTCCTAAAGAAGATGTTCTGATAGGACCGAAGCGGTATGGCGAAGAACAGGAGCGTGCCGCTGGCGATCATGATGATGAACCCCGCAATGGTCCACGGCAGCAGGCGGCGAATAACCTCCGATACCGGCACGCTGCGCATGGTCCAACCCAGGAGACGCAGGTCGAACATCGCCGTCATGCCGAAAAACAGGCACAGCGCCCACACGTGAATCGATTCAATGATGGAATAAGCATATTGCGATTCGTGGAGATCGACGCTCCACGGCAAATCGGCCAGCCATTCGAAGAAAGCCAGCGGAGACATTCCTACCCCGTTGAAATACCATTCCGGGCGCGCGCAAGATGAAGCGCGCTGTCCGTTACGTTGTCTATTGCTTCAACTCGTACGGAGCGCCGGTTCCGGACGAGCCGAGAAACAATTGGCGTCCGTCAGGCAAGGTCAGATCCCTGCCATTGGCGCGATGCGACCCGTCTTTCGCCTGATACCCGTCGATCACGACCTCAAGGCCGGGCAGCAAAGTTTCCTTGGTGAATCCGCGCCGGAACAGGACGTTCGGCGTGCCCGCTTCGATTGCCCAGTTTATTACCGTGCCATCGGGCTGCTTCACGTCGACGTGCAGCCAGGAGTGGGGATTGATCCATTCCATTTTCGTGATCGTCCCCGTGAAATTCACCGGTACGTTGGCATCGAACTCGGCGGCAAATGCGTGGTGTGCCGATGCCGGAGACGCCCAATTCGACGGCGCGAGACCCATGACACAGACCGCTATCGCAAACTTCGTTCGCATCGATCGCCTCCTGTTGCGCATACAATCACGAGAGCCTCCCTCCCGAATCCCCGTGCGAGGGAAGGTAATACTTGGGAGCTGGCGCCCGCCCATGTTATTTACCGGTACCATTGATAGAAGCGGTCACCGGGCGGCACCTTGCGGGTGACATCGATCGTCATGGTGTCACTCTCCCAATGCTTGACCAGCGGCTGCTTGCGAAGATTTCCGTACATGAATTCCTCGACGAATTCGTTGCAGCGAAACTCGAGAAGCTGCATGTTCGGCTCTACGCGACGATAGAGCGGCATGGCGATGCGCCACGGCCGCGTGAAGACCTTGGGGTCCTCGATCGTCGCTTCGTACTGAATAATGTCCGTCGACATCAAGGTGAAGCGCTCCACCAAGTGCAGCGCGTCGCTGTGAAAATTACCGGCACGGTCGAACCAGGTCCGGTCGTTGAAATTCGTCACGTCGACCACCAGCGTATCGCCGTCCCATCGTCCGGCCGAGTGGCCCATCCAGGTATCGTCGGGTGGGCCTTCGACCTTGTCCAAATGGATCGTACGCGCCGTATTCGAGAATTCGTAGGCAATGTGAATTTTGTTCGTACTTTGCGTGATTTGGAAGGGAAAGGGCATGTACATCGCGCGCGGAATACCCGGCAAGTAGCACTTCAGCTCCGGGTCGCGGTCGATCCAGTGCTCCGCGTTCTCCTTCTTGATCAGCAAGGCTTCGGGTTTGTAGGGGATCTGCCCGTCACCCTGCACGACGCCGAGCGATCCGGGTACGGCGCCCGCGGCCCCGAGCGCGAGGACCGGCGCGGCGGGCACCCGCGCATAGTCGTAAGCATAAACGCCCGGCTGGGTGACCGCGGCGGGAAGCGCCGCATGCGCCTGCAAATCCCAGTTGGCCTCGTTGTTGGCTTGCCAGATGCCGCTGAAGTTGGGCTTGCCCTCGACCCGGGCCGGGCGCGAGACCTGCGCCTGCCCGGACGTCCGCGTGATGGACATGGAAATGACGGCGCCGACGGCGGCCGCCGCAATGGCGACCGTTATCATCGAACCTGAGAAGCGGCCGGACATGATGGTCTCCTTTGGCAACACTCTCGAAAATGCTATCGTGTGCTACTGCTGCAACGGATCCGGCTCAGCAAATCCCGACGCATTGTCCTTGGTCAGCGGATCAGGCCCGCGTCCCTCGGCAAATTCGCGGTCCTCCTGGCGCGCCGCCTTCATCATCGAAGGAAAGCCGATGTTTCCTTCAACGCAGCGGGGCTCGTAATACATCCTGTTTTCCTGCTCGCTCTGCCTGGTGAACTCCTGCTTGACGGTCCAAGGCCGCGTCCACACGGTCGGATCTTCGATGGTCGCGATGTATTCGAGCGTGGTCGGGCCGGTCCGCGTCCAGCGCTCGACCAGATGCAAGTTCTCGCGCGAGCCTCGGTAGTCGGCTTTAGGGCTGAAGTTGGTCACGTCGATCACAAGCGTATTGCCCTCGAAGTGGCCGCGCGAGTCGCCGAACCATTGGCGGATGTTGGCCGGCAGATGCGGGCTTGCGTTCATCACGATGCTGCGCTGCCATCCCTGCCCTTGCCCCACATCGTAGGAAATCGCGATGCCCCCGGGCGCCTGTACGATCCGCCGGAAGCTGCCGCCGCCGTTCCCGGCGCCAAACTCGGGCAGCCCGATGGTCAAGCAGCGGTCCGCCAACGCGCCGTCCTCCGGACGATCATGGCGGTTCATGCGCGCGGTGTTGTAGCGAGGAGGAAGCTCGTCGCGTCGCGCGACGGCCGGCGTCGGATCGTACTTGCCTCCGGCACACCCCGGCAGCTTGAGCTTGCATGTTTGCGTCGCTTGCATCAGGGCAAGCCGAAAATCTCGATCGGCGGCGGCAATCCTCCCAGCCTCGGGCGTCGGCGACGGGATACGGCCATCGGGCGGATCGACAATCATGGACGTGCGCGTGCCGGTGCGCTTGAGGGCCCCAAACACGTTGTTGTAGGCGCCGGAAACGTCGCGCTCGCTACCGCGATCCCCACGATTGTCGCGGCCGCGCAGCGTTGCTCGCACTTTGTCGAATTCCGCCCGCTGGGCCTCGGTGAAGTATTCCTGGTTCGCATACTTGGGGGAGCGCTGGAAGGGCGTGTCGTTTTCGTCGGTCCAAATGCCCTGCAGGTCGGGTTCGCCCCAGGGTGTTTTCAGCGCCGCTGCCGGTGCCTGAGCCGATGTGCGTGTGACGGGCACTGAAATGACGACACCGACTGCGGCCGCGGCCATGGCGACCATTATCATCGAGCCAGAAAACCGGTCGCACATGATGGTCTCCTTTGGCCTTGCGGCGCACTACTGGAACGGATCCTGCTCAACGCCCACAAAATCAGTGGCGTTGTCTTTGGTCGCCGGGCTCGGACCTCGTCCCTCCGCAAAGGCGAGGTCTTCCAGGCGCGCCGCCAGCATCATCGAGGGGAAGGCGTAGTTTCCCTCAATGCACCGCGGCTCGTAATAGATTCTATTTTCCTGCTCGATTTGCCTGGTGAACTCTTGCTTGACGGTCCATGGCCGCGTCCACACGGTCGCGTCTTCGATCGTAACGGCGTAGTCCAGCGTAGCCGGGCCGCTCCGTGTCCAGCGCTCGACCAGGTGCAAGCTCTCGCGCGAGCCCTGGACATCGGTTTTCGGGCTGAAGTTCGTCACGTCGATCACGAGCGAATCGCCCTCGAAGTGGCCACGCGAATCGCCATACCATTGGCGGATGCCAGCCGGCAGGTGCGGCGTTCCGTTCATCACTATGTTCCGTTGCCACCCTTGCCCCTGGCCCACGTCGTAGAAGATCGCGATGCCGCCCGGCGTCTGCACGATCCGGCGGAAGCTCCCGCCATACGCAGTTCCAAACTCGGGCAGTCCGCCGGTCAGGCAACGGTCCGCCAACGCCCCATCCTCAGGACCGTCATGGCGGTTGATGCGCCCGGTGTTGTAGCGGGGAGGAAGGTCTGCGCGCCGCGGAGAAGGCGTCGGATCGTACTTGCCTCCGCTACACGCCACCGACTTGGCTTTGCACGTTTCGGTCGCTTGTAGCAACGCGAGACGAAATTCGCGATCGGCGGCAGCAATTTTCTCGGCCGGCGGGGTCAACGACGGAATTCGACCATCGGGCGGATCGACGATCATCGACGTGCGCGCGCCAGTGCGCTTCATGGACATGAAGACCGCGTTGTAGGCGCCGGCGACGTCGAGCTCGGTCCCGCGCTCCACACGCTTGTCGCGGCGGAGCAGCGCTGCTCGCTCTTTGTCCAGTTCTTGCCGCTGTGCCGCGGTGAAGACGTCCTGGTTCGCATACTTGGGCGAGCGCTGCAGGGGCGTGTCAGTCTCGTCCGTCCAAATTCCCTGCAGATCCGGTTCACCCCAAGGGGTTCTCAGCATCGGAGCGGCCGCCGGAGATTTCACGGCAGCGGTGGCGGCCTGATTCTGGGCTGTCATCTGCGTCGGTCTCAAAAACACGACCACCGACACGAGCACCACCACCGATGCTCCGATCGACTTTCGAAGTCGAATGCGCATCTCACACCTCCTGCTGCAGGACGCCAGACGGAGGACCACGCTAGACAGTGCAATTATCATCAAGGACGGGGACACTGTCCAGCGGATCGCAAGACGTGCGAGCCGGCGTACGCCCTTGGCTCGTTACCTTATGTTGCTCCGGACCGGTCGCCGCGAACCGGCGGATCGGTTGTTTCAATCCCATGATCTACCGCGAAGTCTGCTTCTGCGGCGGATACCAGAATGCTTGATGGCAGCTCTCGCAGACATTCTCCATTCGGGCACCGATCTCCAACAGCAAGAGCGCATTTTGGGCGTCACTGGCCTGCAACGCTTCCAAGCCAAGAGCTTGCAGCGCCTCGGCGAATGCATCGAAGCTCTTTCGATCCTTTTCTATGAGCGCCGTGATCTGAGCGGGCTCCAACTCGACGCCCGGAGCCTCCGATTTGGTTCCGACAGGGGCCGCTTCGCGACCAGGAATCATCAGCAAGTTTCCCGCTTCGATTATCCGGACCGCGGCATGGCGCACAACGAGCCACTCCTCCGGCGTTTTGGGAAAGGACTCATGAATACCCGCATTATCCACAACGGTTCCCACTGCGCTCCATAGTGCGTCTGCAGACGGATCGATGATGGATTCCATGAGATCCTTGATGGAGGCATAGACTTGGCCAGCCCTTGCAGCATTGCCGGAGCCGGCCGCGGGGGTTGCCGGCGCGGCGCCAGGTTGAGCGGTTGCGCCGCCAGCGCGGCATCGAGCCACATAAATCTTCTTCGCCAGCCTATCGGCATGGTTTGCGGCCTTGTCGGCCTGCCACTCCTGCAGGCAAGCCTTTGCAGTTCTTTGTTGAGCGATGGCGAGCGAGGATGCCGCCATGAACCCGAAGGCCATAGAGCACAAGACAATCACGATTTGCCCTCTCATCTGGTCATCTCCTTCCACGCATAGTGCACATGGTGCCAGTCTGCGAACCTGATCAAAGGCTTCGCTCAGCAAGATACGTGTGAGAGCCCGACGCAGCAAAGCCTCGGCCACATCGAACCACATCGAATATGTGCGTTTTCACCTACGTTGGCGAACCGAGCCCGTACATAGCGACAAAAGAAGGAGGCTGCCCCCTGCGTTCCGAATGGTACGGTCGCACGTTCGGGCCAATTCCGCCGCATCCAACCCATGACAAAAATTATATGTGATCACGATACGTGATCACGCGTGATCGGATGGCGGCCGTGATTTGCGCACCGTGAAAATCCGATTCACTGAAACATTCCACATTGTTGAGTGTTTGTTGAGTGTTGAGCCGTCGATACCATCTTTCCGCACCGCACCAAATTGACTGCAGCATGTGTGCTCGCACTTGTTACCGACAGTGTTGATCGGGAAGCGCATCTCGACTTGCAAGGCGAGATGCATCAGCGTAGCTTACTCTTGTCATGCGAGTTGCTTTGGACGTGGGAGGGGCGAATGATTCGAACCCGAGCACTGGCCACAATAGGCATGGTACTTGCGGTCATCTTACTTCCGGGTTTTGTCATCGCAGGCGCGGTTCTCTTCCGCGCGGCAACGGCGCAGGCGGAAAATTCCGTCGCTGCGGCCGCGACGGCGCACAACGCGATATTTGATCAGCCGACCGTCTGGCGAACCTGGAAGATATATTGCGACACCTGCCATTTCGGTCCCAAGGCACGGGCGGGACTGAACCTGGAGGCCTTGGACCTCGCCAATCTCGACGACAAGGGCGCCGTCTGGGAGAAGCTGCTGCGCAAGCTGCGCAACCGCGAGATGCCGCCCCCCGGCATGCCGCGTCCCGACGCAGTCGCCTACGAGGCCCTCGTCAAGGCGATCGAGGCCGAACGCGATCGCGTGGCGGCCGTCAGGCCTAATCCTGGACATCCGACGCTGCATCGGCTCAACCGCGCGGAATACGCGAACGTCATCCGCGATTTGCTGGCGGTCGAGGTCGACGTTTCGGAGATGTTGCCGGCCGACGACACCGGCTACGGCTTCGACAACATCGGCGACGTGTTGCAGGTCTCGCCGTTGTTGATGGAGCGGTACCTTTCCGCCGCCGGCAAGATCAGCCGGCTGGCCGTGGGCGATACCGCGGCGTCGGTCTCCTATCAGACCTATGCGGTCTCGCACGGGCTCAATCAGGCCGATCGCATGGGCGAGACCATGCCGCTCGGCTCGCGCGGCGGCACCGCGGTTCGCCATCGTTTCCCGGTGGACGGCGAATACGAGATTTCGGTCGGCCTGGCGCGCGGCAAGGCCGATGAGTTCCTGGGCATGGGGCAGGAACGCAAGGTCGATCTGCGGCTCGACGATCAACGGCTCGGGCTGTTCACCGTTGCGGCCAGCAAGGGCGCAAGCAACAAAGATGCGGGCTATGGCGGCTTCGGCACCGGAAGCGATCCCGATGCACACATGAAAATCCGCCTGCCCGTCAAGGCCGGCACCCACACGCTGCTGGCGGCATTCCTAAAAGACACCGTGGTCTCCGAAGACATCGTTCCCAAGCGCGGCCGTGACGGGAACGACAAGGACTACTTCGAGGGCATCGGCAGCATATCCGTGGTCGGCCCGTACGATGTACAAGGGCCGGGCGTAACCGAGAGCCGCGACAAGATATTCCTCTGCCATCCGGCCGCGCCGGCCGAGGAACAGGCTTGCGCGGAGAAGATCCTCACCAACCTCGCGCACCGCGCCTATCGGCGGCCGATTGCGGCCGACGACCTGCCGCCATTGCTGGCGCTCTACCAGCAAGGCGCCAAGAACGCGGGCTTCGAGGCGGGCATCAGGTTGGCGTTGCAGAAGATCCTGGTCTCGCCTGAGTTCGTTTTCCGGATGGAGTTCGATCCGCCGGATGCGGCGCCCGGGAGCGTTCACAGGGTCAGCGACATCGAGCTGGCCTCGCGCTTGTCATTCTTCCTGTGGAGCAGCATGCCCGACGACGAGCTCTTGGCCGTGGCCGAGCGCGGTGGGCTCAGCGACACGTCGGTCATGGAGGCCCAGGTCCGACGCCTGCTGGCCGACGCGCGCTCGCAAGCGCTCGTCAAGAACTTCGTCGGCCAGTGGCTGTTCCTGCGCAATATCCCGAGGGTCCAGCCGGATTCGGGAGCCTTCCCGAACTTCGACGATAATTTGCGCCAGGCGCTCGAGCAGGAAACCGAGCTCCTGGTTGGAAGCACGTTGCGCGAGGACCGCAGCGTCACCGATCTGCTGACGACGAACTACACGTTCGTCAACCAGCGCCTGGCCGAGCATTATGGGATGAAGGGCATCTACGGCAACGAGTTCCGCCGCGTCCCGGTGGCCGACCAGAACCATCAGGGCCTGCTCGGACAAGCCAGCATCATGACGGTGACCTCCTATCCCAATCGGACGGCGCCGACGATACGCGGCAAGTGGGTGCTGGAGCAGCTCTTGGGCACGCCGCCGCCGCCGCCGCCGCCCAATGTTCCGGCCTTGAAGGACGACGGCGCCGTGAAGACGCTGACCATGCGCCAGCGCATGGAGGAGCACAGGGCCAGTCCCCAATGCGCGGTCTGCCACCGGCTCATGGACCCGATCGGCTTTGCGCTCGAGAACTACGACGGGATCGGCCGGTGGCGCGATTCCGCCGAAGAAGGCGGAAGCGGAGCGATCGATTCCTCGGGCGTCCTGCCTGACGGCACGGAATTCAACGGACCGGCAGGCTTGCGCGCGATCCTGGTCGCCAAGCGGGAAATGTTCGCGGAGACCTTCACCGAACGGCTCCTGACCTATGGGCTGGGTCGCGGCCTCGAAGAATACGACGCGCCCATTATTCGCAAGATCGTGCGCGACGCATCGGCGGCTGACCAGAAATGGTCATCCATTGTACTTGGTATCGTCAACAGCAACCCGTTTCAGATGAGGAGGGTAAGCAATGGTAATAACTAGAAAATCGATTCCCCGCCGCGCCTTCTTGCGTGGGACGGGTGCGGTCTTGGCCCTGCCCGTGCTGGATGCCATGACCCCGGCCTTCGCGGTCGACAAGGCACCGCCGATCCGCATGCAGTTCATCGAGGTTCCCAATGGGATCATGAACCTGAACGGCGAGTGGACTCCCAAGGTGGAGGGCCCCGACTTCGAGCTCTCCCCGACACTCCAGCCGCTCGCGTCATTCCGCGACCGCATGCTGGTGCTCACCGGGCTCGATCAGCAACAAAGCGCGGGCCTCGCATTCGAGGTGGGCGGCGATCATCCGCGCGCCTGCACCGCCTGGCTGACGGGAACGCACGCCAAGATGACGTCCGGCGCGGATTTGCACGCCGGGACCTCCGCCGACCAGATCGCGGCGAGGGAATTCGGCAAATATACCCAGCTCGCCTCGCTCGAGATCGGCCTGGAGACGCCCGAAGTGGTGGGCGCCTGCGAGTCCGCCTATGGCTGCGCCTATTACAACACGATCTCGTGGCGCAACGAGACCACGCCGCTGCCGATGGAGAACCGGCCGCGCGTCATATTCGAGCGTTTGTTCGGCGACTCCGGCACCACCGACCCGCAGATCCGCACGGCGCTGCGGCAGGAGGATCGCAGCATCCTCGATGCCGTCAACGCCGACGTGAAGCGGCTGCGCGGAAAGCTCGGCGGACCGGATCGCGGCAAGATCGACCAGTATCTGGACGCGGTACGCGACGTCGAGCGGCGCATGCAGCTCGCCGAGACGCAGCGCGATCGCGACCTGCCGCAGGTCACGGCCCCGGTCGGCATCCCGTCGGTCTTCTCGGACTACTACAAGCTGATGGCCGATCTCATGGTCCTGGCCTGGCAGACCGACATGACGCGCGTCGGCACCTTCCAGATGGGCCACGAGATGAGCGGGCGCGCCTATCCAGAGCTCGGATTCGGCGATTCCCATCACTCCGTGACGCATCACCACGGCGATCCCGAGAAGATCGCCAAGACCGCCCAGATCAATACCTTCCATACCAGGATGCTGTCGTATTATCTCGACAAGCTGCGCGCGACGCCGGACGGCGACGGCTCGCTGCTTGATCACTCAATGGTCCTTTATGGCGGCGCGCTGAACGACGGCAATCTGCACCTCTATACCAGCCTGCCGCTCCTGCTCGTCGCCGGCGGTGTCGCCGGCATCAAGGGCGGACAGCATATCCGCTATCCCAACCGCACCCCGATGACCAACCTGCTGCTCACTATGCTGGACAAGGCAAATGTTCCGCGCGTGGAGCGGCTGGGCGACAGCACCGGAAGGCTGGATCTGACGTACACCGCGCGGGCGGCGGACGCTCAACCAAAGGGAAAGACGCTCTAGAGCGTGTCCCGAAACGGTTCGCCTATCCGCCATTGTGGGTCGCCGGGCTTGACCCGGCGACCTCGGCCAGGAAGGCGCGCCTCTTCAAGACGCGAGTTCGGCACAATCACATTCGGCACATGATGGTTCGAGCCATGACGGTTCGACACCAACCCAAACCGCTCCGAATTGGAGAACACAGATGAGCATCAAGGCAAAGATTCTGGCGGGTGCGCTAGGCTTGCCGCTCCTTGCGGGCACTGCGTTTGCCGCCGAGACCAAGAATCCCTCACTTCAAGGCGCGGCTGCGCTGATCGCGGCGGCCGAGCGGAATGACGCGCAGACGATCGATCGTCTGTTGGACACAGGCGCCGACCCGAAGGCGGCCAACGAATACGGCGCGACGGCCCTCTATGCGGCCGCCGCGAACGCCGATCCGGCCATCGCCGTGAAGTTGTTGGCGGCAGGGGCCGATCCCAATGCGCACCTGCTGTCGGGCGAGACGCCCCTCATGGAGGCGGCGCGCCAGGGCAACCTCGCGACCGTGCGGGCGTTGCTGGCGGCCGGCGCAGACCCCAAGGCGCAGGAAGCAAATGGCGGGCAGACCGCCTTGATGTGGGCGGTATCACAGCACCAGTCGGCGGTGACCGAGGAACTGGTGCAGCACGGCGCCGACGTCAACGCCCGTTCGAAGACGGGTTTCACCGCGTTGATGTTTGCGGCCCAGCAGGGCGATACGGAGTCGGCTCGCATTCTGCTCAACGCCAACGAGAACCCGAACGAGGTCCTGCCGAAGTCCGGGGCGACGCCCCTGATCATCGCCAGTTCCATCGGCAATCCCGATGTGGCGACGCTGCTCCTCGACAAGGGCGCCAATCCCAATTTGGTCGATGCAAACGGCTTCACCGCTTTGCATCATGCGGTACGGGATTCGGATTACGGCATTGACTCGGGCACCAAGGCTACCGCGGTGACCGTCGTGAAGACGCTGCTTGCGCACGGCGCCAACCCGAATGCGCGGCTCAAGATCGACGAGGAAAAGGCCGCCGCCGAAAGGAAGGCGAACGCCGGCGGCGTAGGCGCACGCGCCAAGCGCACCGCCATGACCATCACCGAGATCGAGCTGAACGGGGCGACGCCGGTCGCGCTTGCGGCGGAAGTCAACAACCTCGAGGCCGTCAAGGCGCTGGTGGACGCCGGAGCGGACC
>Ga0209069_10000248_pt1 | contig 23178 bp, 21 predicted proteins | sample Str013_2_FD_187202 | JGI IMG/M metagenome (GOLD analysis project Ga0209069, IMG submission 187202) | Freshwater sediment microbial communities in response to fracking from Pennsylvania, USA - Straight Creek_MetaG_SC_2013 (SPAdes) (version 2) | ecosystem: Environmental > Aquatic > Freshwater >...
TGCCACGGCAATCCCGAGATCGCCGTTTTGAGCATCAATGGCAACAATGGAGAACGTGGAAACTGGCGGCGGGGTTTGTGCAAAAGCGGCCGTCACAAATGAGAGAAATAGGGCTAGCAGAAGAATCAGTTTTTTCATCTCGGTATGCTCCACACAGCAATGCTTTGTTCCGCGACTCAAGCCAATATAAGCCTCAGCGAAGTGCGGTCTTTGACGAAAATGCACACATCACAAGACTCCAAGCGCCGTTAGGCGCGACCACAGGTTAGCCCACCGCGTAGCGGTGGGTAAGCCGGTGAAAGGAATCAGAGCCCCAGAGGGGCGACACTTCATATTCTCGCGAATTCTCAAACCTTAATGCCCAGGGCATACGCTAAAACCATTACGCCTAGCACCACGGCCGAAACAACAACATACTTCCAGTCGCGTTCGTGCGCAAATTGCAAACCCGCCACCACAATCCGCACTAGCGGAGTGAACAGCAACACCAGCAGTCCGGCGGACGCCACTCGTTTCCCCATCGGGAGCCAAATCTGCATCACTAATCCAGCGGCGATCAAACTAAAAGCCAGGTAGGCGCCAATCTTCAGGGTCAAGGCCACAACGCGATCCGCGCCGACATCCGTGCGGTTGGTGGTCGACGGCGTAGCCGAATTCGAAGCTGACGGCGTAGACGAATTCGAAGGAGTCGCCATTAGTGGATGCCTCCGCTCAACAACCGGGCCAGCATCTGTATGCCGAGCCAACTCAACAGCACGATCAGCAGTCCCAGCACGTACACCGGACGGACCTTGGGCGCCAGCCGGGCACCCAGCAATGATCCGGCAAACACTCCGGCAACCAGCGGTGTGGCCACCGAGATGTTCACGTCGCCGCGTCCCCAATAGATCAGCGCGCTGGTGGCGGCTGTTACGCCGATCATAAAATTGCTGGTGGCGGCGGCAACGCGCAACGGAACTTTCATGAACAAGAGCATCACCGGAACTTTAATCGGGCCGCCGCCAATGCCTAGCAAGCCGGACATTCCTCCGGCAATCAAAGACGCGCCCAGCCCAATGGGATAGTTGTGCACGGTGTAGTCGGCCACTTCGTCATGCTTCTTCTGCTTGCGTGTGTCCCATGCCTTCTTGACCAACGAAAATGCGGTGTACAAGAGAAACACGGTAAATAGCACCGCCAGTGTCCGACGGTCAACGTGCGGAGCGAGCAATGCGGCAATCATCGCGCCAACCGTGGTGGCAATCTCCAGCGTCATGCCCAGGCGGATGTCCGTAACGTGGCGCTCGACAAAGAGTGACGACGTGGCCGTGGAAGTGGCAATGACAGCTACCAGCGTCACGCCGATGGCCTGCTGCATGGGCAGTCCAAAATACATCATCAGCAGCGGGGTAATAATCACGCCGCCACCAATGCCTGCCACCGCGCCAAAGCCTCCGGTGAAAAACCCGACGGCCATCAGCGCCAGGATTGTTGCGGTACTCATTTGCCGGGACCCTCCACCATCAACACGCGGCCTTGTTCGTCACCAGTAATTTCGGGTTCGTTGCGCGCCAGCAAAACTGATCCAACGGCGCCAAGGATTACGCAGACCGCCGCAACCATGAGAAGAGGCACGGATTCTCCGTAAAGGAATGCGCCTTCCAGCACGGCAACCACTGGAACAATCAAACTGGTGGTGGACAACTGATAAGGCTGCATCTTTTTCAGCAGCCAATAATAAATGACGAAAGCGGCGCACGAACCAAACAACGTAAGGAATACCATGGCCAGAACTGCGGGCCTGCTCCATACAGCGTGGCGATGCGACTCCATTGACCAGGTGGCCCATCCCAGGGCCACGGAACCAAAGAGCAACTGCAAGCCAGTGGCTACCACGGAATCCACATCGTGCAAACGGTCCTTGGCATACACCACGGACCATGAGCTCAATAATACGGCCAGCAAGATAGCCGAGTCTCCCAATAGCGCCCGCGGACTGGTGTTGAAACTTTCATACAGCAGAACCAAGAGGCCGCCGAAGGCCACCACCATGGCAAATACTGAGCGTCGCGCAACCGCTCGGTGGCCCATCAGCGGCGTAAGCAGTGCCACCAGCAAAGGCATGGCGGAAAACATTACAGCCGTCATCGAAGACGTAACGTATTGCTCAGCCCAGAACAGCAACCCGTAAGGGACGGCCATCATGGTCAAGCTAAGTACCATCAGCGCCTTCCATTGCTGACGATCATTCGGCCACTTTCTCCGCTGCACGGCGGCAACAAAAACAAGTAACAACGCCGCCAGAAAAAAGCGAATGGCGGCAGCTTCAAATGGCGGGACGTCTTGCACCGTGACGCGGATCGCCATCCATGTGCTTCCCCAAATCAGGCACAAAGCAATAAAGCCCGCCAACTGGCTGCGGGACAACGGTGGCGATACGTTTTCATTCATTTGAATTCACAAGTCTAATTCAACAGGTCGCAAGCAATACCGGAGTAAGAAACAGCTTGTCTGCCTTTCTCTGCCCCGACTTCCGCTTCCCGCTGCCTCGGCATCCTTTGCCATCAAACCTTCTCCTGCTCTCAAGAGCTTCCTCTGCCGTCAAAACCTTCTTCTGCTCTCAACAGCTTCCTCTGCCGTCAACAGCTCTTTCGGTTTTGCAATTACCCGATTTCAAATTACCCGATTTCAAATCTCTATTCTCTCCCCTCCCTGCTCATCCCCAAGATCTAAAGGACTTAAGCGAATTCACCCCAACCCAGGAACGGTGGCACAGGCACTCCTGCCTGTGTGTTTCCGCCTGCGGTCAGATGACTGTGGAGCGGCAGCCGACCTCGGCTGCGGGGGTTGGTTTTCCGATCACCAGATCACCAGATCTTGCGCGCCCCTCCCTTTCCATCCCAAGATCTAAAGGACTTAAGCGATCCATCGCAAGCTGCTGGGTGATTTGTCATTCCGAACCTCTTCAGAGGTGAGGAATCTGCTTTTGCCTTTTCCGATCACTACGATTCCGGCGATTGGCCCCCTTTGGCGGCCCTACCCCATACCCTCCAACTAGGATTCTAAAGGGCTTATGCAATCCATCCCAAGGCGATCTTACTTAACTAATTTCTCGTCGCTTGCCGACCTCCCGAACCGCTTCCACTCGGGCGAATCTAACATTATAACTCCTTTTGTTCGCCCAATCCAGTACGAAGTAGGACATCGTCCTAAATCTCCATTGCCGACCGCAGCCGAAAAGCCGCAAAGAAAAAGGGTAGCGGTGTTTTCCGCTACCCTGCTTCAAAACGTCTTCGAACTTTGAGAGTCCTTTACTGCGGCGTTGCCCCGTGGCTGGGCATCTGCGCCGTTGCCGCGTTCTTGGGAGTTGAAAGATAGCCGGTGGCCTCGTCCTTGGTCACGGAGTTGATCACCACTTCAAACAAGGCGCGTTCGCGACCGGTATAAAACTGCAGCGGCTCGTTGATGTTGCGGTCTTTCTTTTCGATCCTCTTGTCTTCCGCCAGCACGTTCAAGGTGAACTTGCTCTTCTTGGGATCAACTTTCTTCAACTCCAGGCTGATGATGGAAACGTGCGTGGCCGCTTTGCCCTTATGCAGGGTGAATTCGAAATAGTCGCGGTCGCCGCGATGCTTGAGGAATTCCAATTCGTCATGCGACTTGGCGATCAGTTCGCTGTGTTGATTCAGGTCGCCAATGGCGTGTTCCAGCTTACCTTTGGTGGTGGCCAGGTCGGCCTTGGTGTCGGTCACATCAGAGGCGACTTTGGTCACGTCGCCTTTCACGCCGCTCACATCGGTGGCCACCTGCCCGAATTGCTTCGTGGTGGCTTCTTCATCGGCCTTGAGCCGTGCCTGGGTCGCCTGTTCCTGCACCTGCAGGTCGGTGGCCTTTTTGCTCAGTTCTTTGTGCGTCATGCCGACTTTATCGGCCAGCACATTCACCTGGGCGCGCGTCTGGGCCGTGGACTCGTCAAGCTTTTTGACCACGTCTTTCTGGGCCTTCCGCTGAGCGTCTTCCATGTCATTCAAGCGGTTGTAGGCCTGGACCATAAAAATAGTGGTGCCGATCATAAAAATGCCGCCTACAACCATCAGTATGTTGCGCACCAAAGGACTGCCACCGTCGCCATCAGGCATACCGGCCATAAGAAATTCTCCATTCGAAAAAAGTTTTCTGGGAAGGTCGTAGACATTGTTCAGCAGAACCCGGTTTGTGTCAATGAAACGCCGCGGAAAAACCGCGCACGCTAGGTCAATCCGAAGCCCAATCCGAAGCCCAATTCAGACGCCCGACCGGACGCCCAATCCGAAATTCAATCCTGTCAGTCCAATCAGAAGTTCGATTTCAATGTGACGCCGATTACCCGGGGAATGCGCTCATGCTTTTAGAATGATGGAGTGAATTCCTGGGACGTAATCATTGCCGGCGCTGGGATCATCGGCGTTTCCACCGCGCTGGAACTGCGCGAACGCGGGGCCCGGGTCCTGCTGTTGGACCGCGGCCAACCGGGACGCGAAGCTTCGTCAGCCGCCGCCGGCATGCTGTCTGCTTTCGACCCGGAAACTCCAGCCGGACTGCAAAACTTTGCCCGCGAGTGTGCACGCGTGTATCCGGAATTTGTGGGTAAGTTGGAGCGAGCTTCAGGAATTTCCGTCGACCTTCGCCAGCACGGCGCGATCACCGTGGAAAACGACTTTTCTCATGAAGCGCCGCCGCCGGAATATCGCGAGCTTCAAGCGGTTGAGTTGCAGCGGCTTGAGCCCCAACTCAACACGCACGGCCGTAAAGCATTTTTTGTCTCCGAAGGTTGCGTTGATCCTGATCTGCTGATGCAAGCCGCAACCCGAACGGCGGAACTCGCCGGCGTGGAATTGAAGACGTCCGTGGCGATGCATGAGCTGCGTGCGCGCAACGGCCAAACTGAAGTTGAAACCAGCGCAGGAACGTTCACCTCTAAAGCGGCAATCAACTGCTGCGGCGCTTGGTCCGGAACCCCGGTGAAGCCGCGCAAAGGGCACATGCTGTACGTTCAGCCGCAGCAGTCAGGCCTTTTGCAGCACGTGTTTCGCGCGGCAGATTCCTACATCGTCCCGCGCACCTCCGGCAAGATTCTGCTGGGAACCACGGTCGAAGACGCAGGCTTTGACAAGACGGTGCTGCCCGGGACGATTGACACGCTGCACGCGGCAGCAGCGCGGTACGTTCCGGAACTGGCAGACGCGCAAGTCATCTCAACCTGGACTGGGCTGCGCCCGGGAACTCCCGACGACTTGCCGCTTATGGGCGAAACCGGCACGCCCGGCGTGTTCCTGGCCAGCGGACACTTTCGCAACGGCGTGTTGCTGGCGCCGTTGACCGCACGGATCATGGCCAACCTGGTGATGGGCAAGCCCGCCGGATGGGACATCTCGGCTTTTTCGCCCCAGCGATTTGCAACCAGGAAAGCCTAGGATTTTCATGCGCCGCTCTGCCCGGCTGGCTGCAACTAAATAATCGCCGCGCCCTGATTCCGTGAAAAAATAGTCTCTGTGGACATAGAACTGCTCCTCATACAGCTTCTGATCAAACTAGGCGTTGCCACGGCCGTGGCCAGCGCCCTGGGTCGCGCGCGCGAATTCAAGAAGCTGCTGTTTGCGGAGCGCCGCTCACGCCGGAAAAATATCCTGTTCGTTCTGTTCACGTCGATTCCGTTTGCGCTGGGCGTTTACTTCCGCTGCCGCGTAAAAACTTTCATGGCTGCGGACATGGGGTTTGAAGCGTCCATCCTGATTGGCGTAATGGGTGGGCGCGTTGCCGGCACGCTCGCCGGCGTGATCACCGCCATTCCCGCCGTGTTTTACGGGGAGTATCTGGCTTTGCCGGTGAACGTACTTGCCGGAATGCTCGCCGGATCGCTGCGCCACTTCTGCCGCAATGAAGAAGAGATCTGGACGTTCTCCCCCTTCGTCGATCTCAGTATTTACCGCTGGGTCAAGCGCAACTTGCGGCATCCGCGGATTGACTGGCAGACGGCGTTCTTTCTGATCATCATCGCGTTGCAAGCGGCGCGGCTGGAGCTTGCCTACGTTGTTGGCCCAAAGCGGCTCTGGGCTCTTTATCTGCCCTCGCCGGGTGCGCTGCTCGCGGTGTTTGCGTTTATGGTCGCCACCATCGCCACGCCCATCAAGATCTGGAACCTCACGCGCATTGAGATGAAACTGGAAGAACAGAAAAAACTTCTGCTGGAAGCGCGCCTGGACGCCCTGCAAAGCCAGATCAATCCGCACTTCCTGTTCAACACGATGAATTCCATTTCGTCGCTGGTGCGTTTTGATCCTGACCGCGCGCGCGAATTGATCCTGAAGCTTTCCAAAATTCTGCGCCGCCTTCTGGGTAAGCATGATGAGTTCGTGCAACTGCGCGAAGAAATCGAATTCGTGGACGACTACCTGGACATTGAAGTCGTCCGCTTTGGCCGCGACAAACTGCGCGTGTACAAACATCTGGACCCGGAAACACTGGACGTCGTGGTCCCGGCGATCCTTCTCCAGCCGCTCGTGGAAAACAGCATCAAGCACGGACTGGCGCCCAAAGTTGACGGCGGCAGCATCACCATCCGCAGCCGCTTGCAAGATGGCAAGCTGGTCGTTCAGGTGGAAGATGACGGCGTGGGCATAGGCGCGCCGCCGGCGGTTGCCGCGGAAACCAGAGGCTCCGGGCGCGGCATTGGCATGATGAACGTTGCCGAACGCCTGCATGTGTTGTTTGGCGATGAAGGTAAGATGATCGTCCAGAGCCGCGATGGCGAAGGCACCTTGGTGATTCTGGAAATTCCCGTATTGCAGCAGGATTTGCTTGGTGAAAGCGCTTCCGCTGCGATCTATGCCCGCTCCAACACGCGCACATAAAACTGCTCATACTCGGGAATGATGCGCGTAGTGCAGAACTTGGCTTGCGCTTCCCAACGCGCCAGCATTCCCATTTCACGCAAACGTTTTTCGTCGGACAAAATATCTATGGCGAAGGCGGCCATGGCTTCCACGTCGCCCACCTGGGCGAGGAAGCCGGTGCGTCCGTGCTCCACAACTTCAGGAACGCCGCCTACCGCGGTTCCTACCGTAGGCACTTCGCAAGCCATGGCTTCAAGAGCGGCCAGCCCAAACGATTCCATTTCGCTGGGCGCAACCATCAGATCGGCAAACGAGAGCTTTTCATGCACCCGGTCCACTTTACCCAGAAACTCAACTTTGTTGCGCAACTTCTTCTGGCTCACCAGCCATTCAGCCTGCGAGCGGTCCGGGCCGTCACCCATCAACAGTAACCGCGAAGGGATTTTTTTCTGCACGCGGTCAAATATCTCAACGACGTCACAAAGGCGCTTCACCGGACGGAAATTGGATACGTGGACCAAAATACGCTCGTCTTTGTCGGCGAATTCGGCGCGGCGGTCGGCGGCTTTGGGGTCGCGACGATATGTGTCGCAGTTTACAAAGTTGTAGATCACTTCAATGTGGTTCTTGATATCGAATTCCTGGAGCGTGACCTTCTTCAAATAGTTCGAGATAGCCGTGACGCCGTCGCTCTGTTCAATGGAATAACGCGTGACCGGAAGATAGGAACGGTCCGCGCCCACAATGGTGATGTCCGTTCCGTGCAGCGTGGTCACAAACGGCAGCTTGCGCGCCTTGCCGTTGGTTTGCGCGGCAAGCATCTGCCGCGCCAGCAGCGCGCTTACCGAGTGCGGAATAGCATAGTGCACATGCAGGATGTCGAGTTCATAGATCTCGGCTACCTCGGCCATGCGCGTGGCCAGCGCCAGATCGTAAGGCGGGTATTCAAAAAGCGGATACTGCGACACCGTGACTTCATGAAAGAAAATCTGCGGATGCTGCGTAGTCAGACGAATCGGCTGCTGGTAGGCAATGAAATGGACTTCATGGCCGCGGGCGGCGAGTTCAATCCCCAACTCGGTGCCGACAACGCCGCTGCCGCCGTACGTCGGATAACATGTGATTCCGATTTTCATCCTTATTTCATCTCGCTTCGCTCGAAACCGCTTGAGCTGCTTTCTCAATGCTGAGACTATCTTGCGCCGGTAACATCCCGCTCGGCGTGCTAGCCGGCCTCGCGGGAAAAGTTTACGTCGCTTGTCTTTGATTCAATCGCCAGCTCGCGGATTCACAAATGTGCCCGTTAATCGCGACGGAGGTCGGCGTACGAAATCAGATCGATGCCGCGGCGGGATATTAGACTCCGGGTTTCGGGTGACGTAAGCGCGTCCAATTCTACTTCACGGGATTTTAGCAATCGCGTGCCGGCGGATTGCAGGTCAGCATCAGAATATCCGGGATGGCAAACCAACTCCCACGTACCTTCTGGCAGAGCGTTGAGGATCGCCGTTGACATTTTTTGATCGAGCACTCCGGTGGCCGCGATGCCCAAGGTGCCGTCGGTGGTCAACATATCTTCTTCTTGAACCGCCTTGCGGAAAGACGCGGCAAACATCCACAGCGTAGCCACATCTGCGGCGCGCACCCACAATGACGGCGCGCCCAGCATTGCCCCTACCGGCCAGCTCCGCAAAGGCTCAAAAGGATTACGCACGGCGTGTACGCCACAAGCTTTCGCCGCACGCAGAACACTCCGCAGCACATGCGGGAACATGTGTGTGTGTTTGTGGGTGTCCACGTGAGTCACAGTGATGCCGCTCGCTTGAATCTTGCGGATCTGGACTTCGGCTTCCCGCTGGATTTCATCGGCTGAGATCTTCTTGCGGACAGCCGCGACAGCAAATTCCTTCAGGCTGGAGCGAAAACGCTGGGCGTTGTTGGCAAGATCTGGGTTCGTCGGGGACTGGCTCGTCAGAGACACAAGGTCGTCCGAGATCGGCTCGCCGTCAATCAAAACCACATGGCAACCGGTCTTGAGAGCAGGCAAGGATTGCGTGAGCATCACCGCTTCATCAAAGGCCCGCGAGTTGGCCATGATGGTGGCCGACGTCAGCACGCCGGAACGGCTGGCTTCAGCAATAGCGCGGTTAACTCCGGACGTAAGGCCGAAATCGTCGGCGTTGATGATCAGGCGGCGCACTGGTGCAGTCTAACAAAACATCTTTACCGCGGAGGACACAGAGGAACACTGAGTTCACGCAAAATCAGTTTGCAGTTCGTTCTGTGGCTGGCCTCTGTGCGCTCTCTGTGTCCTCTGTGGTAAGTCTCGAAGTCAGTTCCCCGCCGGCAAGTACAACGCCGGGATGTTGCTGTGCTTTACTTCTTCGTTAAAAGCCGGGACGTCAGCGGACATAATTTGCTTCCAGGCGGCCAATTGTTCGTCCAATTGAGTGCGCAGCATTTTGAAGGCTTCAAAGTGCTGGCGTGAAGGCGTGCTGTCTCCGGCCTGGACCGCGGCCGCAAACGAGTCCAACTGTTCATTGAGCATGTTGGGGAAAGCCAGGTTGGCTTCTGATCCTTTCATGTTCACCTGGATCAGGCGCTCTTCCACCGGAGTCATCTTCTTATCGAGAGCGTCGGCCTTCTCCACCAGCGATTTCATGTTGGCGTCGCCTTCAAAACGCTGGTGCATGGCTTTGAGTTCCGCGCGGAGCGTTCGAATCTGGTTCACGCCGCGATGGAGATCGTTGTTGGCTTCGCGCACCTGCATGGCCAGGTCAAATTGCTTTTGCAGATCGGCCATCTTCATGCCCTTCATGCGCGGATCAATGGCCAAGTCGAGAGTTTGCGTTTGCGTCTGATTGCCGACGGTCAATTTCACGGTGTACTGACCGGGCATCGCGATAGGACCTTGCGGACCCTGGTCACTGTAAAACGCACCGGGAATTTTCACTGGGGGTTCCCAGCGTAGGTTCCAGGCGTAACGATTCATGCCGGCCGCTGCGGGGATGGTGGTTACTTCCTTGACTTGGTCTGGCCACTCCGGCGGTTGTTCGAATTCTTTCTTCTCTTGACTTGAGAGTCTGCGCACCAGCTTGCCACCGTTGTCAAAAATCTCCAGCTTCACTTCTTCTTTAGGCGCGGTCTTGAAATAGTAGTCAATGAGCGCACCGGGTGGCGGATTGTCGCCCACGGGGCCGCGGCGTTCCACCGCGTCCGGCAAGTGAAGACGAAGTGCGGTCTGCGGCTTGTAAAGAATCATGTCCGCTGGAGCAGTGCCGGCTTCAACCTGACGCAACGGCGTAATGTCATCCAGCACCCAGAACGAGCGGCCGTGCGTTGCGGCGACCAGATCGTCATCATGGATCGTGAGATCGTGAATCGGCACCACGGGCAAGTTCAGTTTGAGCGGCTGCCAGTGGCCGCCATCGTCAAGCGAGAAATAGACGCCGAGTTCCGTCCCGGCATAGAGCAGACCTTTACGTTTAGGATCTTCACGCACGCTGCGGACGTAGGCGCCCTCCGGAATGCCGCCGGCGGTAAGGATCCATGTTTTACCGGAATCGCGCGAACGGAAAATCAGCGGACGGAAATCGTCAAGCTTGTGGCGGTCCACGGCAACGTACACCGTGCCCGCATCAAAGTGTGACGGCTCAACAATGCTGATCATGCTGTATTCCGGCATGTCTTTGGGCGTAACGTTATTCCACGTCTTGCCGCCATCGGTGGTCAGCTGAATCAAGCCGTCATCGGTGCCCACCCAGATGGTGTCTTTCTTTACGGGCGACTCGGCCATGGCAAAGATGGTGTCAAAATATTCCACGCTGGTGATGTCCAGAGTGATCGGCCCGCCAGACGGCTTCTGTTTGGATTTGTCATTGAGCGTGAGGTCCGGACTGATGGCGTCCCAGCTCTGTCCGGCTGTGGTGGTCTTGAAAAGCATTTCCGCCGCAACGTAAAGCGTGTTGGGATCGTGCGGAGAAATGAACATGGGCGACGTCCAGTTGAAGCGGTGCGGAAGGTTCTCCGCGCCGTTGCCGGAAAAATCGAGCGGCATCACGGAGATGTCCACTACTTGTTCCGTCCGCTTATCAAAGCGAGAGATGCCCGCTTCGGCTCCGGCAAAAGTAATGTTGGGATCTGGAGGGTACGGCGCAATGTATCCGCTTTCGCCGCCACCCACCGGGAACCAGTCCTGCCTGCCGATCACGCCTTCATCGTTATAACTTTTGATGGCGATGGTGGAGTTGTCTTGCTGCGCGCCGTAGATGTAATACGGCCAGCGATTGTCGGTGATCACGTGGTAGAACTGCGCGGTGGGCTGGTTGTACTGCGTGCTCCACGTGGCGCCCGCGTCGGTGGTGATCGTAGCGCCGCCGTCATTTCCGTTGATGATGCGTTGCGGATTGTCCGGGTCGATCCACAAACCATGATGGTCGCCGTGCGGAGCAGGCAGCAAATTAAAACTCTTGCCGGCATCCGTGGAACGGAACAAGCCGGTATTCAGGACGTAAAGCGTGTCTGGCGACTTTGGATCGGCGAAAATGTGTGTGAAATACCATGCACGCTGGCGGAGACGGCCATCATCGTTCACGCGGGCCCAGTTATCGCCACCGTCATCCGAGCGGTAAAGGCCGCCGGCTTCTTTGTTTTCAATCAACGCATAGACGCGATTGGAATCCGCGCCAACCGAAATGCCGATGCGTCCCAGGATGCCTGCGGGCAGGCCATTGCCTTCCAGGCGGGCCCAGGTAGCGCCGCCGTCCGTCGATTTATAGAGGCCGCTGCCCGGACCGCCGCTGTTCAGGCTCCAAGGTGTGCGATAGACCTCCCACATGGAAGCAAACAGGGTGCTCGAGTTGTTCGGGTCAAAAACCACGTCGATCGCGCCGCTCTTGGCATCCTTATATAGTACTTTCTGCCAGGTCGCGCCGCCGTCCGTGGTCCGGAAGACACCGCGCTCTTCATTGGAACCATAGGCGTGACCCAGCGCCGCCACAAAAGCAATGTTGGGATTCTTAGGATCGATGACAACGGCGCCGATGTGCTGCGTGTCTTTCAGCCCGATGTTCTTCCAGGTCTTGCCACCGTCCACTGATTTGTAAACGCCGTTGCCGTAAGAGATGTTGCCGCGGATGCAGCCCTCCCCGGAACCTACATAAATAATGTTGTGATCGGATGGAGCCACGGCAATCGCGCCGATGGAAGCGATCGATTGCTTGTCAAACATCGGCTGCCAGGAAACTCCGGTGTCCACGGACTTCCATACACCACTCGATGCTCCGCCAAAATAAAAAACGTTGGGCTCGCCGGGAACACCCGTGACGGCCAGCACGCGGCCTCCGCGGAACGGACCTACCTGACGCCAGCGCATGGCGTTGAAGAGCTTTTCATCCACCTGCGGAGTCGGAGTCGCCATGGCAACCTTGGACGGCTTGGTTGAGGCCACAGCAGGCTTAGGCGGCTTGGGCGCTTTGGGCTTTGGCTGCTCGGTTGCGGCCTGGGCAAAACAAAACGTTCCCAACATTCCCAAGGTGGCGACGATCAGAAGACAAATCAATTTCCGGAAGCTCATGGCGGATGTAAACTCCTCATTATTTAAGCAAGATCGTTCAAGCAAGACGATTCAAGCAAGATCATTTAGGCAACATCGATCGCGCACATCAAGCGGATCATCATAAGAGGATGGAATGCGCATTAGCAAATGACAAAGCAGCCGTTGGCCCTTAGCTCTTAGCCGTTAGCTTTGTCTCGTGCGCGGCGAGATTTCCCTTCGACAAGAAACCCGTGCCCGCGAACCAAAATGCTTTTGACTTTTGACTTTTGACTTTTGATCTTGGTTTGGCTAATTGCTAAGTGCTACTTTCCTTCAAACTCCACCAGTCCGTCGCGATAATTGATGGCAATCTTCATCTTCTGCAGTAAGTCGTAACCGATGAAGCCGGAGACCTCTGTCCCCAGTTGCTTGCTCAGATTGTGGCGATCAAAAGCAATGAGCTGATCAAGAGTCTGGGGCGTTGCTGAATAACGCAAGGTCGCGCCGTCAAGCACGAACTTTTCTTTGACCTCGCCACTGACGCCGCTTACGTGCGTGGTCGCGTTCCGCACCTTCCCTGCGCGCCGGGCGAGTTCCGGCGATATCGAACTGGTGTTTGCGCCGGTGTCCAATACGAACAGGCCTTCTGCGGATCGGTTCACCTGCGTGGGCATAAGAAGCAAGTGGCCAAAACCAAAGAAACGCCGGACGGGCTGATTTTCTTCGGCTGCGCTGAAAAACTTTTCTTTTGCGTCAGAAGGTGATGACGGCAACGTTATGAGACGCAAGCGGTGCGCGGGGAAATCCAACGTGACCAGATATTGCGAAAGGAAGCTGGTCCCCACCAGCCCCTCAACGGTGCCCATATCCTTCATCGAGACGTGGACAATGCAATCGTGATACTCAAGTTCGCCGATGGTGATCTTGTCCACCCAGGCAAAGTAACCGGCGGCGGGACCGGAGTCGCCGGTGCCTTCCAGCCCGTAGTCAGAGATTTTTCTGGCGCCAACTTTTTCCGCCAGCTTCCGTGGGATGGTGATCCAGTTCGCGCCGGTGTCTAGCAGCAGTGTGGCAGTGGTGGAATCATTGAAACGGACACGCAGTCCCATTCCCAGCAGCATGCGCGGCACGGGAGAAATGGTCTCCATTTTTATTTCGGCTTGCGGCACGCGCTTAGCCAGGACCCAGATTTTGTGGTCGGCAACGTGACGCAATAGTTCCACGAAGTCGTGCTCGCGGCGTGTTTCGTCCGGGTCAGAGCGAAACTCGGCCAGATGCTTGTCCAAACCAGCGACATTTTGCGGATACGGCTGTAGCGCGGCCCAGTAATAGAGCGTGTCGCCATCGTCAGGGTCAAGCTCGCGGGCACGCGCAAAGGACTTCATGGCCTGGTCTTCGCGCGAGGTCGCGAGTTGAATCTTGCCTTCGCCCAGCCATGCGCGCGTGCATTTCTCGTCGAGCCCCAGGGCCGTCGCGTATTCGGCGTCAGCGTCGGCAAACAGGCCTTGTCGAAAATTAACGTCGCCGCGAGAGGTGTGAGTCAGCGTAGACTGAGGAAAAAGTGCAAGAGCTTTCTTGGACTCGGCTTCAGCGGCGGAGACGTCATCGAGTTTAAGAAGGGACTGCTCCAGTCCGGCGTAAGCCTCTGGCGAAGGCTTCTGCGCAATGATGGCGCGGTAAGCGGCGGCAGCTTCCTTGAATTGGCCTTGTTTAAAGGATGAGCGAGCAGACCGGTACAACTCCTGAGGCGCAAGTACCGAAGATTGCGCAACCAGCAGGTCTGCCGTCAAAAGCAGCAAGAGCAGAGCGGCGGCGTGTTTGCGAGTATAAGAGTGGACGGGCCTCCCAGCCCGCGAAGAAGGAGGCCGGCCAAAGAAATCTACTCGCGCGCTTTTTTGAATTCGTACACCTCGAGTTTCACCAGACCATCACGATAGTCAATGCTCATTTTCATCTGCACCAGCGTACGGATACCTATGAATCCGGCGATTTCTGTTCCGGCCGAAGCGCTTGCGCCGTACGTGGTGAATACCGGCAAGTCATGGCTCTCAATACGCATGTTAGCAAACTGCAAAATGGCTTTCTGTCCGGTCAACACCTGGCTCACCTTGCCGCTCACGCCCTTCATCGTATAGTCGTGATCGTCCCTGGCCGTGGTTACCTGAGCAGCGAACTCGGGGCTCATGGTGTTGAGGTCGGCGCCGGTGTCCAGGATAAAGTTCCCGACGGCTTTGTCGTTGACCACCACGGGAACAACGATGTCATGTCCAAAGCGGAAGAACTTCGTGAAGGACTGCATCTCTGGAGCGATGAATCGGTCTTGTGCGATGTCGTCGTCCGCGGGTGCCGCTGGATTTTTGGGGAGCGGGGCCAGTTGCACGTGCCAGTTTTTGAAATCGAGAGTTACCAGGAACTTATCAAATACGTCCGCGCCGATCAGTCCAGCTTCATCTGCCACGCTGTTCTTGCTGGAAACGATGACCACGCAATCGTGAAATTCAACGCCGCCAACATCCACCTTGTCGATCCATGCAAGATAGCTGCGAATGGGACCCTGGTCGCCAATTCCGCCGATGAACGTGTCAGCAATTTTTACCGCGCCGGCCTTCTCAGCAAGTTTTCTTCCGATGGTGATGCCACTAGCTCCGGTATCCAGCAAGAGGACCGCGGAAGCGCGATCATTGAATTTGACTTGCAGACCATAGCCCTTACTGATGGTGAGGGGCCCGCTGCGATTGATGTCATAAACACCTGTTTGCTCTTTGCCGTAAGGTTGAACCTTGATGTCCATGGGTTTGACTTCCGTGGACATGGCCCATGGCTTCTTGGAGGTAATAGCGGTCAGGTACTTAAGCCGTTCCGCTTCAAACCCCACCGGGTTTTCTCCGGCATGTTTCTTGACGGCCGCAAGCTGCTCCGCAGGCGTCATCAAGTCGAGCCAGTGGTCGTAGATTTGACCGTCAGAAGGATCGAGCTCATGCGCGCGCGCAAAAGTATCCCTGGCGCGCTTGTGCATGGACACCATGTCATAAATGCGGCCAATGCCAAAAACGCCACGGGCCGAATTGGCGTCTGCTTTTACCGCAGCGCGATAAGCAGCTTCTGCTTCGCCGAGTTTCCCGGCGCGAAAGAAAACGTCTTCAGCGGCGGCCTGCACCAGAGCGGACGAAGGAAGAGCGCTTGTGGCTTTTCTGGCAGCCGCTTCCGCTTCATCAAACTTACGTGCCCGCAGCAAGCTACGAACTAGACCAGACTGAGCTTCCGCTGAATCCGGCGTCTTCTCTACAAGAGCTTTAAAGGCCGTAGCGGCTTCTTCGAAGTTCCCTTTTTTGAATAAAGCCTGGGCGGAAGTAAGAGGATCGGCAGCCGTTGCGTTGGTGGCTACAGCCGCCGTGGCGGGGCTCGCCGACTTAGTATTCCCGGCGCTTTCTCCAGCTTGCCCCCACGCGGCCACGGACAGGCATAAACAAATCACAAGACGTGGCATCATGCCAGGAATCTTACAGCAAGAAACCATCTAAACAAATAGATAGAAAGCTTAGCTGAGGCCTGAAAGCTATAGGTCAAACCAAAGGCGCCCGCAGGCGCCCAAGGTTACTCACATCTATGAACTACTCAATCTTTGTGGCGGTAACTTCAATCTGCACGCGCTTCTTACTGTTGACGTCGTCAATGGTGCTAATGACGAACGGTTTGCCCGGCATCAGCAGGGCTGCTGTGCTGGTGTTCGTCGTCCGCAACATTGGCCCGGCGGCATTGCGCGCGTCCGCAAACTGCTGCTCCAGAATAAAATTGCTGATGTTCACATCGCATTGGAGCGGGACCTTGCCGGCGACAAGGCTTCCGACGAAACAACGAATGTCCAGGCCAGCGTCAATGTATTGGATCTTTTTCTCTTCCGCATAAATCGGCACCCGGGTGGAGACGCGCACGCTGGTCGGCTGCCCACCGGCACGGCCAATCATGCTGTATTCGCGCTGGTTCACGCGCTTTCCGTCTTCCAGTTCGTAGATAACAAAGCCTAGGCGGTAGTAGCTGTCAGGCGGTTTGGCTTCCTGCTCCGCCACGTCTTTTTTTGCAGGCTGATCGGCGGAAGTCTTGGCAGCCGGCTGGGCGAAAAGCGCGGGAACCAGACCAAGGATGACGATAATTTTCCAAAGCGATTTCATGAAATATCTCCTATCGAGTATTGCTGTTGCGTTGCTGAACTTGTGTCAGGTTGTTGGGGTTAGATTCTTTCGAGTCGTTGCCGTCAGATAGTTCCGCCGGAGGGTCAGGATGGCTCTGGCCTACCAGCTCTTCGCGAGGCGTGCGCGCCAGATATCGGAACAGCAGCTTTTCCTGATCAGACAGCGGCGACGGCGAGGGGAAAACTTCCTGACGAACGGCGACTTGCCGTTCTGCGACCATCGTATTCTTTACTGTCTTTTTCTTTACTAGCTCCTCGAGACGCTGATCCGGAAGCTGGTTCCCTGCTTGACCATCCTGTCCAGCGAGGTTCTTTTGTTGCACCGGTCTCGGAGCCTCCTGCTGCGGAGAGTGCTGGACGATTTGTGGCGCACGAGTTTGCTGTGAAGGGCGTGAAAGATAAATTGCGAGCAATATGGCCGCCGTGGCCATGGCTGCGCCAGCCCATATCCCCACGCGCATCATTCCCACGCGCATCCAGGCAAAATTCCAGCGCCAGACGCGCGGCGTAGATTCGTCTTTCGCGGCAGCAGATTGTTCCCGCAGGTTCGCGAGTATTCGCATCTCCAAACCAGGACGAGGCTGTGCGGCGGAGTATTCAGAAAGCAGGCCGTCCAGCATTTCGTCCAGCTTGCGGTCGTTATTTCCCTGGGACGCGTTTATGTCAGCCATGCTTTTTTACCTCCAGCAAAATTGCCATCTTGTCTTTCAAAAGCCGGCGCGCGCGCAATAGCCGCGTTCGCACCGAGCTTTCCGGGATGTCCATTACTTCCGCGATCTCCGTTGAGTTCAACTCCTGCACCGTGGAAAGTTCCAGGGGCTGGCGAAGGTCTTCTGGCAATCCAAAGACCAGCTTTTCCAGGACCTGCTGCATTTGGCGCTCGGCCAGCGCTTCGTCGGTAGCAACGGTGTTGCCCGGGAGCTGGTCCAGCGCATGCCCACCAGCCGGCTCGCCAACATCGGCGGACAGCAACACGGCGTCCACGGATAGCTCATGGTCGCCCACAATAGCGCGGCGTGAACGGCGATCGAGCGCGGTGGTCCAGGCCACGCGGGCCAGCCAGGTCTTCTGATTGCGTACTTGCGCTAAACCTGCACTGGACTTCTGAACCAACCTAAAAACTTTTAGGAAGCATTCCTGAGCGGCATCTTCCGCGTCATGGTGGTTGCGCAGGATGGAGTAGGCGATCCGAAAAACCATCGGCGTGTGCTCGGAAACCAGGGATTCAACAACTTCTCTCTGGACTTCCACATCGCTAGAGTTCGCCTGCTTCAGGAGCGTCTCTCCAAGAATTGCCTGTCCGGCCATTATGCCTTCCTGGATAGAAGGACTGCAGGAGAACGAGAAGTGTTCTGATTTTTTGCAAGGAAGTTTCTGGGTCACTCTGAGGTGGGGAACTGGAGATAAAACCCACTTTCACAACAATCTGGCCAGACTTAGGTCAGGTCGTGTCATGCAGCACGATTGGATGCCGGTCGTCGAATAGCTCATCTCTTCGGCAATTCTCATGTCCTATTCAGTCCCGCTTCGGATTAAACAGCAAAGGCTGGGAGTCAATGGCCCATTGTTCGCATGTTGCGTCCCAAGGGAAAAGACCCTTCATGTCTGGATAGAAGCATTGAAACAACGGGAAACTTGCAGGGTCGTCATCATAAAACCAGATGGAAGAGTTGACCCAGTCCTGATAGTGACTGACATCTACAGGTCGGAATTGGACGTAGTGGCCGCCGCCGAGAATGTCAGCGTAGCTGCGGCCAGGCTCAAACATTTCGCCCTCTCGGACGCGTTCGCCGATAGCATCGATCATGGATGTCCGGAGATCTGTCGACTCGTTGAAGACGATGATTTCAGGATGCTGAAAATGGAAGAACAGGCCGGTGCAATAGGACCAAGCATCCCCATCATCGCCGTCGTTCGGAACCACGCTCGTGACTTGCCAGCCATGCTGATCAATAATGCCGAGGAACTTTTGTGAGTATTCGTTGTAGTAGTGTGGCGTTTTGAGATCGCGCGGCATTCGAGGATGATAAAGCTGCGTGTCCTGTGTTGTCTTGCCTATGCTCTCTGTGGGAGCCAGCCTGTGGCAGCGAAGGAAAGATTTTTTCGTGCGGTTGGCGGCCCGACCAAAATCAGGCCCTGTTACGAGTCAGTTCTGGAAACACGTTCGAGGGATTCTTGTTTAAACGCGCCGACAAATTTAGGCGTGTTCTTTGCCGGCAAGCACGGTGGCGGGTTCCGCACTGGCCACAGTCTTAATCGGCAATTCCAGGGCCACGCGGGCGCCCCTGGGCTCCAGGTTCACAGCCTGGACTTCCCCGCCATGCTCTTTCACGATGCCATAACAAATGCTGAGTCCCAGTCCAGTGCCCTTGCCTACGGGCTTGGTGGTATAGAAAGGATCGAAGACGCGGTTAGGATCGGCAAATCCGGGGCCGCTATCGTCAAAGAACATGACCACGCGGTCTCCGCGGCGAGCAGCTTCAATGCGGATGCGCTTTTCGCGAGTGGTTTCCAGGGCGTCCATGGAGTTGTTCAGCAGGTTCAGCAGAATCTGCTTGAACTGATCTTCATCCAGTGCCACGTTCGGGAGGTCCGCCGCCACGTTTAACTGGACTTCCACGTCATTGTTGCGGATATGGTACTCACGCAAAGAGAGCACTTCCTGCAAGAGCGTGTGCAGGTTTGACGACTTCTTTTCCAGAGTGTTCTGGCGGGCAAAGCGCAAAAGGTTTTCAATGATGCGGCGCATGCGCTGAGCTTCACGGCTCATCTTGTCCAGCTTCTGCCGCGCCGGGCCAGTCTTGATTTCGTCAGTCATCAACTCGGAGTAGCCGATGATGGAAGTTAGCGGGTTATTCAGTTCGTGCGCCACGCCGGCCACAAGCTGCCCGATGGCGGCGAGTTTTTCCGCGCGCGCCAACTGGCGGTGCAGTCCGGTGTTATCCACGGTAACGGCCAGGTCGCCGGCCAGCAATTCAATCTTGGACATTTCCTCCGCGTTCACGCGATCCAGATCACGCGGGTCATCCAGCGCAATTACGCCCACGTAGGCTCCGCGCGTTGATTGCAGCGGTACAAACACACGGTCCCCTTTGCTCCAGCGCAGATCGTCCGAGATGGGCAGGTCGCTGACCGTTAGCTTCAAGTCAGCAAGTTCGCCACCGCGAATCAAGCGCGACGTTCCACCCAGGCGCGTGCCCATGCGGAACAGCTTGACCAGGTGGTCCATCTGCCACAACCGCGCACAATTGTCTTTGACCTGCTCAACGGCGTCTTCTTGCAGCCCCGCGTGCCCGGCAAGGTAAAGCGTACGGCCGTCTGTACTCAGCACAATCGTCACGCGACGAAAGGTGCTGGTGGCAACAATGGCGGTGGCAATTTCATAACTCAGAGAATTCACGTCCACGCCAGTGAGCAACCGCGACGTGATGCCCGCAAACATCTGGAGCTGGCGGTTCACTTCATGTTCGCGCTCAATGGCCGCCTGCAATACGCCTGATTTCTCTTCCAACAGCGTGAGAATCATGCCAAAGGCCACAAAGAATTTAGGCGTGTTCCAGAGTTCCGGATTGATCTTCACTCCCGGAGCGTGCAGGAATACCCAGTGGCTTACGGGAAAAACCATACCCCACAGGACGAACCCCACGGCGCTGGTGACTACCCCAGGAGACCATGTGCGATAGCGCTTCCAATAAAGGAAAGCAGGAAGACCGAAGCCCAGAGTAAATAACGAAAGCAGGCCAAAATCGTAATCACGCTGGCAGGAGTAATAAATGGAGAAGAAACCCGTGATCATGAGGACGGGCATCCAGACAGCGGCGTCCATGGTGACTTTACGGAACAAGGTCACAAAAATGGGCACACCAAAAAAGATCAGGGCAAAGCTGGTGATATAAAGAGTCCGCCAGTCAAGATCAAACGCTTCGCCGGTAAGCGTAGCCAGCACCGGCACACCGGTGAGCACGACCAGGCCCGCGGTCATCTTCTTGTGTTCAAAAAATGAAGTAAGCGAAGCAATGAAAAAAACGGAGGCCAGCAGCAAGGAACCCTGATCGACGATCCAAATGGTAGGAGAAGGGGTTCCATGATGCGGCTGAAAGATGCCGGCCACAAAGTGAATAAAGATCAGTACCCAAGCGACAGTCCACAGGTTCAGCCGCGCTGAATTGACTCGGCGGCGCAGAGCAACGAAGATTCCCACCAGAACAGCCAACACTAATATGGTGGGAAGTTTATCGGGTAATGCAAACATAAGACTTCCCTGAGGACCTGATCTGTCCCGAGCGTAGCACAGAGGTATCAGCCCTCCGTAGACCAATTGAGACGCCGGCCATGACTTTGGTAATCAACCTGGCAATGTGCAAAGGCCCGCATTTTCGGGTGGTTACGGAGGGTTTTTGACGCGACCGCGGACAAGCTCTATACTTCGAACCAGGATTGCGCGTCCGCGCAAGATTTCTCGATTCGGGCGGTTAGCTCAGCTGGTTAGAGCGCCTGCCTTACAAGCAGGAGGTCCACGGTTCGAGCCCGTGACCGCCCACCATTCTTTTCAACAAGTTACCGAGTTTACTGTTTAGTTACTGTGTCGTAAAATGTGACGTAAAATTCAATTGACCCGATTTTCCTGCTCAGGTTTGGCTCGCGCCACGTTCAGTGCCGTCCTAATATGTTCCAGGTCCGGGTGTTGATATTGCATTGCAGCCTTGGTGCTGGTTTGTCCCATAACGCGCATTACCAAGGCCAGATTGCCGGTGCTCTGAAGCATCTGAGTCCCAAAATCGTGGCGACCACAGTAAAGCTTTAGTCCGGCGGGCAGCCCGGCATCCGCTCTTGCCTGCCAGAACTGTTTGTCGATGGTGGTAATGTGGCCCGCAGCAGAACCAGCGGGGAAAACCCAGCCTTCCCGCCTGCCGGCACAGCTGCTGCGTCATGACAGATCGTTTCAAGATGGATGGGAGAGGAACCCAGTCAGGCCTGCACCGGAAGTCCTCCTCCGAGGAACTTCATCGAACATTGGAGCCTTTGTGTTTTGATCTTAAGGGTTACGCACTGCAAGACCCCGTGTCTTGTTTCCAACAACCACACTCACAGTCCGCAAGTATTGGACAATGCTCCAGATATGCGCATCAGTCTCGGCCTTGCCAAACGCAGGCATGCCGCTGAGGCGAACACCATTCTTCGTAATCCAGAACAGTTCCGCGTCGGAGTAGCCCTGAACTTGAGATGAAGTCAGATCGACGGCCCGGGGGTACATCGCCCGCCCTATTCCCGTAGGAGTGCGGGCGTCCATGCCATGACACATCGAGCACTCGGCGCCGTAAAGCTTCTCGCCTTCAGCTGCGGCGGCCGGCGTTGTGGCTGGACTTTGCGCGATACCGCGGCTCCCGCGAGCCACTAGAAGATGTTTCCCTTTGGTGGCCAAATATGTTTCCACTTTGCCGGGTTCGGGCAAAGCGCTCAGGCTGAACTGACTCACCGCAACACCCACTAACGTGATGAGCACTAGAATGACTGCCGTAATGATCCGCTTGCGCCGCACTGGAACCTCCAAGGTTGTTGTCGCGCCAGGAGGGCTGCACGAGCGGCAGCCCCCGGGGCGACCGCTCTTACGATCCTGCCTGAATGCCGCTTACGTGGATCGTCTTGTTGTCCTTGCCGAGTTTTCCCTTCACTGTGACTTTCTCGCCCGCGAATTGCGCTGGTTTGCTTTGATCGTCCAGTTGGTAGATCGTTTTCTCAGTCGCGTTGAATAGCACGAATCTACCGCCCATCTTCACGCACCCGGTTGTGCACTGTTTAGCGTCCTTGGCGCCTTCCTGTTTCATCATCACGTCATGTGAACCCATGTTGGCGCATTGGCTGTCCATGATCTCTCCGGTAAATGTCTGCTCTTTGGCGGCCCCAAAGCTAAGGCCCACAAAACTGAACGACAGAACTAAGATTGCGAACAATTTCTTCATGTTGGTTTCTCCTGAGTTAAGGATTCGCTTCCATGGCAAAGGTTACCGAACGCCAACAGGTTTCAAAAGCGCTGGAGACTCATGAATGAGCGTGCGAGAACTAAGCGTCTTTTCGATTGCGTCGCGCAATTCACTATGCGACATCGCGCCAGGGTGGTTGATGTCTCGCCATAAGCATCAGACGCATTTCGCAGAAGCGAGAGCGCGTGGGGCTGGAGGTCGTTTTGTCCGACGCGCTGGCAGTCATGATGATACGAATCAACCTTCCTGCGGCGGCTTAACGTTCCGCGCACCCCGGGTTTACAACGACTCAGTGCTCGAGTTCCTGGTCACGGCTTACGCGCCGGGGACAATGACAAAGCGAAGATATGTGATGCCGGTCACTTCTCTGTACTAACTTCTGTAACCAAACGTCACCGGCTGAATCATGCTTACAGTGCGTACAGATTTTTGAAAGCAACTAACCAGCGCTGGTTTGCTGCAATTGGCAAGACACTCCTTCCGGGGCAAGAACTCAACAATGAGTTTCAATGACGAATTTTCTTAAGGAGCTTCCTGTGAACCGCAATCAGCAACAGAAATACCAGTGGCTGGCAATTTTCTTGGCTATGCTCGCATCCACCGTTTCATTTGCCCAACACC
>Ga0209069_10000251_pt1 | contig 23056 bp, 22 predicted proteins | sample Str013_2_FD_187202 | JGI IMG/M metagenome (GOLD analysis project Ga0209069, IMG submission 187202) | Freshwater sediment microbial communities in response to fracking from Pennsylvania, USA - Straight Creek_MetaG_SC_2013 (SPAdes) (version 2) | ecosystem: Environmental > Aquatic > Freshwater >...
GCCGCGGCAATGAGCTCCTTGGCCTTTTCGGCGGCGAGGTCGTCGAGCGCTCCCATCAGGTGGCCGGTGCCGGGCTCGACCATGCGGAAGTGGTGGGTGAGCAACACCGGTACCTTCACCGACGACAACATCGTGGCGTGATCGCAGCTGACCGCGACGGTGCCCGTCCAGAACGCCCGTCCCCACTCGGGGTCGTACTCGCGCAGGCTCTGCGGCACCTCGTCGGGGAGCGCGAACACAGCTGAAACCCAAGGCGGGACCTCGGTCTTGGACGCCGCCTGCATCCCGGCCCAGTTGCCAATCGACCACTGGTTGCCCAGCCACTTGTTGAACATCGCAAAGAGCGGTCCGAGGCTCTGTCGGATGGACTGACCGAACGCTGGGTTGACCTCTGAGGAGAACAAGGGCGGGTCCTCATACGCGGCGGCGATGATCTGATCCGGCTTGGCATAGGCCGACAGCCAGGCCGACAGCACACCGCCCGACGAGAGCCCGCTGACGTAGGTCGGCCGGCCGATCACGAGGTCGATGAACCGAACCAGGTCGTTGCCGAAGTTGTCGAGCGTGTACCGACCGGGCGTCCACGACGAGCGGCCCTGGCCACGCAGATCGACCGCGAACACCTGGAAGTGATCGGAGAGCAACGGCATTGCCGCCTCGTACCCCCACCACGACTCCGTCTGCCCAGGTATGAGGAGCAAGGCCGGAAGGCTGGAGTCACCCGCGGTTGCGTAGTTCATCCTGACCTCGCCGAGGTCGACCTGATGCTCGTCGTAGGCGTGGCTGACGAAGATGTGCTCTCGTGTGTGCGCATCTTGAACGGTCATGGTGGTACTTCCTTCCCTGATCGGGCCGCGCCGCCGGTCGGCCCGTTGCAACCTGTGAATCCCCCACCGGCAACGCCTTCGCCGAAGACGCGACGTCGCTGCGGACCTTACAACCGACGCAAGGCGCCGAGCGCCCGAACCGCGAAGCCGCGCTTCATCCGGTGCCGAGCCGGCAAGTCATCATAGGCACAGCTATGATAGATTGACCAATGATGGATGCGAACAAGCCGGAGACGATCGAGGGGCGGGACCGAGAATGGTCGTTGCTCGATGGCTTTGTCGGCGATGCACGCCCCGGGAACCGGCTGGCGGTGCTGTACGGGCGGCGGCGGCAGGGAAAGACGATGCTGCTCGAAGCGCTGGCGGAGGTTCATGGGTCGCTCTATTGGGAAGCGGCCCAGCAGTCACGGGCCCAGAACCTGGCTTCGTTCTCCGACACATGGTCGACGTTCGCTCGATCGCCGGGTCCCATCCGTTTCGCCACTTGGGAGCAGGCGCTCGACACGGTGCTGGCGGCCGCCGACCCCGGCCGATCGGTGCTGTTCGATGAGGTGGGATACCTCGTCGACACCGCTCCCGAGTTTCCGTCATTGCTTCAGCGCCACTTCGGTCCCCGGCTCGAACGCTCGGGCACGACCAAGGTCGTGATCTGCGGATCGGTCTACGCGCAGATGACGCGGCTGCTCGCCGCCGACGCGCCACTCAGAGGCCGTCACAGTCTGGTGCTCGATGTCGCACCATTCGATGTTGTCTCTGCCGCTCGGTTCTGGGGCCTCGCATCGAACCCCGATGCGGCGTTTCGCATGCACGCGCTGATCGGCGGAACGCCGGCGTATCGCCGGTTCGCGGGCGACCGCGTGCCGCGCAACGGCAACGTCGATGCATGGGTCGTGCGCCACCTGCTCGACATGGCATCGCCGCTCTTCAACGAGGGCACGCTGCTCGTCGCCGACGATCCAACGCTGGCAGACAAGAGCCTCTACTGGTCGGTGCTCAGTGCCATCGCCGACGGTAACCGGCGGCGAAACGACATCGCGTCCGCGCTCGACCGCAGCCCCGGCTCACTCGCTCAGCCGATCGACGTGCTGCTCGCCGGTCAATGGATCGAGCAGCGAACAGATCCGTTCCACCCGCGCTACAGCCTGATGCAGCTCACCGAGCCGATGCTGCGCACCCATCGCGTCGTGATCGCGCCCGAGAGGCGGCGCCTCGCGCAGGGCCGGGCCGACGCCGTGTGGACTGACGTGCAGGGTCGCGTCGCCAGGCTCATCTATGGGCCGCACCTCGAGTGGGTGGCCAATGACTGGATCATGCGAACCGAGCCGATCGACGTCGTCGGCGTGCGTCCGACCGACAGCGGGCCCGGCACCCTGCGGTTCGACAAGACCGCCAACCAGATCGACATCGTGACGATCGCGCCCGGCCGGAACGATGCGCTGCTCATCCACGCCGTTGGCGAGGTCAAGGCAGACGGCAAAGCGATGGGAATCAGCCAACTCGAGCGGCTCGATCAGATCGTCGCACGACTTGACGATCGAGCGGCCGACACCGTCCGCCGAGTGCTCGTCGCTCGCAAAGGTTTCACCGCCGAGCTCGCCCGCGAAGCGCGACGCCGCGGCGATACCTCCCTCGTCGGCCTCGACCGCATCTACAACCCCGGCCGGTGACATCGCTGAGAGTTCGTGTCGTCGCTCGTTGCTCGACGTTTGCCGGCAAGACGCGGGCGGGGTACGTCATCGACGCTGGTGCAGATGCCGTAGACGCGTGCGTAGCTGGTCCAACCGTTGACCCGGCCGCGGTTGTTGCTGATCTGGACTCGCGCCCTTTCGTGATCGACCGCTGACACCATGTGCAGGTACACGGCGCCAGCCACGCGGGCGAGGACGATGTCACCCTGTTCAACCGCCGCGGGCTCGACCTGTTCGACGCGAACCTTCTGGCGGCTGTGTATCAACGGAACCATCGACGACCCAGTCGGCCTGAACTCAACCGCCTCACCGTCAGCTACGCGACGCGCTACCTGATCCATCATGCCCACGGCTGAGACACTGTCTCTTGTGAAGCGAACATCGGCACGGCTCGATTGTGCCTGGCGCGGACCGTCGCCAGCTGCCCAATTCCGGCGTCGTCGACCAAGGACAGAAGACTGATGGGCCAACGAGCGAAGGATGACTCCCGCACGCCGATGATCTCGAAACTCGGCGTCGCCCGACGCTACGGCGCTCTACCGTGAGCGATGGTTCGAGCTCGTTAGTGTTCGACTCAACAGCGGCGACAGCCCGATGGGGCTTGAGAACAGTGAGACGCGAGTCGGCCTGCGGGCAAGGAGCACCCGGGGATACCCGGAGTCCGGCGGTTCGAGTCCCCGGACGAGCCGAACCGCTACGAGCCGTTCTAGGAATGCCCAACGGCCAGTTTGCGCTGCCGGTCAAGTAGTTCACTGGTACAGTGAACTACTTGATCAGGAGGTATCAATGCTGGAGAGTCGGGTGCTGGACAGGGTACGAGGAGCAATGAGCGCCGTGCTCCCACTGGGCGTAGTCGTCGAGATCCGTGAGCGGCCGGGTGGAGCAGCGGGATACTTGGCCGTTCTGCAGGCCGGCAAGGTGAAGCACCGCGCTGTCGTCGGCTGGGCGGGCGAAGGGTGGCCGGCTGATGTCGAGCGACTGTTGGCGCTCGCGTCCGACGTCGATGTTGTTGTTGCGCGCGATCTCTCGATCGGCGCCCGCGAGTGGCTGGCCGACCGTGGCCTGGGATGGGTCGACGAGGTGGGCCGGGCGAGCGTCTCGTTGCCAACCGGTCTCGTTGTAGTTCGAGATGTCGCCGATCCGGCTCGTGCGCAGCCGGCTGACGGCTGGACGCATTCGTCCGTCGCCGTCGCCGAGGCGATCCTCAGCGGGATAGAGCCGAGGGTGGACTCGATCGAGGGCGCGACAGGGCTGTCGCGCGGCGCCGCGGCGAAAGCGTTGTCGATGCTCGAGCGAGGCGGCCTTCTGCGCCGCGACGCCCGCCGCGGTCCCGGCTCGGCGCGGCGTGTCGAGAACGCTCAGGCCTTGTTGGAGGAGTACGCGACGACCGTCGCTGCCCTCGATGCGAAGTCGCCACGAGTCCTGCTGCACCGCGTCTGGCGCGATCCCGTCGACGCGCTCATCGATGAGCTCGGTCCCGCGCTCGACCTGCTCGGCGCGACATGGGCGGCCACAGGTGCCGCCGCGGCCGCGCTGATGGCGCCGTACCTGTCGCGCTTCACGGTGGTGGAGTTGTACGTCGACGCCGCCACGATCTCGAATCGCGCAAACCTCTGCGACGCCGTGAAGGCGCGGCAGGTAGAACGTGGGCACCGGATCGAAGTGCGAACACTTCCCAATCGCATCACCGCCATGGCGGGGCCGGTCGTCGATGGCGTCCGGTGCGCATCGCCGGCTCGCGTCTACGCCGATCTTCTCGCCATCGGCGGACGGTCGGCGGAGGCCGCACAACACGTTCGGGAGGTCCTTCATGTCGGAGCCGATTCGGAGCCGCCAGTCGCGCCAGCTCGCCGAGACGGCGTTGGGTCGCGTCGTCATCGCCTACGGGTCGACACCTGAGTTCGTCCTGCTGGGCGGTCTCGTGCCCGATCTGCTCTGCACAGAGGCGGCGGTGCGTCATGAGGGAACCACCGACGTCGACGTCCAGGTCGACCTCGAGATCGCAGGCGGGTCAGCGAACGCAGCCCACCTCGAAGCGGCGTTGCGATCGGCGGGCTTCGTCCCCGATGACCAACGAGCGTGGCGATGGCACGACCATCGCTCGCCCGAGATGGTCGTGAAGGCAGAGTTCCTCACCGACCTCGACGACGTTCCCAACCAGACCACCGTGATCTTCGACGCATGCGAGCGGTTGGGAGCCATCAACCTGCGCGGCACAGGGTTAGCGGCACGCAATTGGGAGTCCCGCGAGATCTCCGTTGTCGATGAGACCGGGTCGACGACGATCAACCTTCGGGTCACCGGGCTCGCCGGCTACCTCCTTGCCAAGACCCACGCCGCGTATGGACGCCGCGCCCGCAAGGACTGGTACGACGTTGCCTACGTTCTGCTCCACAACGACCGTGGCGGCCCGTCGGCAGCCGCGGCAGACGTGCGTCAGCGCTTCCTCGCCGACCTCGTCGGGCAGACAGACACGGACGGCGCTCGACGAGCTAGCGAGCAACTTCGCACACACGTCCGCCCAAGGCCCGGAGGCATACGCGGACATCATGCTCGGCGTTCAGTCCGACCTCGATTGGGCACCCTGACCAATGACGCGGTCGCCGCTGTCGACGAGTTCGTGCACGAGCTTCGCCTGCCAAGATCGAGCTAGCCCGACGCTGGCGTTGTCTATCGGCTCTTCGAAGCACCGACTATCAGGGGCGGTTCAGCTCCTGCTCGACGACGAACGCTCGCCATCAGTAGCCGGCATCGGGATCAACTACCTACGCTGCTTCTCCGCGACGCCGCTGAGCCCTGCGTCGAATACGCGGATGCGGTGATTCGTTGCCTTGGGTAGCCCCTCGCGTCGGATGTCCTCCAGAAGATCCGGTGGAGTCGCTCTGCTTCGTACCGGAACACCTGCTACTCGGAATGGCTGGACGGCGAAGCCGGCGGTGTTCGCTTACAAGCTCGCCTGATCCATGAGTTCGTTACCGCTGCTACGCCGCGGCGTGCTCCGCAGAACACGAATAATGTGGCGTCTAAACACGAATAAATCGTCCGCGGAATCCGAATAGTGCCGTTAACCTGCAGGTCGTGGCGCATGCTCCTCTCATCCCGCGGCGGGCGCTCGAACTTGTCGAGGAGGCTCTCACCGGATTTCGGGTGATCGTGCTCAACGGCCCCCGACAGTCGGGCAAGTCCACACTCTTGTCGCTCGTGGAGCGCACGACCAGAGGCGACGCCGCCACCCTCGACGACCGGGGAAGTCTTCGTGCCGCTCGCACCGACCCGGCAGGCTTCCTCACCTCGCGCCAGCACCCGTTCCTCATCGACGAGGTTCAACGCGGCGGGGATCCCCTCGTGCTCGCCATCAAGGCTGACGTCGATCGCCACGCGCAAACACCGGGTCGCTTCGTGCTGGCCGGTTCCTCTCGATTTCTCACAGTGCCAGCCATCTCGGAGTCGCTCGCCGGTCGCGTCAGGATCATCGACCTTTGGCCCCTCAGCCAGGGCGAGCTGACCGGATCGGGTGATGCGTTGATCGATCGACTGTTCGACTCGACCAGCGTTCTGCGCTCGCTCGCCGTGCCACCAATGTCGAGGGCCGACGCCGCCGAACGGATCGTGCTCGGCGGATTCCCTGCGGTGCACGCTCTACCGTCACCGCGGCTTCGGCGGGCATGGTTCGAGGACTACCTCCGCGGCATCGCCGATCGAGACCTCGTCGAGCTCCGTAAGCCACACCGCACGCTCGATCTGGGTCGCGTCCTTCAGATCGTGTTGACGCGAACGGCGCAGGAACTCGTTCCCGCCCGGATCGGCAGCGATCTCGGCATCACAGGCGACACGTTCCGTGACTACCTCGCCCTGCTGGAGACCGTGTACGTGCATCACGCTCTGCCGTCGTGGTCGAGCGGCGGCACGGGCCGGGTGGTGAAGCGTCCCAAGGTTCACGCCGTCGATAGTGGGCTCGCCGCGTTCGCGATGAACGCATCCGTCGACCGGCTACGACATCCCGAGGACACAACGCTCGGACCGCTGCTCGAGACCTTCGTCGCAGGTGAGCTCGCTCGTCAACGAACATGGTCCGAGCTCGGAGCCCGGCTCTTCCACTACCGCGACGCGTCGCAACGCGAGATCGACATCGTCGCAGAGGCGCGCGACGGACGCGTCGTCGGCATCGAAGTGAAGGCGGCCGTAGACGTCGACGAGTCGGACTTCCGCCACCTCGTCGCGCTACGCGATCGGCTGGGCGACCGGTTCACGAACGGCGTCGTCATACATCTCGGTCAACGTCCGATGTCGTTCGGTGACCGGCTCACCGCGCTGCCGCTCGCAGCAGTCTGGTTGGCCTAACGATGCGATCAGGTGCGCCCTGCCGAGCAACGTCAGAAGTCGACGATGAGCGGGCGGTGGTCGGAGACCTCGGGCGTGGCGGGGATCTCGAACCGTTGCACTGCGTCGACGTCCGACACGAGGAAGTAGCTCGCGTGGCGGACCGGCTTGGTGTACCGCGATGTCCGAGTGTCGTTGGTGCCGACGAGATCGACCAGCCCAACGTCAGCGAGCCGGTCGAACGTGTCGCTGTCGGGCAGCAGGTTGAGGTCCCCACACAGCACAGTCAGATCGTTGGGCTGTCGCGCGGTGTCAATGAGGCTGACGAGTCGCTCGGCCTGGGCACGGCGGGCGGGGGTGTCGTGCTTGCCGAGCGGGTCGCGCAGTCCGTGGAGGTGAACGACGGTCATCGCTCGTACGGCGGTGCGGTCGATGAGCCGGACAGCGTGGGCGATGCGCGGCCGGTCGGCGATGGCCCACCTCTGATGATCGACGAACGATCCGTGGACGAAGCCGGCTACTTGTCCGATCACGGGGATCCGTTCATCGATGAACATCGCCAGACCGAAGTCCTGTTGTCGAACCTTCCCGCCGCCATCGACGACTGGGCCAGCATCACTAGCGAGGAAGTGTGCCTGATGGCGGGGCAGGGCGAGGCGGACGTCGTCGAAGAGGTTGGCGCGCTGGGGAAGCTGACGCTCCTCGTCACTGAACTTGGTCCAGCCGCCGAGGCCCGGCGTGCGGGTGACCTCTTGCAGGCACAACACATCGGCACCACATCGCGGTAGCCATTCGACGAGCGAGTCGAACATCGCTCCGCCCCACGCATTCAACGAGATGATCCGCACGGTGCCTGTCTATCCCGATCACGCACGCACCCCGGCCTGATCCCCGCGAACTCGCGGCGGCAGCAAGCGAGATCAGCACACGCGGCCAGGCCCTGCGGCGCGCCGCACGCTTGCTCGGGCACCGTTCAATCCAAGTGACCGGGAAGACTCACAAGGCGATACTGCGCACGGTGCCATCTGCTGAGGGTTTCACGTTCACGCGGCGAAAGAACGGCGACGTCGTCATCCGACATCACGGCCGAGTCGCCACGACGCTTCGAGGCAGCCGCGCCGTCGCGTTCCTCGCTGACGTCGCCCTCGTCGACGATCAGGAGCTCATGGCATGCCTGACCGGAAACTACAAGCGCGGCAACGAGCGGACATCTGCGAACAACGTCCGTAACCGTCAGGGGTGAACGCGACATCGTCACGCCGGCTGGCCGCAGCCATCTGGCTTCTGCAGAAACCCTGACGACGCGCGCCGCAACACTCAGCTGTGCCCAGTGCGTTGGGGTTCTGTCCTGCTGGCGCGTCGTGGCTTCGGGTTCGGTTCGTTGACGGCTTGGAGCATTCGCCGCGCGACATCGGTGACGGCTTGTTTGAGCTCTGGTCCGTTGCGTACGTGGAACGGGTAAGGGATCGCGGCCAGCCATTCGCCGGCGTACATCGCAGGGTTGTTCGTGCTGCCGCGCAGCACGCAGTTGGCGCCGTCTTCGCTCGGTTCGAGCTGTCCCATCGGTGGGGAGATGTAGGGCTTGACGCGGTCGTACGGCGCGGCGAACTCCACGCACGTCGCGTACTTCCATCCGGTCCCGAGTTGCCGCTCGAGCCAGATCACCGGGTTGAGATCGTCTGGCGGTTCGATGTCGACGTTCAAGATGTCGACTCGGTCGATGCGGTCAATGCGGTAGGCGCGCGCCGCGTCTGCTTCGTGCGCAAGGCACAGCAGGTACCAGCAACCGTGGCGCACGACGATCGCCCACGGATCGACCTGGCTGTCAACGAGCGATCCAGACGCGGTGGTGTAGTCGAGGCGCACGCCACGGCGGTTGGCGACCGCTTCGACGAGCAGGCTCGTCACCGTCGGGTCAGGGCGAGCGGCGCGCCGATCGGGGACCGCCCGGGCGTGCTCGCGAACGAGTGCTGCCTGCCGGCCGGTGTGGCTCGGGAGCGACCGGATCAGTTTGCCCAACGCCGATCCGACGGGGTCGTCGGGGTCGGCGGCGGCGTGGTGGCCGTCAAGGACCGCCATCACCAAGCCCAGGGCTTCGGCGGCCGTGAACATCAGTGGCGGCGGCCGCAACGACCGACCGAGCTGGTACCCGCCGTCGCGTCCCCGCGTCGACTCGACGGGAACGCCGGCCTCTCGCAGGATCGCCACGTAGCGGCGCACCGCCCGGTCGGACACGTCGAGGCGTTGCGCTAGATCGTCGGCGGTGATGCCCGGCCGCGTCTGAAGGATCTCCAACGTCCGCAAGACCTTCGCAGTCGGGCTGACGGCCACCGGATCTAGATCCACGAGCGCGACTCTAAACAGGAACGAATCCGTCCGGAACTGGCTCTACCGTCGGCTCATGGACATCATCCTCATCGCCGGCTTGTGGCTCCCGAGCTCGATCTGGGCCGACGTCGCCGCCACGTTGGAACAGTTGGGTCATCGTCCGCTCCCGGTCTCATTGCCCGGGGTCGATGAGGGATCGAGCACTGCGGTCCTCATCGACCAGCTCACCGCCGTGCTCGCCGCTGTCGATGCCGCCGATCGGCCATTGGTGGTGGGGCACTCGGCGGCGGCGACGCTGGCTTGGTTGGTCGCTGACCGACGGCCGGAAACGATCGCAGGAGTCGTCCTCGTCGGAGGCTTCCCCGCTTCGCACGGTTCGCGCTACGCCGACTTCTTCCCCATCGTCGAGGGCGTCATGGCCTTCCCCGGCTGGGCGCCGTTCGACGGTCCCGATAGTTCCGACCTCGATGACAACGCAAAGTCCCTCATCGAATCGAACGCCGTGCCTGTCCCCCAAGGAGTGGCCGAGGCCGCTGTCGAGCTGGCCGACGACCGCCGCTTCGATGTGCCGGTCACGCTCGTTTGCCCGGAGTACAGCGCAACACAGGCGAAGGAGTGGATCGATGCCGGCGAGATCCCCGAGCTTGCACGAGGCGAGCACGTGTCGTTCGTCGACATCGACTCCGGTCACTGGCCGATGGTCACCCGACCGGTCGACTTGGCGCGTATCTTCGACGACGCAGCCAACGGGGGACGAGCCCAATGAACTGCACCGTCACAGAACTGAACGCAGCGACCTGGGACACGTTTGCCGAGCTCGTCGTGCGCAACAACGGGATCTTCGGTGGCTGCTGGTGCACCGGCTTCCATGCCGAGGGCCAACAACGCGGCATCGACCGTCGCGCCATCAAGCACGAGCGGGTGCTCGGAGGTCGAACCCATGCCGCTGTCGTGCTGGACGAGCACGGCATCGCGCAAGGCTGGTGCCAGTGGGGCAACCCAGACGAGCTTCCCAACATCAAGCACAAGCGCGTCTACCTAAAGGACGCTCCACCGCTGCCCGACTGGCGGATCACCTGCTTCTACGTCGACACCAAACATCGCGGTCAGGGAGTCGCTCGGGCAGCGCTCGGGGGAGCCGTTGAACAGATCGCACGCGCCGGAGGGGGTCTCGTCGAAGCGATCCCCGAAGTCACCGCCGGACGCGAAGCCCAAGGCCGATTCCTTTACACCGCCACTGTCGAACTGTTCGAAGACTTCGGCTTCACGCGACAACGACAAGTTGGCAAGCACGCCTGGATCGTCAGCAGAACGATCGAGGCGGCTTCGTGACGACACACGTGATCACCGCCAACTGTCGTTCCGTCGGACCGGCACCGACAGCAACCAACGATCGGACCGGAACCAGACGTGCTGGATGATGGCGCGGGCGCACATCCACACCGTCAGCCCGAGCCACAGGAACGGGAGCCCAAGCTGGTGGTCCAACGCCAGCGCGACGAGGAATGGCACCATCGCCGCCAACGCGCTCAGCGCTTGCGCGCGTAGGAACGTGAACGCCCCGAGGCCGAGGCACACGCCGTCATACAAGAACGCTACGGCACCGGGCACCAACAACAGACCGAGTAGGGCGACGACACCGGTGGCGCTTGATCGCACATCCGTGTCGTGGCTGAACGGCAGCGGCAGGACCGATGACAGCGCCGCGATCGTCGCCCCCAACGCGACGCCGATGAGGACCGAGCGACGCACGAGGTGTGCCGTGACGAGACGCGCTCGTTCGACATCTCCGGCGCCAATCGCCTCGCCAACCATCACCTGCGCGGCGACGGCAAGCGCGTCGAGGCACAGCGCCAGCAACCCGAACAACTTGTCGCCGATCTGGTGGGCGGCAAGTTGGCGCGTCCCGAGTCGCGCCGCAAGCGCGACAGACACGGCGAAGACGCCGACGATCGTCGCCGTGCGCGTCCCGAGCCGCAAACCGTCGGCAAGCATCCGACGCAACTCGCGAGGCGACACCGAGCGGAACGAGCCGAGCACGCCGCCGCGCCACGCCAGCGTCATCAACATCGCCCCTTGGCCCCATTGAGCGATGACCGTTCCCCACGCTGAACCAGCGAGCCCGGCGTGGAAGCCGTAGACGAGGACGACTTCGAGCGCGAGGTTGGCGACGTTGGCGACCGCAACGACGGTCAACGTCTGGCGCGTCCGGCCCATCCCGTTCAACCAGCCAATGCCGACGAACGAGACGTACAACGCGCCGATCCCAACGGCCGAGATGCGCAAGTACGTGACAGCAGCCGCTTGCACGTCGGAGGCAGGGCCGTAGATGCGGGCGATCGCCGGTGCCAGCGCGATGAGCGCGGCGACAACAATCGACGCGAGCGTGCCGGCCAAGACGAGCGCATGGCGAACGGCGTCGCCGATGCGCGCCGGCGAGTCGGCACCGCGCGCCTGAGCGACGCGCGTCGCCGTGACGCTGTTCAAGAACGCGAACAACCAGGCGACAGATGTCAGGGCGCTTGATGCCACGGCCAAGCCGCCGAGCGGCACCGTGCCGAGGTGACCGACGATGACCGTATCGACGAGGACGTACAGCGGCTCGGCGGCAAGGGCCCCCAACGCCGGCAACGCCAGCGCAACAGTTCGCCGATCGATCGTGCGACGGTCGAGCGCAACGGCGCCCGTACCCGCCGTTGGCGGCGTCAACGGACGAGCAGCTCGGCGATCTGCACAGCGTTGAGCGCCGCGCCCTTGCGCAAGTTGTCGTTGGAGACGAACAACGCCAGACCGTGCGGCACTGTCGGATCGACGCGGATCCTCCCGACGTAGCTCGCGTCCTTGCCCGCCGCTTCGAGCGGCGTCGGCACATCGACCAACGCAACGCCGGGCGCAGCAGCGAGCACGTCCTTGGCCCGCTCGACTGAGATCGGCCGGGCGAACTCGGCATTGATCGACAGCGAGTGCCCCGTGAACACCGGCACGCGCACGCACGTGCCCGACACCGCGAGGTCGGGGATGTCAAGGATCTTGCGACTCTCGTTGCGAAGCTTCTGCTCTTCGTCGGTCTCGAACGAGCCGTCGTCGACGACCTTGCCGGCATACGGCAAGACGTTGAAAGCGATCGGCCTGACGAACTTGCTCGGCGCCGGGAAGTCGACCGCGCCACCGTCGTAGGTCAGCGCCGCGGCGCCATCGACGACCTTGCGCGCTTGCTCGTCGAGCTCGTTGACACCTGACAGACCGGCGCCGGACACTGCTTGGTAGGTCGACGCGATCAAGCGGACCAGACCGGCTTCGACGTGCAGCGGCTTGAGCACCGGCATCGCAGCCATCGTCGTGCAGTTCGGGTTGGCGATGATCCCCTTGCGGACGTTGGCGAGCTCGTCGGGGTTGACCTCGGCGACGATCAGCGGGACGTCGGGATCCATCCGCCACGCCGACGAGTTGTCGATCACCATGCAGCCGGCTGCGGCAAACCGCGGCGCCAGCTCTCGCGAACTGGTCGCGCCCGACGAGAACAGGGCGATGTCGAGACCGGACACGTCGGCGGTGGCGGCGTCCTCGACGACGATCTCACCGCCCTGCCACGGCAGCTTCGTGCCGGCCGAGCGTGACGAGGCGAAGAAGCGCAGCTCGGTGAGGGGGAAGTTGCGCTGGGCAAGGATGGAACGCATGACGCCACCGACCTGACCGGTGGCTCCGACGACAGCTACTCGCATGAGGATCAATCCTACTGGGACGCTTCCTGCGCCGTCGCTGGACTAAGCGAGTCGGGGCGAGACGCCGATGGAAGAACCGTGACCTGAGATCGGTGCAGGTGGCTATCGCCGCGCCGTCGTCGTCGCTGGCGGCGCTGCCGCTGGCTCCGCTGCCGGCTGTGCGGCCGGCGTCGCAGCCGATCCTCCGCTCGGATCTTGCGACTGTGGCGCGGCGTTGACCGGGAACGTCATCGCCGAACCGCCTCTGCTCGTATCAGCCGTCGTGACGCGCACGAACTCGACGTAGCTCAACGTTCGCGCCGAGCCGGTGAGATCGATGCCGAGGAGGTAGTCGCCTGGTTCGCTCGGAGCGTCGAACGCTGGCGTACCAGCTTGCCTCGGTAGGTCGACCACGATCTCGCCGGTCGCTACGGAGTCGACGCGTATCGAGACCAGCGCGTTGAGGTCGGCGATGGTCAAGGTGACGCGCGCGCCGGCTTTCGCCATCACCCCTGGCATCCATCGGGAGCGCACGTCGCATGTCGGTTGGGACAGGCTGCACGCCGCCAGCGGTCCGACCATGATCCCGACGCCACCCCAGCACAACGTGACCGGCACGCCGGCCTGGTAGACGCCGGGTTCAGGCGACGGGTGTGGAACGAGCGTGATGTCCATCGGTGCCGAGACGATCGGATCGAGCGGAGTGTCCGTCGCCGTGGTGGCGCTAGCGCCCGACTGGCACGACGAGGTTGCACCGATCGCTACTGCTGTGTCGTCGGGGTTGCGAGACACCGAACTGGTCGCGACCGTGGCGGCACTCGTACCGGTTGCGCTCGTTCCGTCGAGGCGCGCTCCGCACGCTGCCGTCAACAAGGTCGCCACGATCGCTAGCGCCCGCGATCGATGCCACGGTGTCCAGTCCGCCATTGGTCCTCCTCGATGAGCAGTCTTGCGTGCCACGAGCTTCGGAAGGGTCGCGGCGTCAGCGCCGTCGGCGATGTTGTCCGAGTGACAGGCAAAGCTTTGCGGCTTCCTGACCAGGATCAACAGAGTCGCTCAGCGCCGCCGCGGTGGTGCGCCCGCGTGCCAACCTTCGCGTTGATGGGGCGCGTGATCGTCATCGGTGCCGGGATGGCCGGGTTGGTCGCTGCTGACGCGCTCGTTGCCGATGGCGTCGACGTGCTCGTCGTCGAAGCCCGCGATCGCGTCGGTGGGCGGGTGTGGAGTCGCAGGGAACTGTTCGACGCCGGGCAACACGCCGAGGGCGGTGCCGAGTTCGTCAACGCCGATCACGTCGAGGTGCTGGCGTTGGCGGCGCGCTTCGGCATCGCCACTGAACCGGCGCGCCCGACGCGCGGCTCGGTGACGATCGACGCCGGCGGCCGCGTCGCGCCGTTTGAGGCGTGGGACGATGCGCTGCGCGGTCAGCTCTCGGCCGATCTCGCTCGCTGGCACGACGCGCTGCTCGCGCTGTCGGCTGACATCGATCCCGATGATCCGGTCGCGGATCCGCGAGCGCGCGAGTTGGACGAGCGCGATGCCGCCAGCTTCGTCGCCGAGCTGGGACTGTCGCCGCTCGCCCGCGTCGTCGTCGGGCGCGACTTGCGCACCGAGCACATGGTCCCGCCCGACGAGCTGTCGCTGTTGCACGTCGCCTGGATGGTGGCACGCGAACGGCAATGCCGCGCTGTCGCGAGTGATGGTTGGGAAGCGTTCCGACTCGCCGGCGGCAACGACGGCATCGCTCGCGGATTGGCCGATGGTCTCGGCCATCGGCTGCGGTTGGCGACGACCGTGCAACGGATCACGACACTCGAACGCAACGGACGCGCCGATGTCGTCGAGATCGCGACGGTCACGACGGGCGGCGATGCGAACTCGACGTCGGTCGAGCGCGCTGATGCGGTCGTCGTGACCGTGCCGATCCCGGTATTGGCGCGGATCGACATCGAGCCGGCGCTTCCAGCCGACCTGTTCGAGATCAGTTACGGCGTCGGCGCCAAGATCTCGGTTCAGATCGCCCGACGCGTCTGGCGAGACCTCGGTCGCAACGGATCGGCAATCTCTGATCGCGCTCACGGCGAGCTATGGGAGACGACCGTCGCCCAGACCGGCGACGCGGGGATCATCACCGCGCTGATGTCGTCGCACGACGGCGCCGCGCTGGCATCGCTGCCCGATGCCGGTCAGCGTGTCGTGGCCGAGATCGAGCGTGCCTTTCCTGGTTCTGCCGGCCTCGCCGGAGCGCGCACGACCACCGACTGGACCAACGATGGGTACGCACTCGGCACGTACGCCGCGTTCGCGCCCGGCCAGCTGACTCGCCTGTGGCCACTGTTGCGCCGGCCGCACGGACGCATCGTCCTCGCCGGTGAGCACACCGACGCCTTCGCCGGGTTCATGGAGGGCGCAGTACGCTCAGGTCGTCGCGCTGCGAGCCACGTGCTCGATCTGTTGACGTGACACCGCGATCGCCGCGTGCGGCCCATCCGAACGAGCCGACGACGCGGAGTTCCAACCATGCCTCAGCCCGATCGCCAACGGCGCGATTGGGATCTTCACGCCAAGCGCGTCGTGCGCGCCGCGCTGGCGGAAGTCATTGCCTTGACCGGCGTCGACGTCGACGCCTCGGAGTTGACACCCCGCACCGTCGAGCTTCCGGCGAGCAGCCATCGCGCCGACCTGCTGTCGTCGATCGCATCGCTCGAACCGCTGAACTCGATCTGCGGGTCTCGCTAACGACCTTGGCCCTCTACCTTGCGCCGCGGTTCAGCGATACAATCCTTGCGCAGCTCACGAGCAGCAACATGTCCTACCTCGCATCCGTAATCTCCATCATGGCCGAGACCGAGTTCGGTCGCGGGCTGATCGCCGAAGGCCGCGAAGAAGGCCGCGAGCAGGCAAGGCGCGACGCGATCGTCGAAGTGCTGGCGGCGCGTTTCCCGCACGCATCTATCGAACAGCAAGAACGGACTGCGCGCCGGCTGCTCGGTGAGCAACCTGACATCGCCGTTGCGCTGGCGGCGACGCTCGCCGAACTCGATCCCTGAACGGGACGCACTCGGTTCGGTCGCCAGTCCGAGCCACCCGCTCGACTGTTAGAACTAACGGTCGGGAGGAACGGGATCGATGTGGTTGGCGTGGGACATCGCAGCCGGGATCGGCGTGGCGCTCGGCGTCGTCGCCGTTGCGGCGCGCCGGTGGCGCCATCGCCTGGCCGAGGTCATCCGCCCGTGGATCTGGGAGCTGACTCTCATCTTCCTGCTCTACGCCCTCTGGCAGTTTGGTGGCCGCTTCAATCTGATGAAACCCGATGGCGCGCTGGCCAAAGGAGACGCCATCTGGCGGCTGCAACGTTGGCTTCACCTGCCCAGCGAGCTGTCGTTGCAGCGCGCCGTGCTCCCCCATCCGCTTCTCGTCAAGGCGAGCAACATCTACTACGCCGTTGCACACGTGCCAGCGTTGATCGCCTTCCTCATCTGGTTGTTCGCCTGGCACCGCGAGCGCTACCCGATCGTGCGCACCGTGCTCGCGTTCATGACGGCGGTGTCGCTCGGCTTGCACTTGATCCCGGTGGCGCCGCCGCGGATGTTCCCCGGTCTCGGCTTCGTCGACACGGCGCTGCTCTACAACCAGTCCGTCTACGGCGCCGCCGGCGCTGGCGTGTCCGATCAGCTCGGCGCGATGCCGTCGTTGCATGTCGGTTGGGCGGTGCTCGTCGGGTTTGCTGCGGTGTGGGCCGGTCGCAGCAAGTGGCGCTGGCTGGCTCTCGCCCATCCGCTGCTGACCCTGCTCGTCGTTGCCGACACGGCCAACCACTGGTGGCTCGACGGCGTCGGCGCCGTCTTGCTGATCCCGCCGGCGTGGTGGCTGCATCGACGCGCCGTGGCGTTCATCGATCGCTACCGGCACGCTGCCAGTGACGCGAGCCGAGAGCTAGAACTGACGCGCTGACGCGAACGAAGCGCTACTTCCGCTCAGGAAGCGGAGCGGTGTAGGCCTGACCAGAGTCGAGGCCGAACGCGGTGTGCAAGCCGCGCGCGGCGCGCTCGAGGTCGTCTTTGCCGATCACGCACGAGATCCGGATCGTCGAGGTCGAGATCATCATGATGTTGACGCCGTTGTCGGCCAGGACGCGAAACATCTTCGCGGCCACACCCGGGCTCGTCTTCATTCCCGCGCCGACAAGCGAGACCTTGGCGATCGAGTCGTCGTGTGTCACGCCGGCCGCGCCGACTTGCGCAGCAACATCGGCGACGATCTTCTCGGCGACACCCATGTCGGCCTTCGGCACGGTGAACGAGATGTCGGTGTAGCCCTCTTTCGAGGTGTTCTGGACGATCATGTCGACGTTGACGTTGGCGTCGGCGAGTGGCTCGAACAACGCCGCCGACACGCCTGGACGGTCGGGCACGGCCAAGACCGTGACCTTCGCCTCGGACACGTCGTGGGTGACGGCAGAGATGATCGGGTCTTCCATGGACGGAGCGCTCCTGTCGTCGTCGGCGGTGACCCAGGTGCCTTGCTCCCAAGTGAAGCTGGATCGCACGTGCAGCGGGACGTTGTGGTTGCGGGCGAACTCGGCCGACCGCAGCGCTAGGACGCGACCGCCGGTAGCCGCCATCTCGAGCATCTCTTCGAAGCTGACGCGCGGCAGCTTGCGAGCTTGGGGCACGAGGCGAGGGTCGGCCGAGAACACGCCTGTGACGTCGGTGTAGATCTCGCACGCGGTGGCGTCGAGGGCAGCGGCAAGTGCCACTGCCGTCGTGTCCGAACCACCCCGGCCCAGCGTCGTGATCTCCTTGTCGGTCGACACGCCCTGGAAACCGGCGACGACGGCGACCCGACCTTCGCCGATCGCCTGGCGGACGCGATCGCCTTTGACTTCGAGGATCTTGGCCTTGCCGTGGACGGTGTCGGTGATGATCCCGACTTGCGAGCCGGTGAAGCTGACCGCCGGGACGGCGAGGTCGGCCAAGGCCATGCACAACAGCGCCATCGAGATCCGCTCGCCCGTCGTCAGCAGCATGTCCAGCTCGCGGCCCGGTTGGATAGTGGAGACGTCGCTGGCCAACTTCAGCAGGTTGTCGGTCGTCTTGCCCATCGCCGAGACGACGACGACGACATCGTGGCCCTGGCTGCGGGTGTAGGCGATGTGCTCGGCCACGGACCGCATCCGGTCGGCGTCGGCCACGCTGGTGCCGCCATACTTCTGCACGATCAGGGCCACGGGGGCAAAACCGTACCGACTGCCACAACGCGCTGGCCACTCGGTAACCTTCGGCCCTCGTGGGCACCGCCAAGCGTGAACGTCAAAAGGCCAATCGACAAGTCCGGCTCGAAGAGCTGGCGCGTGAGGCGCGCAAGGCGCAGCGCAAGCGATCGCTGTGGAAGGGCGGCGTTGCCATCGTCGCTGCCGCGGCGATCATCCTGCTGCTCGTCTACACGACGGGAAAGAAGAACAACTCCACGGCGTCGTCGACCTCGACGTCGAGCACGATCGGCCCCGCCGATTCGGCCTCGACGGTGGCCGGCGACCCTGGTACGACGGTCGCCAGCGTCCCGTTCGTGTATGGCGGAGCCGACTGCCCCGCCGCCGACGGCTCCTCGCCGGCAACAAAGACCTTTGCTGGTCCACCGAAGCTGTGCATCGACCCGACCAAGACCTACACGGCGACGTTCGAGACGAGCGAGGGCAACGTCAAGATCGCCCTCGACACGACGCGCACGCCGGGCACGGTCAACAACTTCGTCGCCCTCGCCCGCTGGCACTACTACGACGGGACGACGCTGTTCCGCACCGACACGACGATCGACATCATCCAGGGCGGTGGCAGCTCGCCCCAGGACCCGTCGCCGTACCACATCCCCGACGAAGGCGGCCGGTTCCAGTACTCCGAGGGTGACTTGATCATGGCCCGCGACGCGCAAGGTGGCGGCTCGCAGTTCTTCTTCTCCACCGGACCGAACACGGCGAACCTAAACGGTCAGGGCACCTACGTCACGTTCGGCAAGACGACCGAGGGGCTGGACGTGTTGAAGAAGATCATCGGCTTGAACGTCGACGCGCCGTCGTCGGGCCTCGGTGGCAAGCCGAGCCGCACCGTCACCGTCACCAAGATCACGATCGCCGAAGCCTGAGCGAGGGAGGTCACTGTGCCCGACGTCGAACGTGATGATGCCGAATGGCGCCAGTTGCTGTCACCGGAGCAGTACCAGGTGCTGCGCCACGCCGCGACTGAGCGGCCGTGGAGCGGCGAGTACGTCGATTGCCACGACGATGGCACGTACGCCTGTGCCGGTTGCGGCGCCCAACTGTTCGACTCGGAGACGAAGTTCGAGTCAGGCTCGGGCTGGCCGAGCTTCTACGACGCCAAGGTCGCCGACGCCGTCGAGCTGCGCGAGGACCACACCCATGGCATGGTGCGCGTCGAAGCGGTGTGCCGTCGCTGCGGCGGTCACCTCGGCCACGTCTTTCCCGATGGTCCCGGGCCCACCGGCCAGCGCTACTGCATGAACAGCTTGGCGTTGCAGTTCGTGCCCCGCGACGACGCGTAGCCGTCGCGCAACCCGAGCGGGCTCAACGGCCTTCGGGTCGGTACAGCCGGATCGGGTGAGGCTCGGTCAACCACGAGTCTTGCTTGCGCCACGGCCGGCCGAGCCGGAAGCCGCCGTCGACGACCATCTCGGTCCCGGTGATCCACTCGCTGTCGTCCGAGGCGAGGAACAGCGCGGCGCGAGCGATGTCGGTCGGTTCGCCGACGCGGGGCAACGGCTGAGCGTTCCCGCTCGCCTCGCGCATCTTCTGGACGCGGGCCTCGGCCGCTTCGCGACCGATGACCGAGATCGGTCGGCCGGCGGCCAACGGCGTTGCGATGAAGCCAGGACAGATGCAGTTGACGCGGACCTGCGACTCGGCGAGCTCGTTGGCGACGGTCTTGGTGAGGTGGATCACGGCTGCCTTGGCGACGTTATAGAGGTGCGGGCCGTAGCCCGTCGTCAGGCCGGCGACGGATGCCGTCGAGATGATCGAGCCGGAACCTTGCGCCGCCATCACCGGCGCGACGTGCTTCATGCCGAAGAACACACCCTTGAGCAGCACATCGAACGTCAGGTCGAAGTCTTCTTCCGAGATAGACGAGATCGGCCCGACGGCACCACCGAAGCCGGCGTTGTTGAACATCACGTCGACGCGACCCCAGCGGTCGTGCGCGGCGTTGACGAGCGCGGCTACATCGGTCTCCGACGACACGTCACAGCGCTGGAACGCACCGTTCGCACCCCACGCCGCGGCGACCTCCTCACCCACCTCGGTCTGCATGTCGCCAATCACGACGCGCGCCCCCTCGTCCACGAACAGCGCCGCCGTCGCCGCACCGATGCCCGACGCGCCCCCCGTGATCACCGCCACCTTCCCATCCAAACGACCAGCCATCAGTTCCCCCCTTTGCCGGCTGCGACTGTAGGGCGACGGTGGCTAGTCGTCGATCAAGGGGCGGAGGCGCTCGATGAGGGTGCGCAGGTCGGCGACCTCGTGCTCTAGCTCGGCGATGCGTTGCTCGAGATCGTTGATCCGGTCAGCCCGCGGTGTCGACGGCAAAGCGGTCCCCGACGGGTCGGCATCGTCGAAGCTGTCGACCTCGACGGGACCGGACATCAAGTGCACGTAGCGGGCGTCCTTCTGGCCCGGTCGGCGCGGCAGGCGGACGACGAGCGGTTCGTCACGCGCCGCCAACGCGTCCAACGTGAGCTCCGTCGCGGCGAGGTCGCTGAACGCATGCATCCTCTCCGTGCGACCCTTGATCTCGCCGAGCGTCTGGGCGCCGCGCAGCAGGAGCACGCACAGCGCGGCATGCGCGTCGGGTTCGAGCTTGAGAACCTCGCTCGCCACTTGACGGTGCTTCGGCGCCCGGTTCGATTGGCTGTAGACGATGCGGGTGTAGTGGCGCTCGCGCAGGATGGTCAGCGCGTCGACGACGTCGACCTCGCCGTAGCGGACGATCGGATAGCGGTTGGTGGTCTGGTTGCACGCCGACATGAGGGCGTTGACCGTCAGCGGGTAGCCGTCCGGCGTCGTCACCTCCTTCTCCATCAGGGAACCGAGCACCCGGGCCTCAGCAGGCGACAGATCGAACACCGTTCGCACCGTAGCGACTCGCCCGTCATCGCCGCGCCGATGACCGATCGACAACAATGCGACGGTGAGATCGTGGGCGGCCGGCATTGCGCATCGTCTCGCGCTCGGTGTCGCCGTCGGGATCATCGCCGGTTGCTCGTCGGCGGTGTTCCTCCATGGGTTGAGCTGGGCGACGCGGACCCGCCTTCGCGCGCCATGGCTACTGTGGCTGTTGCCGCTCGCCGGGTTGGTCATCGGCCTCGTTTACACGCACCTCGGCGGGCACGCGGCTGCTGGCAACACAGCCATCTTCGGTGAGATCCACGAGCCGAAGCGGTTCCTGCCCCGCCGTCTGGCGCCACTGATCCTGTTCTCGTCGTTGGCGACTCATCTGTTTGGAGGTTCGGCCGGCCGCGAGGGCGTTGCTGTGCAGATGACAGCCGGGTTCTCCGATCTGCTGCCGCGCTGGCTGCGCTGGACCCCTGATGGTCGACGCGGTGTGCTCGTGATTGCTATCGCGGGCGGGTTCGGCGCCGTCTTCGGCACGCCGATCGCCGGCGTGGTGTTCGCACTGGAGGTGCCGACGACCGGTCATTGGCGTACCGAGCCGTTGCTCGGTTGCCTGACAGCGGCGCTCGTTGGCGATCGCGTGACGCGCGCCCTCGGCGCCAACCATCCGCAGTACCCGGCATTTCCTCACCTCACCGCGTCGCTGCCGACGCTCGGCCGATGCGCGCTGATCGGCGTCGGCTGTGGCGTGGCCGCGCTCGGCTTCGTGTGGTTGAGCGAGCTCATCCGGCGCCAGCTGCGCCGCATCTCCTGGGCGCCGCTTCGTCCCGCTGTTGGCGGCGTGGCGGTGATCGCGATGGTCGGGCTCGTTGGCAACCGCGACTACCTCGGCTTATCAGGGTCGCTGACAAGCGCGGCGTTGACGGGCGCGTCGATCGCCTCGTTCGCCTTCGCCGGCAAGCTCGTGTTCACCGCGGTGACGTTGGGGAGCGGTTTCCAGGGCGGCGAGGTCACTCCGCTGTTCGTGATCGGGACGACGTTCGCGGCGGCGGTCGGGCCGCACATCGGGTTGCCGGCTGGGGTCGCCGCGGCGATCGGCTTCTCGGCGACGTTCGGCGCGGCGGCGAACACGCCGATCACGTGCACGTTGCTCGCCGCCGAGCTGTTCGGCTCGGCGGTGCTCCCGTTCGCCGCGGTGGCGTGTGTCGTCGCGTTCGCGTGCTCGACCCGTCGCTCGGTCTACGCCGCGCAACGCTGGGCCCTCAGCCCGTAAGCGTCCGCCCGCCCTCGCTGCGTTCTGGCGTTGGAATTCGGTCGTGGAGGCCGAGTTTCAACGCCGGAACGAAAGGGGGACGGGAGGAGCAGGGACGACGGTCAGTCGGCGATGGCGACTTCGATGCGGTGCTGCGGCCAGTCGCATGCCGCCGCCAGCGCCGCCTCGGCCTTGGTCAACAGCTCGCCGGTGTTGAACGCGTGGGCCGGGTAGCAGGCGACGCCGGCGCGCTGGACGAAGTCGGGCGCAGCGGTGCCGAGGGCGCGGCGCAGGCGCTCTGCCGTCAAGATCGCACCGTCTTCGGGTGTGTCCTCCAAGATCACGCCGAACCGCCCGTCGTCGAGATGGCAGGCAGTGTCGGAGTCGCGCAGCGTCGCTCGGATGGCGGCGCTGACCGCGACCGGGTCGGCGAGCTCGCCCGGCGCGCCCGGCCGGCCGACAGTCAGCAGGATGATCGCCACCGGTCGGAGGTGGCGGCGGGCGGCGGCGACGCGAGAGTCGACGGCGACGGTGAAGTAGTGCTCGTTGAACAACCCGGTGATGTTGTCGCCGACGCCGCCGGCTGGGCCGGTCGAGCCGGTCGGCAACGCGGTCGGTGCCGCGCTGGTCGCCGGGACGGGCACGTTGATCGTCTGCGTGCGAGTCCGTGCGCCGATGATCCCGGCGGCCAATGCGCACACCCCGGCGCCGACGCCAAGGACCTGGCCGCGCCCGGCGGCGAACGCGCCAGCGAGGGCGCCGAGCCCGCCAATGGCGAGCGGTAGGACCGTCAGCTCCCGTCGAGCGCTCATTGG